>ERZ772764.56-NODE-56-length-71170-cov-32.895296_pt1 | contig 71170 bp, 66 predicted proteins | sample MGYA00512163_ERZ772764 | MGnify/ENA primary metagenome ERZ772764 (study PRJEB29015, sample SAMEA2737903) | human oral metagenome | biome: human oral; feature: human-associated habitat; material: dental | place: China | collected 2094 ... | reverse complement strand
CAGGCAGTTGGCCTGGTCCTTCTCGGTGCCGTCGATTTGCTCGTAGAGTGCGAGGGCCCGGCGGAGTAGGGGTTCGGTCTCGCCCTCCCGCCCCAGGGCGCGCACGGTGGCAGCGAGGTTGTACAGGCAGTTGGCCTGGTCCTTCTCGGTGCCGTCGATTTGCTCGTAGAGTGCGAGGGCCTGGCGGTAGAGGGGTTCGGCCTCGCCCGCCCGCCCCAGGCGGCGGAGGTTGTTGGCGAGGTTGTGCAGGCAGCGGGCCTGGTCCTTCTCGGTGCCGTCGATTAGCTCGTAGAGCGCGAGGGCCCGGCGGAGTAGGGGTTCGGCCTCGCCCACCCGCCCCAGGCGGCGCACAGTGATGGCGAGGTTGTTCAGGCAGTTGGCCTGGCCCTCCTGCGTGCCGTCGATTTGTTCGTAGAGCGCCAAGGCTTGATGGTAGAGGGGCTCGGCCTCGGTCAGCTGTCCCAGTTGGAGTAGGGCGACGGCGAGGTTGCCCAGGCAGTCGGCCTGGCCCTCCTGTGTGCCGTCGATTTGTTCGTAGAGCGCCAAGGCTTGATGGTAGAGGGGCTCGGCCTCGGTCAGCTGTCCCAGTTGGAGTAGGGCGACGGCGAGGTTGCCCAGGCAGGCGGCCTGTTGGCGTTCCGTTCCGTATAAATTCTTATACAGTTCCAGAGCCCGGCGGAAAAGGGCTGCCGCTTGGGGCAGCTCGTCTCGGTGCAAGGCCTCCACACCCTCGTGGAACAAGTGGTCGGGATCGTTATGGTTGGGCGCTGACATGGGAATACTCCCTCCCCTGCGGAATCGCGGTCAACTGGTCGGAGTGCATCGACATCGTTGTGACGCAACCCTGATGGCGAGCCCATTGTGCGCCCCGGCTCCGGTCCCGTCAAGGACGGGTAGTGCGCAAGCTTGCGAGCCCCAGTGCCGGAGGGGCTATGCTGGGCGCGCCGTCAATGTTGACCAATGAGGAGCGATCATGAGCGGTCCAGTGCCTCCGGGCGCCTCCTACCTTGAGTTGATCTTCCAAGGCGTGGATATGGCCTCCGACACCTATATCACGTGGGAGAGCGTCGTATGCCCACCGGATTTCAGGCGCGTGAACGGCGCCAAGGTGGATGCCCTGAAGGAGGAGTTCGACAGGGCGCTGCCCGGTACGGGCGCTGAAAGCGCCGGCCAGGACGCCACCCTGTTGGCCGCCCCCCGGGTAACCGCCAACCGCCTGTCCGAAGCCGACAGAGCGGCGATCCAGGAGCGGCTCGGCCGGTGCCTGGTCGATTTCCGCGAGAACGTCGGATTCATGTGCGAGCTGGTGGAAGTGCTCGACCTCGGGGGATTCACCAAGGCCGTGCAGCGGGAGAGCGCCCGCGCCCGCGAAGGCGAGCGGGTCCTGGTCATCCTCAACCCACCGCCCAAACTCGGCCAGATCCCGTGGGAGATGCTGCCCCTCGACGTGGAGGGGGCCCGCGCGTTCCTCAAGGACCACGAGGGGCGTGACGACCTCTCCGACACGGAGAGGCCACGGGTGCTCCTGGACATCGCGGACGTTGTCACCATGGCGCCCCTGCTGCGGCGGGATGCGGACCCATCGATTCCCCACCCAGCATGGACACCCGGCGCCGGTATGTACTTGGTGGAGCCGTGGGACACCGGCAGAGGGGACCGCGCGGTCCTGCAACGGGCTGACCAGGCCGCCTGGCGCGAACGCGTCAACGGTCTCGGAAACCAGGCGGTTGCGCCTCCCCGCGAGCACGGGCACCTGGCCGACAGGATCTGGCTGTCGGAAGCGCTCCGCGCGAACGCGGGCGATGCCGGGGCGGCAGAAACGACGGCCGCGCCGATCACCCGGATGCTCTACATCGGGCACATCAAAGGCACTGGTGAGGAATCCGCGCTGCTCCTCAACGACCGCGCGGACGTCTACGGGCTCGGCGAAGTCGATCACAACGGATTCCGTTGGCTGTCCGCCATGGACCTCACCAAAGGGACCACCACCTGGCGTGAGAAGAAATACGACCGGATCAACCAGGAGCGCGCCTCGCGAGATGGCCGCCGCTACCCCAACGGCGAACGCCTGCCGGGGGGCCTGCGCCCCACTGCGGACGAGAACGGTGAGGAAACGGTTCCAGCCGTCGAAGGATGGGACCTGTGGCCGATGCCCCCACGCGTGGGCCTCATCGCCTGCCACTCCGGGTCTGAGGCGGCCTCCGCCGAACCCTTCGGCCTCGCCGCGGGATGCCTGGAAGCCGGCGCAGAACTGGTGTTCGCAACCCGCTGGACGATGTACACCGACAGGGCGTTCGAGGCGCTCGACCCGTCGGAGCGCCCCCACCCGTTCAACGAGCTCGCCATCGAAGTCGATAAGTTCTTGCAGTCCGAAACCCCCATCGAGGACATGTCGGAATGGAAGCGGCGCAAACTCGAGAACTGGCGCCGCGATCCCACCGATGTCGCCAACGCGCCCATCACCTGGGCGGGCCTCACCGTGTACCGCGCGCCCGACCGCGCAGTGAAGGAGGACGCGGAACCGGTCGGGCCGTGAGCAGGGGCCCTGGACCCCGTGCGTGCCCCGCAGCGTCCGTGCGCTTCCGCGCCCCTCCGCCACTACGCCGTCGCCGTGAGGAACGGGTGGTACTGCCACCGCAGTTTCGGGGAGTCGGCGGCGTCGATGACGACTTCCATCATGGGCAGGTCGCCCGTCGCCCAGTCGATGTCGGCGACGAACACCGGCAGCGGCTCGGCGATGGCCCTGCGCTTGCCGAAGAGGCGCCGCCACCACGGCCCGGCCTCCACCCCCTGCCGGTAGGACGCCGCCAGGGTCTGGAACTTCGCGCACAATTGGAGCAGGCAGTCCCGGGCCTGCTCGTGCACGTGGCGGCGCTGCTGCATCAACTCGGCAATGGCGATGTTCAACGCCTGGGCCCTGGCCGCTGCCGCCGCCGCAGCGGTCAGGCGGCTGCGCTCGGCGCGCCGGGCCGTGGCGCGCGCCCTGTGCGAGGCGCCCGGCCCGGGGGAGGGCGGGGCGTCCTCCTCCTGACCATGGGAGGCCAGGATTTTGAGCTCCTGCTGGTGCGCGGCCACCTGCTTGTCGATCGCGGCCACCCGGTCGCGCAAGTACTCGGACAGGCGCATCGCCTGCTGGCCGGTCGCGCCGTACAGTGTGGACAAGTACGGGCACATGCCCGACTTGTCGAAGGCCACGCGCCAATCGCGGCGGCCCTTGCGCTCGGCGGTCCGCTGGTCGAGCAGGCTCGTCGGAACCAGGATCGTCGGGAGCGGGTAGTTGAGTTCGGAACGGGTTTCGAAGTGGTTCGCTGTTGTTGTGCTCATGGGGGAGAACAGACGGAACCCGCACCAATACTCCGCGCCCGGGCGCCTTGGGCGATCAGTGCGCCGCACGTCTGCGCGAATGCCCAGTGCTTTGGCGGGCGCATCCTGGCCGCCGACGCACCGCGCCCCGCCTCGATAAGGCGGAGCCCCCGCCTCGTGCCCTCGAGCGGGGAGGGACGGGGCGGGGGCCCAACGGCTCAACCGAGCGGTCCGGCTGCGCGACCGGCGCGGCGGCTCTCACAACGCGGCCAGCGGACGGCGCCAGCGGCAGGACCGGCGGGCGGCCTGCCTCACTTGGAGGCGGACACGCGGACCTTGAGGGTCGCGGACACCTCCGGGTGCAGGTTGACGTTCACCGTGTAGTCGCCGACGGCCTTGATGGGCGCGGCGATGACGACGCGGCGACGGTCGATGGTCTGGCCCAGCTGCTCCTTGACGGCGTCGGCGATCGCGGCGGCCGAGACGGCGCCGAAGAGGCGGCCCGACTGGCCGACCTTGCCGCTGACCTCGACGAGGGCGGCCTGCAGGGTGTCGCGCACGGCGCGGGCGTCGTCGATCGAGGCGATCTCGTGGCGGCGGCGGGCCGCGGCCATCTGGTCGATCTGCTTCTGGGCGCCCTTGGTCCACGCCGTCGCGTAGCCGCGGGGGATCAGGTAGTTGCGGGCGTAACCGGCCTTGACCTCGACGACCTGGCCGGCGTGGCCGAGGTTCGCGACGTCCTGGGTGAGGATGAGTTTCTTCGTAGCCATAGTCTGCGTCCTTCCCGATCAGCGTCCGGTCGAGGAGTAGGGCAGCAGGGCCATCTCGCGCGCGTTCTTCACGGCGCGGGCGATCTTGCGCTGCTCCTGCGTGGAGACACCGGTGACGCGGCGGGCGCGGATCTTGCCGCGGTCCGAGATGAACTTGCGCAGCAGGGCGGTGTCCTTGTAGTCGATCTTCTCGATCTTGGCCGACTTCAGCGGGTTGGCCTTCTTCTTGATGGGCTTGTTGCGAAGTTGGGGCTTCGCCATGATGGTCTCCTAATGATCCGGGCGGCACTGCCGCCCCAAGCGGTGAAAGTACGTCTTCGACGGGCGCTGCGGACCCGGCGCCTTCCGGCGCGCGAGGGGCCCGCTCAGGGCCCTTAGAACGGGGGCTCGTCGCCGAACGAGGTGGCCCCGCCCTGGTCGGGCGAGCGCCACGGGTCGTCCGCGGACCCCCCGGCGGGCGCGCCGTAGTTGGCCGAGCCCCCCTGGCCGTAACCCCCCTGCTGGCCCTGGCCGCCGCCGTAGCCGCCGCCCTGGTTGTACCCGCCCTGGGGGCCCTGCCCCCCGCCTCCGCGGTTGTCGGCCTGGTAGCCGCCACCGCCCTGGGGCGTGGTCCGGGTGACCTGGGCGCGGGCGCGGCGCAAGGAGGGGCCGACCTCGTCGACCTGCATCTCCACGACGGTGCGCCGCTCGCCCTGCTGGGTCTCGTACGAGCGCTGGTTGAGGCGGCCCTGGACGATGACGCGCATGCCCTTGCGCAGCGACTCGGCGGCGTTCTCAGCCGCCTCGCGCCACACGGAGCACCGCATGAACAGGGTCTCGCCGTCGCGCCACTCGCCGGCGTTGCGGTCGAAGGTGCGGGGTGTCGAGGCCACCGTGAAGTCGGCGACGGCGGCTCCGGACTGCGTCCAGCGCAGCTCGGGATCGGCGGTGAGATTGCCGATGATCGTGATAACGGTTTCTCCGGCCATTGTCGGCTCCTCGGTAGGGGTGGTTCGGCGGGGGCTCAGTGAGCGTCGGGGCGCAGGAGCTTCGTGCGGAGAATGGTCTCGTCGATGCCCATGCGGCGGTTGATCTCGAGAGCGACCTCGGGGGTCGTGGTCATGTCGATGACGACGTAGATGCCCTCGGAACGCTTGAGGATGTCGTAGGCGAGGCGGCGCTTGCCCCAGACATCGACGTTCTCGACGGAGCCGCCGCCCGCGGTCACGGGCGCCAGGTACTTCTCCATCGTGGGGGCGACGGTGCGCTCGTCGATCGAAGGATCGAGGATCACCATCAGTTCGTATTTACGCACGTTGGTTCCCACCTCCTGTGGTCTTCGCGGTCACGGACGGTCCGTGACAGGAGGGCGTTGCGTAGTGGGCGGCCCGAGGGGCGCCCGCGGACTGCGCGCCAGGTGACGACAGTCCAAGGCTCTATGGTAGCGGGCGGCCGGGGCGGGCGCCAGTGGCGCCGATGAGGCGGGGGCCGGTTCCGCGCCGGGTGCGCACTGACGAGGCGGGGGCCGGTTCCGCCCCGGGTGCGCGCCTGCTGGCCGGTGGCGCGCCTTCCCGGCCCGCGCCTCGTCCCGGCTAACCGCGCACCAGCGCCGCGCGGCCGAACCACGTCCCCCATGCGTTCGTGACGGCGCGCGCCCCCGTGTAGACGGCGCCGTAGGCCGCCCACACGAGCGCGAGGGCCGCGGTCGGCGAGCCCGCCAGCGCCCCGGTGGACGAGGACCGGGCGATCAGCCACAGCAGGGGGGCGTAGATGGTCAGGTTCACCAGGGACGCGGCTGCCAGGAAGCGCCCGCGGCCCGCCCCGATGAGGATGCCGTCCAGTAGGAACACCAGGCCCGCCAGGGGCTGGAAGAGGGCCCCCACCACGATGGCCCAGGACGCGGGGCCGCGCACGGCGGGGTCGGCGGTGAAGAGCGCGGGCAGCCACGGGGACGCCGCCCCCAGCACCACTCCCACCAGTGCGCCGAACGCGGTCCCCCACCTGGCCAGGGTCCGCAGCAGCGGCGCCATTCCGCCCCTGTCGCCCCTGCCCTCGGCGAAACCCACCAGGGCCTGGGCCGCGATGGCCAGGGCGTCGAGCACGTAGGCGGCGAAGGTCCACAGCGTCCACACGATCTGGTGGGCGGCCAGCGCCTGCGTGCCGATCGCGGTGACGGTGGCCAGCGTGGCCAGCAGGGCGGCGCGCAGGGCGATGGTGCGCACCAGCAGCGGCGCCCCGTCGAGGGCGGCGGCCAGGACCCCCGAGGTCGAGGGGCGCAGGGGGACCCGCTCCCGCCTCGCGCCCCGCACGACGACGGCGACCAGGAAAGCCGCCATGAGGGTCTGGGTGAGGGCGGTGCCCAGGCCGGATCCCGCGACCCCCATCCCCAGGGGGTACATGAGCGCCCAGTTCGCGCAGGCGTTGAATGCCGCGCCCGCCGTCGCGGCGATGAGCGGCGTGCGCGTGTCCTGGAGGCCGCGCAGGGTCCCCGTCGCGGCGTAGGCGACGAACATCCCGACCAGGCCGGGGCTGGACCAGCGCAGGTAGGCCGAGGCGTGGGGCAGGGTGAGGGCGTCGGCTCCGATGCCCCGCAGCAGGGGGTCCGCCCCCAGGGACAGCGCGGCCGCCGCCACGAGGCCGAGGCCGGCCGCCAGCCACATCGCCTCGACGCCGCCGCGGATGGCGCGGTCGGGGCGCCCGGCTCCCAGGGCCCTGCCGGCGATGGCCGTCGTGGAGTACGCGAGGAAGACGAAGACGCCGACGACCGTGTTCAGGACGGTGGAGGCGATGCCCAGGCCCGCCAGCTCCGGGGTGCCCAGGTGCCCGACCATCGCCGAGTCGATGACGGTGAAGAGGGGCTGGGCGACCAGGGCCCCCAGGGCGGGCAGCGCGAGGGCCACGATCTGGCGGGGGATGGAGGCGCGGGGCTCTTCGGTGGGGCGCTGGGGGGCGTCGGCGGCGCGGTGCGGACGGGGGTCCTCGGTCCCGCTTCGGGAGTGCGGCTCTTCGGCCGGGCGCTGGGGACAGGGGTCCTCGGCCCCACTCCGGGAGTGCGGCTCTTCGGCTGGGAGCTGGGGACGGGGGTCCTCGGTCCTGTGGGGGGCGCGGCAAGTCTCAACCCCGGGTTGAGGGTTGTCCGCTGACGGTGTTGTCCCTGTCATATTCCATCGTCTCGTTCTTTATTCACAAACTGTGGATGGGCTTGTGGATAGGCTTGGCACTGGGAAAGCGCGGAAGTTCAATAGTTTCTGACTAATCATGTGTGATCAGGGAATCCTGTGCGACGGTCCCCATTCCACAGGGGATGTGAACGACCCGCCGCGCTGTCCACAGCCCATCCACATACTATCCCCATGTCTGTGCACATTGAGGGTCGCCCTCCCCGGCCCGAACGCGGTAGTCTCACGTGTGCGCGTGCGGCCGCGCGGGGCTGGCCGCGCCCGAGCGGCGCACCCGGATCCCAGTGGTCCCACCGCGCCACGGGAACGGCGGGCCCCGCCCGGGCGGCCGGACGCCGCCAACGGCCCGCGCCCGCCCGCAGCGGGAGGAGCAGGACAGCAGCAGGAAAGGCGCCCCATGGCAGACGAGGAATTCGACCGGATCCCGCCCCAGGACATCGACGCCGAGATGAGCGTCCTGGGATCCATGATGCTCACCTCCGAAGCGGTGTCCGTCGTCTCCGAGATCCTGCGCCCCCAGGACTTCTACCAGCCCAGCCATGAGACCATCTTCGACACGATCGTCGAGCTCACCGGGCGCGCCGAGCCCGCTGACGCCATCACCGTCGCAGGGGAGCTCAAACGCCAGGGCCTGCTGTCCAAAGTCGGCGGCGCCGCCTACCTGCACAGCCTCATCGCCTCCGTGCCCACGGCCGCCAACGCCGGCTACTACGCGCGCATCGTGAGGGAGCGGGCCATCATGCGCCGCCTCGTCTCAGCGGGCACCCGCGTCGTCCAACTGGGCTACGCCGACGCCGGCGGCGACGTCGACGAGATCGTCGACCAGGCCCAGGCCGAGGTCTTCGCCGTCTCCGACGGCCGCGACACCAGCGACTACGTCTCCATGAACCAGATGAGCTCCGACATCCTGGGCGCCCTGGAGGACATCGAGCGCAACCAGGGGAAACTGCGGGGCGTGCCCACCGGCTTCATCGACCTCGACGAGCTCACCCAGGGCCTCCACGGCGGGCAGATGATCATCGTCGCCGCCCGCCCCGCCATGGGAAAGTCCACGCTCGCCCTGGACTTCTGCCGGTCGGCGTCGATCAAGCACGGCATCACCTCCCTGATCTTCTCCCTGGAGATGAGCAGCCAGGAGATCGCCATGCGCATGCTCTCCGCCGAGTCCGGCGTCTTCCTGTCCAAGATGCAGGCCGGGAAGATGAACGACCGGGACTGGCAGAACGTGTCGGCCACCACCTCGCGGATCTCCGAGGCCCCCCTGTACGTCGACGACTCGGCGAACATCACGATCGCCGAGATCCGCTCGAAGTGCCGGCGCCTCAAGCAGCAGGAGAACCTGGGGCTGGTCGTCGTCGACTACCTGCAGCTCATGACCATCGGGCGCCAGGTGGAGTCGCGCCAGCAGGAGGTCTCCGCCATGTCCCGTAACCTCAAACTGCTGGCCAAGGACCTGGACATCCCCGTCGTCGCGGTCGCCCAGCTCAACCGCAACTCCGAGGGCCGCACCGACCGCAAGCCCATGATGAGCGACCTGCGCGAGTCCGGGTCCCTGGAGCAGGACGCCGACATCATCATCCTGCTGCACAGGCCCGACTACTACGACGAGAACACCGAGCGCAAGGGCGAGGCGGACATCATCGTCGCCAAGCACCGCGCAGGCCCGACGGCCACGATCGGCGTCCTCTTCCAGGGCGATGTCGCGCGCTTCGCCAACCGCACCGACCGCCCCGAGCCGGGGCAGGGCTAGAGCGCGGCCGCGGGCCCTGGAGGCGGTGCGCCAGGGGTTCCGGAGGCGCTGCCGGGCGCTCTTCCAGTCGGGCGGATTCGTCTGATGAGAACGGGTTCCGGCGGCGCCGGGCCGCGCCCCCGTCCCACTCCGACCACGATATGGTCACGGCTCTGGCGTGTCCTTGCCGAACGGTCAGAAAAGTGGCATAGTCGGCTACGCATCTTCCATAACGGCGAGAGAATAAACCGATGGTCGACCCAGCTAGTTGCACGCCGCAGATGGCGGCAAATCCAATGACTTCCGCTGAGGTGCTCGCCGATGCCGCGAGGCACCGGCCGGACCTGCACGCCTTCCTGGCCATCAACCCCGCCCTGCCGCCCGAGCTGCGCGCGTGGCTCGCCCTCGGCGCCGACCCCGGCGTCCGCGCGGAACTCGGGCCCCATCCCGCTCCCCCTGTCGTCGCCCTGGTGTGCGCGCGGGAGATGGGCCTCTTCGACGACGGCGGAGAGGAATGGGAGGAGCCCTTCGAGATGGGGGTGATCGAGGTCGAGCCCCTCGACATGTCGCTACTGGGGCTGGCCGCAGCCCCGGCCAAACCGAAGGGCAAGCGCAATGTCCTGATCACCGGGAACCTGGTCGCGGTCGGCTGAGGGCCGCCGCCCTGTTGTGCGGGGGCGGCCGGTCGAGCGACGATGGCCGGTCGGGCGAGGACGCTCGGTCGAGCGGGGCCGCTTGCTTGTCCGGGGAGCGGGGACGGGGCCCGGGCCTCACACCGTCGTCCACTTCGCGTCGGACACGAACCAACTGCCGCCCTCGCCGCGCGTCAAGGTGATCCAGCCCACGCCTCGTTGGGTGTTGAAACGCCCGTCCGGGTACTCCCGGGCGTAGAAGATGTTGCGTTGCCACGTCCCGTTGGGGCGCTGCGGATTGGTGTCCGCTCCCTCGGTGGTGACACGCTCGACGGTGGCCGTCGTCCGCGCGCCGTCGGTCTTCAACGGCAGGAACTCCTTCGACGCCTGGGCGGACTCGGGGTCGAGGGCCTGCGTGCGCGAGAAGTCCCCGGTCTCGTAGATCGCCGCGCGCACGGCCGCGTACTCCTGGTTCTCGTCCTTCGAGGCGTCCCACGTGTGGTAGGTGATGACGTAGGCCTTCGCCACCTCGTCGGCGTCCTGCCAGTCCAGGGCAGAGGGGTCGGGAAGGCCGGGCAGCCACGACACGGAGGCCGATGACAGGCACCTCCCGTTCGGCGCGGTCGCGCTGGCGGAGCACTGGGAGGGCGCGGAGGGGGCGACTGCGGTCGCCAGAACGGCCGGGGAGGGGCTGGTGGTGGAGGTGGTGGAGGAGGACTGGGGCGCGCTCTGGGGGAGCTGGGTCGTGCGCAGTGCGGCCGGCGTCTGCCCGCTCTGGGGGGTGGCGGAGGAACAGCCTGCCAATGCGACGATCAGGAAAGGCCCGGCTGCCCAGGCCATGGAACGGGATGTCATCTTCGCCTCCGGTGACTCGTGCGCGTTGTGGGCGCCGCGCCCGGGGCGCCGCGCCTTTCGGGTTCCGATACTAGGTGGGGCGCGGGTCCGTGTGAAGACTTAATGCGCAAAGGTCGGGTGTATCCGCGCTCGTTCGGGTGGTGCTTCGATCCGTCACCAACAGACTCGCCCAGCCGCGGCTCATCCGGATGCGCGGGTGGAGCCGTGAGGCGCCGGCGGCGCGAGTGGCGTCCCGCACTGGGGCAGGAAACGGTGCATTGGGGTAGGCAAACGCTGGCCCGCATTGGGGTAGGAAACGGTCCATTGGGGCAGGTTAATAGCCTGCCCCAATGCGGGCTAACCTACCCCAATGCGGACTAACCTGCCCCGATGCGACTCGTGGCGCCCGGAGGGGCACGGTGCGGTCGGCGGTCGAACGGGGACCGGTTCCCCCCGTGCGGAACCGGATGTGGGCGTGACGGGGCTGGGTGCGGGCGTGATGGGGCCGGGTGTGGGCGTGACGGGGCTGGGTGCGGGCGCGGCGGAACCGGGTGCGGGTATGAGAAAAGCGTGACCACTGGTCACGCTGCAGTTCCCTTGCGGGGGCGGGGGCGCGCTCCAGTGCGCGCCCCGGTTCGTGTCAGGCGGCCTTGCGCGTCAGGGAGAACAGGGCCGGCGCGGTGATGAGTGCGGTGAGGGCGATGACGACCGCGAGGACCACCGAGGCGGTGGAACCGGCCTGGGCGGCCGCGAACATGCCGAGCGCGGCCAGGACTACGATCATTGAAACCAGCACGGATGCGGTGACCCGTGCCTGCGCCATGGTGGGGGCGGTTTCGGACTTGACGATGTGCTCCATGGGATTCTCCTTGTCAGTGCGGAGCAACTGACAAGCCCCGCACGGCAGCGTGTCAATTTTGCGGGGGCTGGCGGGGGGCCAACCCCCTTTGGTGCACGACCAATGATATGCCCGATAGACCGGGTGGTCTATGGGGCTCCGACCTGCTGTAGCACAATGCACAGTGACCGGGTAACAGTTGTGCGAGGGGTGGCTTCTGGGCCGTGCGACTGCGAGCGGCGGCTTCCGGGCCGCACGACCGCGAGCGGCGCAGTGCGCGGCTGAGAGCCGCGTCAACCGTGTCAGCTGGGTCGACCGCGAGTGGTGCCCACCGCCTGGCCCCCCGCCTGGCCCCGCGCAGCAGTGCGCCCGGGCACATGCCCGGGCGCGCGCTCATCGGCTCTCAGACGACTCTCGACACTTCCTCCGCGTGGAGGCCGCGGGGCCCCTCGACCGCCACGTAGTCGACCTTGTCCCCCTCTTGGAGGGTGCGGCGCCCGCTTTGGCCGACAATGCTGGAGAAGTGAACGAAGACGTCGCCCGTTTGGTCGTCGGGAATGATGAACCCGAATCCTTTGGCGTCGTTGAACCACTTGACGTGCCCACTTGCCATGGGCGTCTCCTTCCGTTGCCCCGTTCCCGGGGCGCGTACCCTGTCCGGCGGTGGACCGGGCCCGCGCCCGCGCACCGGGAACGGTCCGGGCGCGGACGTGGAACTCCACGGTACACCAGATCCGCCGGAATTGCCTCTGACCTGCGTGAATATGAATCATATCCGTCGGTCGGCGCGCATCTGGGCCGGGCGGGTCCCGCACTGCCTCAGCCGCCCTGGCCCGCGCAGCGCACCCGGCGCCGACGGGCCGCCTCCGGTCCCCGGCCGCGAGGACGCGGTTTGCGCCCCGGTCGTTTCCTCGAATGCGGCCGCCTCCGGTCCCCGGCCGCGAGGGCGCGGTTTGCACCCCGGCCGTTTCCGCGAACGCGGCCGCCTCCGGTCCCCGCCCGCGCGGGCGCGGCGCGCCCTACTCCGACGGCGGAGCCCACTTCGCGGACAGGGCAACCGGGACCACGGTCTCCACAGTGGTGCCGTTGTGCTCCAACTCGGCGATGCGCACATCCACGCCGAACACCTCCGCCAGGGTCCGCTCGTTCATGACTTCGGCCGTCGGGCCGACCACGGCCCGGTGCGCCGCGCTGATCATGAGGACCTGGTCGGCGACGCGCAGGGCGTGCGCCGGGTAGTGCGTGTTCATGATGACGGTGAGGCCGCGCTCGGCGACCAGGCGCTCGAGCAGCCGCAGGACGATGAGCTGGTTGCGGAAGTCCAAGCCCGTCTCCGGCTCGTCGAGGACCAGCACCGACGGCTCGGCCACCAGGGCGCGCGCGATCAGCACCATCTGGAACTGCCCGCCCGACATGGCGCGGCAGGGCATCCGCGCCAAGGCGGCCGCGCCGATGTCCTCCAGGGCGCGCAGCGCCATCTGCTCCTCCGCGCGCCCCGGCTGGGCGAGGACGCGCATGTGCGGGGCGCGCCCCACCATCACCATCTCCGCGCCGCTCAGCCCGATGGCCGAGGCGTTGCGGGCCTGCGGCACGTACGAGAGCGCCCGCCCCAGCGCCCGCGGCGTCATGTCCGCGATGTCGCGCCCGTCGATCAACGAGCAGCCCCGGTCCCACTTCTGCAGGCCGATCATCGTGCGCAGCAACGTGGTCTTCCCGGCGCCGTTGGGGCCCAGGACGGCCATGAGGGAGCGCCCCGGGACTGTGAAGCCCACGTCGTCGAGGATGGGCGCCGGCGCGCCCGGGTAGGCGAAGGTCCCGCCTCGGACCTCGAAAGTCATGACGCGCCCCCCGTCCGGCGCAGCAGCACGATGAAGAAGGGGGCCCCGATGATCGCGGTGAGGATCGAGATCGGGATCTCCGAGGCCGTCAACGTGCGGGCCAGAGTGTCGATCACGATCATCAGCGCCGACCCGAGCAGCAGGGACACGGGGATCAGCGCGCGGTTGTTCGACCCGCACAGCATCCGCGCGATGTGCGGCACCAGCAGGCCCACCCACCCCACTTGGCCGCACATGGAGACGACCGACGCCGTGATCGCCGTCGAGGCGACGACCAGGAGCGCCCGCAGCAGGGGGACGTTGACGCCCGCCGCGCGCGCCTCGTCGTCCGACAGGGCGAGGATGTTGAGCTGCCAGCGCAACGTGAGGACCACGATGGCGCCCCCGATGATGAAAGGCGCGCCGAGCGCGATCTGGCCGTAGCTGACCGCCGCCAGGGATCCCATAAGCCAGTACGTGATCTCCGGCAACTGGCTGGTCGGATCCGCCGTGAGCTTGAGCAGCGACAGCACGGCGTTGGCCAGCGCCGACACGATGACGCCGCCCAGCACCAGGGTGATGACGTTGAAACCGCCCGTCCGCGACCGCGCGATGGATGTCGTGAACAGGACGGTCCCCAGCCCCGCCGCCAGCGCCATCGCCTGCACGCCCAGCAGGTTCCAGTCGAGCAGCAGCGCCGCCACCGCTCCCACGCAGGTGCCCGCGGCGACGCCCAGGGTGTCCGGGGTGGCCAGGGGGTTGGAGAAAAGGGATTGGAACGAGGCGCCGGCGACCGACAGCCCCGCTCCGATCAGCACCGCGACGATGACGCGCGGTACGCGCAGGTTGAAGACCACGGAGTCGATGCGGGGCGCCACTGCGGGGCCGGCGCCCAGGCGCGCGCGGAAGGCGGCGACGATGTCGGCCAGTGAGACCTCGTAGCGCCCCACCATGATCGCGCCCGTCGCGCAGGCGACGATGACGACCACGAGTGCGGGCACCACCCAGCGGCGCAGGCGGCCGGAGACGACCAGGATATGGTGCATTGCGGGCTTTCGGCAGCGGCCCCCGCCCCGCCAGCCGACGGCCGGCGGCGCGGGGGCAGGGGGTCAGGAGGCGGAATCGGGGTCGACGATGGCCAGGGCCTGGGCGTCGGTGAGGGTGAAGGAGTACATCCGCTGGTAGTAGTCCTTCGTGATCGACACCAGGTCCACGTCGGCGAACTGGTCGGGGTACAAGGACTTGCCCAGCCAGTTCGCCACGACCGGGGAGTCCGGGTTCGGCGTGAACCAGTTCCACATGCCCAGGCCCGTGGAGTAGACCCGCCCGGAGCGCACGGACGACAGCGTGGAGAAGTCGACGCCCTCGACGGTGTTGTCGAGCACGGACTTCGCCGTCATATTCGACATGCCCTTGCCCGTCACCAGCAGCACCTGCGGATCCCAGGCGAGCACCTGCTCGAAGGTGACCGGCGTGTGCGAGGTATCGGTGTCGGCGGTGACGTTCGTGTAGTTGAGGGATTCGGCCCACGAGTCCGTGAACCATCCGTCGCGGCCGCCCGCGACCGCGAGCTGCCCGTCCGCGGCCCCCATGAGGACCATCGTCGACTGGCGGTCGGCCTCCGCGACGCGCGAGGCGCGCTCCCTGGCGCCGGCGACCAGGTCCTTGCCCAGGGCGATCTTGTCGGCCATGTGCCCGTCCTGGTCGAAGACGTCCTCCAGGAGCTCCATCCAGTCAGCGTAGGTGTCGGACGGGTTGCCGGTGGTGGTGAAGCCCACGGCGGGGATCCCCGCCTTGCGGAACATCTCGCCGTGCTCCTTGTTGAACGCGTTGTACAGGACCACGTCGACGCCGATACTGGCCAGGGACTCGGCGTTGAGCTCGCCGTTGTCGTAGTAGTCGGTCTGGACTTGGAGCATCTCGGGAGCCATCTGGGCGGCGATCGTGTCCGACATGGCTTTGACGCGCGCGGCCGACATGGCGACCAGGTAGGGGGCCTTCCCGTCGAAGTACGCCAGGTAGGTCGATTCGATGGGGATCTGGTCGATGGCCACGCGGGTGATCTGGGCGGGCAGTTCCACCTGGTTGCCGGCGTGGTCGACGATGGTGCGGGTGCCCGGCGCGGACTGGGGGCCGGTGGACTGCGTGGACGCGGTGCCGCCGCATCCGGCCAGGAACAGGGCGCCTGCGGCGGCGAGCGCGCCGAGGGCCTTGAGGGGGCTCTTCATGGTTGCCTCTCGTATGGGGAATTACGAGGGACAGGGTAGTAAGAATTAGGGGTTCCTCACAAGAGTAAGGGGTCTTGTTCTTGTGGGCCGCGGGTGCTGGGCACCCAACCCAGCTCCGGGGCGATGCAGCGCGCGAAGTTCTCAATGATCGACAGGTTCGCGTCGACTCCCAGCTGGTTCGGGATCGTCAGCAGCAGTGTGTCCGCCGAGGCGACGGCGGCGTCCTGCTGGAGCTGGCGGACCAGTGCGTCCGGGTCGGCGGCGTAGGCGCGCCCGAAAGTCGTGGGGGACTGGTCGAGCTCGCCGACCTGGTCTCCCGAGGCCGCCAGGCCGTAGAGGCCGCGGTCGCGCTCGCTCAGCAGCGGGAAGACCGAGCGGGACACCGACACGCGGGGGGTCCACGAGTGCCCGGCCTCCTTCCAGGCCCGGCGGTAGGCGGCGATCTGCGCGGCCTGGAGGTCGGCGAAGGAGCCCTGGCCGGTCTCGAGGACCAGGGTGGAGCTCATGAGGTTGACGCCGTCGCGTGCCGCCCGTTGGGCCGAGGCGGTGGTGCCCGATCCCCACCAAATGCGCTGCCTCAACCCCTCGGAATGGGGGAGGATCCGCAGGGGCGTGCCCGGTGCGCACGATGTCGGGTACTGCTCGCCCAGGGGCGCTGCCTGGGCCATGGGCGCGCCCTCGATGGCTGCGAGGAAGCGCTCGAAGTTGGCGCGCGCCAAATCGGCCCCACGCGGATCCTCGGCGCGGTACCCGAAGGCCTCCCAGCCGCGCTGGGCGATCTCGGGCGCGCCCCGGGACATCCCCAGGGCGACGCGGCCGTCGGCGATCTGGTCGAGGGCGGCGGCCTCCTCCGCCAGGTGGAGGGGGTTCTCGTAGCGCAGGTCGATGACGCCGGTGCCGACCTCGATGCGCCGGGTCCTGGCGGCCACGGCGGCCAGCAGTGGCATGGGGGCGGCCGCCTGGTTGGCGAAGTGGTGGACGCGGAAGTAGGCGCCGTTGACGCCGAGCTCGTCGGCCGCGACCGACAACTCGATGGCTTGGTGGAGGGCGTCGCGACCCGAGGGGCCCCTGCGCCCGGCGGGGGCGTAGTGGCCGAAACTGAGGAATCCGAATGACTTCATGGCACGGACACTAAAGGGGTTCGGGCGGGGGATCGAGCGCTCCCGCGGAGGGCAAGTCCACAGCGGGAGAGGGGAATGAAGCGCGCGCCGCCCATATTAGGTGAAATTTCAATTATTTGGGGCGGGAGCGGACCCGGGCCGTCAATGGCGCTGTGGGAGATTCCATAGTGCGGAGCCGTGCCAGTGGTTCCCGAGCGGCCCGGCGTGTTCGCGCCCGCGCTGGCCCCGCACCTCCGGGTACACGAAAACCGCAGGTCGTACAACCTGCGGTCTCATCGTGCGCGAGGGGGGAGTTGAACCCCCACTCCATCACTGGAACACGGACCTGAACCGTGCGCGTCTGCCTATTCCGCCACTCGCGCGTGCCTTGAAAGCATAAGGGGTGCTCCGCGTCCGCGTCAAACCGGGCGCCGGCGCCCCCGCGCACTAGCGCCCGCAGCGTCCGCGCGCACTGGCGTCGGCGGCGCCCCCGCGCGCTCAGAGCAGGATCTTCGCCGCGACGATCGCCGACACCGCAGCCGCGCACACGAGCGCGGCCACCAGGTCGCGCCAGCCCAGTGACACGCGCTCGCTCACGGGCGGGCGCAGTCCGCCCCGCATCGACATGGCGCGCCCGGTCTCGGCCGCCCCCCGTGACGCCGCCGACAGCGAGGCGGTCACCACATCGATCGCGAGGCGCGCGTACCCCCGCATCGACATGCTCGCCATCTCGTCGCCGAGCCGCAGCCTCACGGTGTCCATCACCGCGCCGGCCTGGTCGCGCAGCATCGGCATGCCCCGCAGCGCCTCGCCCATGATCAGCGCCCACTCGTCGACCGGCGCCCCGAAGAGCCGCAAGGGCGCCAGGAACACGCGCAGCGCCCCCGCCATCGCCGCCGTGGGCACCGCCCACAGGAGCAGCGACGAACCCCACACGACGATGAGCGCGACGGACGAGGCGCGCAGGAAGACCTCCACCCCCTCGCCGAGCCACGCCCCCGCGCATCCGCCGATGAAACCGCTCCACAACCACACGGGCGGGCGGGGGAGCGCCCCCGCTGGGACGCGCAGCAGGGCGGTGGCCGCCACGAGCACGGCGGCGACCGCGCCCAGCGTCGCCCAGGTGGGGATCGTGATCACGAAAGTCGTCAGTGCCGTCCAGCACACGATCAGCGTGCCCGGCCACACCCGGGAGAGGAAGGACGGCCACGGCAGCGCGCGCGGCAGCGTGAAACCGGCGGATCTGCGGGGCTTGCGCCGTTCGCTCATGACAGGACCCCCTCGCTGAGGTGGTGGTGCGCCTGGCACAGGGAGTCCATCCCCTCCAGGTCGTGGGAGATGACCAGGACCGACAGCCCCGCGCGGCGGCGCTCCTCCAGCACCGCGATGAGCAGGTCGCGCGAGGCCTGGTCCAGGCCCGCCATGGGCTCGTCGAGGATGAGGACCCTGGGGCGCGACGCCAGCAGCCCCGCCAGGGCGACGCGCCGCATCTGCCCGCCCGAGAGCTCGTCGATGGAGCGCGACTGCAGGGCGGGGTCGAGTCCGACCGAGGCCATCGCCTCGTCGACGACGCGGTCCGCCTCCGCGCTGTGGCGGCCCTGCCTGGTGCCGATCACGGGCCCCATCCCGGCCGCCGAGAGGATGTCGAGGCGCACGGTCGGGCGCTGCAGCTGGAGGCGCGCGAACTGCATGGACAGCGCGACGTCGCCGACCCGTGAGGTCATCGGGCGCCCGCCGAGTGTGCACTTGCCCCACGTCGGGGCCATCAGCCCCGTGAGGATGCGCGACAGGGTGGTCTTGCCGGATCCGTTGTCGCCGGTGATGAGCACGCCCTCCCCCGCCTCGACGATCAGGGAGACGTCCCGCAGGACGGTGTTCTCCCACGGGGTCGCCACGTCGTAGGAGTGCGCCACGCCGTCCGCCCACAGGCTCTCCGCCGCGGCGGACAGGGCGGGGACCGCGGCGGCGGACGAGGCGGGGGCGTGCGCCCGCCCGGGCGCGGAGGAGGGGCCGGCCCCGGCGGGGACCGCGGGCGGGGCGGCGCCAGGATCCTCCTGCGGGATCCCGCCCGTTCCCAGCGGGGCAGCGGGGCCGTCCCCGCTGGGCGCCGCACCCGTCTCTGAAGGCTCCTCCGCAGTGGCCCCGGAGGCGGACCGGGCGTCAGGGGGGCGCTCCTGCGGAACCGCCTCCGCCCCCCTGGCGCTGGTCGTCGGGCAGCCACTGGGCGGCCCGTCGTAGACGATCCGGCCCCCCTCCACCCGGATGACGCGCTCGGCGCCGGCGACCTCCCCGGCATCGTGAGTGACATGGACCACTGCGATTCCCCGGGAGGGGAGGGAGGTGAGGACCCCCATGAGCTGCGCGCGCCCCTCCCGGTCGATCATCGCAGTAGACTCGTCCGAGATCAGCAGGCGCGGCGAGCGGGCCAGCGCCCCCGCCAACGACAAGCGCTGCAACTGCCCGCCCGACAAGTGGTGGGGGCTGGCCGACTCCAGCCCGCCCAGTCCGACGAGGCCGAGGACCCCGGCGAGGTCGACCTGCTCGCGCTCGTGGGCGTCCATGCCCCACAGCACGTCCTCGGCGACCGTCTCCCCCAGCATCTGCAACTCGCTGCGCTGGCCCACCAGGGCGATGCCGCCCCGCCGCCCCAGGCCGCCGCCGCCGTGCCGGGAGCCGCCCGTGGGCTCCGCCCCCGCCAGCAGCAGTGCCAGCGTCGACTTGCCCGATCCGTTGGGGCCGACGATCCCGGTCAGCGACGCCTCCTCCAGCGCCAGCGTCACCCCCGTCAGCGACGGCGAGCCGGCCCCAGGGTAGGTGAACTCCGCGTCGGCCAGGGAAAGGGGCAGCGGGGCGGCCCCCGCCTCGTCCCGGCGGCCTTGCAGAGCGGGCGCCAGAGGATCCCAGCCGCGGTCCAAGTCGATGCGGTCCAGCACCCTGCCCAGCAGCCACTTCGCCACGACCAGCAGCGCGACCACGCCCACCAGGCGGGTGAAGGGGAGCCACAGCCACCAGTAGTCCACGAACCACTGGTTGAGCGCCTGCAGCGCCGAGGCGGGCCCCTGGGCGCCGGGCACGTGCGCCAGCAGGCGCAAGAACCCGTCCAACGACTTCTGGAGGGCCTCCAGGGCCAGGCGGCGCAGATCCTCCAGCACCCAGAACGCCACTCCCGTCCCCGCCCCCCACAGGGCGCCGAGGCCCACGGCGACCAGCCACACGAGCGCCGCCCGCGCGCGCCGGCGGTGGAGGCCCCCCACGATGATGCCCACCACGCACGACTGGAAGACGCGGCCCACCGCGGCCACGCCCCCCACCGCCAACGACATGAGCAGGGTCGCGGCGAACGCCCCCGCCCACGCGCGCCGCCGCATCCGCAGGGCGATCATGGCAAGGGGGATGGCGGTCGCCACCTGGAAGAGCGTGTGGAAGACCGGTGTGGCCGCCGAGGCCACGCCGAAAGTCACCGCCAGTCCCGACAGCGCCCCGCAGGAGGCCACCTCGACGGGGGCCAGGCGGGCCGCGCGCGCGGAGTCAGTCATGCCCCTAGTGTCCCAGGAGTGCCCCCCGGAGCGGCAACCGGGCGCCGGACAGTGGCAGATAGTCCACATCGGCCGGTCCGCTATCGGAAATGTGGCAAAGGGCATAGACTGGTGGGGCAGGAAACACAAAGACGACGAGGTCTTCCCATAATGGCACAACGACGCAAAGGCGGGATCGCCATCGACCCGCGCTCCGCGCAGAACATGTCCACGCGGCGCGGCGGTCCGAAGAAGAGGACCGCCCCCAGCCCCGCGAAAGTGGTCGGCATCATAGGCGCGATCACCGCGATCACAGTCTGCCTGCTCGTCCAGCTGCCCGGCCTGGACGCCGCGGGCACGCGGATGTTCGGGATCTTCCTGGCTGCGATCCTGCTGTGGGTGACCGAGGCGGTGCCGCTGGCGGGCACCGCGGTGCTCGTCATCTTCCTGGAGGTCCTGCTGGTCTCCGACCACGCCCTGCTGCCCGTCGCCGACGGGGCGCCGCCCTACACGCGCTTCTTCGGGGCGCTGGCCAACCCCGTCATCATCCTGTTCCTGGGCGGGTTCATGGTGGCCGACGGCGCCGCGAAGTACAAGGTGGACCGCGCGCTGTCCGCCGTGCTGCTCAAGCCCTTCATCGGCAAGCCCCGCCTGACGGTCATGGGCGTCATGCTCATCACCGCCCTGATGAGCATGTTCATGTCCAACACCGCCACCACCGCCACCATGTTCGCCGTCATGATGCCCGTCATCACCGCCCTGCCGAAGGGGAGGGCGCGCACGGGGATCGCCCTGTCCATCCCGGTCGCCGCCAACGTCGGCGGCATGGGGACACCCGTGGGCACGCCCCCCAACGCCATCGCCCTGGGAGCGCTGGAGAGCGCCGGGATCGAGGTCACCTTCCTGCAGTGGATGCTCGCCGCGGTCCCCCTCATGCTGGTGGTCCTCGTCGTGTCCTGGCTGTTCATCTCGTGGCGCTACATCCCCGCGGACGCGGAGTTCGACATCGACACCACCGCCCGCTTCCAGACCGGGCGCAACGCGGTCATCTTCTACGTGGTCGCGGGCGCCACCATCCTCGCGTGGATGACCGAGGCCCTCCACGGCGTCTCGGCGAACATCGTCGGCTTCCTGCCGGTCGTCGTCCTGCTCATCACCAAAGTCATGAGTGGCGACGACCTGCGCGCCCTCGACTGGCCGGTCCTGTGGCTGGTGGGCGGCGGCATCGCCCTGGGGGCCGGGGTGAGCTCCACCGGCCTCGACAAGTGGATGCTCGGCTCCATCCAATGGGCCTCGATCCCGGGGGCCCTGCTCATCCTGGTGCTCGCCCTGGTCGGATGGGTCACCTCGAACGTCATCTCGCACTCGGCCTCGGCCAACCTGCTGGTCCCCATGGGCATGGGACTGGCGGCCTCGGTGTCCACCTCGGCCGCCGAGATCGCGATCGTCCTGGCGCTGGGGTGCTCCCTGGGCATGTGCCTGCCCATCTCCACGCCCCCCAACGCCATCGCCTACTCCACGGGCACCACCCCCACGCGCGAGATGGTCGTGGTCGGTGTGGTCGTCGGGCTGGTGGGCATCGTCCTGCTCGCCTTCGTCGCCCCCCTGACCTGGGGCGCCCTCGGGGTGGTGTGACATGGAACGCGCGGCGGAGGGGACAGGGGCCCGGAAGGACGGCGGGCCCCCGGGCCTGGCGACCGGGTGGACGCTGGGCCCCGACCCCTCCGACGCCCACGTGCGCCAGCGCACCGACGTGCGCAGCGGCGGGCACCGCCTCGACGCCCACGTCCACGTGCTCATCGTCGGGGACGACTCCGACCGCATCGCCGTCCCCCTCACCCGCGACCTCGCGTGGGCGTTCCCCAACCTGTGCTTCGACCGCGTCGACGCCCCCGGCGACCTGCCCGGCTACCAGGCCGGACTGGGCGCGGACGACCGCGTGGTCCTGGGCGTGGCCACCTCCGAGGTCGCCGACATCGACGCCCTCATCGACGCGGCGGCCGCCCTGGACGCGCTGGCCCCCATCCAGTGGATCGCCGTCACCGACCGCGCCGAGCACCGCGACCTCGCCAGATCCACCGAGTCCGACCGCCTCGCCTCCGTCCTCAAGTCCCCGTGGACCGTCCCCCTGCTGGTCGGCCAGTCCTACTCCACGATGGTGCGCCGCCTGCAGGCGGATGGCTGCGGCGCCGGGGAGGTCCTCGACCTCATTGGGCGCCCCCCGTCCTTCGCCGTGCAAGGGCCCCTCCTGGAGGGCCTGGGCAGGAGCGAGCACTCCGTCGTCCTCGAACTGCTGGCCGGCGTCGAAAGGGTCCTGGGCGCCCGCCCCCGCCTCGTCGTCCCCGAGGGCACCCAGCTGGTCACCCAGGGAAAGCCCGTCGGCGCCGTCCACCTGGTCCTCGACGGGAAGGTCAGCCTGCACCGGGACTCGCCCCGGGGCGAGGTCCTGGCCCACCTGGCCTCCTCGGGCCCCCTCATCGGCCTCGTGTCCCTGGCGCGCGGGGAGAGCGCCTTCTTCACGGGCGTCACCACCACCGAGACCGTGCTCGTGCGCCTCACCACCGAGCAACTGCAGATCGTCCTGGCGCGGGACCCGGCCATCGGCTCCACCCTGACGGCCCTGGCGATCCGCTCCCTCACGCGCCGCCTCATGCGCGCCGAGGACCTCCACCTGGAGAACGCGATGCTGGCCGAGGGCCTCGAGCAGCAGAAGCAGGCCCTCGCCGCCACCCTGGAGGACCTGCGCCGCACCCGCGCGGAACTGGTCGAGCGCGCCCGCTTCGCCATGCTCGGCGAGCTCAGCGCCGGGATCGCGCACGAGCTCAACAACCCCGTCACCGCCCTGGTCCGCGCCGCCGAGCACCTGCGCGCCGACGTGGACACGGCCCTGGCGGCCTCCTCCTCCACCAGCGCCCAGCGCGACGCGATGACCAGGGCGCTCACCGCGCCCCCGCGCTCGACCGCCGCCGAAAGGGCGCTCATCAAGGAGCTGACGCCCATCGCCGGGGACCGCAACGGGGCGAGGCGCCTCGTGCGCGCGGGCGTCGCCGACGCCGACGACGCCCGCCAACTGCTGGCCGGGGGCAGGTCCCAGGTCGAGGCCGCGCTGGCGGGGGCGCGCCTGGGCTCCTCCCTGCGCTCCGTCCTGGCCGCCTCCACGCGCGTCATCGAGCTCACCCAGTCCCTCAAGGGCTACGCCCGCCCCGACGACGCCGACCTCAAAGCCGTGGACGTGCGCGAGGGAATCGACGACGTCCTGCGCCTCACCTCCCACAGGGTGCACGGCATCAAGGTCGCGCGCGATTACGAGGACGTCCCCCTGATCCGCGCCCACCCCTCGAAACTCCAGCAGGTGTGGACCAACCTCATCGTCAACGCCGCCGAGGCCATCGAGGACGAGAACGAGGACGTCCAAGCCGCCCGGATCAGTGCCGAGACCGGGCACTGCAGCGGTCCCGACCCCGCGCCCGCCCGCGGCGACGCCCCCGCGCGCATCACCATCCGCGTGCGCCCCGACGGCGACGGCGTCGCCATCACCGTCAGCGACAACGGCCCCGGTATCGCCCCCGAGGTCGTCGACAAGATCTTCGAACCGCACTTCACGACCAAAGCCGGGCGCGTGCGCTTCGGCCTGGGAATGGGCATGTCGATCGTGAGCTCGATCGTCGCCGACCACTCAGGCACGCTGGACGTCGACTCCCGCCCGGGCGCCACGTCCATGCGGATCCGGCTGCCAGCCACCCCACTGCCAGACAACCAACCGCAACGCGAGGAGGAATCATGACCCTGACAATCCTGTCCCTGGAGGACGAGGCCGATGTCCGAGCCGCTATCGAGCGCGATCTCGATCAGTTCTGGGACACGATCCGCCTGGAGGCCGCCGACAACGTCGAGGACGCGTGGGCCGTCGTGGAGGAGATCGACGAGGACGGGGACGAGTTGGCGCTCGTGCTCTCCGACCACCGGCTGCCCGGGGAATCCGGCGTCGACTTCCTGGTCGCCCTCATGGCCGACTCCCGCTTCGCGTCGGCGAGGACCGTGCTGGTGACCGGGCAGGCCGACCAGGACGACACGATCCGGGCGGTCAACGAGGCGGGCCTCGACTACTACATCGCCAAGCCCTGGGACCCCTCCAAACTCCGCGAGGTGGTGCGCGACCAGCTCACCGAGTACGTCCTGGCCTCCGAGGTCGACCCGCTGCCCTACCTGCCGGTGCTCGACGCCGTGAGGGTCATGGAGGCGATCCGCTAGGAGCCTGCGGGGGCGCGGACCGCGATGCCCCGCGCCCTCAGGGCCGCCGCCAGGACCCCGTCGCCATCGACGAGCCCGCCCGAGAAGGAGCCGTCGTAGACGCGGCCGCACCCGCACGAGGGGCTGCGGGGCTGCAGGACGGCGGCCCGCACCCCCCGGGCCACCGCCTCGTCCGCGACCCGGCGCGCGCCGGCCACGAACTCGGCGGTCACATCGGCGCCCTGCTCGGTGACCACGCGCGCCGTCCCCCGCAGCACGTCCGCGCCGTCGCCCCCCCGGATCTCCGCGGGCGGGCGGGGCGTGGGCAGGCCACCGGCGACCTCCGCGCACGCGGGGAGCGCCCGCCCCTCGGCGACGGCGCGGACGATGGCGGGATCGGGCTTGGCGCCGCCGTCGTAGCGGCACGGGACGCCCGCCAGGCAGGCCGACACCAGGAAGGGCGCGCTCACCCGGCCGCCCCCGCCTCGTCGGTGTCCGGGACGGGGCCGGCGCCCGGGTCGTTGCACATGGTGATCCCCTCGAAGCCCGCGGCTCCCAGAACCTGGAAGATCTCGTCGAGCAGCGCCATCGGCTCCGCAGTGCCCGCCGCGAACTCGGGGTGCAGGATCTCGATGGCCGCCATGCCGCGCGGATCCAGCACGGGTTCGGTCTCGAAGCGCTCCGAGAGCAGCAGATTCGCCTCGTCCAAGTCGGCGGGCGAGCCGAACGCCCACGTCACCGCCTTGCGCACCGGGGAGCGGCTGATCCACATCCGCGTCATGAGGATGCGCCGCCCGGCGCGGGGGAACACGTCCCCCACCCGGGTGAACAGGGCGATCGACCCCAGGCCGTCGCCGATGGAGTCGCCGACGAGGGCGTAGGCGTAGGCCCCGATGCCCCGCAGCGTCAGGGCGTCGGCGAGCAGTCCCAGGGCGTCGTCGTCCATCGGCTCCGACTGGAAGTACACGGCCTCCCCGACCTCGGGGGCGCCCGGCCCCAGGACCGACACCTCCAGGCCGGCGTCGGCCAGCGCCTCGCGGACCAGTCCGACGTGGTGCTCCGGGAAGGGGTGCAGGGCCGCGGCGTTGGCCGCGATGCGCTCTACGAAGACGTACGTGTCGAAACCCGGGCGTGGCATGGGGTCATCGTATTGCACCTGAACCCCTCCCATTCGCCACCGCGCCTAGAACAAGCACAGCCCCTGCTCGTGCAGGGACTCCAGGACCGGCGACACGTGCGCGCTGCCCGTGCCCAGGGAGGCCACGACCAACTGCCCGAAATCGTCGAACTGCGCGGAGCCGCCCCTCGCCTCGTAGTACTCCGAGACCTCTTTGCCGTACTCGGCCAGGGTCTGGCGGAAGGAGTCCACGCGCGGGTACAGGCGCGGGCGGTACAGCGGCTCCTGCTTCGAGTGGCCGACCAGCAGGCCCAGGATCGGGTAGGTGAGCTCGGGCAGTTCCATGGCGGCGATGAGGCGGCGGGGGTCGCCCAGGATCGAGCCGAGGAAGACGGTGCCGAGCCCCATCGACTCGGCGGCCGTCACCGTGTTCTGAGCCGCCAGGACCGCGTCCTCGGCGGCGCAGATGAACAGGTTCATCGACGAGGCGGCCCGCGAGTCCACGCCCATCTCCTCGCGGAGGCTCTTGTTGCGGTACATGTCGACCAGGAAGATGAACAGGTCGCCCTTGTCGCCCCCCACGTAGGGCTGGCCCGAGGCGGCGGCGATCTCGTCGCGGACCCGCTGGTCGGTGATGTGCAGGATCGTGGTCTGCTGCAAGAAGGAGGACGTGGCGGTGCGGCGCGCCACCTCGATGAGGGTGTCCACCTGCTCTTCGGTGAGCCTCTCATCGGTGAAGCGGCGGAAGGTCCGGTGGGACAGCTGGTTGACGATCGTGGCGTTCTCGATGGGAGCGGTGGAGCGCTCGGTGTATTTCGACAAGGCGGTTCCCTTCCCTGGATAGTCCGCGTCCGTGCGGTTCCTCCGATTCTCTCACATCGGGGACCCCGTTCCCCCCGTTGGACTGTGACATCGTCCTAGATCGTGGGGCGGGCGCCACATCATCCGGTCTTCCCTTTACGATGGTGGGTATGAGAAAGCGCTCCATCCTCACAGCACTGGTGACCGCCTCCCTCGCCGTCTCCCTGGCGGCCTGCGGCGAGACCGACACCGCCCACTCGTACACGACCCCCAAGGACACCAAGACGGTCGAGAAGACCCTTGAAACGGTCAACGGCGCCGGGATCTCCGTTCCCGAGAAGCGCGACCTCAAGGTGAAGCTGCCCAACGGGCAGAGCGCCGTGAAGTGGCAGGTCGACGTCTCCGATCCTTCCTTCGCCGAGGTCGGCAAGTCCGAGAACGACGTCGTCACCATCCACCCCCTCAAGCCGCTGGGCGAGGACGACGCCCCCGTGACCGTCACACTGACCAGCCCCGACGGCGCCGCGACCAGCTTCACCCTGAAGATCACCGAAGGGGCCAACTGACACTGTCCGAACCGATGCGCCGAAGGGCCGGGGGATCCGCGTGGACTCCCCGGCCCTCGCGTTGCGGGCGGGCTCGTGCATTGTGGGCCGGGCCGGGCTGGGTCGGCCCGCCTTCGGACCGGATCCGCCCGGGGCCGGTCTCGGTCCGCGTGCCCGGGCCGCGCAGCCGCCTACGCGGAGGACCCGAGCAGGCGGCGCATAGCCCGCAACGACACCATGAGCTGCATGTCGGAGGCCGGCGAGGCCTCGAACTCCGCATTCGCCAGGTAGAAGCCGCGCGCGTTCCCGTCCGCGCAGTGGACCAGCAGCGCGGCGGCCCCGATGATGCGGCTCGCCTCGAGACTGCGCGCGAACGCGTCTCGCAGCAGACCGCTCCCGATCCCCATGCCCTGCGCTCGCTCGTCCACCGCGAGGCGCGCCAATAGGATGCAGGGGCAGGGCTCGGGGCGCCGCCGGGGGGCCAACGACGACGGGAGCTCCGTTCGCGTGACGGAAGCGGTCGAGAGCGCGTAGTAGCCGAGCACTTCCGTTCCCTGCACTGCGACGTAGACGACCGTGTTCCCCTGGTCCTGGTTCTGCCAGGCGAACCGGTGGAACCAGTCGTCCAGTTCGGCGTTGCCGGAGCGGAAGGCGGAGCGCTCGTCGCCGCGCTGGAGCCGACGGGGCTCTTGGAGGACTTCGACGTGCACCGCCATCGGCCCCTCAGGCGGATCCGATGGCGTAGTGCTTGCCGAAGGGGGAAGGGCGGTTCAGCAGCTTCCGCAATTTCGGCATGTCAGTGACCGGGCGGTCGACGATCTCCTGGAAGTGGGCGAATTGGTCCTCGGAAACGGGGAACACCCGTTGATCGGCCAGTGCCCTCTGGGCCTCCAGTGTCGCGGAGGTCAAGACGAAGTCGCTGACGCTGCGGTCCGTCAGGGCCGCTGCTTGGCGGATGAGCAGGTTCTGGCGCTCGGTGACGCGCAAGTCCATCCGGTGGGTCTTCGCGGGGGGCATGTCCACTCCTTTCGTACGGGAAGTGTACACACATGAGTAGGGTGGCACAAGGGGGTGGGACTGGCGCTGGGACGGTGGCCACGGGAGGCGCGCGGCATCCACCGCGGGAATCGTCGCCGCGCCCCGGGCGCCTCCCCGTTCGCCCGCGCCAGGGCCCGCCGGTGCGGCACACTGGATGGTGTGACATCCATGAGTTTCGCGCCCATGGCGCCCTTCGCCTCGCTCCCCGTCCCCCGCGGGGTCGAGTGCGTGTCCATCCCGTCCCCCTGCGGACCCCTGTCCGCGTACCACGGGCCCCCGGCCACCGCCTCGTCGGCCACTGCGGCGCCCGCCCCGCCGGTCCGTGGCCCGCGCCCCGGAGCAGCGGGGGCGGGCCGCCCGAAAGTGCTGCTCGTCCCCGGGTTCACCGGGTCGAAAGAGGACTTCCGCCTCCCCATATCCGACCTCGTGGACCGGGGTTTCGAAGTGCTCGCCTACTCCCAGAGGGGCCAGGCCGACTCGGCGGCCCCCACGGGCGCGGGGGCCTACGGGCTCGGCGGCTTCGCCGGGGATGTGACGGCCATCGCCTCCGCTTGGGGCGCGGGGCAGCGCGTGCACCTGCTGGGGCACAGTTTCGGGGGAGTGGTGGCGCGCGCCGCGGCGATCGCCCGGCCCGGGCTCTTCGCCTCCCTCACGCTTTTCTCCTCGGGGAACACGGCGAAAGGCGCCGACAGGCCGGTGCCCGATCCGGTTCCGGCGGGCCCGGCCGGGCGCGAGCGCGTCCTCGCCGCCGTCTTCCCCGGCACCGACTTCACGAGGCCGGGGCTGGGCTGGGAGGAGTTCATGCGCGTTCGGGCGCTGGCGACCTCCACGGGGAATCTGATGGGCATCCGCGCGATCCTGGCGGACCAGCGCCCCAGAAGCGCCGAACTGCGCGCCACGGGCCTGCCGATCCACGTCGTCTACGGGGCGGAGGACACCGCGTGGCCCGTCAGTGTCTACCGCCGCGAGGCCCGCGAACTCGACGCGGTCGACACTCCGATCCCCGGCGCCCAGCACAGCGCGCAGACGCAGTGCCCGGCGGTGTGGGCGGACGCCGTGTCACGGTTCTGGGTGGCTGTGGACAGCGGGCACCTGGTCTGGCAGATGTAGGCGGCGCGCGCCAAGGCACGCCCCCGGCGCGCAGGGGCGGGCCGTCAGTGCAGGATCCGCGACAGGAAATCCCGGGTCGAGGCCTCCTGGGGGTCGCCGATCACCTGCTCGGGCGGGCCCTGCTCGGCGATGCGGCCGTGCTCCAGGAACACGACGCGGTCGGCCGCATTCCGGGCGAACCCGATCTCATGGGTCGCCATGAGGATCGTGGAGCCCTGGTCCTTGATCTCAAGGACGAGGTCGAGGACCTCGCCCACCAGGACGGGGTCCAGGGCGGAGGTGATCTCGTCGAGGAGCAGAAGCTCCGGGTTGGTGGCCAGGGCGCGGACGATGGCGACGCGCTGCTGCTGCCCGCCGGAGAGCCGGTCGGGGTACTCCTGGGCCTTCGAAGCCAGCCCGATGCGCTCCAACAGTTCCATCCCGCGCTCGTTGGCGCGCTGCGTGCTCCACTTCTTCACCTTGCGGGCGGCCAGGGTGACGTTGTCGAGCACGGACATGTGGGGGAAGAGATTGTAGTGCTGGAAGACGACGCCGATATAGCCGCGCACCTCGTCCGCGTCGATGTGCGGGTCGGTGATGTCAATGCCGGACAGGAAGATCTGCCCGTCGTCGACGCGCTCGAGCAGGTTCGCGCAGCGCAACAGCGTCGACTTGCCCGAACCGGAGGCACCGAGCAGGACGACGACCTCGTGGGAGGCGACGTCGAGGTCGAGGCCCCGCAGGACGATGTTGTCGCCGAAGCGCTTGACGACCCGCTTGGCGGAGAAAACGGGAACGGACTGGTTGAAGTAGGCGGACAGGGGGCTGTCCCCCTCGAGCGTTGCGAACGACTGCGGGGCGTCGGCGGCTCGAGTGGAGATTCCAGCGGCGCCGGCCGCCGGGGCGGCCTTTTCCTCGTTGGATTCGGTGGCCATCAGACTGTGCCCCCCATCTGCTCGCGCTTGCGCAGTTTCGCCGTGTACCAGTCGGAGAGGCGGATGAATGGGAAGGACATGAGGATGAAGAGGACCCCCGCAACCACGTAGGAAGTCATGTTGTAGGTTTTCGCCTGGTACTGCTGGGCGGCGCGGATGGCGTCGACGGCGCCGAGGACGGAGATGAGGCCGACGTCCTTCTGCATGGAGATGAAGTCGTTCATGAGGGCGGGCGTGACCTTGCGGATCGCCTGGGGGACGATGATCATCCTCAGGGTCTGCCCGTGTGTGAGGCCGAGGGACCGCGCGGCGTAGCGCTGCGAGGGGTGGATCGACTCCAGTCCGGCGCGCAGCACCTCCGCCACATAGGAGGAGTAGGTGAGCACGAGGGCGATGGTGCCGAGGACCGCAGTGGGTATGCGGTCGTTGGGGTTGAGCGCGGGAATTCCGAAACCGACCAGGTAGAGGACAACCAGGAAGGGGATGCCGCGGAAGATGTCCGTGTACGCGGCCGCCAGGAAGCGGATCGGGAAGAACACGGGGCCGCCCAAGGTGCGCGCGGCCGCCAGGACGGTGGCGAGCACGGCCACGCCGAGGACGGCGATGACGAGGATTTGCACATTGAGCCACAGGCCGGCGGCGACTTGGGGCAGGGAGGCCGCGAAGTGCTTGCCGGAGAAGAACGTGTCCCGGGTCCGCGGCCACCCTTGCGAGTTGATGACCGCGATGACGACGACTGCCCCGACGAACAGAGTGGAGGCGATCGAGATGAGGATGGAGCGCCGGGCCTTGGCGCGGCGCGTGGCCCGGCGGCCGAGCTCCACGTTTGAGACGGGGAGCCCGGCCAACTCCAGTGGATCCGCGTGATGGGAACTCATGGGGTGGGTTTCGATCGGGGTGGCGTCAGTGGAGGACGGGGACGTTCGTGGCCTCGTTCAACCACTTGTCCTGCAGTTGGGCGAGCGTGCCGTTGTCGCGCAGGCGGTCCATGGCCTCGGAGACGGTGGCCGTGAGTTTCGATCCCTTGGGCAGGACGATCCCGTAGTTCTCGCCGTCCGCGGCATCGGCGAACTGGCCGACCACCACGCCGTTGTCGACCTGCGTGGCCACCATGTTGAACGCGGTCGGCAGATCGACGACGATCGCGTCGACGCGGCCGGTCTGCAGCGCCAGGACCGTGTCGTCAGAGGAGTTGAACTGCTGGGGCTTCTGGGTGAGGCCGGATTCGAGTTTCTCGGAGACGAACTGCTGGGAAGTGGTGCCCGCCTGAACGCCGATGAGCACGTCCTTGAGGTCGGCGACGGAGGTGGCGCCCGCGGCGGGGCTGCCCTCCTTCGTGATGATGGCCTCGGAGGTCGTGTAGTACGGGGTGGAGAAGTCGACGGCGTTCTTGCGCTCGTCGGTGATGGAGAACTGCTGGATGTTGATGTCCCAGTCCTTGGCGCCGGGGGTGATCGAGGACTCGAAGGTGGCGCGGGTCCACACGACGTTGTCCTGCGTGTAGCCGAGCTCCTCGGCCAGGGCGTAGACGACGGCGGACTCGTAGCCCTCGCCCGAGGCGGGGTCGTTGTCGAGGATCCACGGCGAGTAGGCCGGGTCGGAGGTGGCGACCGTGAGCTTGCCCTCAGTGAGCGTGGGGAGCTGGCCCTTCGCGTAGGACTGGGGCGCGGTGGACGAGTCGGCGGGCGTCGAGCCCGAGCAGGCGGTCAGGGCGATGGCCGCGGCGGCGATGGCCGACAGCGCGGCGAGCGGGCGGAAAGAGCGGCGCATGAAAGGGCCTTCCGTGTTGTCTTCGTGGGATGCGGCCCCGGACTCGCCCGGGACCACTGACGGGGCGAGCCTATCGGAGGCCGCCGCTGGGCCGCGTTCCGTGCCAGCCGGTGGAACTGTGTGACGCCCTCCGTCCCGGTGCGTTCCCTTGTGGCTCCCGCCCGTCCGCGGGCGGGGCGCTGTGCCCGTGCGCCGGGGAAAGCGCGCCGCCGGGGCCGATCGGCCCCGGCGGCGCACGCCCATCGGAATCACTTCCCGGTGAGCTTGTCCTTGACTTCTTCGATCTTGTCGGTCACTGCTTCCTTGGCGTCACCGAGCTTCTCCTTGGCCTTATCAACGATTTGGCCGGCAGAGCCCGCGACGCGGTCCTTCTGGCCGTCGGAACGCAGCTCCTCGTTCCCAGTCGCATCGCCGACGGCCTCCTTGGCCTTGCCGACGGTCTCCTGGAACTTGTCATCCAGTCCCATATCGTCTCCCATCATTGGTGAATGTGAACGCTTTCACCCTACAGCGGATGCGGGCGTTTGGGAAATGGAGGGCTCAAGACCTGCGGCGGGGCGCGCAGCGCACCAGTGCGCTGCGCGGGTGCGCGCTGGGGCGGCGGACCGGCGAAGGGCCGGTGGAGGGCGTCTGCAAGGACATCCGCGTGAGGGGTGCGCGCAGTGCGGGAAGGGATCCGCACAGGGGGTCGAGCACCTGTGCGGAGGAGCAGCCAGGCGCTACCATTGGTCCATGAGCGAGCTCCGTGCCTTCATGCCCGAGGTGCTGTCTCTGGTGCTCGACGCGCCGGAGATCCCGTCGGAGGACACGAAGGACCTGCGCAGATTCAGTGAGATTGATGAGACTGCGGCGTTCGAGGTGTGCGTCGGCCTGCTGATCGACTACGAGATCCCCCTTAGCGAGGAGCTGCTCTCACGCATCCACGAGTTCGACGACCTGCTCTTCGACGAGGACATCGAAGATCTGGACACTCTGCGCTCCTCCACCGTGGTCGAGTGAGATCCTGCCGTTCTCCTGCTTATAACCGCACAGGTTGTGGGGTTCGCGTTGGTTCTCCGTTTCGAGTGCAACGGTGTGGGTCCGGATTGGTTCTCTTTCGGCGCGTCCAGGTTGGGATCCGCCACTACGGCTCGGGGTCAGGCGCCATGAGACCGGCCGCGTTCGGGCGGTGGGATCGGGGAGGGCGCGGGTCTGGTGCTGACGCGACGGAGTTCGGTCGTGGTGGTCCAAAATGCGTCTGGGTTGCCAGTGGGAACGGGGGTGCGGCGGAGAGTTGGTCCAAAATGCGTCTGGGTTTGGGGAGAATCGGCCGATTCCGCCGGAATCGGGGTAACTGAGACGCATTTTGGACCAGAGCGCCTCAACGCCGTCCCAGTGCGGCGGGACTCAGACGGGTTTTGGACCGTTTCGCCGTGTCCGGTGCCGCTGGAGATCCCGTGTGGGTCCCGTACAGGGAGGCGGTCCCCGCCAACCCCGCCCGTACTCGGGGCGCGGCGCCACGCGCCGCTTGCGCCTCGGAACATGGAGAACCCCTGACCGGAGGGGCTGTGAAACAGTGGTGGCCCCTCAGGGCCGCAGGGCGCCCGAGTGGAGGAGCCGCGAGGCGAAGCGCCTCTTCTCCTCTGTGGTGGTCGGGCCGAAGGCGCCGGGGCCGTCGATGAGCAGGCATGACGCGCCGTGGACGTAGGCCCACAGGGCGGCCTCAGCCTCGTCGGTCACGGCGTCGCCGAAGACCTGTCGGGCCAGTGCGGACAGTTCCGCGCGCGCCCGGTCGCTGGCTGCGAGGAGGTCGGGGTGGGCGGTGGGGTCGTACATGTCGGAGCGGAACATGATGCGGAAGACGCCCGGGTTGGACAGCGCGAAGTCGATGTAGGCGCTGCCCGTGGCGATGATGATGCCGGAGGCGTTGGCGCCGGCGTTGTCGGTGCGGGCGCGGTGGAGGGCGTCGGCCAGGCCCGTGAAGCCCTCGGTGACCAGAGCGGCCAGGATGGCCTCGCGGTTGGGGAAGTAGTGGTAGGGGGCCTGGTGGGTGCACCCCGCCCTGCGCGCCACTTCGCGCATTGACAGGGCCGCGGGACCCCCTTGGTCCAGGAGCTCGCGGCTGGTGGCGAGGATGGCGGCCCGCAGGCCGCCGCGGTCGGAGCTGGGCGAATCCGTCATGGATCCAGTGTCGCACACGCACTTGACACTGTCAGGTTGAGTGCTACCCTTTTCCCTAGACACTGTCTAGTTAGGAGAAGCCATGTACGACGCGATCATCATCGGATCAGGGATCGGCGGCCTTTCAACAGCGGGTTTCCTGGCCGGGACCGCGGGCATGAGGGTCCTCGTCCTGGAGAAGCACTCCGTCCCCGGCGGGCTTACCCACGCCTTCCGGCGCGGCGGGGCCTCCTGGGACGTGGGGGTCCACTACCTGGGCGGCCTCGGCGAGGGCGAGGTGTTCCGCAAGGCCTTCGACTACCTCACCGGCGGGCAGGTCCATTGGAGGCCGATGCCCCGCCACTACGACCGCTTCGTCTACCCCGGCATCGACTTCCGCGTCCCCGCCGGGCGCCGGGCGTACGAGGACGCCCTCATCGCCGCTTTCCCCCACGAGGCGCGGGCCGTGCGCCGCTACTTCCGCGATATCGGGGCGGCCGCGTCGTGGGGGACGCTGGCCTACGCGCGGGAGATGGTGCCGCGATCCGTCGAGCCCCTCATCCGCCTCGCCCAGCGGGCGCGCCGCGGCCCTGCTCTGGACACCACGAGGGACTACCTGGAGCGCCGCTTCCGCGACCCCCGGCTCCGCGCCCTCCTGGCCTCCCAGTGGGGCGACTACGGCGTCGAGCCCGCGCGCAGCGCCTTCGTGGCGCACGCGACGGTAGTCGCCCACTACCTGGAGGGCGCGTGGTTCCCCGAAGGGGGCAGCGCCCGCATCGCGCGCGCCATCGAGGACGGCATCGAGGCCCGCGGCGGCCGGATCCGGGTGTGCCAGGAGGTCCGCGAGATCCTCGTCGAGGACGGGCGCGCGGTGGGTGTGCGCGTCATTGACCGCTCCGGCCCCCGTCCCCGCGAAGCCGTCCACCGGGCGCCCGTGGTCGTCTCCGGCGCGGGGGCGGGCCCCACCTACAACCGCCTCCTGCCCACCGACGGGCCCGTCGGCGCGGCCACCCGGGGCGTGCGCGGCGCCATCGACGAGGTCGGCCCCGGGCTCTCCGCCGTCAGCGTCTACCTGGAGCTGTCCGAACTGCCCGACGGCGTCGACGGCTCCAACGTGTGGGTGAGCACGACGACCGACCACGACGACATCGAGGGGGCCACGTCCGACCTCCTGGCGGGCGGGCCGCGCGCGGCGTTCTGCTCCTTCCCCTCCATCAAGGCGGGGGAGGGGCGCGCCACCGCGGAGATCCTCGCCTTCGCCGATCCCAGGGCCTTCCAGGCGTGGGAGGGCACCGCCAAGGGCGACCGCGGCGCCGACTACGCCCGCCTCAAGGCGGTCATCGCCGACGGGCTCATCGCCCTGGCCGACTCGGCGGTGCCCGGCCTGCGCGCCGCAGTGCGCCACGTCGAGGTGGGCACCCCCCTGACCGTCGAGCACTACACCTCGCACCCCGCCGGGGCCTTCTACGGGATCCCCGCCACCCCCGAGCGCTACCGCAAGCGCCTCACCACCCCGAGGACCCCCATCGAGGGCCTCTACCTGACCGGGCAGGACGCGGGTTTCCTCGGCATCGCCGGGGCCCTCATGGCGGGAATGTCGGCGGCGTGCCAGGTGCTGGGCCCGGCGGGCCACAACCAGATCATGCGGGCCATCAAGGAGGGCCCCGGCCAGCGCCCCGGCGCAGGGGCCGCCGTGGCCGGAGGGAAGCGCCAGGACACCGTCGGGGTGCCCGGAGCGCCCGGCGGGAGGCGCACGGCCGGAGGGGAGGGCGCGGCGGAGCCCGGGGAGGAGCACCCGCTCCCCGTGGGCAAGCGCGGGGCGAGCGTCGTCTCCTCGCGCGCAGTGACGCCCTCGGTCGTCGAACTCGTCCTCGACCTGGACGACGACGCGCCCCAATGGTGGCCCGGGCAGTACGTGCGCCTGCGGGTGGCCGACCACGAGTGGCGCGACTACTCGATCGCCTCCCTGGAGGGCCGCCGGCTGCGCCTGCTCATCGACACGCGCACACGGGGGCGCGGAGCCCGTTTCGCCGTCGGCGCCGCCCCGGGCGCGCGCACCCTGCTGGAAGGGCCGTTCGGGTCCTTCACCGCCACGGACTCGCCCCGCCGCCGCGTCTTCGTCGCCACGGGGACGGGCCTGGCGCCCTTCCTGCCCGTTTTCGCCCAGGATCCGCGCGAATCCGACCGCCTGCTCTTCGGGTGCCGCACCAGCGCCGAGGACCTCACCCGGGTTCTCGACGACCCGATGCCCCCCGTCACCCGGTGCATCACCCGTGAAAAGGTGGACGGCGCCTTCCGCGGGCGCGTCACAGCGGCGCTCGCAGAGTTCGGCGGCCAGGCGGCCGAATGCGACTTCCACGTGTGCGGCTCATCGGAGATGGTGGCCGACGCCATGGCCGTCCTGCGGGAGCTGGGGGCGGGTGCGGTCGTCACCGAGGCGTTCTAGGCGCCGCGCGCCTCACACGGCGGACCAGCGCACGCGCCCCGAGACAACGGTCTCCACCTGGCGCCCGGCCCCGTGGCGCGCGACGGCCTCGATGGTCCCGACCACGTCGGTGACGGGCACGTCGACGACCACCATGTCGGCGATGGCGCCCGCCTGCAGCTGCCCGACGCGGTCCGGCCCCGTCTCCAATCCCAGCGCGGCGGCGCCGCCCAGGGTGGCGGCCTCCAGGAGGCGCCGCGCCAGGTCCCCGTCCCGGTAGCCCTGGGCGCGCGCCAAGTCGAAGAGCAGCGCCACGTCCTCCAGCACATCCAGGGACGGCGACGAGGACAAGGAGTCAGTGCCCACTGCGATGGGGTTGCCCTCGCGCAGGTAGGCGGCGACGGGCGGCGCGTCCAGCCCGATCACCCGGTTCGAGCGCGGGCACAGCGCCACCGAAGTGTGGCGCGCCCGCAGGCGGCGACGGTCGTCGGCGCGCATGTACACCCCGTGCGCCACATGGCAGTCCGGCCCCAGAACCCCCAGCTGGTCGACGAACTGGGTCGAGGAGAACCCCCCGCCCCTGGAGCGCATCGCCGTGAACGACGGGTGCCCCGACTTCCACAGGTCGGACAGCTCCATCGTGCGCGTCTCGGGCCACTCGGCCTCCGAGTACGACTCGCCCAAGTGGATGTGGATCCTCATGCCGCGGCGCCTGGCCAGATCGGGCAGGTCCAACAGCGGGTCCGCGTCCAAGGAGTAGGGGGCGTGGGGCGAGATGCCGGCCCCCGGTGGAGTGGGCATCGCGTCCAGGGCGCGCCCCACCTGTTCGGCCCCGCACTGGCGCCACTGCTCGTTCGACCAGCCCATGACCTCCCAGTAGGCGACGCCGTGCAGGCCCGCGTCGGACAGGGCCGGGGCCGCCTCCGGGTCCGTCACCACGTCCGCGGCGGCGGTCGTGCCAGCGCGCAGCAGCATGTCCGCCCCGCGCGCGGCGTCCGCGCCCCAGTCCAGGCCGCCCAGGTCGTAGACCGCGTCGAATGCCCGCGCCCAGTCGGGGTAGCCCGAGTAGGAGCCGGAGCCGACCCCGTCCATCCCCGTGTACTGCAGGTGGGTGTGGGCGTTGACCAGGCCCGGCAGCAGGACGCCGTCGAAGTGCCGCTCGGTGAAGGCCAGGCCGCGGTCGCGCAGGGCCCCGATCACCCACTCGCGCGCCCCCACGTGCTCGATGCGCCCGTCCCGCACGGCGACGGCCCCGTCCATGACGGAGGGCGCGGTGATGGGGATGACGAGTCCGGCGGACCAGACGGTGACGTCGTGGGGCATGGGTTCCTCTCGGATCGTTGTCGACGAGGCGGGGGCGGGCGCGCCGCCGGCGGACGGGGCCGTGGCCGGGCCGCGCCAGTGGGGGGAGGGGCTCAGGCGAGGGCCTCCAGGGCGCGGCGCGCTACAAGGATATCGGCTGGGCCGGGCAGGGCGCGCAGCCCGGGGGGCATGGAGCTCCCGTGCGAGGCGAGCTCGCGCAGGGCCGCCACCTGGACGCCGAAACTCATGTCCATGACCTCGATGGGATTGCCCTCCCCGGCGGTGCAGTTGATGCAGGCCCCCCGGTCCAGGACGCGCACGGGGGCGGCGCCGGGGCGGTGGAGCAGTTGCACGGCCCGGCTGCCCGACTCGGTCAGCGGCCATGAGTCGGCCCCCGCCTCGGCGAGCCCGGCCTCCCCCTCCACGCCGCCCGCCACGGCGACGACCGCGCCCGCGGGCAGGGCGGCCAGCGCCGCGGGGGTGATCGTCGCGGGCTCGCCCGTGGCCGACACCAGCACCGCGCTGGCAGCGGCGGCCTCCTCTAGGGCCGCCACCCGGTGCCCGTCCATCTGGGCCTGGAGGGCGCGCACGGGGTCGGTCTCCACGACATCGACCGCGGCGCCGCAGGCCGCGGCGAAACGCGCGAAGCCCTTGCCCACGTCCCCGTAGCCCACCACCGCGACGCGCTGCTCCCACAGCGCGACCCCCCTGGCAGCGGGGTCGATGAGGTCGAGGATGGTGAGCAGGCACGACTGGCCCGTCGCGTAGGCGTTGTCGAAAAGGGTCTTCGAGCGCGCGTCGTTGCTGGCCACCACGGGCACCCGCAGCGGGAAGGCCCGCAGGGCGCGCAGCCCCGACGTGGTCTCCTCCGCAGCCCCCACCAGCGACTCCAGGGCACCGGGCGCCCGCCGCGGGTCGTGCGCCATGCGGATCAGGTGGGAGCCGTCGTCGAGCAGGAACTCCACGCCCCCGGCCAGGAAGAGCCGCGCCAGCTCCTCCTCCTGTTCCCCAGTGGCCCCGGATTCGGCGAACACGGCGATCCCCGCGGCGCGCAGCGCCTCCGCCACGTCGTCGCGCGTCTCGGCGGCGTGCCCGAAGACGCGCACGCGGGCCCCCGCCTCGTGGAGCATGAGGGCGAGCGCCGCGGTCTTGGGCTCCAGGACCAGGGACAGCCCCACGGTGCGCCCGGCGATCAGCGGCGCCGCATCCTGAACGGCCCGGCGCGTCACCGGCATCCTGTCGCGCGCCCACGCGGTGCGGCTCGCCCCGTAGTCCGCGCCGCGCCCCGCCTCGTGGGGGCCCAGCAGCCGCTCGCCGTCCCACGTGACGGACGCGAGCCCCCCGATGGGCGCCCGCACGACGAGGCGGGGGCCGCCCGCGCGATCCCCCGGTGCCCGGGGGCCGTCGCCCGGGTCAGCCGGGGGGCCCGGACGCGCGGGGGGCGCCTCGAAGACGGCGTGGGCGCTGGAGGGGTCGTCGACCACGCGCGCGCCGAAGCGCTCGAGCAGGTCGACGAGGGCGCGGGGGTGGGCGGGGCCGGCCCCGGGCGCGAGGACCGCGAAACGGCGGCCGGGGACCAGCATGTTCGTCGCCGAGGCGTAGGCGCGCACAGCGGTTTGCGCCCACGCGCGCGGATCGGGGGTCGTCATGCCCCGACGCTAGCACTCCGGGCACCCCCTTGACCCGCGTCAGGGGAGTCTCAGGGGGGAACGGGGGTGGCACCCAGTACCCCGCCCGGAGCGGATGTAGTTGAGTGGTGGGCATGTCAACGAACACTCCGGCCAACGGCGCGATCACCGCCCAGGGACTCGTCAAAACCTACATGCGGGGCCAGAGCCCCGTCCACGCCCTCGCGGGCATCAACCTCTCGCTCCCCCAGGGGACGCAGGTCGCCATCATGGGGCCGTCGGGCAGCGGGAAGACCACGCTGCTCCACTGCCTGGCGGGGGTGCTGCGCCCGACTGCGGGGAGGATCACCGTCGGGGGCGTGGAGACCACTTCCCTGTCCGAGCGCGCCATGTCCGCCATGCGCCTGCGCTCCTTCGGCTTCGTCTTCCAGGACGGGCAGCTGCTGCCCGAGCTCCCCTGCGAGGAGAACATCGCGATGCCCCTCATGCTGGCCGGTGCGGCCAAGGCGGAGGCCATCGCGAAAGCGCGCTCGATCCTGGCCAACCTCGGCCTCGACGGGGCGGGGCGCGCGCGGCCGGGGCAGCTCTCCGGCGGGCAGGCGCAGCGCGTCGCCATCGGGCGGGCGCTGGCCACCGATCCGGCCGTGATCTTCGCCGACGAGCCGACGGGCGCCCTCGACCAGGCGACCGGGGCCGAGGTCATGGGCCTGCTCACCAGCGCGTGCTCGGCGACCGGCGCGACGCTCATCCTGGTCACGCACGACGCCGGGGTCGCCTCGCGGGTCCCCCACACCATCCACATGCGCGACGGCCTCATCGACATGGAGGCGTCGCGATGAACCCGGTCCTCGCAGCGGCCAGCGCGATCCTGAGGGGCAGGGACCGCGCGACATCGGTCCTCACGGTCATCGCCTTCGCCCTGCCCCACGCGGTGTTCCTGGCGGTCCTGGGCGGGGTGGGGGCCTTCCAGGCGCGCGCCTCCCGCTTCGACGCGGCCTACTCCGAGCAGATGGGCCAGGGGGGCGGGACCATGTACACGGCGCTCGCCTACTTCGCGGCCACGCTGCTCATCGTCCCGATCCTGTCGATGGGCGCCGCCGCCGCCCGCCTGGGAATGAGCAGGCGCGCCCACGACCTCGCCGTCCTGCGGCTCATCGGACTCGGCCCGGGCGCGGCCAAGCTCGCCTGCGTCGTCGAGACCGCTGCGCACGCCGGAGCGGGGGTCGTCGTGGGCTCCGTGCTCTACGCGGTGACGCTGCCCGCATGGGGGTTCATCGCCTTCCAGGGCTGGCCGATGGGCGCCTCCGAGATGTGGGTCGGTGTCCTGCTGCTGCTGGGCGCCGCCCTGGCGATCGTCGTCCTGGCCGCGCTGTCCGCCTGGTTCGGCATGCGCAAGGTCGCCATCACCCCCCTGGGCGTCACCCGGCGCCAGAAGGCCGACAGGGTCACCCCCATCGGCGTCGTCATGGGCGCCGTGCTCCTGGTCGTGTGGATGACTGCCGGGTCGAAGCTGATGGACGCGGGCTTCGCCATCGGCATGGCCGCGCTGTTCGGCTTCCTGGCGGCGATCTTCCTGATCGTCAACCTCATCGGCGTGTGGAGCGTGTCCCTGCTGGGCCGCCTCATCGCCGCCGTCGCCCGCCGCCCCCAGACGGTGCTCGCCGGACGGCGCCTCGTCGACGACCCCCGCAGCCTGTGGCGCTCCTTCGGGCCGGTCGCCCTGGTCGGCTTCCTGGTCGGAGTCCTCTACCCGATTCTGTCCGTCGTCGGGGGGATGGCCGGAGACGATCCCGTGAGCCGCATGGTCGGCGACGACATGCTCAGGGGCATGATCCTCACCTTCTGCATCGCCCTGGCGCTGGGCGCGATCTCCACCGCCGTCAACCAGGCGATCCGCGCCATCGACTCGGCGGAGCAGGCCCGGGCGCTGTTCCGCATGGGCTCGCCGTTGGCCTTCATGGACCGCGCGCGCCGGATCGAGATCGGGGTGCCGGCGCTGCTCATGATCCCCGGGTCGATGCTGATCGGATTCCTCTTCATCATCCCTATCGCGAGCGGGGCCGGCCTGTGGGGCACCCTCGGCGCCCTCCTGGCCACCGCGGTGGGCGGGGTCGCCCTGATCCTCGCGGCCTCGGAGTTGTCCGCCCCGCTGCGGCGCGCGATCCTGGAGGAGGCCCGCGAGAGCAACGAGTAGGACCCGAAGACGGCTGGGAAATTGTGTGGCCCCAGCTGGACCGGCACTGCGGCGCGCCGCAGTGCCGGTCTTTTCGCCGCGATAACCGGCCTTTCTTCTGGACCGCTCGAACATTACCGGGAAATTCCAGGAATCGGCCAACCCCGGTGTTAGCCTGGCCAGAACCATCCGCAGATGGAAGAAAGGTGAACAGTCATGGCGCTGAACGCACAAGGAAGCACCAGGCGCGTGCTCACAACTGTCACGGCTCTGGCGCTGGGCGTCGGCCTGGTCGCAGTGCCCGGGGTCGCGAGTGCCGCTGACGCCCCGTCCGCCGCGGCCGCCCAGGCGACTGCCGGCCGCACGGGGCCGCAGGCCGACGCCGACGGCGTGTGGAAGCAGGACTCCAAGGGCTGGTGGTACCGGCTCCCGGACGGCTCCTACCCAGCCGGAACCGACATGGTCATCAACGGGGCGGAGTACACCTTCGACGCCGAAGGCTACATGCGCACCGGGTGGGTGCGCTCCGCCGAGGGCTGGCGCTACTACCACCCCTCGGGCGCCCGGGCCGGCGAGGGCTGGGTGCAGGACGGCGGAACGTGGTACTACATGAAGGGCTCCCCCGCCGTGGCCCATACGGGCGGCTGGCTCGAAGTGGGGGGCGCGTGGTACTACATGGACTCCAGCGGTGCCATGGCCACCGGCTGGGTGAAAGTCGGCGAGGACTGGTACTTCATGCAGCCCTCCGGCGCCATGGCCACGGGCTGGCTCCAACTGGGGGACACGTGGTACTACTTGCAGTCCAATGGGGTGATGGCCTACGGGATCGTCGAGGTCAACGGCGTCCCCCACGCTTTCGAGATCAATGGGGCCTGGGTGGGCGCATGGGACGGGACCGAGAGCGAGGACGTCGCCCCCTAGGGCCCGTCTCCGAATGGGCGCGGCCGTCCTAATGCCCGCGGACCGGCCGTGTTCTCCCCGGGTCCGCTCCTCGCCCCTTCGTGGCGCCGCGCACTAGGGGGCAAGGCGAACACAGCGCCGCGGGCAGGGGCTTGGTTCCGCCCGTGTGCGCGGTGCTGCGTTCCGTGGACCGGGGTCCTTGTGCGCGTACCCGGGGGGCGGCCTGGGGAGGCGGTGCTGCTAACGCTCGCGGGCCGCCAACGGCGCGAGTCGTCGACACGGACGCGCGGGCCCCGGCCGTATCCCCGCTCCGCTCACCGTTGGAACCGGAGTCGGAGTCTTCGTCGTCGTGTGTTAGCCAAAACACTTATGTCCGCTATAGGTTTGGTGGTAATGTGGGCGCCATCCTACAAAGATGTGGAGAAAGGTGATCCGTTATGGCACTGAACATATGCGGCCGCGCAGGGCGTTTGATCGCGGTCGTGACAACTCTCGCCCTGGGCGTCGGCCTGGGCGCTCTCTCGGGGGTCGCGAACGCCGCTGACGCCTCGTCCGCCGGGATCGCCCAGTCGGGCGACCTCCCCCCGCAGGATCCCGCGCCCGTCAAGGGAACGTGGAAGCAGAACGCCGCGGGCTGGTGGTGGTACGAACTGCCGGACGGCTCCTACCCCGCTGGCGTCGACATGACCATCGACGGGGCCGAGTACACCTTCGACGACTGGGGCTACATGCGCACCGGCTGGGTGCAGGAGGCTGGCGGCTGGCGCTACTACCTGCCCTCGGGCGCCCGCCTCACCGGTGGCTGGGTGCAGGTCGGCGGCAGCTGGTACTACGTGGAGCCCAGCACCAAGTTGATGGCCACGGGCTACACGATCATCAACAACACCGCCTACTACCTGGACGACACCACAGGTGCGATGGTCACCGGCTGGAAGAAGATCGGCGAGAAGTGGTTCTACTTCGACTCCGACGGTGCCCCGAAGACCGGCTGGCTCGCGGGGAGGCGGGGCGCCTGGTACTACCTCGACGGTGACGGCGCCATGCTGACCGGCTGGGCGTATATCAACTTCCAGACGTACTACCTGGACGAGAACACCGGCGTGATGGCCCAGGGCTGGAAGAAGATCGCCGACAAGTGGTACCACTTCGACACGTCCGGAGGAATCAGCACCGGATGGGTCACGAGCGGCCAGTCCTGGTACTACGTCGTCAATGGCGAGATGGTCAAGGGCTGGTTGTTCAATAACTATCACTGGTACTACCTGGCTGATAACGGCGTGATGGCCACGGGTTGGACGAAGGTCGGGGACGAGTGGTTCTACCTGTACTCCGGCGGGTCGATGGCCACGGGCTGGCTGCAGCAGGGCAGCACCTGGTACTACCTGCGGCCCAGTGGTGTGATGGCAGCCAACGACGTCGTGGAGATCGACGGCGTACCGCACATCTTCGGTCCCGACGGCGCCTGGCAGGGCGTCTACAAGGAGAAGCCCCCAGTGGAATGAGCCGCACCGGGGCCGCCGGCTCTCTGGGCCATCCCAGTGCCCCGGCGGCAACCGGGCATGACTTGACGGGGCGGCGGCCGGGCGGCCCTGGGCGGTCGTTCCCACTCATCGGACGCCGCCAGCGCGTTCTCGCCGAACCGTCCCGGGGTGGGGCCCGCATGGGATCACCGTGCGGGCCCCACCCGTGTCCCCGCGCCCGTGCCGGCCGTGCTCCCCGCGCTGATCATGGGCAGCGCCGTGGGGCCCGTCATCCACTCCCGTACGGGCGGCCAGTGCGTTCCATGGGGCTGCTTCGCGGACGGTCCGCCCCGTTCACCGTTGGAACCGGAATACGAAGCGTTGTCGTCGTACGTTGTCCAGAACACCTATGTCCGCTGTAGGTTTGGTGGTAACGTGAATGGCGTACGACGATGTGGAGAAAGGTGGTCCGTAATGGCACTGACAACACGAGGCCGCGCAGGGCGTTTGATCGCGGTCGTGACAACTCTCGCCCTGGGTGTCGGCCTGGGTGCTCTTTCGGGGGTCGCGAACGCCGCTGACGCCTCGTCCGCAGGGGTCGCCCAGTCGGGCGACGGCCCCCAGTCCGGTCCTGCGCCCGTCAAGGGCACGTGGAAGCAGAACGCCACGGGCTGGTGGTACGAGTACCCGAACGGCGGATACCCCACGGCGGTTGACATAGTCATCGACGGGGTCGAGTACTGCTTCGACGGCAAGGGCTACATGCGCACCGGTTGGGTGCTGGCGGATGAGGGCTGGCGCTACTACTACCCGTCGGGCGCCCGCGCCGGCGTCGGCTGGGTGCTGGTCGACGGCGAGTGGTTCTTCATGGAGGGCGATCGCCCGCACGCCCGCAGCGGTGGATGGTTCGAGCTGGACGGCCTCTGGTACTACCTGGACGCCAGGGGCGCCATGGTGACCGGATGGAACAAGATCGACGGCAAGTGGTACTACCTCGACGGTGACGGCGCCATGCTGACCGGCTGGGCGTTCATCGGCTACCGCTGGTACTACCTGGACGACGGCGGTGCGATGGCCACGGGTTGGACGAAGGTCGGGGACGAGTGGTTCTACCTGTACTCCGGCGGGTCGATGGCCACGGGCTGGCTCCAGGAGGGCAGCACCTGGTACTACCTGCGGCCCAGTGGTGTGATGGCGGCCAACGACGTCGTGGAGATCGACGGCGTGGCGCACATCTTCGACGCCTCCGGCGCCTGGCAGGGCGTCTACAAGGAGAAGCCCCCGGTGGAGTAGTCGGGCGGAGGACGGCTGCCGCCGCAGCGCTCCCAGCGCCCGGGCGGCAGCGCAGTCCAGCTCGGTGGGGCGGAAGACGGGGACGGGGCCGCACCACGTGCCCCCTCCCAGTGTCCAGTCCCGCCTCGGGGCACCGCTCCGATCCTCTTTCAAGGCCCGGGGGCCGCGCAGGAACTGCGCGGCCCCCGGGCCTTGTCCTCGTGCGGGGAGCGCCTCCGCCCGCACTGGGCGTCCAGTGCTATGCCCGCGCAGTCCGGCGCTGTGGGCTCCGTGCTCCCGGTGCCCGCAGTCAGCGGCTGTTGCATTTGCTCTGCGACGGTATTCAGATAACTGTGAGTCGCGAGGGGTGCTGTCGGCAGAGCCCCGATCCGCCTCGAGTGCGGTTGGCGGTGCCCCGATCCCCCTCGAGTGCGGTTGGCGGTGCCCCGATCCCCCTCGGGCGCGGTGGCGACCAGGACGCTCTGGACCAACGGGGTTCCGCACTGCTTCGACTCCGGCGGATGTTGGCGGGGCGAGTACCAGGCGCGAGGCTCCCTGGCGCTGGGACGCGGACCCCGGATCGGGGAAGCGAAGGGCCCCGCTCCTTTTGGGGGGCGGGGCCGCTTCCATCGCGCGATCACTGGGCGCGCAGGGTCAGTGCGGAGGTGCTGTGCCGGGGCTGGCGCGGGAGCCGTTAGTAACGGCTGCCGATGGTCACCATGCCGGTCACAAGCAGGTAGACGAACAGGACGGCGTAGAGGATGCCGGCGATGGCGCCGATGATCCCGAGCCACCACGCCGCCTTGCCCTCCTTGCGGTCCTTGGACATGGCGGAGAACCCGTAGGCCGCAGCGGCGATGCCCAGGACGATGGAGAACTTGCCGACGAAGCCGCTCAGGGCGCTCTCGAGGCCGGAGCCGGGGTCGGCGGTCCACCACAGGGTGAAGAGGATCCACGGGACCAGGGCGAGGCCGAGCGCGCCGAGGCCGCCGGTCGAGAATCCGCCGGTGGGAGCCGCAGGGGCCGCCTGCCCGGGGGCGACGGCCGGGAGCTGGTTCGCGGGTGCGGGGAACTGCTGGGCCTGCGCGCCGGGTGCGGGGAACTGCTGGGCCTGGGCGGCGTCAGGGGCGGGGAACTGCTGGGGCTGCTGGGGGCCCTGCGCCCCGGAGGTGTTGTAGGGATTGGTGGGGTCGGACACGATTACTCCTTGTGGATCCTCTTCTCAAGCGATTACACGGTAGCAATGGTCTTACTGGGCGGTCAATATCCTCTCAAAGGGAGAACAGGCGCTCGACCACGGAAACAACGCCGCCCTCGTTGTTGGACGGGGCCACGAAACGGGCGGCGCGCACGACATCGGGATCGGCGTTCGCCACAGCGAAGGAAAGATCCGCCTCCGCCAGCATTGACAGGTCGTTGTGGAAGTCCCCGAACACCGCCGTCTGCGCCCGGGTCACGCCGAGGGCGCCCTGGAGGGCGCGCACGGCGCGGCCCTTGTCGACCCCGCGGATCTGCAGATCCGCCCAATTCGCGCCCGACACCGCGTACTGGTGCGTCGAGCGGAAACGGGCCAGCGTCGCCTCCGCGAGGGGGCCGACAGGATCCAACGAGTGCACGGCGAGCTTGACGATGGCGTCGTCCAGCTCCCCCGCCTCGATGGCGTCGAGGACGTCCAGCTGGGAGTCCACCTGGCGCGTGCGGTGGTAGTAGGGGACCACTCCTGCGACGAAGGGCTCGTCGACCCTCTCGACGTAGGCGGAGCGCTTCCCGCACATGACCAGCCCGCCGTTGACGCCGCCCGGTCCTGTCGCCGCGCGGACCAGGCGCACGGCCTCGCGCAGCGTCGGCAGGTCCAGGGGGCTCGACGAGATCTCGGCGCCGTCGCGCATGACGATCGCGCCGTTCTCCCCGATGACGGTCATACCGGGGCGGTCGGGGAACATGTCGAGCAGCGTCCAGACCTGGCGGCCGGACGCGGGGGCGAAGGTGACGCCCCGCGCGTCCAGCTGGTCGAGCATGCGCCACAGCCCACCGGGGAAGCGCTTCCGGTCGTCCAGGAGCGTCCCGTCCATGTCCGCGACGACGAGGCGCACGTCCGCCGGGGCGTACGCCCCGGGGTCGGTGGGCACCGCGGGGCGGGCGCTCACTCGCCGGACTTGAGGGACGCCTGCTCGGCCTCGGAATCCGGGACGAAGGCGTCGGTCTCGAGGTCGGCCCAGTACTCCTCGGCCCAGGGATCCTCGATCGGCTGGCTGCGCTTCCACAGGACGTAGCCGACGCCCGCGGCTGTCGCGGCCAATGCGACCAATCCGACGGCGCGCAGGAAACGGCGTTTACGGACCTTCGTGGTGGGGGTTGTCAGGGCCACAGTGGAAACCTCCTTGGCGCGGCGCGCACGTTCTGAAAGGGGACCGGGGGCGGACAGGGCGCTGCCCGCCTGGTTGACTGCGCGCGAAGCGCGGGGGAGGTAGTCCTCCACAAGGTTCGCGCGGGCGGACTCGATGGCGGGGCCTGCGTGCTCGACCACGCTCTTGGCGCGGGCGGCGGCCGACTCGACGGCGGGGGTCGCGCGGTCGATGGCGCGGGCGAGGGCGGCCTGGGCGCGGGGGGCGGCCCAGTCGACTCCGGCGCCCACCAGATCGGCGGCCTTCACGGCCACCTTCCCGGCGTACACGGCGGCCGTGTCCCGCAACTGCGCGGCTTCCTCCCGCAATTGATCGACGTCGAAATTCGGTGTGGGGGCCATAGTGTCTCCGAATCTGTCCAGTGGTGTCCGGCGCCCCGCGGGGAACGGAGCGCCGCTGGGTACCATTGTGCTACGAATGCCTGTGATCCGCAGCCCACTGACTGAGGAATTGGACGGGACTTGCGCTAACGGCGTAGCCCCCGCGTGGTCGCGGGCGCCGATAAGTGCGACGATTGACGCCATGAAAGCTATTGTGCACACCTCCATGGGTGACATTGCCCTCGATCTCCTCCCCGACCACGCGCCCAATACGGTGAACAACTTCGTCGGCCTGGCCAGGGGCGAGCGCGAGTGGACGGACCCCCGCACCGGGCAGAAGACCTCGCGGCCCCTCTACGACGGCACCGTCTTCCACCGCGTCATCAAGGACTTCATGATCCAGGGCGGAGACCCCCTGGGCAACGGGACCGGCGGCCCCGGCTACCAGTTCAACGACGAGATCCACCCCGAACTGGTCTTCAACGAGCCGTACCTGCTGGCCATGGCCAACGCGGGCAAGCGCATGGGCAAGGGGACCAACGGATCCCAGTTCTTCATCACCGTCGTCCCCACGCCGTGGCTGCAGGGCAAGCACACGATCTTCGGGAAGGTCGCCGACCAGGCGTCCAAGGACGTCGTCGACGCCATCATCTCGGTCCCGACGGGCGCGAACGACCGCCCCGCCTCGGACGTCGTCATCGAGTCCGTCGAGATCGTCGACTGAGGCCGCGTCACCACGGGGCCGGGGGCCGCTACCGCAACGGCACCCGGCCCCGGCGACCGCCCTCCAGGCCCTGACGAAAGGCACTCCGATGAGCATGCCCCGATTCGGACAGCGGTCCGACCCGCGCGCCGCCCCCGACTGCCCGCGGCACCCGGGCGCCCGCAGCGTCGACTACTGCAAGCGGTGCAACCGGCCCATGTGCCCCTCCTGCGTGGTCCCCACCGAGGTCCGCAGCATCTGCGTCGACTGCGCGAAGTCCTCGCGGGGCCGCAGGAGCGCGAGGCTCGGCTCCGCAGCCGCCTTCCTGCGCTCCTCCGGGGCCCCCGTCACACTGGTCCTCGTCGGCGTGTGCGTCCTCATGTACCTCCTGGTCCTGGTGGTCCCCCCCGTGCAGAGCCTGTTCATGCTGGTCCCGGCGTGGGTCGGCCCTCGCCCGTGGATCGTCGTGACGTCCGCCTTCCTCCACTCGGGGTTCCTGCACGTCTTCTTCAACATGCTCACCCTGTACTGGGTGGGTTCCGTGGTGGAGAGGGCCATCGGGCACTGGCGCTACGGGGCCGTGTGCCTGATAAGCGCTCTCGGGGGATCGGCCCTGGTGATGCTCTGGTGCTTCGTCCAGCCCGAAGCGCTCTTCGCCGCCACTGTGGGCGCTTCGGGCGCCGTCTTCGGGCTCTTCGGCGCGGTCTTCGTCCTGCAGCGGCTCTCGGGCTCGTCCACCGCGCCGATCCTCATCCTGCTGGGGGTCAACCTGGTGTACGGGTTCGCCAACCCCGGGGTGTCGTGGCAGGCGCACATCGGGGGCTTCCTGGCGGGGGCGGCCGCCACGTGGGCGCTGCTGCGCACCAGTGGGCGCCCGGGCGGGACGCTGGCCCCGAGGGCCAAGCAGATCGCGGTGTGTGTGGCAATGGCCGCCGCGATGGCCGCCCTGTGCGCCGTGTCCTACTGGGGGCTCGTCGCGCTGTACGCCTGACGCCGCCTCGCGCGCCAAGGCCAGGTCAGCCTAACCTAAGGGGGCAGGCTCAGCCCCGACGGAAGGAACACCATGGCGACCCCCTGGGACATCTACGACCAGCTCATCGACCAGATCCCGGCGGACATCACCGTCCAGAGCGCCCGCGCCGACGGGAAATGGCGGCGCATAGGCACTTCCGAGGGCGGGGCGGGCATGGCCTTCGGCATGAACGTCCAATCCCGCCCCCGTTCCGTCGCCGCCGCAGAGGACCTGGTCGGCCGCCCCCTCCGCGACGCGGCCAGCCTGGTCAAGAGCTGGAACTTCGAGGACGCGGGCCTGGGGATGGCGGCCATCAACGCCTACCACAGCCACACCGACCGGGCCCTGGCCCACGGTTTCACGCCCCTGGCGGAGAACAACTGGGGCAGGACCTTCCACGCCTACGCCGACGCCGTCGCGGGCAAGAGGGTGGCCATCGTCGGCCACTTCCCCTTCGCGCCCGCCGCCCTGCCCGACGTGGCGGAGCTCATCGTCCTCGAGCGCGCCCTCTTCGACGGCGACTACCCCGACAGCGCGTGCGAGTACCTGCTGCCCGGCGTCGACTGGGCGTTCATCACCGGCAGCGCCTTCGTCAACAAAACCATGCCGCGACTGCTCGAACTCACCCGCGGCGTCCGCTCCGTCGTGCTGGGGCCGTCCGCCCCCGCCTCGCCCATCGTCCTCGACCACGGGGCCAGCGAGGTCCTCGCGTTCGCCTCCTGCCACCCTGCGCTGCTCGAGGAGGGGCTCGCCGGTCGGCTCCCCGGCGGGATGTTCGACGCGGGGATGCGCGTGGGCCTGGCCCGCGGCTGACCCCGGGAGGACTGGCCGGGCCGTGGAGGCGGAGTGGTGTCCCGCGTAGCGGTATAACCACGTGGTGATCGGCCCCGTTGTTGGATATGGGCGCGCTCACCGTGTGGTCTGATTCCGGTTCCTTATCCGCGTGGCTGTGTGGGGCTGCGTGTGCGGCTCGCTGTCGGTGTTCTGCGCGGCTTCTTGCTCTGCACTGTGGGATTCGCGCGCCGTTGCGCCACTTAGCGCGCCGTTGCGCCACTTAGGCCCGAGCGGGCCCCGGTTCTCCCGGCGTGTCGGGGGCCTAAGTGGTGCGGGCAATGCCTAAGTGGTGTAGGCGCGTTCGCCGCTGTTGCGGAGCAGGCGGCAACAGCAGTTCGACCGCGGCCCCGTCGGAGGAGAGTGCAGTGACCGCCTTTTTGGCCGTCCTGCGCAGTTGGTTACCGCCACCACAGGGTCATGAGGAAACCGACCATCATGATGCCCAGGCCGATGACGATGTTCCACCAGGAGATCCCGGGGACCGGGTAGGCGCCGGAGGAGATGTAGTACACCATCAACCACACCAGGCCGATGAGCAGAAGGCCGCAGAACAACGGCGCCCACCACACCGGGCTCAGCGGAATCCCCTCGGTCCACGGGCGGATCTCGGTGTCGTCGGCAGCGTCCCTGCCGTTCTTCTTCCGCTTCTTCGACTCGGCCACGTCTTTCCTTTCTCCGGGGAAGGCGGACTCGCCGCCTCGGCTTCGCGCCGAGATAACGGCACTGCACATAGCGTAGTCTCGGAGCAGGGCGCAGGAAAAGCGGGGCGCTCCGAGCGGGTCCTGCCCGCCGGTCCCGGCCGCGCCACAACCACAGGAAGGGAGGGCCATGAGCCGCCGTCCACCGCGCGCCGCCGCGGCGATCCTCGCGGTCACCATCGCCGCCGGGGCGCTCTTCTCCGTCTCCTTCCTCAACAACAGGCGCAACCCAGCCTCCGGGGGAGCGCTCGAGGACCTCGTGCGCGCCCGGCAGGACTCCGTGGCCTCCCTGGAAGCGCAGAACCGCGACCTGCAGAGCCAAATCGACCAGTACGCCGGGCAGTCCGGCGCACGGGCGGCCTCGACGACCGTCCCCGCCCTGGCCGCCTCGCCCGTCGTCGGCCCCGGGGTGGAGATCACCCTCACGGACGCCCCCGCCGACCAGGCCCCCGAGGGCGCCAGCCCCAACGACCTCGTCATCCACCAGCAGGACATCGAGGACGTCATGAACGCCCTGTGGTCCGGCGGCGCCGAGGCGATGACCGTCCAAGGCGCGCGCATCACCTCCAGGACCGTCATCCGCTGCATCGGCAACGTCATCCTGGTCGACGGGACCAGTTACTCGCCGCCCTACGTCGTCCAGGCGATAGGCGACCCGGGCGCCCTGCACGAGACGGTCATGGCAAATCCACGTATCGTTAACTACCAGGCCTACGTGGCCCGCTACGGCCTCGGATGGGACATGCGGGAGAAAGACGAGTTGCGCTTCCCGCCCGCCGCAACCGACACGACCCTGAACTACGCACACGTGGAGGCACCAACGAATGGGTGAACACATCGCCCACGCCCGCCCGCCGAAGGGCAGGGGCCGCAGAATCTTCTGGAACACCGTCGGCGTCATCGGCGAGCTCCTCATCACCGCGAGCTTCGTGATCGGACTGTTCGCCGTGTGGCAGTTGTACTGGACGACGTTCCAGGTCCAGGGCCAGGTCGCCCAGACCATCACCGCCTACGAGGAGGACCACGCGCCCGTGGCGCGGCAAGCGGGCGAGGCGCGCACCGACGCCCCGCCGGCCTTCACGCGCGAGGTGTCCGACGGGGAGGTCTACGGGCTCGTCCACGTGCCCAGCTGGGACTGGATGAAGATCCCCCTCGCCGAGGGGACCACGTCGGCCGTCCTCGACAACGGGTGGGCCGGCCACTACGGCAACACCGCCCAACCCGGCCAGCTCGGCAACTTCTCCGTGGCCGGGCACCGGCGCACCTACGGCAACAACTTCCGCTGGATCGACCGCCTCGGGGAGGGGGACAAGGTCGTCGCCGAGGTCGACGACTTCTACGTCGTCTACTCCGTGCAGACCTGGGAGATCATCAGCGCCGACGACCCCGACCAGGTCCGCGTCATCGCGCCCGTCATCGACGACCTCACCTTCAACAAGGAACCCACCGAACGGTGGATGACGATGACCACCTGCAACCCCGAGTACGGCAACTGGGAGCGCTACATCGTCCACCTCAAGTTCCAGTCGTGGACGCCCAAGTCCTCCGGCGTCCCCGCCGAGCTGCTCGACGAGCCCGAGTCCTGACCCGAACGGAAGCACATGTACGCCTGGATATTCCGCCACCTGCCCGGACCCACGTGGTTCAAGGTCATTGAGTCCCTGGTCCTCATCGGACTGGTCATCGCCGCCCTGTTCACCTGGGTGTACCCGTGGGTCCAGACCTACCTGGAGCTCGGGGACGCCTCAGTGGGCTGAGCCGCCGCGACCAGCCGCCCGGAGCCGCCCGGGGGCACGGGGATGCCCGCACCGGCCTCCTACTGCGCCCGGATCCGCCGCGCGGGCGCCCGCTCCGCCCGTCCCATCGGGCGTGTACTGTGGGTCCCGTCCGCGCCCACTCGGCGCCGCGCCCCCGAACGCACCCGCCCCGGCCGGGGCCCAGCACCGTGGAGGAACAGATGACGCGCATCCTGTGCATCGACAACTACGACTCCTTCGTGTACACGATCGTCGGGTACCTGCGCCACCTCGGCGCCCGGGTCGACGTCGTCCGCAATGACGCGGTGGACCCCCAGTGGCACGACGGCGCCTACGACGGCGTCCTCGTCTCGCCCGGCCCCGGCGACCCCGCCGGCGCGGGCGCCACCTTGCGGACCATCGCTGAGTGCGCCGAGCGCGCGATCCCCATGCTGGGGGTCTGCCTCGGCATGCAAGCGCTCGGCGAGCTCTACGGCGGCGCCGTCGGGCACGCCCCCGAACTCATGCACGGGAAGACCTCGGTCATCACCCACGACGGGAAGGGCGTGTTCGCGGACGTCCCCTCGCCCCTGACCGTCACGCGCTACCACTCGCTGGCGGTCGACCCGGCCACCGTTCCCAGTGCGCTGGAGGTCAGCGCCTCCACCAGCTCCGGGATCGTCATGGGCCTGCGCCACCGCGACCTGCCGCTGGAGGGCGTGCAATTCCACCCCGAGTCCGTCATGACCCAGTCCGGGCACCTCATGTTCGCCAACTGGCTGGCGGTGTGCGGCGACGGGGGCGCTCCGGCCCGTGCGGCCACCATGGCGCCCGTGGTCGCCCGGCGCTCCAGCCTCTGAGGCGAAGGGGCCGGGCAGCGGGCGCTCGACCCATTGCCCGGCCCCTGGGGGCGGTTCGCGCGCTAACGGCTGGTCGGCGTGGGAGTGGGCGTGCCGTTGCCCTTCCCCTTGGAGACCTTCACATTCACCTGGGTCCCCTTGTTGACCTTCTGCCCCTCGGCGGGGTCGACGCTCACCACCTGCCCCTTCGGCTTGTCCGAGTCCACCTCGGTCATGTTCGGCTTCAGGCCCGCCCCCTCCAGAGCGGCTTTCGCGTCCTCCGCGGACGTGCCGACCACAGTGGGGATGGTGACCTGGTTGTTGCCGCTGGAGATGGTCACGTCCACCTTCGCGCCCTTCTGCGCGGAGGAGCCGGCCTCCGGATCCGAGTACACGATCTGGTCCTTCGGCTGTTCGGAGTCGTCGGTGAAGCTCACGGTCCCGAGTTTGAGGCCGACGTTCTCCAGCGCGGACCGGGCCTGCTCCTGCTTCATGCCGGACAAATCGGGCACGGCAACGGTGTCCGAGCCAGACGACAGGTACCCGGTGACAGTCGAACCGGCCTTGACCTTCGAGGCCGACGAGGGGTTGACCTTCGCGACCTTGCCCTCGCCGACCTCGTCCGAGGCGACCCGGTCGCTCGAGACCTCCCACTTGAGGCCGACGGCCTCCACGGCCCTCTTGGCGTCGTCGGGGCTCATCCCCACGAGGGAGTCGGGGACCGCGACCGAGTCGGGGCCGCTGGACAGCGTCGCCGTGATGGTCGACCCCTCCTCGGCCTGCTCTCCGCCGGGGGGGTTCGTCGAGACGACCGACCCCTCGGCGACACTGTCGGAGGCCACCCTGTCGGCCCCGATCGCCCATGTGAAGCCCGCGGACTCGACCTGCGCCTTCGCCTCCGCCTGCGTGTAGCCGACCACGTTGGGGACGGCCGCAGTGGCCGGCTTGCCCTTCCAATTCGCCAGCGCGTACACGGAGGATCCGATGACGAGCAGCGCGAGGGCGATGAGCGAGCCGATGAGCACGGCACGGCGCTTGCGGGCGCGCGCCTCGTCCTCCTCGTTCGCCCCGTTCGCCGGGGTCGGGGCGGGGCCCTGCGCGCCCTGTCCCTGCCCCTGCCTCGCGGGGTTCGCGATCACCGTGGAGGTGGGCGAGGCGGCCGCCGAAAGGGGGATCGTCGCGGCGGTCTGGTCCTGCCGGGGCGTCTGCCCCATCCACACGGAGGTCTCCGGGGCCGAGACGCCGAGGCCGCGCGAGACCCGCATGAGGTCGGCCAGCATCGCGTCGGCGCTGGCATAGCGCTGGTCGCGGTCCTTCGCCAGCGCCTTCATGACGACGCGGTCGAGGGCGTCGGGGATGTCAGCGGTGATCGACGAGGGGATGGGGGGCATCTGCCCCACGTGCTGGTAGGCGACCGCGACCGCCGAGTCCCCCTTGAAGGGCGGGCGCCCGGTGAGGAGCTCGAAGAGGACGACGCCCGTCGAGTACAGGTCGGACCGGGCGTCCACCTGCTCGCCGCGCGCCTGCTCGGGCGACAGGTACTGCGCGGTCCCCACGACGGCGTTCGTCTGGGTCATGGTCGCCTGCGAGTCGGTGAGGGCACGGGCGATGCCGAAGTCCATCACCTTCACCTTGCCGTCGTTGGTCAGCATGATGTTCCCGGGCTTGATGTCCCGGTGGACCAAGTGGGCGGCGTGGGAGTACTCGAGGGCCTGGAGCACGCCCCCGACGATCTCGATGGCCTCGTTGATGGGGACCGGCATCCCGTCGGAGATGAGCTCCTTGACGGTGTGCCCCTCCACGTACTCCATGACGATGAAGGGGATCGAGATGGCCCGCCCCTGCGCGTCCTCGATCATCTCCTCGCCGGTGTCGTAGACGGCGACGATGTTCGGGTGGTTCAACGAGGCGGCGGACTGCGCCTCGCGGCGGAACCGCGCCTGGAAGATCGAGTCCAGTGCCAGGTCGCGGCGCAGCATCTTGATGGCGATCACACGCGACAAGCGGGTGTCGAATCCCAGGTGCACCTCCGCCATGCCGCCGCGCCCAATCAGGGAGCGGACCTCATAGCGTCCGGCTAAACGACGGGCCACGGGCTCTGCCATGTCCTGACCTCCTCGGTAGGGGTAGTCCCTGCGTGCGCGGACAGCAGGGAACCGATCATGTGCTTGATCGTAACGGCTGCGAGGACGACGAGCGCCAGAACGACGAGGGCGACGATCACAGCCCTGAGAACGCGCTTGCCCAGGGGAACGGGTGGGGAGACAACAGAACGATTGTACTTCGTCGCCTTCGGGGGCTGTGTCGAATGCGCGGCCCTGGCGTCCAGGGCGTGCCAGCGGGGCTTGTCCGGATCCGGTTCAGTACGCTGCTCGAACACCGAACGGCGGGGGCGGACGGGCGCCGTGGGAGTGCCCGACTTCTTCTTCGCAGCGGGGCGGGGCGGGGGCACCGTCCCGAGGATGCGCGCCACCGACGGCGATTTGCGCGTGATAACGGCCCCGTCGTCCTCGCTGCGCTCACGCCGTTCACGGCGCTCACGGCGGGCCTCCTGGCGCCTGCGCTCCTCCGCCTCGGCGCGCTCCCTGCGCTCGCGCTCCTGCCTGGCGGCGGCTTCGGCCTCGGCGCGCTGGCGCTCCTCCTCAGCCCGGCGCTCCTCCTCGCGGGTGCGCCTGGCCTCTGCCGCCGCGTCCTCCCGGTCGCGGGCCTTCTGGCGCTCCCTGAGCCTGCGGGTCAGTGCCTCCAGGCGCAGTGCCTCCTCCGCCTCGGACCTGGTCATCCCCGTATCGGTGACGGCGGCGTGGCGGCCGGTCGTGGTGGTGTCGGGCGTGGTGGCACGGGGGCTGGTGAGGTCGGGGACGGTGAGCGGGGGGTGCTCCGTCCCGGTGTCGGTGACGGCGGCGTGGCGGCCGGTCGTGGTGGTGTCGGGCGTGGTGGCACGGGGGCTGGTGAGGTCGGGGACGGTGAGCGGGGGGTGCTCCGTCCCGGTGTCGGTGACGGCGGCGTGGCGGCCGGTCGTGGTGGTGTCGGGCGTGGTGGCGCGGGGGCTGGTGAGGTCGGGGACGGTGAGCGGGGGCTGGTCCCCGGGCGCCCGCTTCGCGCGGGTGCGGGGAGAGGGCTTGGTCTCCACAGCCGGGTCGGTGGGCGCCTCGACGCCGACCGAGGCGCGCAACTGGGCGGGCATGGCCGAGCGAGCGGTCGTCACCCCCGGCTCCGCGTCCGCGACGGCGGCGGGCGCCACCGCCGCCACCGCCGCGCCCTGGCTGACGGCCGGGGGAAGGGGGGTGCGCATCGGCATGGGGGCCGCTGCGGGCAGCTGCTGCGAGAGCATCTGGGGCGGGCTGGACGACGGGGGCGCGGGGTCCACCTCGTCGAAGATCCGCACCTGCGGGTCCGATGCGGGCCGCGGCCGCGCGACGAGGCCCTCCGGCGGGCGCAGCAGCTCCTCGGGCAGCGTCCGCCTCGGCTTGTGGCGCACAGGGGCCACGATGGGGACGGAGGGCTGGACCGGGGTGCGCGGGGCGTTGGACCGGGACACGGACCTCGGCGGCGGCAGCGGAGTGGGGGTCACCGGGATGCCCATCGCCTTCGCCGCGCCGGCCAGCTCGCGGACGGCGGCGGAACCGGACTCGGGGCGCTTGGCGGGATCCTTCTCCAGCAGGTGCAGGATCACGTCCGCCAGGGGCTCGGGCACGAAGTCCGGCAGGGGCGGCACGGGGTCGTTGACGTGGGCGAAGGCGATGTCCACCTGGGTCTCGCCCGTGAAGGGGCGTTTGCCCGTGGCCGCCTCATAGGCGATGACCCCCAGGGCGTAGAGGTCGCCGATGGGGGTGGCCACCTCGCCCATCGCCTGTTCGGGCGGCAGGTACTGGGCGGTACCCATGACCATCCCCACAGCGGTCAGGTTCACCTGGCCGGTCGCGCGCGAAATACCGAAATCGGTGAGTTTGACCACGCCGTCGGGGCGCACGAGGATGTTCGCGGGCTTGATGTCGCGGTGGACGACGCCAGCGCGCGAGGCGGCCCCCAGTGCCATCGCGACCTGCACGAGCACCGGCATGAGGTACTCGGGGGCCAAGCGGGCCCCGCCGCGCAGGTAGTCGGTGAGGGGGAACCCCTCCACCAGCTCCATGATGATCCACCCGATGCCGTCCTCCTCGCCGGAGTCCTGCACGTTCGCGATGTTCGGGTGGGAGATGCTCATCGAATTGCGCGCCTCGAGGCGCAGGCGCGACAAGGACAGCTCCTCGCCGCTGAGCTCCGGGCGCAGCACCTTCGCGGCGACGATGTGGCCGCTGACGCGGTCGCGCGCCTTCCAGACCTCGCCCATGCCGCCCTGGGCGATGGGGGTGAGCAGGGTGTAGCGGCCGCCGAGGACGCGCCCCGCGCCGGATGTCATCTTCTGAATGGGGGTCACTGGAGCCCCGCTTCCAGGAGCGCGCGGGCGATGGGGCCCGCGACGGTGCCGCCGTGCGGCGTCGGCTCCGCCTCATCGCCCTCGACGACGACGGCGAAAGCGATCTGCGGGTCGTCCGCGGGCGCGAAGCCCACGGCCCAGGCGTTCGCGCGCGCGCCGTTGCCGGTTTCCGCGGTGCCGGTCTTCGCGGCGACCGCGACGTTCGGGATCGCCATCGACGAGCCCGAGCCGTAGGGCTGCGAGACAACGGCCCGCATCATCGCAGTGACCTGGTTCGCGATCTCAGGAGTGACCGGTTTGCCTAGCTGCGCGGGCTCCGTGGTCGAACGGGTCTGCAAGTCGGCGTCCACGACCTGGTCGATCAAGTAGGGCGCCATCATGGTCCCCTTGTTCGCGACGGCCTGGGCCACCTCGGCCATCTGCAGGGGCGTCGCCTGCACGGTGTACTGGCCGATGGAGCTCATCGCCAGCTGCGCGGCGTCGGTGTCGGAGGGGAAGACGGAGGGGGTCACGGGCAGGGGGATGGCCTGCTCCGTGCCGAAGCCGAAGCGCTTCGCCACGTCGGAGAGCTGCTGGTTCGTCAGCGACTTGGAGGCGAGCACGAAAGTCGTGTTGCACGAGCGCGCGAAGGCCTCGGTGAGCGTCGGCTTCCCGTCGCCGCACTGTGAGGACTCGATGTTCTCCACCTGGGTGGACGAGCCGGGCAGGGTCGTGGAGACAGGGGAGTCCATCCGCGTGTCCGGAGTGGCGATCCCGTTCTCCAGCAGGGCGACCGCGGTGAGGATCTTGAACGTGGACCCGGGGGCGTAGCGGTCCCCGCCGATGGCCCTGTTCACCAGGGGCCTGTTCGGGTCGGCCAGGAGGGCCCCGTAGGCGTCGTTCACGGACTGGGAGTCGAAGACCGCCAACGAGTTCGGGTCGTAGCTGGGCGAGGAGTACAGGGCCAGGACGGCCCCCGTCTTCGCGTTGAGGGCCACGACCGCCCCGCGTCGGTCGCCGAGCCGCTCGGCCGCGACCTGCTGCATCTTGTCGTCAAGGGTCAGCACGACGCCGCCGCCCTGGCGGCCCGCCCCGGTGAACAGGTTGCGCAGGCGCTGGGCGAACAGGGACTGGGACTGCCCGTCGAGCACTTCCTCGGCCGCCGACTCGAGCCCCGTCGACTGGGAGATCACGGAGGAGAAGTAGCCGGTCACGGACGCGTAGAGGGGGCCCTGGGAGTAGGAGCGCTCGAAGCGCTGGCTGCCGTCCTGCTTGGTGGACGAGGCGACCGCGCTCCCGTTGACGATGATCGGGCCGCGGTCGATCTCGGCGGAGTGCAGGATGGTGCGCTGGTTGCGCTCGTCGGCGTTGAGGGCGGGGGCGGCCACGAACTGCGTGTTCGTCATGCCCGCGCCCAGCAGTGCGAACATGATGAGGACGACGATGAAGATCCGCCGGATCTGGTTGTTCACTGGGCGTCACCTGCTTTCATGGGCTCATGGACCCCCGAGTTCCACGGCGCGGGGGTCGAGGCGGGGCGGCGCGCGGCGTCGGACACGCGGATCAGCAGGGCGACGGTGAGCCACGAGGACACCATGGACGAGCCCCCCGCCGCCAGGAACGGCGCCGTCAGGCCGGTCAACGGGATCAGCCGGGTGATGCCGCCCAGGACGACGAACAGCTGGATGGCCAGCGAGAAGCTCAGGCCGGTGGCCAGCAGTTTCCCGAATCCGTCGCGGACGGTGACGGCGGCCCGCAGGCCGCGCTGGATGAGGACCAGGTAGAGGACCAGGATCGCCGCCATCCCGGTCAGGCCCAGTTCCTCGGCGAAGGACGAGAGGATGAAGTCGGAGTTGGCCAGGGGGACCAGCTGCGGGTACCCGCGGCCCCACCCGGAGCCCATGAGCCCGCCCGAGGCCTGCCCGAAGAGCCCCTGGACGACCTGGTAGGAGCCGCCCGTCGCCGAGTACACGTCGGGGTCGAGTGCGTTGAGCCACACGTTGAAACGGTTCGCGACGTGCGGGAACGCCTTCACCGCCACCGCGACGGCGGGGACGAAGAGGACGAAGCCGATGAGCAGCCAGGACGGGCGGTTCGTCGCCACGTAGAGGGTGGCGACGAAGAGGCTGAAGAACAGCAGGGAGGTCCCCAGATCGCGCTGGAGGACCAGGATCGCGATGCCGATCAGCCACACGACCATGATGGGGCCCAGGTCGCGCCCGCGCGGCAGCCGCAGGCCGAGGAGCTTGCGGCCCCCGATGGCCAGGTTGTCCCGGTTGGTCACCAGGTAGCCGGCGAAGAACAGGGCGAGGGTGATCTTGACCAGCTCGCCGGGCTGCAGGCTCATGGGCCCCAGGCGTATCCACACGCGGGCGCCGTAGGTCTCGGTGCCCAGGCCCGGGATCATCGGCAGCAGCAGCAGCACCAGCGACAGGGCGCCGAAGGTGTAGGTGTAGCGCCGCAGCCTCCGGTGGTCGCGCACCGCGGTCAGGAAGAGCGCCGCCAGGACGATGGAGGCGGCGACGTAAACGCCCTGGCGCATGCCGACGGTCTCCCCGCCGAGGCGCTCGTAGGACAGGTCGAGCCTGTAGATCATGGCCAGCCCCAGCCCCGTCAGGGCGACGGCGACCGGCAGGATCACGGGGTCCGCGTAGGGGGCCAGGAAGTGGACGCCGACCTCGGCGATGACCGCGAGCACGACCAGGACGGCCACGTGGGTGAACAGGTTCGCGGGCAGTGCGCCCGTGTAGTTCAACGAGGCCAGGACGTAGCCGCCGACGCCGACGGCGAGCGCCAGGAGCAGGAGGAGGACCTCCACGAGCCTGCGCGAGCGGGCGGGGGCGATCGACACCGTTGCCATCAGGACGCGCCTCCGTCGCCGCTCTGGGCGGCGCCGTCCGTCTGGGGCGGCGTGCCCGACTGGGGCCCACCGGACTGGGGCTGGCCCGACTGGGCGGTGTGGGCGTCCTGGGCAGCGCGCGCGTCCTCAGCGGTGCGCCGCAGGCCGGCCAGGTACTCGTCGATGGCGGCCCGGGAGGAGCGCATCACCGGCGAGGTGAGGCGCTGCTGGTCGACGGGAGTGAGTTCGGCCAGGCTGACCTCGGTGACCTCGATGGCGTGGGAGAGCTTCCACGGCCCGATGGACTGGGGGATCCCCTGGTGGATGACGACGTAGCCGTCCTGGCCGATGGCGTAGTACTGGCTCTGGCTCCACGCCCACGACAACCAGCCCGCCGCGGCGACCAGCACCGTCACCAGCGACACGAAAACGGGCGTCCACCAGGCCGAGCGGCCGCGGCCCTCCGCCTCGTCGTCCTCGTCGTCCAGGCCCAACGCGTGGGAGCCCAGTCCCGCTGCCCGCGCCGCAGCGCCCTTGCCGCCCCGGGACTTCGCGTGGCGGTCGGCCGCGGCCGCCCCCACGATCTCGGGCGGCGCGGGCGGGAACTTGCCGGCCGGGACGATGTCGGCGATGACGCACGTGATGTTGTCGGTGCCGCCGCCTCGCAGGGCGAGGTCGATGAGCTCCTCCGCGCACTCGCCCGGATCCTCGCGCTCGGCCATGACCTGGCCGATGGTCTCGGGGGAGACCAGGCCCGACAATCCGTCGGAGCACAGCATCCACCGGTCGCCGACCACCGCCTCGCGCACGGTCTCGTCGGGGGAGACGTCCGCCTGGGCGTCGCCGAGGATCTTCAGCACGACGTTGCGGTTGGGGTGGTGCTCGGCCTCCTCGGGCGTGATCTGGCCCGTGTCGACCAGGTACTGCACGAAGGAGTGGTCGGTGGTGACCTGCGTGAGGGTGTCCCCGCGCAGCACGTAGGCGCGCGAGTCGCCGATGTGGACCATCGCCAGCCGGTTGCCGCTGCGCATGAGGGCGATGCACGTGGTGCCCAGCCCCTCCAGGTCGCGGTCCCGGCTCGAGCGGTCGGTGAGCTCTTCGTGGGCGTCCATGAGCGCCTCGCGCAGCAGCGGCAGCATCGAGTCCGCCGGGTGGGAGTCCGTGTCGAGGGGCACCAGGTGGGCGAGGGCCACGGAGGAGGCGATGTCCCCGCCGGCCGGGCCGCCCATGCCGTCGGCGAGGACCAACAGGTTGGCGCCCGCGTAACCGGAGTCCTGGTTGTTGGAGCGCACCAGGCCGACGTCGGAACGCGCCGCGTAGTGGAACTGAACTGCGTGTGCGGACATTTCACCCAACCAATTCGAGGGTCGTCTGGCCGATACGGATGACGTCGCCCACCTTCAACTGGTGCGGGCCCGTGAGGCGCTCGTCGTCGATGAACGTGCCGTTCCTGCTGGAGAGGTCTTCGATCCACCACCCGTCGGCCTGGGGGCTCAACGCGGCGTGGCGGCTGGACGCGTACTCGTCCTCGAGGACCAGGGTGCAGGCCGGGGAGCGCCCGATGACGATGGGGGCGTCCCCCAGGGGCAGCATCGTCCCCACCAGCGGCCCGCCGGTGAGCAGCAGGTCCTTGGGGGTCTGGGGGGCCCCCGCGGTCGCGCGCTTGCCGCCCTCCTTGCGCTTCTTCTTCGACTGGCGGCGCCGCTCGTCCGCCTTGGAGCGGCCCTTGCCCCGGGGGGTCACGACGGTGCCGTAGATGTCGCGCCGCAGAGTGTTGACGGCGGCGAGCACCAGCAGCCACAGGAGGACCAGGAAGCCGATGCGGAATACGGTGAATGCGAGGTCGGTGGTCATAGAGCTCCGCCCTGGTCGGGATGTGTCCAGAAGAGGATCTTCGTGCGTCCGATGACGATCTGGTTGCCGTCGAGCAGCGTCGCGGCGTCGATGCGGTGCCCCTCGACGAAGGTGCCGTTCGTGGAGCCGAGGTCGGTGGCGATCACGCCCGTGGGGGTGATGCGCAGTTCGAGGTGGCGCCTGGAGACGCCGGAGTCGGACACGACGATGTCCGCCTCGGAGCCGCGGCCGATGACGGTGATCGGCTCGGTGAGCAGCCACTTGTCGCCGTCGACGTCGATGATGGGGTGCTCGGGGGAGGCCGACGAGGCGGTGGCCGGGGCAGCCGGGCCCCGGCGCTTCTCGGCGTCGACGCTGAGGGTGCCCGAGGACGCTGTGGGGTCGGCGACGAACTCGATGACGACGGGCCCCAGCAGCGCGTAGCCGTTGGCCATCGCGTGCTCGGTGGCCTGCTGGGCGAACTCGTCGGCGAGGACGTCGAGGCTGGCCTCGAGGGAGTCGAGGTCGGCGTTCGAGGCGTGGACGGTGAAGTGGTTCGCTGTGATGATCCGCTCAGCGGTGACGGCCTGGACGTGGTCGTCCATGGCGCGCCTGATGGCCGTCGTGATGTCGACGGGCTTGATCCCCGACCGGAACACGCGCGAGAAGGCGCCGTTGACGCCGCGCTCGACGGCGCTCTCAAAGCGGTCGAAGATGCTCATTGGTGTCTCCTTGTCGCCCTGCGGTACTCAGTGCGTGCTGGCCTGGGGGTCCGGGTCGCACCCCCTCGGGGGATAGTCTAACCGCCGTTGCCAGATGAGGCGGTGGCGCAGGGTCGGCCCGGTCTGCGGGGAGCCTTGCCGCGGGGAGGGCCCGCCCGCGGGGACCGGGTGGCCCGCCCGCCGGGGCCGCGTGGTCCCGCCGCCCCCGCCCCGGGCGGCGGGGCGGCCGGGCTCAGAAGTCCCAGTCCTCGTCCTCGGTGTCCACGACCTCGCCCATCACGTAGGAGGAGCCCGAACCGGAGAAGAAGTCGTGGTTCTCGTCGGCGTTGGGCGACAGTGCCGCCAGGATCGCCGGGTTCACGTCGGTGGCGTCATGGGGGAAGAGCGCCTCGTAACCCAGGTTCATGAGCGCCTTGTTCGCGTTGTAGCGCAGGAACTTCTTAACGTCCTCGGTCAGGCCGAGGGGGTCGTAGAGGTCCTCGGTGTACTGCTCCTCGTTCTCGTAGAGCTCGTAGAGCAGGGAGTAGGTGTAGTCCTTGAGGTCGTCGCGCCGCTCCTGCGTGGACTCGCCCACAGCCAGCTGGTACTTGTAGCCGATGTAGTAGCCGTGGACCGCCTCGTCGCGGATGATGAGGCGGATCAGGTCGGCCGTGTTGGTCAGCTTCGCGTGCGCGCTCCAGTACATGGGGGCGTAGAAGCCCGAGTAGAAGAGGAAGGACTCGAGCATCGTGGAGGCGACCTTGCGCTTCTCCGCGTCGTCCCCGTCGTAGTAGGACTTGATGATCTGGGCCTTGCGCTGCAGGGCCTCGTTCTCGTTGGACCAGCGGAAGGACTCGTTGATCTCCTCGGTCGACAGCAAAGTGGAGAAGATCGACGAGTAGGACTTCGCGTGGACGGACTCCATGAAGGCGATGTTGGTGTACACGGCCTCCTCGTGGGGCGTGCGCGCGTCGGGGATCAGCGAGACGGCGCCCACAGTGCCCTGCAGGGTGTCGAGCAGGGTCAGGCCCGTGAACACGCGGTTCGTCATGGTCTGCTCGTCCTTGTTCAGGGTCTGCCAGGAGGGCAGGTCGTTGGACAGCGGCACCTTCTCGGGCAGCCAGAAGTTCCCGGTCAGGCGGTCCCAGACCTCCAGGTCCTTGTCGTCCTGGATCCTGTTCCAGTTGATGGCCTCGAACACCGGTTCGGTCATGGAGTCCTCCTGCTGTCGACGGGCGCGCGTGGGTTACCGCGCATGGTGACCAGGGTACCCGGGCGCCGCGCCGGGCTCACACGCGCAACGCGGTGCCGTTCGTCATCCCCGGGGCCTCGCGCGGGCCCGCGCCGCTGGGCGCTGTGGGCGGGCGCTGCCCGCTCGGGGTCGTCGGCGTGCGCTGTGGGCGGGGCCCTCGCCAGCGCTCGCGCTACGGGCGCTTCCGGGCCCGGTTGCGGCATTGGGGCAGGGAACCACCCATTGGGGTAGGCAATTCGCCTACCCCGATGACTTGTTGCCTGCCCCGATGCGGGGGGCGCGCCCGCTGGGCACGCCGTCTGGTCGGCTCCGCCACCGGCAGGACGGGTCCTGTGCCCTCGATGCGGTGGCCCGTGCCCTGGCGCGCGGGCGCTGCCTGATCCGGGTCGTCGGCGTGCTCCTGCTGGGCGCTGGGGTAGGGTAGCGGCATGAGCGACGAACGCTGGATTCCGGGCGGCGAGGAAGAGCCGGTTTCCCCCGCCGAGCAGATGCCCCAGCCGGTGCGGCCCGCGGCCATGCGGTCCTTCGACGAGGACCCCGACGCCCCGGGCGACCCCGATGCCCCCGTGATCCCCGAGTTCTCCGAGGAGGACGCCGACTGGCGGCCTCCCGCCCCGGTGGTCCCCGTTTTCGACGAGGCCGATGCGGGGGCGACCGACCCGGACTCCACGCCCAAAGTCGTGTCCTTCGATCCCGATGCGCCTGTCGAGGCCGAGGACGCTCAGCCCTACTCGGACATGCCCGAACCCGAGGGCGGTTCGTCGGACGAGGCGTTCCGTCCCGGCGCCGACGAGGCGGGGGCGCCGGGCGCGGACTCCGCCGGAGGGCCCCAGGGGGCCCCAGTGGATGCGGGTGGCCCGGCTGATGATGGAGCCGTGGGCGGCGCGGTGGAAGCGGCCGCTGCTGCCGGTTCTCCGGATGCCGCGCACGGCGGGGAGGGCCCGGAGGCCCCGGGCGGGGCGGTGAACGACCGGGAAGACCCGGATGGAGCCGCGTCCGGGCCCTCGCGGTGGGCGGCGCCGAGCGGTGGCTCGCCGAGTGGGGATGCGCTGAGCGGCGTTTCCCCGAGTGGGCGCGCGCGCAGTGGGGCGGCGCACACCTGAGGGCGCTCAGAATCGTCCCGGCCTTGCCAGTCGGTAGGCTTGGTGCATGACGAATCCGCTGATCGACTCCCTCGTGGCCGTTGTCGCAGAACGGCCGGAGGATCTGCCGTTGCGCGTGCACCTGGCCGAATTGCTCGTCGTTGACGGGCGGGGCCCGGAGGCCGTCCCCCACTTGGGCGCTGTCCTGGCCGCCGACCCGGCCAACGAGCATGCCGCAGCCCTCATGCGGCGGGTTCTCGGAGTGCCCAGCCAGCCCGCGAGCACCGGTGGGGCGCCCTCCACTGGCGCCGGGGAAACCGATCCCGGGCCCTCCGTCGGCGCACCGCCCGCGATTCCGCGCGAGTCGTCTCACGGGGCTCCGCCCGCGCCCTCCGCCCCTGTTGGGCCGGCCGATCCGGCCGATCCGGCCGATCGCGGATCCTCCCGCTTCGCCCCGGCCTCTTCCGATGGCGCGCACAGTGAGGCCCCGGCCTCGTCTGGTGGGGCGCCGACTGCCCCGGTTCCTTCCGATGGCGCGCACAGTGAGGCCCCGGCCTCGTCTGGTGGGGTGCCGACTGCGGCCCCGGCTCCTTCCGACGATGCACCCAATGCGGCCCCGGCCCCGTCGGAGGGCGGGCACGGCCCGGTCCCCGAGGAGGGCCAGACCGCCCCTCAGGGCGCCGGCCACTCCCCAGTGGGTTCGGCTCCGGGCGGGCCCGCCCCGGTGGACAGCGCGCCGACGGCCACGGGGGACAGCGGGGAGCTCGCCCTCGAGGCGCCGGTCCCGCAGGCCGCCCGGGAAGAGGCGCCGGCCCCCCGGGCCGCCCGGGAAGAGGAGTCCACCCCGCAGGGCGCCCCGGAAGGAGCGCCGGCAGATGGCGGCCGCCCGGGTGGCTTCGACTGGGACAGCGCCGAGGAGCAAGTCGGCGGCCCCGCGCCCGCCTTCGTCCAGGGGTGCGAAACCGAGCTGAACGACGGGGCGGATCCGGGCGGCGAGGACATGTGGGACGTCGAGGCCTCCACCCTCACCCTGGCCGACGTGGGAGGGATGCAGGCGGTCAAGGACCGCCTCAACATGGCGTTCCTGGCCCCCCTGCGCAATCCCGAGATGCGCAGGCTCTACGGCAAGAGCCTCAAGGGCGGCCTCATGCTCTACGGCCCCCCGGGGTGCGGGAAGACCTACATCGCGCGGGCGCTGGCGGGTGAGATGGGCGCCTCCTTCGTGAGCATCACCCTCACTGACATCCTCGACCAGTTCATCGGCAACTCGGAGGCGAACCTCCACTCCCTCTTCGAGACCGCCCGCGCGCACGCGCCCGTCGTCCTCTTCCTCGACGAGATCGACGCGATCGGCCAGAAGCGCAGCCAGGCGAGCAGCTCCGGGTGGCGCGGGGTCACCAACCAGCTGCTCACCGAGATGGACGGCATCGACAGCGGGAACGAGGGCGTGTTCATCCTGGCCGCCACCAACGTCCCGTGGGACGTGGACCCGGCGCTGCGCAGGCCCGGGCGCTTCGACCGCTCCGTCGCGGTGCTGCCCCCCGACGAGCCCGCCCGCCAGTCGATCCTCCGCCACCACTTGGGGTCGCGGCCGGTCGAGGGCATCGACCTGGCCCACCTGGCCCGCCAGACCAATGGGTTCACCGGCGCGGACCTGGCCCACCTGGCCGACAGCGCCGTCGAGTACGCGATGATGGACTCCATGCGCACCGGCACTGTGCGCATGGTCACCATGAAGGACTTCAAGAGGGCCCTCAGGCAGGTGCGCCCCAGCGCCGGGCCCTGGTTCTCCACTGCCCGCAACATCGTCGCCTACGGCAACCGCGACGGGCAGTACGACGACCTCGCCGCCTACATGAGGGGCAACAAACTGCTGTGAGCGCGGTGCGCGGGAGCGCCGCGCGCCCGTCGGTCGACGGCGCCGGGAGCCCGCACTGCCGCCCTCCAGCGGGCCCGGCGGCGCGCGCCCGCCCCGCTGCAGCCCCCGCCGCGATCGGCCGGGCAAGTCCGCCGAGGACCCGCAGACCAACGCCGTCCAACGACCCCGAGGAGGCACTATGCCGATCGATGACGCCGCCCGCGCTCAGATCGAACGCGCCGAGGCGCTGATCGAACTCGGCCGCCCGGAGCAGGCCGTCGAACTGCTCGCGACTGTCCCCCAGACCGACCCGGAAGCGGTCGTCAGCGTGAACTGCGCCCTCGCCTTCGCCCACCTGAGGCTGAACCAACGCGCCGAGGCCCACGCCAGCGCCGAACGGGCCGTCCAAGCCGTGCCCAACAGCACCGAGGCGCTGTACTGGCTGACCGGCACCGAGCCCGACGCCGCCCGGGCGCTGGAGCACTCGTCCCGGCTCGTCGAGCTCGAACCGCAGTGGGGGCCCTACCGCGCCCTCCACGCCCGCACGCTCAAGCGGAACGGCCGGTCGGAGGACGCCGAGCGCGAGGCGCGCGAGGCCGTGCGCATCGCGCCCGAGGACGTGTTCGTGCTCAACACCTCCGGTTCCGTGCTGCGCGGCTCCCATCCGGACGAGGCGCTGGAGGCCTACGGGCGGGTCCTCGAGATCGACCCGGGGAACACGGACGCCCGGGAGGGCATCGCCAAGTTGAAGAGGGTCCACGAGGCCGATGAGAGCAGCCGCCTCTACCGCGGCCTCCTGGAGACGAACCCGGAGCGGGGGCACTACGAGGACCAGCTCCACTGGATGGTGTTCGTCAACCCCCTCAGACTCACCATCGGGACGGTCCTGCTGGACGCCGCCGGTTGGCTCGCCATGGCCGTGCCCTACACCCTCGGCTGGCGGACGGCGGCCGTCGTGTGCGGAACGGCGTGGTCGCTGATGATGATCCTCGGCCTGGTCTCTGGATTCAAGGAGAACGCCGCCAAGATCGCCGAGGGGATGGAAACGAGCCCCCGGTCGGTGGTCGCGGCGGCGTTCCGGAGGAGGCCCTTCAGCTCCTTCACCGCGATGGCCTCGATCGTGGTCGTTGGGGCCACTCCCGCCATGTGGGGGGCCTGGACGCTCTTCAACCCTGCTCCGTCGTGGTGGTCCGCAGTGGGCGTTCCCGTGGCCTTCATCGTCTCCGCGTGGATCACCGCCCCCCTCGTCTGGTTCGTGGCGACGGTGATACGGCTGCTCAGGCAACGGCGCGGGTAGGGCGACCGGGCGCCAGGGCATGAGCCAGGGCGCGGCGAAGCCCCCGGGGAGCGGAAGGGAGCGCCCCGGGGGCTTGCGGGTCCCTGGACGGGGACGGCGCTCAGTCCGCGGGGGCGGCGACCGCGAACTGGACCGCCGAGGCGGCCCCCGTCAGCGCCCCGATCACCAGGCCCTGGCGCGTGTGCGCCAGGCGCACTCCTGCGGCGCGGCGGCGCTCCCCCCTGCGGAAGAGCCATTTCTCGACCGCTACCGTCAGGCAGACGGTGCCGATCCCGACGCCGGCCAGCAGCGCCAACTCGCCGGGGGCCGCCTCCGTGACGCCCTCAAGGGGGTCGTCACCCTTCGGCGCAGGGGTCCCGTCGCAGTCGGATTCCTCATCCGGGTAGGGGGGCACCGGGGCAGCGGGGGGCATCTGGGCGGTCGCGGACCACATGACGGCGGCGAGCAGGCCCGCCTTGATGACCGCGCGGGCCCCCCGGCAGCGCACCACGTCGGGCAGCCCGTACCAGGCGGTGGCCGCCGCCACGCCGACGGCGGCGCCCAGGCGCTTCTTCGGATCCTCCATCGCGTGGCGGACATTGGCCAGCGCGCATCCGCACGTGCGCCCGGAGCGGTTTTCGACGAGAACTGGGGAAGTCATAGTGGGGTCCTCTCTGGGGTCAGTCGTGGATCAGGTCGAGCAGGTGGGAGAGGACCCTCCCGCCCGAGTAGGCGCTTCCGTCGTGCTGGAAGGCGTTCGTGATGTAGGGGCGCGCCCCCATGAGCTCCGCCGTGTCGAGCGACAGCTCGCGGGGCACGAACATGTCGTCGTAGTAGACCGCGGCGGCTACGGGGACCGTGTTCCGGGCCAGGACCTCGGGCGCGTACACGGGGGCCCAGTCCGTGTCCGAGGCCAGCAGGTCCGCCGCGCCGGCCAGGGGGGCCAGGCCCGGATCCTCGTCGTAGACGCGGCGCATGAAGTGCTCGCCCGTCAGGTAGTAGGGCTCGGAGGCGTCCAGGGGGTCCGCGTCCTTGGCGAAACCGGGGATCTGCTCGGCGAGGCGGTCCGCGGACCAGTTCGTCGCCCCTCCCGCCAGCGCGGGCGCCGCGCACGCGTAGATGCCCTCCTGGAGGAGCGCGTAGACGGGGGAGACCTCCACGGCAGCCGCGACCGCCTGGAGGAACTGCGAGGACAGGCGGCGCTGCCCCCGCACGCTCACCCACGGCCCCTCCAGCAGGTAGTGCAGCTGGTCGGTGCGCCCCTGGCCGCCCAGCATCATGCCGATCATGCGTAGGCGCGCGGGGCTCAGGCGCTCCCCGGTGGGCAGCAGCTCCTCGGTGTCCGCCAAATGCGCGGCGACCTCGCGGACCGTCCTCTCGTCACCGGGGTGGCGGTGGAAGTAGGCGCGGTTGCGCGCGGCCGTGCGCTCGTAGGTGAGGGCGTAGATCTCGTCCACGTGGACCAGGCCGGGCAGGCCGCCCGTGATGAGGCTGGCCTCCACGCCCTCGGGCGCCAGCGACAGGTACGCGGTCGTGATGAAACCGCCGAAGGACTGGCCCACCGTCGTCCACTTGGCGTCGCCGCACAGCTCGAGGCGCAGCGCCTCGGCGTCGAAGACGATCTGGTCCTGGCGGAACAGCTTGAGCCGGTCCGCCCTCTCGCGGTCCGAGGGCAGCTCCGCCAGGGACTGGGCGTCCAGGCGCGTGGACTGCCCCGTGCCGCGCTGGTCGAGCAGCACGACCCGGTAGTCCTTGAGCAGGCGCGCGATCCAGCCGCTGTCGAAGCGCCCGAAACGGGGGGCCGGGTATCCGGGGCCCCCCTGCAGGAACACCGCGCGCGGCAGGTCCTCGCCGCCCTCGCGCACGACCTCGCGGGCGAAGAGGCTGATCGTGGGGGCGCCGGGGCGCCGGTGGTCGAGGGGCACCTCGAGGCGGTGCTCGTGGATGGTGTGGCCGTGTTGGCGGTACGACTCCGTGCGCATGGGCCCGATTCTAGCGCGCGGCGCCAGGGGGCACGGGCGTTCGGGCGCTCCGACTGGGGGCTGGGGCGTTCTCTTCCGGTGGGCGGGGCGCCGACCGCGGGCGCCTCCCCGGATCTGTTTCACGTGGAACACCGCGTAGTGCGCCCGCCCCGGGATGTTGTGATCCGAGTCGCAGTGCAGTCGGTTCCGCTGGTCCGTCACAAAGTATCTTGAAGTGGACTCGTTCCCGGTTCGCGTCCGGGCCGGAGGAGGATCGCATGTGCCGATCAGATCGGCCCGCGGTGCCGACAGGCCCGCGCACCATCCGGAACTCGAGGAGTCCCCAATGAACACGCCACGCACGAAACGCCCGATCCTCCGATACGCCGCTGCCGCGCTCGCCATGGCCGCGGCCCTGGGCGCGTCCGCGTGTTCCCCGCACAGCCAGTCCGCCCCGGGCGGCGGGGCCGCAGGGGCCCAGGTGGGCGACCGCACACCGGAGCAGATCAAGGAGGCGGGGGAGATCACGATCGGCATATTCTCCGACAAGGCCCCCTTCGGCTACATCGACGCCGACGGCAAGCCCGCCGGGTACGACGTCGTCTACGGCGACCGCATCGCGGCCGACCTGGGCGTCACCGCCAAGTACGTCCCCGTCGACGCCGCCGCCCGCACCG
>ERZ772764.54-NODE-54-length-72107-cov-30.081400_pt1 | contig 72107 bp, 56 predicted proteins | sample MGYA00512163_ERZ772764 | MGnify/ENA primary metagenome ERZ772764 (study PRJEB29015, sample SAMEA2737903) | human oral metagenome | biome: human oral; feature: human-associated habitat; material: dental | place: China | collected 2094 ... | reverse complement strand
AGGAAGGCGGGGGTGTTAGCTGCGCGGCCCGCCCTCGCGGATGCGAGGGCAATCAGGCCTGGTCGTGGAGCACCCCGTCTGGACGACGAGCGACGAGAAACGACTGACTTAACCACGACCCACGTGCCTTCTCGTCAGTGAGGAGGAAGACGGGGGTGTTAGCTGCGCGGCCCGCCCTCGCGAAGGCGAGGGCAATCAAGCACATAACGGACAGAAACCGGACATCGGCGGCCGGTGCCTGCGGCGGTAATGGGACGGATTGGCCAGCCGGCCGACGAGTCTGCCAGGCTGCGCCCGACTACTGGAGGACCTATGAATCCCAGCCACGCTAGCGATACTGCGCGTACCGTGGAGGCGGCGACGCCTTCTCGGGTCCGGGGCTGGCGAAGCCTGGAATGGATTCGCCGCCGACTGCTGGCAATCCCCGGGGCCGGGTTTATGGCTACGGTCGGCACTGGCCTGGCGGCTACTGTCGCCGGTGCCCTGGCTCCTCCGCTCCTGGGAGAGGGTACTCAGTTCTGGGTCCTAGGCTTGGGGATTCTGATTCTAGGGTTCGAAATCTATCTAGGATTCACTTGGCTGCGGGGGTGGCAGGAGCGGCAGCGCGGGATTTTCCTCGCCGCTTTCGCGCTCGGCCCACACCACGAGGATAGGGTAGCTGAAGAGTATACGAGGATTTTCGGGAATTGGGTTCGGCAGGCATATCCGAATTCGTCTCTGTTGGAGCCGTATCGGGAGCCGGTCGCCACAAAAGCCGAGCTGGATGCTTTCCTGGAGGGGATCGAGGTCCGGGTCGGGAGTGCTCGCGCGGTGACCGGGCAGGCGAATTCTGATCTGGTGTTGTGGTTCGGGGGCCGCTTGGATGTCGCCTTTCGCCTAGGGCAGCACCTGGCGACGAATAGCAGGCAGCGGCGTCCGGTGTGGGTGGTAAGCGACACCGATTGGACTTACGAGGATTCGCACCTACCGATGGGTGCCATTCCGGATCAGAGCGAATCGCCTTTCCGGGAGCCGAAACCACATACTCCTGACCAGTTGGCCCCGTCGTCCTATGTGATGCTGAACACCGAACGACCCGTCCCAGATCAGCCTCAGATCACCACGAGTTGCCGTGGCTCGGACGGGCAGTGGCGCGACTGCGAACCGGATCACCGGCACCAGGAACTGGTCCTGGGGGTGGATCTGGGGGCGAGGGGTGACCTGCTGCAGTCCCGGATCCCTGCGGGGGTGCGGGAGTGTCCGGGACTGGGCCGGGATCTGCTGCTGGTCTTGGTCACCGCATCGGCCCTCGACGAGACCCCGGACGCCTATCGCAGCGTGCTGGAGCGGACCCGAGACGGCGTCCAGCAGGTTGAGGGCCGGTTGGCGAAAGGTGCTCGCCGCAGCGTGGCGTTGGCTGCGCCGGCGGCGTTCGCGGTGCTGCTGGGGGCAAGGTTCTTGTCTCCCCACCAGAACATGGCCCCGTGGCATACCTTGGCTTGGGAGAAAGACCGTTACGTCTTTTCTTTCGGGTCTGAGCCGGGCAATGGGCAGCCGGCTCTTGATCCGGGGGTCCGGATCCGCAACTTCACTTTGCACGACCCTTTGGTGTTGCACACCCCCGACGGGGTTTTCACCTTTCCTCGGGAGGGCATCGCTCGTTGCCAGGAGGACGTGATCCAGGATCCGGACTGGCCCGAGGTGGGTTCACTGCCGAGGCGGCAGATCCGGTATGGAACGGTCAATGGGCTGCCGGATCCGCAGTCCGGGACGGTGTTTCTGGTGTCGCAGCTGGTGGTGGCGGCGCTGCCTGACCGTACTGATCTTGCCTTCCCGTGCGACGTGCTGCGTGATGAACAAGGTACCCCGACTGGTTTTCGGGCTTTGGGACGATTGGAGGCCCACTGATGAGTGAGACCGTGTTCCTGCTGTGGCGGGACCCGAAGGTGACACCGTCCGGCGATCACTGGCAGCTGCAGGCGGCCCCGTGGAATGACGGTGAGGGTGGGCCGTACGAGGACCTGACGATCGACTCGGATGGGAAGGAGATCCATGAGGGATACAGCCGGGCTGAGGTTCTACGCGATGGCGATTACTGCCTGCTGGTGCAAGCCGATCCGATTTCGCCCGCGGAGGTCACGGTTAAGGGGAAACCGGGGCAGCTTCAGCTTCTGGTCAACGGCGAGCCGCAGACGCTGGAGGGTGCCCACTCGGATTGGCTGAACTCGTTGCGGGGCTGGTTGGGCTGCCACGGTGGGCGGCTGGTCTGGCTGATGGACGGCGGCCGGGCCGGGTGGTTCGACCAACGGCGCCAGAAGGAGCAGCACAAGCAGCAGGGGGAGGCCAAGAAACGACGTCGGGAGCAGGAGCAGCAGATGCAACAGAGGCATGACGATGGGGGCTACTTCATCAATCCGTACACCTTCGTGCCATTGCCGCCTAGCGTGCCCCGCGAGAAGCCGTCCGGGCATGCGCAGCTGGCGCCGGGCCATGTCAGCGGCTGGTTCGACTGGACCTTGACCCTGCAGACCCCGCTGCTGCTGTGGCAGGAGCAGACCGAACCGGTCACCGACCTGGCCTATCCCGGATCGTCGTTGCGGGGGGTGCTGCGGTCGCTGCACGAGACCCTGACCGGCAGTTGCCTGCGGGTGGTGGACACCGACTACACCCCCGTGCACCGGGAACCAATGACCGTCTTCAAGCCGAAGCAGGACCGGCTGGCGGTGGTGGAGGAGGTGAACTCTGCCGGCCGGGTCACCAAGGTCCGGGTCTGCGACCAGGTGGTCTGGGTGGATGTGAAGAACCTGGAGGACCTCGACAAACCTTATTCGGGGATGCGGATCACCGTGGATACCCGGGGAACCACGACGATGATGGATCGCACGGAGCAGCGCAATCTGGGCCGGGTCCACCAGGGCGGTGACTGGGTGTTGCACCTCACCGACGGGGGGACCCGTACCAAGCGGGGTCGCTATTTCGCCGCCACCGGCGAGATCGGCGAGGAGGTGGTCGCGATCCCCGCCGAGGTCTGGCAGCGCTACCAGGACGCCTGCGACGGCGGGGCCGGCGGGGCTGCCGTCCGCAAGGACCGCGATTCCGCGGGCCACCCACCCCATGACACCTCGAAGACTGTTCCCGGCGAGGAAGGCTGGCCCGGTGAGAAGGCCAGCTACCGGTACCAGGACGAGTCAACGCTGGAGGTGGGGCGCTACCGGCGCGCCGACGGCTTCCTGGCCAAGGGCGACACGGTGTGGCTGACCGGGGACGGGGAACTCAAGATGGCGGCGATCTGGCGCCGGCACGGCACCGACCCGGTGTCCGAGCGGCTAGTGAAGTCGCTGGCCCCCTGCCATGATCCGGGTTCGCTGTGCCCGTCGTGCCAGGTCTTCGGCTCGGTGGATCCCCAAACGGGTGCCGGCAGCCAGAGCGGATACGCCTCCCATGTCCGGGTCGGGCCGGGCATGGCGGACCCAGTCATTAGCAGAAAAATCGACCTGCCGCCGCTTCGCAGCCCGCACCCGTCAGCTGGCGGGATGTACCTGCGCCACGACGGCCTGGACCCGAAACGGATGCAGGCCTCGAAAGACCAGTCCCATATTCCCCAGGCGCACTGGGGTTCCAAGGCTGACCAGGGCCGGCCGCGTCCGATCGCGGGCCGCAAGTACTACTGGCATGGTCAGGAAAGCGACGATCCACAACACGGGCGGCACACCGTCCGTCTCACCCCGGAAGACCAGAAGGGTCAGGCGGTGGCGGTGGCGGCCGGTACGGTCCTGACGGCCCGGGTGTACTTCGACAACCTCAGCCTCGACCAGCTGGCGATGCTGCTGGCGGCGGCCGACCCGGCCCGGGCGCTCGGCGGCGGCCCGTACCAGATCCATCTGGGCCGCGGGAAACCGCTCGGCTACGGCAGCGCCACCACCAAGGTGTCCGCTCTGGTGGCCCAGACAGCCGCCCAGCGCTACCAAGGTGACACCGGCGAGCCGGTCAGCCTTGACGCGTTGGCTGATCGCAGCGCCCAGCTAGGCAATGACGAGCGGCTGCAGGCGACCTGGGAGGCCCTGCGTCGGGTGCTGGCGCCGGATACGGTCCCGGCCGACCGGATCTGGTATCCGCCAGCCGAAAATTTCAGACAGCGTGACCAGGTCAAAACCGAAGGGAACCGCAGGTACTACCCGTTCGACCGGTCCTTCGCGTGGTTCGCCCAGCACTCCGGGGGCCGTTGCGGCGACCTGGTGCCGCTGCCGGATGCCCGATGCCCCATCCAGTACCTGCCCATCGGGCAGGACCAGGACAAGAGCGGCGAAGACGAGAAGAAAAGGAAGGGCAGGAAGTGACGACGTACGCATCGGTGGGGGTACGCCGGATCCAGACTCACCTGGCGCGGACCCGGTCGCTGTGGGGCCGCCGGGGCGCCTCCGACCAGCTGTGGGACCTCACCCAGCTGCCAGAACCCGAAGACGCCAGCAGCCCTCAGGGCCAGCAGTTGCCGCGGCACCAGCGGGGCCATGGGGCGCTGGTGGCCCAGGTACTGCAGCAGCACCCGTGTGTCGAGGTGAACCGGGAGGCGCTGGACATCGACGGTGAGATCCCGATCCAAGGCCCCAGCCTCGACCAGGTCTGCCAGGCTGCCGAATGCCTGGCCCAGCGGATCCAGGAGCGGCAGCCGGCGGTCGAGGTAGTAGTCCGGATCTGGGCCGACCAGGACTCGTACCCGGCGACTCTCGCTGCCCCTGCGCAGCAGCAGGAGTACCTGCCGGCGATCCGGGAATACCCACCGGTACGTACCTGCGAGGAATGCCAGACCGACGCGGTGAGCCACCAGATGCCGGACTCGGCCAAGACGCCGCCCGGGCTGCGGGGCAAGTGGCTGTGCCACGACTGTTTCCACCGCACCACCATGGGCCGCCACGACTCGTTGCAGTTCATCCAGCAGAGGGACGAACAGTCCGACGAGCTGGACGACCTGGTGTGCTGGGACCTGCCCGGCGATTCGGACCGGCCCGACGGGCTGCGGGTCGAGGCCTGGCTGCTGACCGTCATGAACCAGAACCGAAACCAGAACCGAACATCACCGCTGGGTTACCTGCGCAACTTCGATGAGCTGGCACGGGTGCCGGCCCTGAGTACGGACCCTGAGCGCCGGACCCGGACCTATGAGGACAATCACACCGCGCTCGTTTTCGCCGACGCGAACGGGCTGGGCGGGATCTTCGGGAAGCTGCGCCGCGAGGCAGCCAGCGACGAGCAGGCGATGCGCCAGCTCACGAGGCTGTCGAAAGGGGTGAAGCAGGCCACCGGGAAGGCCCTGATCGCCGCGACCAAGGCGGTGACCGACCCCAGCGACACCAAGCTGGCGGTGATCCCGCACCTGCTGGGCGGCGACGACCTGCTGGTGAGCCTGCCTGCCACCCGGGTCTGGCCCTTCGTGCGGGAACTGATGAGCAACCTGCGCCAGCAATTCGAGGAACACGTCGACCCGTTCATACCAGAACAGTTGGGCCTGCCCAAGCCCTCGGTGTCCGCGGCGGTGCTGATCAGCCAGCTCGCCTTCCCGTTCGGGTTGCAGGTGGACCTGGTCGAGCAGCTGCTCCAGCAGGCCAAGAGACACGGCCTGGGAAGGCAGTGGACGCTGTCGTGGCAGGACGTCACCCACGAGGGGGTCGACCTGGTGGACCGGACCCCCTGGGATTGGCAGGAGCTGACATCGCGCCGGCCGGCCCTCGACTACCTGACCCAGCAGCTCACCGGCTCGGCGGTCGGCGCGTTGCGGGCCGACCTTGCCGACGAGGACCTGTTCGGCGCCGGGCTGAAACTCGAGTACCGCAGCCGACGGCTGGCAGAAGTCAAACAGTTGCTGAAGGACCTGGGGATCGAGACCGTGGAGGAGGACGAGGTGCGGCTGTTGAGGGACGTTCTGGTGTTGGGGAGATGGTGGCGATGAGCCGGTTGACGGTACAGATCCGGTTCGCGACCGGATTCCGGATCGGGACCGGCACCGCAGGCCGCTCCTACGACGAGGTCGTCGATCGGTCCGATCCGCTGCGCGCTAGCTCCCTGAAAGGGCTGCTACGGGCCGAGGCCCGCAGCCTGCTGCCCGGCCCCGACCCCAGCCGCGTCGACCATCCACTGGTGAACGCGGTCTTCGGTGGCCGGCGGTGCCAGTCACCCTGGCATTGGCGCACCGAGGTGCCCGAGAAACCCCAGATTGTGCCGCAGGTCAACCTCAAACTCGACGAGCAGGGGCAGGCCGAGGACGGGCACCTGCTGGTGAAGGAACTGGTCGGCCTGCAGCAGGCCGAGATGCAGATCACCCAGACCGGCCCGGTCACCACGGCCGGCCTGCCGCAGGCCGCCTCGGATCCGGTGCAGTACCACCTGGCCCTGCTGCACCTGGCCGCCCGAATGGTTGAGAAGGTCGGCCAACGCCGTACCCGGGGCCTGGGCTGGGTCTGCCTCGAGGTGCCCGACCGGGACCTGCGCCAAGACCTGGACCTGATCTGGCCGCTACGAGAGGACAGCGCCGCATGACCATCTGGTATGAGGTGACGATCACCGCCCAACAGCCGGTGAGCCTGGGCCGTACCGGGCCGCGCGGCTTTCTGACCCGCAGCCACCCGTACCTGCCCGGGTCGGTGGTCCGCGGCGCCCTGGCCCGGGCCTGGATTACCCGCCACGGCAGCCCGGACCACCGTTTCGTGGAGGTCTTCGAGCGGCAGGTCCGGTACGGGCCGGCCCTGCCGCCGCAGATCAAACAGGTCGCGCAGACCGTGGTCACCTGCAAGTACCACCGCGAGGACGCCAACCACCTGCCGAGGTATGACCTGGCGAACCCGCCGTCCCCCCTGCCCTCGCCGTGCACCAGCTGGGAACCAGGCCACGGGAACCTGACCTGGAACGGCGCCCATGAGGTGACCTCGACCGCGCTCGACCGGGGCACGATCACGGCCGCCGAACGGCAGCTATTCAGCCGGGAGACTCTCCCCGCCAAAACCAGGTTCACCGGCCACCTGGTGGCGCAGGCCCCGGTCGCCGAGTTGACCGAGATCGACCGGATCCTGGTCGGCGGGCGAGGCTCGGTGATGGGCGAGTCGACGGTCACGATCCGCGAGATCAGCGCCCCAACCGAGGAGCTGACCCAGACCTCGACGTTCCTGGTTACCCAGACCCCGACGATCCTGGTTGACGAGGCGGGCCGTCCGAGCCTGGACCCGAGCTTCGCGCTGTCCCTGGCCGGGGTTGACCCGGAACAGGCCCAGTGGAGTGGGTGGATTCCCAACGGGGAACCCTTCTGCGACCTGGGCCGGCAGGTACGCGCCCAGGTCGAGGGGATGGGCGGCTGGCATATCGCCTCCGGGCTGCCGAAACCCGGCGAGGTCGCTGTGGCGCCCGGTCTGGTGATCCGGCTGAAGGACCCGGCCGATGCCCGGCGGCTGCTCGAGCACGGCCTGGGGCTGCGCCGCCCAGAAGGTTTCGGATGGCTGGCCCCCTACCAGCCGCAAGACCCGAAACAGCAGACGCAGGACTCGGAACCAGCCCCGCAGTCCCAGCCGAGGCCTTTCTCCCCCGCTCGGCAGTGGCTCGAGAAGCTATACGGGCTGAAGCTGACTCCGCAACAGACTCAACAGACTGCCTGGCTGGCTGACCAGCTACGCACCGTACCCGCCGGCGATCCCGACCGGGCCCAGCAGGTGATGACCGAGCCGGCGGCGGACCAGTTCACCCAGGGCCAACGTTGCCAGGTGAAAAAGCTGCTGGTCGGGGTACCGCGGGACCTGCGGGCCCCACTCGCCAGCCGCCTAGACACCACGTACGGCCATCAGGGAGGACAGCGATGATCCGAACCTACGTCAAAATCACGGTCGACCTGGAACCGGGCTGGCGGGTCGGCTCCTGGGCGGCGACAGCATCCGACGTCCGGGGTACGGTCCGTGACCCGCTCGACCCGAGCCTGGCTTGGGCACCAGGCAGCAGCGTGACCGGTTCGCTGCGCCAGGCGGCCGGCGACCGCGCCGACCAGCTCTTCGGCTGTCTCCCCTCGAACACCGAGCAGCCGCAGGCCGTACCGTCATCCTGGTGGGTCCTGGGGACCACCTTGAGTACGGGTAAGGACAGCAGACCGGCGATCTGGTCACGCAAACAGACTGCGATCAGCCGGGACCGGCGGGCCCCGACCGAGCACGGCCTGTCCGAATCAGAGGAGGTCGACGCGGCCCAGCTCGGCATCTACCTGCGCAGCGACGACGCCGACGTGACCGAGCTGCTGGATGTGGTCCGCGGCTGGGTTCCGCGGCTCGGCGGGGGCCGGACCACCGGGCGTGGTTTCGGGACCGTGACCGGTTTTGCGTACCGCCGCCTGGACCTGGACCGCCGCGAGGACCTGCTGGAGCTGCTGACGGCCGGCGGCGACCCGGCCAGCCGGGTGGACCGGCTGCTGCGGCAGGCAACCACCGAGACGGTCCTTGCGGCCGAGCAGCGGCTGGTGCTGCGAGCCACTGTGACGTCCCCGCAGGTGGGGTTGCTGTCCGGGGACGAGACCGAATACGCGACGCACGGGTCACAGTGGAAGGGGATGCTGCGTAGCCGGGTCGAGCTGATCGCCCGTTCCCTGGGTCACTCGCCGTGCATCACCGAGCAGAGCTGGACCGGCTGCGGCACGTGTGACCTGTGCGCCGCGTTCGGCTCCACCACCCGGTCCGGGGCCTGGGAGTTCCACACCTCCCGCTGGAAAGATGGTTCGACTGTCAGCCGGGGCCGTAACGCCATCGACCGGTTCACCGGCGGCGTCCGTAACCAGCTGCTCTTCACCGAGCACAACCGCCAGGACGTGACCATGACGCTGCGGATCACCAGCAGCCGCGACGACGTGCCGGGTTGGGTACACACGGCGCTGCTGCACGCGCTACGGGACCTCAACGACGGCCTGTGGGGGATCGGCCCGAGAACCTCGACCGGGCTCGGCACCGTACAGGTGAACTGTCTGACTACCGCGCAGGGCAAGGTGGATCTGAACCGGCTGGAGCCGGTGACCGTACCGACAAAGGAGCAGCCATGACCTGGATGTTACGGGGCTACGGGCTCCAGGACTGGGCCCAGGTGGTGCGGCAGGCGGCGGGGATGACTTGCGCCTGGGCTGATACCACCGGCTTCCACATCGGTGCTTGCCCGGACCGCGTGCCCGCGTACAGCCACCTGTGGGGTTGGGCCGGTGACCGGTCAAGCCTGCTGCGGGCCCGCATCGACGGCGACCAGGCCATCCTCGGGGTCCTCACCACCGCCGGCTCAGACCCTCAGGCGCTGCTCAACGAGCCGGTGCAGGTGAGGCAGGAACAGCAGTACACCTGGGGGCCGCAGGACGCCACGATCGGGGAACAGCCCCCCGAGGTTCTGCCCGGCAAGGTGACGGCCTACCGGGTGGTGGGCCCGATGCCGGTGATCTTCATCGCGGGTGAGTCGGATGCCTGAGAGCTGGTTCGTGCCGCTGCGGCTGACTGCGCCGGTACGACCGGAATACCTGCACGCTGCGATCTCGCGGTGGTTCGACGTCGGGACCGAAGACCTGCCCGACCGGCATCACGACACGGTCAAGCCGTACACGATCTCGCCGCTCACCGAGCGTGACGGCTGGGGCGTCGAGGTAAGCACCCTCACCGCCGAGGCATCTTGGCGGCTGGCGACCGCGACCCGCCGCCCCCGCCCAATCGCGCTGGGTCGGCAACGGGTCGACATCGGCACCCCGGTACGGCTGGCGAGCGCCTCCTGGGCCGAGCTGGCCGCCGCCCCACGGCGCCGGTGCTGGGACATCGAGTTCCTCGCCCCTACCACTTTTCGTACCGGCCAGCGGGCGTCGCCGTTCCCGGATCCGCGAGTGGTGCTGCGCGGGCCGCAGGTGTGCTGGGAGACGTACAGTCAGCGCCCGGTTCTGCTTGAGCCGCGGCAGTTGCGAGCCTTGTGGGTGGCCGAGGTGGACCTGCAGACAGTGCAGGTGCCGCTGCGGGCCACGACGGTACCGGCGGCGCTGGGCCGCATCGAGATCCGCTGCGACGACCCGACGGTGGCCCGGCAGGTGTCGCCGCTGTTCGCGCTGGCACCGTACTGCGGGGTCGGATCCTTCCGCGGCAAGGGTTTTGGGGTGGTGAGAGTGTCTGCGGCGGCATGACCCTGGCCGAGGCCGCGTACACGGCCGAAAACCTAGCCCAGGCCTGGGCCGAGGTACGCCAAAGCGACCTCGCCGACGGGGTCGAGTCCGCTACCGTAGCCCGGTTCGCCGAGGACGCCGAAGAGCAGTTGCAGCGGCTGCGGCTGGCCCTGACTAGCGGTGCATACGAGACGAGAGCCCTGATCGAGGTGGTGATCCCGGGTGGCTCCCACGATCGGCGGCTCGCCGTTCCACCGGCTACGGACCGGGTCGTCGCCCGGGCTCTGCTGACGGTGCTCACGCCCCTAGTGGACCCGTGGCTGGGCCCGTCCAGTTTCGCCTACCGGCCTGGGCTGGGGGTGGCGGATGCGGTGGCGGCCGTGGCCGCGCTACGCGACGAGGGGCTGAACCATGTCCTGCGCGCTGACGTGCATGACTGTTTCCCGAGCATTGACGCCCGCGACGCCCACCGCCGATTGGCGGACCTGTTGCCAGACGATTCGCTGACGCCGGTACTGGAACAGTTGCAGCAGCGTCTGGTGCTGCTGTCCGGCGGCCGGTTACGGGCGGAGCCGGGCCTGCCGCAGGGCTGTGCCCTGTCGCCGCTGCTGTGCAATCTGGTGCTTCGGGAATTGGACGAGGCGTTGCGCCGCGAAGGATTCCCGATCGTTCGTTACGCCGACGATTTCGTGGTGGCGACTACCGGGGCGACCGAGGCCTGGCAAGCGGCCCGGGTAGCAGCGCGGAATCTGGAGGAGATGGGGATGACGTTATCGGATGAGAAGACCCAGGTAACCTCATTCGAGGAGGGATTCACTTTTCTGGGTGAGGATTTCGGGCCGCGATATCCGCCGAGCCTGACGACTGCCGGACTCGACGCCCCAGAACACAAGGTCTTGTATGTCGGGGCCCAGGGGAGCCGGGTCCGAGTCAGGTCGGGGCGGGTGTTGGTGGAGTCGAAAAATGATGCGGAACTGCTGTCGGTGCCCACGAGCCATGTGCTGCGGATAGTGCTGTTGGGTTCGGTCGGGCTAAGTGCCGGGGCCCGGGCCTGGGCATTGAGTTCTGGGGTACCGGTAATCCTGGCCTCTCGTAATGGCTCCTATCAGGGCACGCTCGTAAGTCATGCGCAACGGCACCGAACACAACGGCTGCGTGCCCAGATCAGTTTCACTGACACTAGTCAGGCGACTGACCTTGCCCGCCACCTGGTGGCCAGCAAGATCAATCTGCAACGGGTACTCCTGCAACGATTCGGCCGCCGAGAGCATCAGGAGACCGTGGCCGATGCCTTGAGTGCTTTGGCTGGCTACCGGGATCTGCTCGGCCAGGCCCAGTCTGTCTCGGAGCTGATGGGAGTGGAGGGCGCTGCCGCGGCCGCGTACTTCCCGGCTTTCGGGGCCCTGTTCCCTCAGGAACTCCGATTCACCGTACGGTCGCGGCGCCCGCCGCAGGATGCGGCTAATGCAGCCTTGTCGTTCCTGTACACGGTTCTGTTGGGCGAATGCGTGACCGCCTTGTATGCCGCCGGGCTGGATCCCGGATTCGGGGTTCTGCACACCGAACAGGAGAAACGCCCTAGCCTGGCCCTCGACCTGATGGAGGAACTGCGACCCCTGATCGTCGACCAAGCGGTGCTCGACGCCGCCCGCCAGGCCCGATTCCGCCCAGAACATGCATACCGAAAGGAGGGCTCTGGGGTGTGGCTCACCAAAGCCGGGCGGCAGGTGATCCTGGAAGCCTACGAACGGCGTATGAACACCCGCACCCGAGGCGCCATCCCCGATTTTGCCGGTAGCTGGCGGCGCCATCTGCACCGGCAGGCGCAACGCCTCGCCGCTACCATCACCGGTAGCGACCATCCCTGGAAGGGACTGTCATGGCGGTGACTGTCCTGGCTGCTTATGACGTGCGGCAGGACGCGAGCCGAGCCAGGCTGGCCGCGATCCTGCAGGGCTTCGGAGACCGAGTCCAGAAGTCGGTATTCGTAATCGAAGGCTCGCCGGAGGACCTCCAGCTGATCCGGGCCCGAGCCGAGGCACTGCTCGACCTTGATGTGGACTCCTTCCTGCTGGTACGAGTCTGCAGCTCTTGCTGGGAACAGGTGGAGCAGATCGGCCAGGCCCAGGTCCCGGAACCGACACTGTTCTGGGGTGTCTGGTGACCCTGCGCGCGGTCAGCCATGGCAGGCGTCGGGTGTGTATGCCCTCTGACAAGGGAAGACACCGCTTGAGGAGGTCCTAGGACGCCTCCTGAGCAACCCATCTCAGCTCGGGTGTGCATCAGCCCCACATCCCCCCTTGTCAGGTGCCTATCTGAAAGGGTAGAGTACGAAACGACCCCCGCGACTCAAGCGGATAGAAACGAGTTCACGGCACAGGGCCGTGAACTGCTGGCGCAGTACGAAACGACCCCCGCGACTCAAGCGGATAGAAACATTTGCTCGTCAGTCAGCGAATTAGATTCCCCGTACGAAACGACCCCCGCGACTCAAGCGGATAGAAACTCGCACCGAACAGTGGCATCCCTTTCGGGTAGTACAGGTACGAAACGACCCCCGCGACTCAAGCGGATAGAAACGTGGGGGGGCTAGTGCTCAATTCTTGCCGGGGTACGAAACGACCCCCGCGACTCAAGCGGATAGAAACGGTTTCAAACGCCGCCATCGATTGGCGAGCGTGTACGAAACGACCCCCGCGACTCAAGCGGATAGAAACGATCGGGGTGTCTTCAAATGCCGCCAGTGACCTGGCGGTACGAAACGACCCCCGCGACTCAAGCGGATAGAAACAGAATTGGAAGCCCTGACCCAGCCCCGTAGAGGCTCTCCCGTACGAAACGACCCCCGCGACTCAAGCGGATAGAAACTTCAAGCGCCCCGAATGGGCTGTAGACGTCCCGTTCGTACGAAACGACCCCCGCGACTCAAGCGGATAAAAACAAGGGGGGTTAGTGCTCCGCCCCTTCCCTAATCGTACGAAACGACCCCCGCGACTCAAGCGGATAGAAACCAGGAACCGCCTGGCCTGCCCCTCGCTGGGCACCCGGTACGAAACGACCCCCGCGACTCAAGCGGATAGAAACCTTCTCGAACGCTGACAGCGATCGGTTAGCGTAGAGGTACGAAACGACCCCCGCGACTCAAGCGGATAGAAACGGCTGTACGGCGCGTAGCGGTGCTTCCGCGCCGCGTACGAAACGACCCCCGCGACTCAAGCGGATAGAAACAGCATTTCATCAATGGTTTCTGCTAGCAGCAGAGTACGAAACGACCCCCGCGACTCAAGCGGATAGAAACGCAAACCGGGGGGGGAGCTGAGGTTTCCGGCCGGTACGAAACGACCCCCGCGACTCAAGCGGATAGAAACGAAAACCCAGATTACTTTGGCCTTCACCCCACCCGTACGAAACGACCCCCGCGACTCAAGCGGATAGAAACTACCGCGGGACCATCCCGCGGTGGGTATTTTTTGGGGGTACGAAACGACCCCCGCGACTCAAGCGGATAGAAACATCCACGGGATCTGCGCACCGTGCGCGGTGTACCTGTACGAAACGACCCCCGCGACTCAAGCGGATAGAAACCTCTCGACGCGCCGCCGTTCCCGGTATGCCGCGCGTACGAAACGACCCCCGCGACTCAAGCGGATAGAAACAGGGAGGGGGCTAGCGCTGGCCGCCCGCTTCCTCGAGTACGAAACGACCCCCGCGACTCAAGCGGATAGAAACCCGATCGGACCCAGGATCGCCCGATCGATGGGGGTCATGGTACGAAACGACCCCCGCGACTCAAGCGGATAGAAACGATATCCTGCGCCGGGTAGGCCCAGGTTCACCGGTACGAAACGACCCCCGCGACTCAAGCGGATAGAAACCTGCTCTGGATACCACGCCACATCGGGGTAGCCAGCGTACGAAACGACCCCCGCGACTCAAGCGGATAGAAACCTGCTCTGGATACCACGCCACATCGGGGTAGCCAGCGTACGAAACGACCCCCGCGACTCAAGCGGATAGAAACTCAGTCCGCGGTGGATCGGCGTGGCCCTAAACGCCGCGTACGAAACGACCCCCGCGACTCAAGCGGATAGAAACAGCAATTCATCAGTTTCCCGACACAGCGCTCTGGTACGAAACGACCCCCGCGACTCAAGCGGATAGAAACCAGGGTGACAGTGCGACTAGCTGACGATGGCGGGCAGCAGGTACGAAACGACCCCCGCGACTCAAGCGGATAGAAACGATAATGCCGGGCAGGTCAGCCAAACGGCTCCGGTACGAAACGACCCCCGCGACTCAAGCGGATAGAAACAGGACTGCTGCCCTCCGATGATGAACTGCGACAGCGTACGAAACGACCCCCGCGACTCAAGCGGATAGAAACGACAGGATTCGAGGTAGTGCCTGACGCTATCGCGTACGAAACGACCCCCGCGACTCAAGCGGATAGAAACCGGAAAGCAACCACATGAAGCTCTGTTCCATTAGTACGAAACGACCCCCGCGACTCAAGCGGATAGAAACAGTACTACGAACCTCCGTAGCTGTCCCTCGCGGGGTACGAAACGACCCCCGCGACTCAAGCGGATAGAAACGTCGCTGGATAGTACAGCTGATCCCTATAGCCTTGTACGAAACGACCCCCGCGACTCAAGCGGATAGAAACCACCCACGGGCATCGAGCCCCCCTGAGCAGAGTACGAAACGACCCCCGCGACTCAAGCGGATAGAAACCGATCCCCGGCACGGTTATCTCTAGCCTCTCGTACGAAACGACTCCCGCGACTCAAGCAGATAGAAACACGCCTGCCTAAGGCTTAGCCCGAAGGTATTGAAGGTACGAAATGACCACCGCGACTCAAGCGGATTGGGGGCGAGACTGATCCAGTGTTTATCTGGATGGTTTGGAGTCCGCAGGGATTTCACAAGAAAGAGGAAGGGGTGGAGGTTCATCGGGTCTGCGGTGCATGACGTGTCTGGGTATCATCGGTGATCGAGAGAGAATGAGGGGGTCATGGCAACGACGGGGGAGGTCTGGAGGACGGCTCTGGACCGGGTGGATCCAGAATTGTTGGCTGGGCCATTGGGGGATCGGCGTGGACGGCGGCCGTCACGGAACGCGATCAAGCAGGTCTGGCCGACGCTATTCGCGGACTTAGAGAAACCGCTACGGGAGAAAACGGAAGCTATTGCCAGCAGTGAGGACGAACACCGGATCGAGCAGGCGGTGGCGGCTCGATCCGACGACCTGCGTACGGTGCACGCAGGCGTGATCGAGGCGGCAGCGCTGATCAAACGGGACTTGCGCCACCCGGATCTGTGGTCGTTGACCCGGCAGGGCCGAGAACAGACACAAGTGGCCCTGTCGATCGCGATGGCTGCCTGGGCGGAACAGATCAGCGTCGAGCAGGCATATACGCACCGCCGGGCGCGCAGCCGCGCATACGGCCCGGACGCACCTGCGGATTCAGACAAGGTTCGGCGCTACCTGAAAGAGCACACCGCCGATGCGCAGGCACAGCTAGAACAGGCCTGGCAATCCACCCACCAGGAACCGCACCGCCAAGAATCAGCGCCCAACTGGCCACCGGTCGGGACGCTGCCACTGCCCTGGGAGCAGCTGGGCCCAGAGTACCTAGAACAGATGCAGGCGCTGCTCGATCGTGTCGGCGGCGCAACCGTCGCGCACCACCTGCGGCTACGAGCCCAGCCTGAACCATCATGCCCGCCGGTGCTCACCCCTCGGGGTGGGACGGGTGACACCCCGGTCCGTCCGCTCGACCGAAGCCTGTGGCGTCGGCTGGCTCGGGGCACCTACGGCGCCCCGCCCGACCCGATCGGCAGCATCATCAGCCAGGAGATCATCCGAATCTGTCGCCCACTGGGCCTCGCCCAGGCCAGCGGCGAGGCGGTTCTGATCGCTGGCTGCCTGATGATGAGAGCACCCGTCGACATCGACCTGCGGAGCCTGAATAGGCTGAGACGATCGTCTGATGTGCAGGTCACCCGCCAGGTCGCGATCGGTTTCTCAGTCCGCAAGCGGTTGACCAGGGCAGTGGGCTGGCCGGTGCCCGCGCAGATCGAGCATCGGCTGGTGGACCCGCTCCACGATTTCTCGGCGACGCTGTGGACCCGGCTGCACTCCTGGGAACGTGACCACCACCCCCACTCGGGGACTAGCGCCGCGATCACAGCCGCCTACCGCAGCTGGCTGTGGAACCTCACCAGATCCTCGACAGCCGCCCGCCTGCCCGACACCAGCTCCGACCAGCCCGAACCGAACCCCACAGAGGAGCAGATACAGATCCTCGTGAACCTGACCCGGGCCATCCCTGCTGTGCGCGAGGACCTGCGTACCGGCCGGCCCACGCCCGAACGCTGGGCCGAGGTCATGAGCGAGGCCCGGCGCCGCTCCCACCCGTGCCCGACGTATGAGCAGCTCTGCGAAATCTTCAACATCATCCCCAGCGAGGTGAACCCGTGACCGTAACTATCACCGCCGACGCCGGCACCCTCGACGTCACTCCCCAGGGCTGGTCCGAGCCTCAGACCCCCGTCCAGGCCGCTGCGCTGGAGGTCATCGGCGCCGTCATCAGCCTCCCCGCCGGCGGCAACGCGGATGATCATCCGTACGCGCTGGTGCTCGACCCGGACGCCGCGCAAGACTGGCTTGGCCTGGTGTACGGACGCCAGGTCGCCCAGGCCTGCCGCGAGCTACGCCACGGGCAGGCCCGGGAAGTCCCGGCCGAGGTGAGTGACACCACCCGGGCGCTGACCGACCTGGCCCGGGCCTGCTGGGTGGAGCGGTGGTGGCCGTCGGCGACAGCCAGCCTGCCCGGGGCTGACCAGGCGGCGCTCGACCTGGACCGGGGCCTGCTCGCCGCCCGCGCCGGACGCTGCCTAGAGGCCGAGCCGCTGGCCTGGCTGGCCGGCGGGATCCAGGGCCTGGGCAGGCTGATCAGCCTGGTCGCCGAGCTCACTGGCGCCCGCCGGGAACGCGCCGACCGGCTGCTGCGGGAATCGGTGGCCGCGGCTGCGTACCTGCTGGATCCCGATACGACCGAGGCGCAGGCCGCGGCCGCCTACCAGGACCACTGGGACGCCGAGGACGCCGAGGTGGCCCAGCTGCTGGCCTCCTGGCCGAACGACGAGCCGATCGAAGCCGAACCGGCCCTGATGGCCGGCGGCGACGGGCCGGATGAGGCCCGTTATCAGACGGTGGACTGGCTACAGGTCCCGGCCCGCTCGGTGAGCGGCAACGAAGACAACGTGGTGATCACCACGACCGACTCCGGGCTCACGATCAGCGTCGAGGCGGGTGACCAGCCGGTACCCCGGCTGCACGCCCGGCTGTTCGGCGACGAGCCGCTGCCGACCGTGGTCCGGCTCGAGCACCAGCCCGGGCACCGCCGCTACCAGGCCACCACGACCGCTGCCTGCAGCCGGCTTGATATCGCCGACCTGCGCCGCCCACCCAGCGAAGTGTTCCCGCCGCGGCCGGACCCGGTCGCCTATCAGGACCGGCGGCTGATACGGGCGGTGCTGCGCCGCCGCCTCGACTCCCAAGCCGCCCGTCCGCTGTTGGCCGAGCTGTTGGCCGCCGCAGACGCAGGCCTGCCGGCATGGTGATCGTTACCGGTACCGCGACCAGTGCCGGGGACTGGTGGGCCTGCTGGGCGGACGACGGGTCGCAACCCGCCACCTGGTTCGTGCGCCGAGACGTCATGGACCAGCTTGCCGAATCCGTACGGGCCGCGATGCCTCGGCTGGACCCCGACGACCAGCTTCACGTCGGGGCGTTGGCCCAGCCTGACCAGGAATGGCACCTGGTAAGCAGCCTGGCCCGCCGGCTGCTGCCCAAGCAGCTGCGACGCCGGCTCGCGGCAGGCGAACCGCTACGGCTGCTGCCGGCCCCGTCCTGTTCGCCGGTCCCCTGGGAACTACTGCCGCTAGGGGCCACACCCGACGCGCCGAGACTGGTCGAACGAACCACGCTCAGCCTGATCCCGCCGGTCGTGCGCCGCGATGTCGACCCGACGCTGACCGTCGAGACCTGGTCGCAGCGCCGCGAACAGCCGCCCCTCTACGTGGTGGACCCAGACACCCCGGCCGGGCCGGTGATCAACGACCCGGCCCCGTGGCGGACCAGGGCCAGGGTCCGGGCCGGGCGCAACGGACGCGGACCCGACGGCGCGGTCGCCGCCAGGATCGATCGGCGCTGGTTGGCGAGCCGGCTACCCGGCCGTTCCCGGCTCCTGTACGTCGGCCATGTCGTACAGCCATCGGCCGAACCGGATCAGGTCGGCCTGATGCTGGGCTGCTCACTGAAACTATGGTCAGCCAACCCGGCTCAGGACAAGCGCCGGCTGCTGCTGACCGCAGCCGACCTGGTCCGCGGCACCCGCGGCGCCGGCGACGCCACCCCCGAGCAGCTCCCAGCCGCCGCCTGGAGCGGCGCCGGTGAGGGCTCGCCGATCGAGATAGACGGGGCCCGGCTCTGGCCGATGCCGCCCCGGGTTGGCCTGGTCGCCTGCCGCAGCGGCGATGATCTGGCCCATCCGGAACCGTACGGCCTGGTGACCGCGATGATTGACTCCGGCGCCGAGACCGTGGTGGCGACCCGCTGGGCCCTGGTGAGCGATCAGGGGTACCGCATTCTGGGCGCCGCCGGGACCCCGTTTGCGCAGCTGGCCGAGGCAGTCGACCAGGCCCTGACCGCGGCCGACCCGGTCCACGAGCTGGCCGCCTTCCAACGAGAACAGCTCGCCGCCTGGCGCCGTACCCAGGCCCTGGAGTACGCGCCCCTCGGCTGGGCCGCTCTGACCACCTACCAGGCCTGGGAGCAGGCCGAGGCCGAGGAGAGCCGATGATCCCGATCTGGCACCTGGTCTTGCCGGTCTACCCCGACCGGGAGCCGGTTCCGCTGGCCGAGGCCTGGCGGCGCCACTGGGAGAACCCCCAGGACGGGCTGGCCGATCTGGTCGCCGCCCTGTATCAGGCCGGGCGCTACCAGGAGGCGGCCACGCTGATCAGCCGGCCTCGCGATGGTGTCGATCCTGACACGGCTTTGGCGTACGTGGCCTGCCTGTGCCAGGTGTCGCGGACCTCGGTCGCCTTAGCCCCCACCCCCTGGCAGGAACTCCACCTGGCCTTCCCCGAGCCGCCAGCCACGCAGCAGTACCGCCTGATCCGGGCCGGGGTCCTCTACCGGCGCAACCTGCCCCTGGCCGCCAAAGAGGCGTTGAACCTGGTCGCAGACCTGGAACACCCGGCGCTGGCGGCGGCATCACTCACGTTGCAGGGTCTGATCCTGGTCGACGAGCAGCGAGCCTCGGATGCGATCCCGCTGCTGACCCAGGCAGCCGACCTGGCTAGCGGTACGGCCGACCGGCTGGGCGCGGCGCTCAACCTGGCTTTCGCTCACCTCGCCGCCCGGCATCACCCAGGCCAAGCTGACCTAGATCAGGCGCTGGGCTTGGTCGACGAACGGCTGGCCGAGGCGGCGCCGGGGCACCCAGGACGGGTGGCCTGGGCCGGTCTGCGCTCTGGCCTGGCCGCGACCACCACCGAGCAGTTGGCGCTGGGCTGGGAGGCGCTGGGCGGATACCGGGCGGTTCCTGGCAGTGCCCGGCAACAGGCGATCTGCTACCGGAACCTGGCCCGGGCCTACCGGGACCTGGGCCAGCCGGAGCGGGCCCTGGCGGCCCTGCGATCGGCGACCGAGGTCCTGGCCACGGCCGAGGAATACGACGCGCTCGCCGAGGCCGACCTGGACCTCAGCGACACCATGGTCTGTCTGGGCGGGTCGCAGCCCAGCGCCCAGGTGCTGGACGAGGCGGTGGACCTGGCCGTGCCGGCCTTGGTGGCCCAGGCCGCCCGCCGGTTCACGATCGTTGGCGCGTCGGCCCGGACCGCCTTCCGTGACGGATTCACCACCGCTCACCTGGACCGGGTGCTGCGCCTGGTCCAATGCCGCCGTCCCCGGCTGGCCGCCGAGTTGATCGCCTGGAGCCGGCTCACCGGTCGTACCGATCTCGCCGCCGGACCGCTCGGCGCCGGATCGATGCTGCGCCCCGGGCCCCGGCTGATCTTCCCCTGGCCCGGTGAGATCACCCGATACCTCGAGCAGGCCGCCTGCCGCTACGCGCTGGCGCCGGACCAGGTCGAGGCCCCCACCGCCCTCGGACTCGGTGTCACCGCCGCGCCCGCCGCGGCGCCGGCCCAGGTCAGGATCCGCAACCGCACTGCCAGCAAGATCAGACTCCAGTCTGATGGGCAAGAGCCCCTCGAATGTGAACCGGAAGACCCTATCCGCATGCCTGACGAGGTGGTCGAAAGCGAATTCCTGCACTATCGCGGTTCCCGGATCGAACTCGTCACCATCGAATACGGCGAGACCGAGGGGCTGCCCGACGAGGTACCCGGCGTCTACCATGTAGTCGGCCAACCGGTGGCGATGCGGCATCCCGAACGTCGCGATCTGGTCTTCCCCCGCCGTGCGGTGAACCGTGCCTATGCCTCGCATTTGGCCCGGCTCAGCCGTCTGCCCACCGAACCGGATGGTGGCTAGGCGTCCGCCGCGGAGCAGACCAGTCCTGACTGAGGCCGCAGGTACGAAACGGGTCTGCTTCTCTCGGCTGTCGTCTGCGTGAACTCGCCCGGCAGGTGTCAGGAGGTGATGTACCAGATCAGGGCGACGAATCCGCCAGCGATAGCCAGAAACTCCACTACCCAGATCACCATAACTACGCTGAAGGCGATGGCGAACGGTTTCTGGGGCTGAGACGTTGGGACATATGACCAGACGACGGGCGGGTTGGTGATCTGCTCATTGGTCGGTTCCGTCGACCGTACGTACGGTTCCTGGCTCATCTACTGAGGTTAGAACGCCTAAGACTCATCACGAATTGTGGCGAGAATCGGCGGGCACGATAGAGAGGGCTGATGGTCGGATTCAGAAGAGGAGCAGGCCCATCAACATGGCGATGCCCACGATCAGGAGCGGGATCACCAGGAGCGCGATCCTGACGGTCAGGGCGACCTTGTTCACCTTCGGCTGCGGAGGCGCTGGGGGAAAAGGCGTCAATCCGGGCCGGTTCATCGGCAGGACCGGGTAGGCGGGGCCTGACGACTGCTGAGCGATCTGCTCGTTGGTCGGCTCTGCCGGCCGTACGTACTGCTCCGGGCTCATCTGCTCAGATTAGAGATTCCCGGGTGCGCTCAGGCCCCGGATGATGACCTCGACTTTGCGGTCTAACCAGCCGCGCTCCACCCAGTCCGGGCCCGGGCGCAGTCCGCGTGGTAACACCTCGGCCAGGTTGCGGTCGCGGAACTGGCGCCGCGTGGCGTCCAGGCCGGTCTCGCTGCTGCCGTCCGCCAGCTGCTGCACCCGGCGAGCGGCCATCACCTCGACATGGGTGATCACGACGGTGTCCCCGACACAGTCCAGCCCCAGGCTGGCGGTCTGCTCATCAAGACCTCCGGCCAGCAGCGCCCGGTGTACGGAGGCGATCTGGGAGGCGAACGACTGGTGCGCCCAGGGGACCGACATCAGTACCCCGGCTAGCCCCGGATAGTCCTCCATCAGCTGCCAGAACTGCTGCGCGAAGTCCCGCAACACGTGCGGCCAGGGCCCGGCGATGCCGGTGAAGTCACATTCCGTCGAGATCTGGTCCAAGCAGATCCGCAGCAGGTCGTCACGCGAGGTGACCGTCCGGTAGAGGGCGGTGGTGACGACGCCGAGCCGGGCCGCCACCTGGGACAGGCTGAAGTCGCCGATCCCGATCTCCAAGGCGGCCCGGACCGCGTCGTCTCGGCTGAACCGCGGCTTGGGCCCGGTCCGACCCGGTTGGTGCATCCTGAACCTCCTCCAGGGCTCGTCGCGGACATCATCCGCGATGAGTACGGACCCGACCCGGCCAGCTGGCCTGCCGGGGCGCGTCGCCAGGGTAGCCTCAGTAAATGATGAATCTAATTCTGTATTAGCTGGAGGTGAGTTCTGGCCGAGCCGGACCAGGCCTCGGACAGCGAGGCGCAGCATCGAGCGCGGGCCCGGCGGGGGCAGGCGGCGATCAAACAGCTCGCGGCCCCGATCCGGGGCCGACTGCTGATCAGGCAGGCTTTGATCGTGATCGCCTACAAGCTGGAGACCGTCGCCGCCGACCAGGTGGTGGGCGCATCGCCCAGCGCGGCCGGCACGCTGACCTAGTCGACCAGGATGGCCCGTACCGGGACTTCTGGAGCTACCGCAGCAGCACCGCCGGCTGGAGCCTGGTCTGAGCGCGGGTCGGCTACCGAACCATCACCATGGCGACGCAGCCGTAGAGGATCACCAGCGCCAGGAGGGTGCCCAGCACGGCCCTCAGGATCTGCAGGCCCACGCTACGGCGGGGCCGGCGCCACTGCTGCGGGTACGGAGCCAGACCAGAGCGCCCCGGCTGGTGCCTATCGACCTGCTGCTGCGGGTGGGCAGGATCAGGCTGCTGGGTCTGCTCGAAGGCCGGCCCCGGGATCGGTTCGTTCACAGCCTCGTACCGTTCCTGCGTCATGGGCTCACCGTAGTTCGCGGCCGGCTGATCGGCAGCGGATCGCGCCGATGGCCTGCTCACAGAACTGACAGGAAGAAAAACAGGAGCGGCAGGAGCAGGATTATGGCCACGATGATCATGGCGAGCTGACAGCCGCTGATTGTCGGCCGTGGCGGCGCCGGCGGCCTCATCTGCGGCAGCAGGTACGGCCGGGCCGGAACCCGGGCAGGCATTGATGGGAGCTGGCCCTGGGCCAACTGCTCGTTTGTCGGTTCTGCCGGCCGTACCTCAGGACCCTGACTCATCCCGCCAGCCTAGACGGGGAAGAGACCGTACGACCCCGATCAGGCGTTGGCCCTGGCGATGGTGAACGTCGGCGAGGTCCAGGTCTCGGTGTGCGCGGGGTTTGCCGGGTCACCGAGCGCCTTCAACACCTTCACCACGAAGACATACTTCCCGTTCGGGGCCGGCTGCGGTTTGCCGTCGGACCCGGGGAAGGTGCCATCGAAGGTCAACGTCTGCTGCGACGGGTCCTTGCCTTGCGGCCCGGTCCGCAGCCAGCCGGGATAGCCGGGATAGGGCAGGCTCTGGCGGCCCTGATCATCCACCCGGAGCAGGTCCACCGTCAGCTCGTTCACTGGGTAGTCCAGGTGGGCGATCAGCGTCGGCAGGTCCCCGTTCACCATCGTGTACACCGGCGACCCGGCTACCGGGGACGGCTGCCCGTTCGACATCTTCGCCAGTGCCGGCAGATCACCAGACAGGACCTTCACCGACTGGTAGTCGCCGACCATGCCGGCGTACGGGATCCGCAGCGTCGACTCTTTCGAGGTGAGGACCACCCAGCCGCTGTAGACCGCCTGTTCCGGTGTCGCCGGCGGGGTGATCGTGACCCGGACGGTGGCGTTGCCTCGGGCCGGTACGGTGACGCTACCCGGATCGGTCATCCCGGCGTTGGCCAGGGTGAACCGCATTGCCGGGCTGACACTGCCGATCGTTGCCACCGCGTCCTTCTTACTGACCTGGTAGGTCACCGGCTGGTCACTGCTGTTGGTGATCGTGATCGCGGTGGTCTTCGGGCCGGCATCGCCCTCACCCATCGTGATCTTGCCCGGCGTGACGCTCTGCTGGGCCTGGATCGCCCGGTCGATCTTCAGCATCCCGCCGCCTTGACGGTGCGCCGGCTCTGCCAGATTCAGCTTCGGGAAACCCGACCAGGAAGTCAGATCCCCGGTGGTCTGCAGCAGCTCACGGACCGCCTTCGGCTGGTGACGCAGCTGCGGCCGAGCCTGCAGCAGCAGCGCCACTGCCCCGGCGACATGCGGGGCCGCCATCGACGTGCCGGACAGATTCGCGTACCCCTTCTTCTCCAGCGGGTAGGTGGAGAAGATGTTGCCACCCGGCGCGGACAGGTCTGGCTTCAGGCTGAGATCGGCGGCCAGCCCGTACGAGCTGAAGGCTGACATCAGCCCCTGGGTCGGATTCGGCCGGGTCAGCCACTGGTCGGTCCAGGTCATGGTGACCGGGCCGGCGCTCAGCCGCTGCGTGATCGCCTGCCCATCGGCTTGGTCGATCATGACCACCGGGATCGTGATCGGGGGCTCGCCAGTGAGCGACGGGGTAATCGCACCGGGAGCGTTGTTGTACAGCACGACCGCCTTGGCTCCGGCCTGCTGGGCCCGCAGCGCCTTCTGGTGGAAAGAACAGGTGCCGCGCGCGATCAGGGCCACCTTGCCGGCCACATCACCGATCGCGCCGCAGGCGGTGTTCTCCTGCCCAGACTGGTCGCGCCCGGCTAACGCCAACGGCATCTCGCCTGAGGACGGCTCTTGTGCCGAGCCGCTGCCGCCGCGGTAGGCGATCTGGCGGCCATCAGGACTGACGGTGAAGTACCGGACCTTAGCGGTGGTGTTCTCCACCGACCCGACCGCGATCGCAGACTTCGACACGCCGGGCGCACTAGTCGTGAAGACCGTGCCAGCGCCGTCGTTGCCGGCCGAGGCGACCAGGATCACCCCGGCCTCGGCCATCACATCCCCGGCGACCGCGGTCGGGTACGACGGCCACGACATGTACGAGGAGCCCAGGCTCATGTTGACTACGTCCATGCCGTCGGCCAGGGCCCGGTCCATGGCAGCCAGGATGATCTCGGTGCTCGACGAGCCCTGGCAGCCGAAGATCCGGTACGCGCCGAGCTCGGCTTGCGGAGCGACGCCACGGACCCCGCCGCTGGCTGGATTACCGGCTGCGCCGACGATCCCGGCGACGTGGGTGCCGTGCCCGCCGCAGTCGTCGGGGACCGGGTCCGGCCTCGGGGTGGTCTGCTGCGGCGTAGTCCCGCCGGCGTCGTAGGCGTCGCCGACCAGGTCGGTGCCCCATTTGACCCGGGTGGTGGGGAAGGCGGTGGTGCCGGGTTTGCCGGTGCCGCCCAGGTCGGGGTGGTCGATGTCGATGCCGGAGTCGATGATCCCGACCTTGATATCGCGGCCGGTGAAACCGAGTTCGGACTGGACGATGTCGGCGCCGCTCATCGCCAATGCGCTGGCCAGGGCCGGGTTGGCGTCGGCTGGCTTCGGCTGCGCCACCTGGTAGACCGGCCAGACCCCGGTCACCCCGGGCAGGCTACGCAGCTGCGCCGCCGCCTGCTCACTGGCACGGATCGTGATCCCGTTGTAGGCATGCTTGAAGACTCGGGTTGGCAGTACCGAGATCCCCTGGGACCGGGCCTGACCCAGGACACCGTTCTGGGCGGAGTCGATCTGGGCTGTGGTACCGCCGCGGGCGAGCGGGGAACCAGCCACGCCGACGATCCACTGGCCGGGGACCACCGCCGCCGGGCTGCCGGACGGGGTGACCGGGACCTGCGGGATCGGATCGGTCGGGGCGGCCGGAGCGGTCGGGGCGACAACGACCGACAGAGCCACCGCCGTTGTCAGGGCCAGACTGATTTTCAGATGAACAGCACGCATGAGTTCTCCTTCGGGGCAGTTCCGACCCTAAGGCCCACAGGGCTTCTGCGCTGGCACATCGGTCACAGCGTGTCAGGGTTGAGCATCACACATGGGAGGATCCCGGCCCGATCCCGATGCGGTCAGCGCAGATCCTCGTCGCCGGGGAAATCGTCGACGTGGTCGAATTTCATGTCGAGGGTGGTTCTCGGGTTCCGCCTGCTGAACAGGGACGTGACCAGCCACAGGGCCAGCCCCAGCACCAGCAGCGCCCCCGCGATCGCGTACTGCTGCAGGTCACGCCCAGTCCACGGCCCCACCAGGTAGAAGGTGGCCACCGCAGCCAACGCCGGCACGGCCCTCGGGGTCCGGAAATGGTGGTGCGCGACCTGGTCTGTGCGCAGCACCAGCGCCGCGACATTAACGATCGTGAACACCCCCAGCAGCAACAGGGCCGTGGTGCCCCCGAGCTGGGACACCTGCCCGACAAAGGTAATCAACACCACAGCCAGGGCCGTGGTGAACAGGATCGACACCCAAGGCGTACGGCGGCTGCGGTGCACCCGGCTCAGAACTGCCGGCAGCACCCGTTCCCGCGACATCCCGTACAGCAGCCGCGACGCCATCATCATGTTCAGCAGCGCCGTATTGGCGACGGCGAACATCGAGATGAACGGGAAGATCGTGCTAATCGGCAGATTCGGTGCCCCGGCCTTGACCACTTCCAGCAGCGGGGTGGCGCCCTGCCTGCTCAACTCACCCGGCGGGACCAGCGCCACTGCGGTGATCGAAACCAGGACGTAGATCACCCCGGTGATCGTGAGCCCGGTCAGCATCACCTTCGGGAAGGTGGTGGACGGGTTTCTGGTCTCCTCGGCCATGTTCACCGAGTCCTCGAAACCGACCATCGCGAAGAAGGCGATCGAGGTCGCAGTCGAGACCGCCAGGAACACGCTCTTGTCCTGTGGGGTGTGGAAGACGGCGACCTGGGAGAAATCAGCCCGGCCCTGCGCGACCGCGTAGACGCCGACCAGGATCACCAGCAGCAGACCCGACATTTCGATCAGGGTCAACACCACATTGGTGATCACGCTGTGGCCGACACCCCACAAGTTGATCCCCATGATGATCAACACGAACAGGATCGACAGCCAGGTCACCAGCACCGGGGTATGAGCGATCCGCAGTCCCTTCATCAGGTTCTCGGCGAAAGCCCGCGAGGCGGTGGCGGCTGAGGTGATCCCCGACGCCATCACCGTGAAAGTCACCATGAAGGTCAACAGGTGGATGCCGAAGGCCTTGTGGGTGTACAGGGCGGCGCCCGCCGCCTGGGGATACTTGGTGACTAGTTCCAGGTAGCTGAAAGCGGTCAGGAAGGCGACCACGAAGGCCAGCAGGAACGGCACCCAGACCGCGCCGCCGACCTGGCGGGCCACGGTCCCAGTCAGGGCATAGATGCCGGTGCCGAGCACGTCGCCGATGATGAACAGCAGCAGCAGCGCGGGGCTCATCATCCGCTTGAGCTCGGTGGTGGTCTCACCTGTCTGGGAGACCGACGACTGGTCGTTCATAGGGCTCTCCTTCAAGGCATCGCGGGGAAGGGCGACCGGCGACGCGGTTCGGCGAATCGGAGACGCATCACATCTCCAGGCACAGCAGGCGACACCCTAGGACCCGTACCGGGACGTCTCATGGGCGTCTCGGTGGGTGATTGCCTCACGGTTGTGAGGATTCCGCCGGTACGGACCAGGCCGGGGCCAGGATTGCTCCTGACCCCGGCCTGGTGAGGATTCGGCTCAGCCGGCGCGCTTGATTGTGAAAACCGGTGAGGTCCAGGTTTCGGTGTGGGCCGGGTTGGCCGGGTCACCCAGTGGCTTCAAAGCCTTCAGCACGAAGACGTACTTCCCGTTCGGGACCGGCAGCGGTTTGCCGTCCGGGCCGGGGAAGGTGCCGTCGAAGACGTGCGGCACCCCGTGCGGGGCCGGGTCGCGGCCAGTCGGGCCGGTCTGGAACCAGGTCGTGAAGCCGGGGGTAATCAGGTGATGGTCGCCCTGGTCATCGACGCGGTAGATCTCAGACCAGAGGTTGCCGGTCGGGTAATCCAGGTGAGCGATCAGCGTCGGCAGGTCTCCGTTCACCATCGTGTACGTCGCGCTCGCGCCCCGGGGCAGCGGTTTGAGGTGCTGCCCGGTGCCCTGCCCCAGCGTCGGCACATTAATCCCGCTGAACATCTTCACCGACTGGTAGTCGCCCACCAGGCCGGCGAACGGGACCCGCAACGTGGTCGCGCCCGGGGCCGACAACACCACCCAGCCGCCGTACACCGCCTGTTCCGGCGTCGCCGGCGGGGTGATCGTGACCCGGATCGTGGCGCTGCCTTGCGCGGGCACGTGCACCAGAGACGGGGCGCTCATCCCAGCGCTGCACCAGATCTGCTGCATGGCCGGGCTTGAGGTCCCGATTGTCGCCATACCGTCCTGCTTGCTGATCCGGTAGGCCACCGGCTGCGAGTCGTTGTTGGAGATCGTGAGCTGCACCGTCCGCGGGCCGGCCGCGCCCTCACCCAGGCTGATTTTGCCTGGCGTGACGGTCTGTTGGGTCTGGATCGCCCGGTCGATCTTCAGCATCCCGCCGCCCTGCCGATGGGCCGCGGCCAGCGTCGGCTCCTCAGGGTGCGCCGGTACCAGCTGCGCGGTGCTCTGCAGCCGTTCCCGGATCGCCTGCGGCGTCACCGGCCAGTTACGGTTGGACTCCAGGTAGAGGGCCACCGCCCCGGCGACGTGCGGGGCTGCCATCGAGGTGCCGGACAAATTCGCGTACCGCTGCTTCTCCAACGGGTACGTTGACAGGATGTTCGCGCCGGGGGCGGACAGGTCCGGCTTCAGGCTGAGATCGGCTCCCAGGCCGTACGAACTGGTGTCCGCCATCACGCCACCGGCATAATCCGGTACGGAATGCCACAGCGGGCTCCACTGCAGGCTGACCGGACCCTTTGCCAGCCGCTCGAGGATCACCTGGGAGTCCGCCTGGCTGATCTCGACCACCGGGATCGTGATCGGCTCGGGGCCATCCAACCACGGAGTGAACGGGGTACCCCAGTCGTTGTAATTCACGACCGCCTTGGCGCCGGCCTTCTGGGCCCGCAGCGCCTTGTCGTAGTACGTGCAGTTACCCAGGACCGAGACCAGGACGGCCTTGCCGGCCACATCGCCCATGCTGGAACAGCCCGTGTTGGGGTCGGGGGTCTCGTTCGGGCTAGCCGCCACGAGGCGCAGTTCTCCGGTGGTGGGGGCAGGCGCAGCGTGGCGCCCGACGGCCATCGCGATCTGCCGGCCGTCCGGGGTGATGGTGAACATCGGCCACTTGATGGCTTTGTTGTTCACCGAACCGACGGTGATCGCCCCGGCTGCCGAGCCGGGGGAGCCGACGCTGAAGGCGCCGCCCTCGTTGCCGGCGGAGCAGATCACCGCGACGCCGGCCTCGGTCAGGGCATCGACCGCCGCCGCGGTCGGATACGTCGGCCAGCTCATGTACTTCAGGCTCAGGCTCATGTTGACCACGTCCATGCCGTCGGCCAGGGCCCGGTCCATGGCGGCCAGGATGATCTCGGTGGTGGTCGAGCCGTGACAGCCGAAGATCCGGTACGCGCCGAGCTCGGCTTGCGGAGCGACGCCACGGACCCCGCCGCTGGCTGGATTACCGGCTGCGCCGACGATCCCGGCGACGTGGGTGCCGTGCCCGCCGCAGTCGTCGGGGACCGGGTCCGGCCTCGGGGTGGTCTGCTGCGGCGTAGTCCCGCCGGCGTCGTAGGCGTCGCCGACCAGGTCGGTGCCCCATTTGACCCGGGTGGTGGGGAAGGCGGTGGTGCCGGGTTTGCCGGTGCCGCCCAGGTCGGGGTGGTCGATGTCGATGCCGGAGTCGATGATCCCGACCTTGACGCCGTGGCCGGTGAAACCGAGCTGGGACTGGACGATGTCGGCGCCGGTCATCTTGACCGCGTCGGCCAGATCGGGGGTGCTGCCCGGCTGGGGGTTCGGGGCGTCGACCCTGTAGACCGGCCAGACCCCGGTCACCCCGGGCAGGCTACGCAGCTGGGCCGCGGCCCGGGCGCTGGCTTGGACCGTGATCCCGTTGTAGGCGTGACCGAAGGCCCGGGTTGGCAGTACCGAAATCCCCTGGGACCGGGCCTGACCCAGGACACCGTTCTGGGCGGCGCCGATCTGGGCGGCGTCACCGCCGCGCGCGACCGGCGGGCCGCTGACCCCGACGATCCACTGTCCGGTGACTACCGGACCAGGTTCGGGGACGACGGGTTGAGGGGCAGCCTGGACGGTCGAGGCCAGCCCGGTGGATAGGGCGACAGTGGCGATTGCGAGCATGCCGAGCCGGGTAAGGGCAGCGGTGCGCATCAGCCCTCCTTCACAGAGTGCGAGCGAGGTGGATCTGACAATATCCTGTCCATACTCGGATTACGGAATGGGGACGGGCGTGCCGCGGGTCAGCGGTGGTGATCGGGCGGCTCCTGTCAGCCACACCGGGATCCGGGCCCAGGCGCCGGTGCACTACCGTCGCCCGCGTGCTGTCACGGATGCGGGAGCTACTGGTCGATCGTCGATTCTGGGTCGGGCTGGTGCCGCCGTTGGTGGCCGGGGCACTCGCTTGGGTGATAGGGCAACAGGTGCCCGTGGTCGGCGCCCCCGTGGTCGCGATCCTGCTGGGGCTGGTAATCGGTCAGGTTGCCGGGCAGCGGCCCGGTTGGATGCCCGGGGTGATTTTCTGCTCTAAGAAGGTCCTCCAGGCATCGATCGTGCTCTTGGGGGCTGGGATGTCGCTGGTCCGGGTGGCGCAGGTCGGGTGGGCCGGGCTGCCGGTGATGCTGGGCACGATTCTGTTGTCGGTCGGGGTCGGGCTGCCGCTGGCTCGGCTGCTCAAGGTGGACCGGGATACCGGTGGTCTGGTCACCTACGGCACCTCGATCTGCGGGGCCTCCGCGATCGCCACCATGAGCCAGGTAATGGCGGCCCCGAGCTCGGCGGTGGCCGTCTCGATCGGGGTGATCGTGCTGTACAACGTGCTCGCCGCGGTGATCTTCCCGTTCCTGGGGCAGCTGATGCACCTGGACGCCGGCTCATTCGGGCTGTGGGCCGGGACCGCAGTCAACGACACTTCGTCGGTCGTGGCTGCTGCTACCTCGTACGACCAGCTGCTCGCCGCCGGGGCGCTGGCCGCCGGCGCGACCGGGTACGCGGTCGTGGTGAAACTTACCCGGACCCTGATGATCGTCCCGCTGGCCCTCTTCCAGCGGTGGCACGGCCGTCAGTTGTCTGGGCAGCAGCCGGCCCGGTGGTGGCGGCTGGTGCCGGCCTTTCTGGTGCTCTTCGTGCTCGCTGCCGCGGCCCGTACGGTCGCAGTGATCCCAGCCGCCTGGGCGCCGACGCTGACCCTGCTGGCGCATATCGGCACTACCGTCGCGATGGCCGCGGTCGGCATGTCGAGTTCCTTCAGCCAGATCCGGCAGGCCGGCTGGCGGCCGTTGGCGCTAGGCGGGGCGCTCTGGGTGCTGGTAGCGGTAGCCAGCCTCGGGCTGCAAGCGGCTACCGGACAGTTGCGCAGCATCTGAACTGTCACCCGGCCGCCAGGCCAGGCCGCTGACCGGTGGGCGTAGGGTGTGCCCCATTCCTGAAGGACGGATGGGCCACCAGCCCGGCGAAGGAGCAGCATGTCCGCTCACCCCACACCGCAGACCGGTGTCCGCGAACTGACGATTCGCGGCGTCATCATCGGCGGCCTGATTACGCTGCTTTTCACTGCTGCGAATGTCTACCTGGGTCTCAAGGTCGGCCTTACCTTCGCGACCTCGATTCCGGCCGCGGTGATCTCGATGGCGATCCTGCGATATTTCCGTGACCACACCGTGATTGAGAACAATATCGTCCAGACGATTGCCTCAGCCGCCGGGACCCTTTCGGCGATCATCTTTGTGCTGCCGGGACTGGTGATGATCGGCTGGTGGGCCGGATTCCCGTACTGGCAGACCGTGCTGGTCACCGCCCTGGGCGGGATCCTCGGCGTGATGTACTCAATCCCGCTGCGTCGGGCCTTGGTGACCGGATCTGACCTGCCCTTCCCGGAAGGGGTCGCCGCCGCCGAGGTGCTGAAGGTCGGTGACAGCTCCGAGGGCGCTGAGGAGAACCGGCGCGGCCTGCTGGTGATCATCGGCGGTGCCTTGGCCGCGGCCGGCTTCTCACTGCTGTCGGCGCTGAAGCTGGCAGCCGGGTCGCTGGAGCGGGCCTTCCGGACCGGTGCCGGTGGCAGCGTGGTCAGCGCCAGCCTCTCAATGGCCCTCATCGGGGTCGGGCACCTGGTGGGGATCACCGTCGGGATTGCGATGATCGTCGGCCTGCTGATCTCGTTCGCGGTGCTGCTGCCGATCCGTACCGCCGGGCGGCTGCCGGACGGCGAGATTACCTCCGCGGTCTGGAAGATCTTCAGTACGGACGTCCGGTTCGTTGGCGCTGGCGCGATGGCGGTGGCTGCGGTCTGGACCCTCGCCAAGATCGCCGTCCCGATCGCCCGGGGCATCAAGGAGGCCGTGGTCTCGACTCGGGCCCGTCGCCAGGGCCAGGTCCCGGTGGCAGAACGAGACCTGTCGATGCGGATCGTGGGCGGGGTGATCCTGGTCTCGATGGTGCCGATCGGGCTGCTGCTGTGGCGTTTCCTCCGCAGTACCGCGATTTCCCACAACACCACCGCGATGATCATCGCCAGCATTGTCTTCGTCCTTTTGATCGGCCTCGCCGTGGCCGGGGTCTGCGGCTACATGGCCGGCCTGATCGGCGCCTCTAACAGCCCCATCTCCGGAGTCGGGATCCTGATCGTGATCACCGCCGCCGGGCTGATCAAGCTGGTCCACGGCGCTCAGAATCCTGGCGAGGGTGACGCCCTGATCGCGTACACGCTGTTCACTGCGGCCGTGGTCTTCGGCGTGGCCACGATCTCCAACGACAACCTGCAAGATCTCAAGACCGGGCAGCTGGTCAACGCTACCCCGTGGAAACAGCAGGTGGCGCTGGTGATTGGCGTGGTCTTCGGATCATTGGTCATCCCGCCGGTGCTGCAACTGCTGAACACCAGCTTCGGTTTTGCTGGGGCGCCGAACGCCACCGAGAACGCCCTCGCCGCGCCCCAGGCGGCGCTGCTGTCGTCGCTGGCCAAGGGGGTCTTCGGCGGTGACTTGAACTGGGGGCTACTCGGCCTGGGGGCCTTGATCGGGGCCGGCGTGGTTGCGGTCGACGAGGTGCTGGGTCGGGTCACTCACAACCGGATGCACCTGCCGCCGCTGGCGGTCGGAATGGGCATGTACCTGCCGATGAGTCTTACCCTGGTGATCCCGCTGGGGGCGCTGGCCGGGCTGGCGTACGACCGGTCCGCCGCCAAGACCGAGAACCCAGAACGCAGCAGGCGGCTCGGCACTTTGGCTGCGACCGGCCTGATCGTGGGGGAGAGCCTGTTTGGGGTGGCCTTCGCCGGGGTCGTGGCCGCTACCGGGCAAGACTCTCCGCTGGCCGTGGTCGGCCCGGGCTTTGCGAGCTGGGGCGAGCTGATCGGGGTACTGCTGTTCGCCGGGCTGGTGCTCGGGCTGTACTTGTGGGTGAGGCGGATCTCGGCGCGGACCATCCCGTCCTAAGCCTCTTTGACAGGCTCTGATGAGAGATCTCTGAATTATGGTTGCCGCTGTCGAAGTCCTGTTGTAGGCTGCCCGCCGCAGTCAAGCCTGGGGGTCATGGGAGCGCGACGCGGTCCGCGTCGTACAGGCGAGCGGCATCACAGAGAGGCAGCCATGGGTACGATCACCGCAACGCGTCGCTGGGGGATTCTGCTCTGCAGCCTGGCCCTGTGCCTGTTGACATTCGTCGCGCCGACACCGGCCCGCGCGGCGGTCAACCCGGCGATCCGGGTCCAGCCGAATGGACTGGTGAAGTCAGACGCCAACGGCAACCAGGAGCCGGGGGTTCAGATGCGGGTGAATGAGGTCGCCCAGTTGACGTTCGCCTGGGATGCTTCTGACCCGGCGATCGGGTCGGGGGACTCATTCGAGATCGAGTACTCCCCTTACTTCTCCTCGCGGTCGCCGAACCAGGAGTACCCGATCAACTACAACGGGGTCGTAATCGGGTCCTGCCGGACCGGCGTCACCAATGTCACGTGCACCCTCAACGAGGAATACGTTCGGCAGCGGGCGGCTGCGCCCCTGCTCCGGGGCACAGGATCGGTGCTGTTGATCGCCAATCGCCAGACCACCGACGAGACGGTCCCGATGAAGGTCAACGGCACCCCCGTGCCCGTTGACTTGCCTGGCACCGGGGGAATCCTGCCGGCGGCCACGCCGCAGTTCACCCCGGCCACCTTTACCAAGGTCGCCACCCCCCTGGGCGAGGACTCCCAGCGGGTCAACTGGAGCATCACCTTCAACATCGCCCACGTGAACCAGGCTCGGGTGGCTGCCGGCCTGACGCCGATCCCGACCGATGGCTCCATCTCCTCGTTCACGATCACCGACGCCCTCGGCCCCGGCCAGGCGATCCCGGCCGAGATCACCCTGATCCGGGTGGTGAGTACGGACCCGGCGACCCGGCAGCCGGTGGCCTCCAGCAGCCGCGGCAGCCTGGTGGCCGGTCATATGATCGCCCTGCGGACCGTCTCCGGCAGCTCGGCCCAGATCACGGTGACCGCGCCCTTCCAAGCCGACGCGAACTACTCCATCGCGTACCTCAGCCCGATCGTGGACGCGGACGGTAACCAGCAGAAAGCGAAAGTCGGCGTGCGGTACACCAACACCGCCCGGCTCGATGGCACCGACGCCGTCGCCAGCGCTGAGCGGGTGCTGACCGAGTCTTTCGGGATTCAGGTCACCTACCAGCCGGGCTACGGTGGTTTCCGCGTCATCAAGACTCTGGGCGGTACCGGGGCCTCCCAGATCCCGAACACCACCGGCTTCCCCGTCACTGCCACCTACACCCTGCCCGCCAACACCACCGTGGACTCCTACCCGGGCTGGACCCCGCCCGGGACGCTCAACCCCACTCGTACCGGGGGAACCTTTACCTACCAGGTGAAACCGGGCGGCAATACCCCATGGAACGGCTCACTGCCGCACGGCACCCGGGTGACCTTGAGCGAGGACCCGGCTGCGGCCCAGCCGCAGGTGAAGGGCGTCGAATGGTCCACCCCACAGTGGCGCCTCGGCACAGCTACCACCAACACCTTCACGATCGTCAACCGGCAGCTGATCAACCTGCAGCTGGACAACACCGCCACCCTGGCCACCGGCGGTTTCACCGTCGCCAAGACGGTATCCGGCGAGAACGGGGCCGGCCGCGCCCGGCAGTACACCTTCCGCTACACCTGCGGTCAGATCACCGGAACCGTGCAGGCGCCGGGTGACGGGACTCCGGTGAACGCCGGAGTCCAGATCCCGCTGAACGTCGACTGCACCGTCACCGAGGATGCCGCCACGGCCGAGATCCCCGGCTACAGCCTGACTGCCGCGCCGCCGCAGACCCTGACGATCGCCAGCCGGACCACCCCGACCGCGTTCACGTTCAGCAACGTGTACGCCCAGCACACCGGTACCTTCCAGGTGGTGAAGCGGGTCAGCGGCGCTGCCGCGGCGGCCGGCAAGACGTTCACCTTCGACTACACCTGCAGCAATGGCCGAGCCGGCCAGCTGCGGGCCGCCGGTGACGCGACCCCGGTCGGGGTCGGGGCTCAGCTGCCGGTCGGCACCACCTGCGAGGTGCGCGAGGATCCCGCCTCGGCGGCCCTCAATGGCCACACCTGGAAACCGGTCGCGCCCCAAACCGTGACGATCACCGCCAACGGCCAGCTTGCCAGCGTCGAATTCCTCAACGAGTACACGCCAGCGCCCCCGGCGACCCCGTCGGTGGCGCCGACACCCACGGCTGGCCCGCAGTCCTCAACCCCGGCGCCGGCACTGCCGGACCCGGCGACCCCGTCGGTGATGCCGACGATCACGGCCGGCTCGCAGCCCTCGAACCCCCGGATCGGTAAGCCGACGCCGGCAAGGCCGCGGCTGGCCGACACCGGCTCTGAGATCGGGCTGGGTGGGATCGCCGCCGCCGTCGGGCTGGTGGGCGCCGGTGGACTGCTGATCTGGCGCCGGCGGGTCTGAGCCGTACGCGTCGACGGCGCGCTGACAAGGAGCACTGCTGATCTGGCGCCGGCGGGTCTGAGGCCGAGGGCCGGCACCACCACGTCGTCTGCGTTGTCCTAGAAGACCATGGCGAGGGTGCCGGCCACCAGTAGCGCCAGCCCGGCCAGGTAGCGCCGGCTCAGCCGTTCCCGCAGGATCAGCACCGAGAAGGCCACCGTGACGAGGATGCTCAGCTTGTCGATCGGCACCACGACGCTGGCCGGGCCTTCCTGCAGCGCCCGGTAGAAACACAGCCAAGAGGCGCAGGTCGCCACCCCGGAGGCCAGGACCAGGACCAGTTCCCTGCGGGGTATGGTCCGCAGCTGGCGGGTACGGCCGCAGATCACCACCATCGCCCAGGCCATCAGCAGCACGACGCCGGTACGGATTGCGGTCCCCAGGTTCGACTCCACCCCGACGATCCCGAGCTTGCCCAGGATCGCGGTCAGCGCCGCGAATAGGGCCGAGCCGAGGGCGTAGCCGAGCCAGCCGCCTGCGGAGGTGAGCGCTCGGGGCAGCGCCCGTACCTCGGCAGGTTCCAGCATCCAGACTGTGCCCGCGCAGATCAGAACGACCCCGATCCAGCCCACCAGGCTCAGCCGCTCTCCCAGCAGGATCAGCGCCAGCAGGACCGTCATCACGGTGGACAACTTGTCGATCGGGGCGACCTTGGAAGCATCGCCTAGCTGGAGGGCCTTGAAATAACACAGCCAGGAGGCGCCGGTGGCCAGCCCTGAGGCGACCAGCAGCAGCAGGCTCCGTACGTCGATCTGGCCCAGCTGCCGGTGGGAACCGACGATCAGCACCATCAGCCAGGCGCCGGCCAGGACCACCGGGGTACGTACGGCGGTCGCCACCGTCGAATCTGTGGTCCGAATCCCCGCCTTGGCCAGTACCGCGGTCAATCCTGCACATAGGGCGGCCCCGAACGCCCACCCGATCCACATAAGGTCAGCCTAAGCGCATAACCTGACCGGCCGGCAGCTGGCAGCCCCGGCGAAGGCCGACCATGGCAGAATGAACCGCTGGCAGAGGAGGATGAGATGGCTGACGTGCTGGACCGGTTGCGCGCTGACCTGACGACCGCGATGAAGGCCCGCCAGACACTGCAAGTCCGGGTGATCCGGGCGGCGTTGACGGCGATCCAGACCGAGCAGGTGGCCACGGCCGAGGCCCGGGAACTGAGCCGCGACGAGGAACAGGCGGTGCTGACCCGTGAGGTCCGCAAACGCAAGGAGTCAGCCGAGCTGTACCAGCAGGGCGGCCGGCCCGAGCTGGCCGAGGCGGAATTGGCCGAGGTCCAGGTTCTGGAGGCCTACCTGCCGGCCGCGCTCAGCGAGGCTGAGATCGACCAGATTGTCGTCGAGGCGGTGGCCGCGGCCGGTCCGCAGGCCAGCCTGCGTCAGATGGGCCAGATCATGAAGACCATTACCGCCCGTACCCAGGGACGCGCCGATGGGTCTGTGATCGCCGCGAAAGTGAAAGCTATGCTCAGCCAGCATTGACCGAGCCAGCTTGTGCGGTGGTGAGCATGACATGAGACGGATCGTTATTGCCCTGCTGAGCTGCCTGCTCGCGGTCGCATGGCTGGTGGTCGGGGCCCCAGCTGCGCAGGCCGCAGGGGCGCCGATCACCCGGATGGAAATCCAGGCGAGGATCGGATCCGATGGCCTGATCCAGGTGACTCAGACCTTTGACATGCGTTTCTCGGGCAGCAACGACCATGGCCCGTACGTGTTCTTCACCACCCGATATGAGGTTCCCAACGACTCCAGCCGCTGGCGGGTGCTGCGCTACACGATCAGCCAGGTCAGCTCACCGACCGGGGCCCCGGCGCAGTGGAAGACCGAGCACCGATCCGGCACCTTAGCGCTGCGTATCGGTAGCCCGAATCGGACCGTTCACGGTAGCCATACGTATGTTGTGGAATACACCGTGGCCGGGGTTGTCAACCCGAAGGTGGCCAGCAGCGGGCTGGACGAGGTGTTCTGGAATGTGATCGGGACCGGTTTCACGGTTCCGATCTCGGATGTCTCGGTGCAGTTCTCCTCACCGACCGAGGTCTCCCACAGCCAGTGTTGGGCGGGACTGAAGTACGACAGGCCCTGCACCAGCCACCAGCACGACGGCAGCACCGCCTCCTACCAGCAGAAGATGCTGTACTCCGGCGAGGGGCTGGCGGTGGTGGCCGGCTGGCCGGCGGGTACCTTCACCGCCCAGCCGATCTACGAATCCCGCCAGGCCTCGGATGGGCAGCTGACGCTGTTCCCGGTGACCCCGCTCACCGTCGGCGGTACCGGCCTGCTGAGCGTGGCGGCGATCGGCTTCTTCGTGGTCAAGGGACGCCGCAGCCGAGATCAGGCCTACCAGGGACTGGCCCCTGGTCTGCGCCCGGCGCCGGGTACGAAGGTCCCGATCGGCCCGGCCGGGAAACCGCTGGTGGCCGTCCAATTCACCCCTCCGAGCGGGGTTGGCCCCGGGATGATGGGTACCTTGCTGGACAAGCGGGCCGACACCCAGGATGTGACCGCCACGATCGTCAACCTGGCAGTTCGGGGCTATCTGCGAATCGAGCAGACCGGCCCGAGCCGTAAGAACTTCCAACTGGTCCGGACCGCGGATCCGGTCAACCTGCTACCGCACGAGAAGGCCATCTTTACTGACGTGTTCCCCGGCAGGACTTCGGTCATCACCTCCGCCCAGCTGTCGGATCGCCGTTTCGCGGCGACGATGAAAAGGGGCCAGGCCGCGCTGTACCGGGCGGTTACTGCGGCCGGTTTCTTCGTGCGCGACCCGTCTGCGGCCCGCACCCGGTGGCTGGTGATCATGGTGCTGGCGGGGGTCGCGGCAGGCCTCCTGGCGATCTGGATGCCGATGGGCTTGGGGGTATGGCCAGCGGTGCCGGTCGGGGTTTTCGCGGCCGGGGCGATGATCTATTACCAGCACGCGAGTCCGCGTACCGCAGACGGCACCGCCGCCTACCTTCAGTCCCTGGGTTTTCGGCAGTACCTGATGACCGCCGAGGCTGACCAGATCCGCTGGGAGGAGGGCCAGGACATCTTCTCGCGCTACCTGCCGTACGCCATCGCCTTCGGCTGCGCCGCCCACTGGGCTGCGGTGTTCCGGGAACTCGCTGCCCGAGGCGTGGATCTGCCCCAGCCGAGCTGGTACAGCAACCCGTACACCTTCGGCGACGGCTCCGGATTCACCTTCACCGACTCCCTGGACTCGATGATGTCCAGCCTGACCGGTTTCAACGAGAGCGCCGCCACTGCTCTGCAGGCCGCCTCGGTCGGCTCCGTTGGCGACTCCGGTTTCTCCAGCGCCGGTTTCTCCGGCGGTGGTGGCGGTGGTATCGGCGGCGGTGGTGGTGGCAGCTGGTGAGTGTCGACCAACCGCCGGTCCAGACCGTGGGGAATGACCCGGGCAGACGCCTCAGTCACTACACTGAGCGGCCATGATCTGCCAGAGCTGCGGCGTCCGACTCCCCGAGGATGCCCTGTTCTGCACCTCCTGCGGGGTGTCCACCTCCGTCAAGGCTGCAGCGCCCCCTTGGGATGCCGGGGTTCGGCCCCCGGCCATGCCCGACAACCTATTCCGAGACGCCCCCTCCTCCGAGTCGACAGACTCGGAGGACACCAAGGTGCGCCCACCGTGGGCAGCTGACCCGGCGGCGACCCCCCAGTCCTGGCAGCCGCTCGCCGCGGGCACCCCGGAGGCTGATCTGCTGCCGTCGGAACGACCGCCGGCGCCCACCGAATTCCTGCCGCTGCCCCCGACCCAGAAACGGGGGAATGGTTTCTTGATCCTGGCTGCCCTGCTGACCTTGGTATTGGTCGGCGGGGTGATCGGCGTGATCGTGATCGTCGCCAATTCCCAGCCGCCTCGCCCGGCGCCGAGCACTCCGCCGCCGCAGCCGTCAGCCTCGGTCTTCTCGTCATCGGCCCCGCCCCGCCCGTCGAGTGTGACTGCGTCTGCGTCCCCGTCCGTATCGACATCCGAGAGCGCATCCGCCTCGCCAAGCTCGTCCGCCAGTGACGCCTTCCCCCCGGCCGGCGCCACCATGTGCAGCGGCTCTGACACGATCGCGGTCGGCGCCAATACCAGCTGCGAATTCGCTGCTAATGTCGCGGCCGCTATCCCGGAGGGATCCTCCGGCTCCTTCCAGGTCAACGCGAAGTCGCCGGTCACCGGGAAGGACTACACCATGAGTTGCACGAAGACCATCCATACGGTGTGCACCGGCGGCAACAACGCAACGGTGTACGTGAAGTGATCGTCGCCGCCGCAGACGGGTCGTCGCTGTCGAACCCGGGCCCGGCCGGTTGGGGCTGGTATATCGACGAGTCTCGCTGGGCAGCCGGCGGCTGGGCGGTCGGTACTAACAACATGGGCGAATTGATGGCGGTGATCAACCTGCTGCAGCAGACCCGGGTCAGCGGTGAACCGCTGACCGTTCTCTGTGATTCCCAGTACGTGGTGAAGGTCGCCACCGCGTGGATCCCCGGCTGGAAACGTCGAGGCTGGCGCAAGGCCGACGGCAAACCGGTGCTCAACCTGGACCTGGTCCGCCAGCTCGACGCCGAACTGGCCGGGCGCCAGGTAACCTTCCAATGGGTGAAAGGCCATGCTGGCCACTACCTCAACGAGCAGGCGGATGCTGTGGCGCGGGCCGCGGCCACCGCCTTCCGAGACGGGCGCCCGGTCAACGCCGGGCCTGGCTTTGGTGACCCGGCCGCCCACGCATCGCTGCCGGCTGCGGCCCCGGCGACCGAACCTGACCCGGTAAGCCGGGTCTCCGGGCTGTGGCCGGCGCCCGAGACCAGCCCCGAATTGGCAGTGGTGGCCCTCCAGACCGAACTGCTGGACGAGGCCACCCTGCTTGACCGGGGACGGCTGGCCGAACTGCTGCATCCCGACTATGTCGCTTTCGAGGCCAACGGTCAGATCCGGACCCGCGGATCGCTGCTGGCCCGGGCAGCCGTACTGCCGGGCACGGCCACGATCCAGGTGATTGGTTTTAGCCAGCTCGGCCCGGACCTGGTCCAGCTGCGCTACCGGGTCCACCGACAGGGCGAGCAGCGGCTCTGCTCATCCCTGTGGCAGCGTGACCACGGCCCCTGGCAGATCCGTTTCCAGCAGGAGGGGTAGCGACCCGGGCGTCAGGTTCCCGGTTTCACCGCCACCACCAGGTCACGGTGGATCGACGAGTCCACCCGGTGCCCGAAACGGCGCCAGGGGCCGTCGTCGAGTGGGGTCAGGCCGGCTTCGGTGATCACGGTCAGCAGCTGTTCGCGGGCCATCGCGTGGGTATTCCACGACAGCCCGAGGGCCCCGTACGGTTTGAGCTGGCCAGACCAGACCGGGATCGCTTCGGTCAGCAGCCGGGCCGCCGAGCGGTCCTTGCCGGACAGCCCCCGGACGTCGCTGTGCGAGCCGTGGACCACCCCGTACGGGGCATCGGTGACGATCGCGTCGAAACGGCGCCGACCCCACAGCCGCGCCGACTCCCGGGTGTCCCCGGTGAACACCCCGAGCCGCAGCCGGCCCGCAGCGGTGCTGACGTCGGCGTCACAACGGCGCCCGAGGTTGCGGCCGTCGCGGCGGACGGGGCAGACGCTGACCGTGTGCTTCATCCGTTTGCGACGCAGCCAGGTTTTCAGGTACGCGGCAAAGGCCTCGACCGCCTTCGGGTCGGACTCCACCCCGGCTGCGTCCAGTCCCAGGCGCCAGGCCGTAGTGAGGGTAGTGCCGCGGCCACACAGCGGGTCCAGCACAGTCCGGCGCGGGGAACGGGTCTGGACTTGCGACAAGGTGACGTTGAGCAGCAGCCGGGTGAACCGCTCGTTGGTCTTACCCGGATATTTGGGGATGGTGACCAGGTCTGAGTCCAGCAGCTCTACGGTGGGTAACTTCACCGGGCGTAGCAGCCCATCCTCCTCCTGGAACAGCGCCAACCGGGCCGACTGGGCAGCCACGATCGCCACATCGGCCTGGTCGAGACGCAGATAGTCGACCCCGGCGATGCTGACCGGCGCCACCTCGACCCCGGCGGTGACGGCTAGTTCGGCAGCCGCCAGCCGTGGTGTCTCCTGGGCGTAGACATGGTTAGCGGCCGGCGCCAGCAGCAACAGGTAACTCACCGGCGCAGTCTTGCACTGCCCGCCGGCCGCGGGGCTGCTCAGGCCAGGTTCACGTGGTGCGCCTCGTAGTGGGTGCCTTTGGCCCGTTCGAACGAGGCCCGGATCTCATCCTCGGCGGCGGCCCGGCCGGTCCAGGTCGCGCCCTCGACCGACTTGCCCGGCTCCAGATCCTTGTAAACGGTGAAGAAGTGCTGGATCTCCAGCAGCTGGTACTCCGGGATGTCGCCGATGTCGCGCAGATGGCCCTGCCGGGTGTCGGCCGTGGGCACGCAGATGACTTTGTCATCGCCGCCCATCTCGTCGGTCATCCGGAACATACCGATCGCCCGGCATTCGACCAGGGCACCGGGGAAGGTGGGCTCGGGCACCAGCACCAACGCATCCAGCGGGTCCCCGTCCTGCCCCAGGGTTCCCTCGATAAAGCCGTAGTCAGAAGGGTATTGAGTCGAGGTGAACAGGGTCCGGTCGAGGCGGATCCGGCCGGTCGTGTGATCGAGTTCGTACTTGTTCTTCGAGCCGCGAGGGATCTCGATGGTCACGTCGAAGCGCAGTCCCTCCGACTTCTCGAAGTGCAGTTCCCGGAAATCCACGCTCGCCCCATTCGTCGGTCGATCCTTATCATGTCCTTTTGGACATATCGCACCATAGCCGCCGGGAGGGGTTCGTGCCACGAGAGCTGCGCCGTCTGCTGATCCTGCTGCTGGTCCTGGCGGTCCTCGGGGCTGGTGTGGTCTGGGGCGGGCGGCCTGCGTTGTACGCCAGCGGGCTGTGGATCGACGGGGGTAGCCCGACCATTGACCCGGCGCTCTTCGACCCATCGGGGACGCCTACCCCGACCCCGCGGCAGCCGACGCGGTACGCGGCCAGCCGGGCCCCAGCCCCGGCCCCGGCCGGGGCCGGTCTGCTGGGCCGGATCCAGGCGGTCCCGCGGGCCGGGCTGGGTCGGGTCTCGGTCGCCGTGACCGACCCGGCCACCGGGCAGGCCGTGACCGGGGAGGCGGCCGACGTGGCGCTGGCCCCGGCCTCGACGCTGAAACTACTGACTTCGGCGGCAGCGTTGGCGGCCCTCGGCCCCGACCACCGATTCACCACCACCGCGGTCAGCGCCCAACCCGGCCAGGTGATCCTGGTGGGTGGCGGTGACCCGTACCTGCGCGGGACGGGGCCCGACACCTACCCCAGCCGGGCCTCGATCGCGGACTTGGCGCAGCAGACCGCCCAGGCCCTCACCGTCGCCGGCACTACGACGGTCAGTCTCGGTTACGACGACAGCCTGTTCACTGGTCCCGGTTGGAACCCGGCCTGGCTGCCGGGGTACGCGCAGTTCGCGACCCCGACCTCGGCCCTGTGGGTGGACCGGGGCGTGGTCGGGCAGATCCACAGCATCACCCCCTCGGCTGATGCCGCCAAGGTCTTCGCCGAGCAGCTCAAGAGCCGCGGAATCAGCGTCACCGGTGTCGCCCCCGCGAAGGCGCCCCCAGGAGCGACCCGCCTAGCCGAGGTCCGCTCGTTGCCGCTGGAACTCATCGTTCAGGAGCTGCTGCTGCATTCCGACAACGACGCCACCGAGGTGCTGTTCCGGCACGTGGCGATTGCGGCCGGCAAGGCCGGCAGCATCACCGAGGCCCAGGCCGCGGTCCCTGCCAGGCTGCGCGAGCTGGGCCTGTGGCACGACGGGATGCGGATGGACGACGGCTCCGGGCTGTCTCGTGCCAACCTGGCGACAGCGACAGTGCTGGCCGCCTCGGTGGTCAAAGGCTTAACCGACCCCCACTACCGGGCGCTGTTGGCCGGATTGCCAACCGCGGCCGCTGAGGGGACTCTCCACTCTCGCTTCGACGACCCGACCACCGAGGGCGCAGCTCGGGGGGTGGTCCGGGCCAAGACCGGCACCCTGACCGGGATCCACACCCTGGCCGGGTTCACCACCACCATCGACGGCAAAGTCCTCGCCTTCGCCCTGATGACTAACGACGTGGCCCCGAACCAGGACCTGGCGGCCCGGGACTGGCTCGAACGGGTCTCCGCCACCGTAACATCGTGTGGGTGCCGATGAACGACCAGCGCCCAGCCCGGCAACAGCATGCGTCGACGAACCGCACGGCCCCCGGCGGGGCTCATCCGATCCCGACTGTCGAATGGGACCTGGCCGCCCGGATCGGGTCCGGTCTGCTGCCGGCGGGCCCGGATCTGCCGGCGGAACAGATCAGACAGACCGTCGAAGGGCTGCGGCAGGCCGCGGCGAAGGCGGAGCCGATCATCGCCGAGGCCACCGGGCTGAGCGCACCACCGGCGGCCGAGCCGTACGTGGTGGACCGGCCGACCCTGGTCCGGTGGAATATCGACTTGGCTGCGGGACTGCTGGCCCCGTACCGCCAGCGGGCCTCGGTGGTGCGGCGGCTGAGCGGTGCCGCGAATGCGGTCCAGGTGGCTGCCTTGTTCGCCTGGGTCGGCAGGCAGGTGCTGGGGCAGTTCGACCCGTTCGCGGATCCGCCGCGGCTGCTGCTGGTGGCGCCGAATGTGGCCGAGGTGGGGCAGCAGGCGCAGGCCGATCCGGCCGCCTTCCGGCTCTGGGTTTGCCTGCACGAGGTGACCCACCGCTACCAATTCGGTCACGCCCCCTGGCTGGCTGATCATCTGTACCAGCTACTGGCCGAGGTCTGGCAGGAGGAGACTTCGCTGCGTAGCTGGCTGTTCGGCGATACCCGCTCCGGGCTGTTGGGGATGTTCAGCCCGCGGGGGCAGGACCTGTTGGCCCGCGGCATCGCGGTGATGAGCCTGCTGGAGGGGCATGCCGACCTGATGATGGACCGGGCCGGGCAGATCCCCGGGATCCGGGCGATCCGGGCTCGTTTTCAGCACCGCCGGGAGGCGAGCGGCCTGAACGCCCTGTGGCAACGGGTGTCAGGTCTCGACCAGAAGTACGTCCAGTACCGCGACGGGGCCGACTTCTGCCGCCAGGTGGTCGACCGGGCCGGTCTAGCGGGACTGAACCGAGCCTTCGACGCCGTCGAGCTGCTGCCGTCATCGGATGAGATCCACAACCCCGAGCGGTGGCTGGCCCGGGTCTGCTGATGGCCCGACGGGAATTGGGGCCGGCTTCCGCGCGGGTCCTGCGCGCGGTCCAGACCACCGTGGAGGCGGCGCTGGCCGGGCCGCTGCCCGCCGGCCGGAACCGGCCACGACGCCCGGCCGGCTCGGTCGTGGTCGGTTTGTCCGGCGGCGCGGACTCGCTGGCGCTGACCGCGGCGGTCGCCTGGCTGGTACGGCGCGGGCGGCTGCCGGTCCCGGCCCGGGCCGTCGTGGTGGACCATCAGCTCCAGGAGGAATCGGCGCGGGCGGCCGGTACGGCCGCCGCCCAGGCCCGTCGCCTGGGCCTGGCCGCAGAGGTGGTGCCGGTGAACGTGACCGCCAGCGGGGACGGCCCCGAGGCTGCGGCCCGGGTCGCCCGGCACCGGGCTTTGCTGGCCGATCGAGACGCGTGCGTGCTGCTGGGGCACACCCGTGACGACCAGGCCGAGACCGTGCTGCTGGGCCTGGCCCGCGGCTCCGGGACCCGGTCGATGGCCGGGATCGGGGTTCGGCAGGGGCGGCTATGGCGGCCGTTGCTGTCGGTCTCGCGGGCCGACACCGAGACCGCTTGTACCGAGCAGGGCCTGGACTGGTGGCGCGACCCCCACAACGACGACCCGCGCTACCTGCGGGTCCGGGCCCGGCGCCTGTTGCCGCTGCTGGAGCGTGACCTGGGTCCCGGGATAGTGGCCGCGCTGGCCCGTACTGGCGAGCTTTGCCGTGACGACGCTGATCTGTTGGACAGCCTTGCCGCCCAAGTCCTGCTCGACGCTGGCAGCGACCACCGCGACCACCTGCATGTGGCGCCGCTGGCGGCGGCTCATCCGGCGCTGCGGCGTCGGGCGCTGTTGACCTGGCTGCGTCGCGAAGGCGGGGATGATATCTGCGGCCAGCAGCTGCGCCGGGTGGAAGCCTTGGTCACCGATTGGCACGGTCAGAGCGGCGTCGATGTACCCGGGCTGCGGGTGGTCCGTACGGGAGCCACCCTGGCCGTGATCCCAGCTGCCCCGCGCGCGGTACCGGGAGGCGCCGGCGATGTGGATTAGGGTGATCGCCGTGGACCTGCGTGACGTGTCTGACGACCTGGCCCGGGTGCTGTACACCAAGAGCCAGCTGGATGATCGGTTGACCGAGCTGGCAGCCCAGATCGATGCCGACTACCAGGGCCGGGACCCGCTCCTGGTCGGGGTCCTGAATGGCGCGGTGATGGTGATGGCGGACCTGTCCCGGGCGCTGTCGATCCACTGTGAGATGGACTGGATGGCGATCTCCTCGTACGGCTCGGGAACCACATCCTCCGGCGTGGTCCGGATCCTTAAAGACTTGAACACGAACCTGCTGGGTCGCCACGTGCTGGTGGTCGAGGACATCGTCGACACTGGCCTGACCCTGGCCTACTTGTTGGAGAACCTACGTTCGCGTCAGCCCGCCTCGCTGGAGGTGATGGCGATGTTCCGCAAGCTGGAAGCGGCCCGCAACAGCGTCGACGTGAAGTATGTGGGCTTCGACATCCCTAACGAATTCGTGGTCGGCTACGGGCTGGACTATGCCGGCAGGTACCGCAACCTGACCGGACTGGGCACCCTCGCCCCCCACGTCTACACCTGATGCCCGGGATCTGCCTGCCGCGGTACCTGTCTGTGACCAGCGGCGTCATAGCCGGGTCGACGATTAGGCTGCGCTGGTAAAGTTCGGATGCTTACCGTACGACCTCTAGGCAGGCATGACTACGCTGCAACGACTCTTCCGCGGACCGCTGGTGTGGATCCTGTTGGCGCTGTTCGCTTTGTACCTGGTCTTTCAGCTGACCGGGAATGCGACCTACAAGGAGGTCCCGACCTCTGAGGCGGTCGCGGTGATCAACGGCAACGACAAGCTCAAGGAGGTCATCCTCACCGCCGGCGAGCAGACGATCGAGATCGAAAAAGCCGACGACCGCAAGACCAAGATCAAGGCGGTCTGGGTTGGTCGCCAGGTCGACGAGCTCACGGCACGGCTCAACCAGCGGGTGAGCGATGGCAGCCTGGAATCTTGGAAGGGTGTCAACCCGACTCCTGGTTTCTGGGGCTCGTTTCTGGCCACCATCATCCCGTTCCTGCTGATCGGGGTGGTCTTCTTCTTCTTGATGCATTCGCTGCAGGGTGGCGGCTCGCGGGTGATGCAGTTCGGCAAGTCGCGGGCCAAAGTCGCCAGCAAGGACACCCCGAAGACCACCTTCGCTGACGTGGCCGGGGTCGACGAGGCGATCGAAGAGTTACAGGAGATCAAGGAATTTCTCGCTGAGCCGGCCAAGTTTCGGGCGGTCGGCGCCAAGATCCCCAAGGGGGTGCTGCTGTACGGGCCTCCCGGTACCGGGAAAACCCTGCTGGCGAGGGCTGTCGCCGGCGAGGCCGGGGTGCCGTTCTTCTCGATCTCCGGCTCGGACTTCGTCGAGATGTTCGTCGGTGTCGGCGCTTCCCGGGTCCGGGACCTCTTCGAGCAGGCGAAGGATTCGGCCCCGGCGATCGTCTTTATCGACGAGATCGACGCGGTCGGGCGGCACCGCGGCGCGGGTATGGGCGGTGGCCATGACGAGCGTGAGCAGACCCTGAACCAGCTGCTGGTCGAGATGGACGGCTTCGATGTCCGCGGCGGGGTGATCCTGATCGCCGCGACTAACCGTCCCGACGTGTTGGACCCGGCGCTGCTGCGACCCGGCCGCTTCGATCGCCAGATCGCGGTCGACGCGCCGGACTTGGCCGGGCGGGAGCGGATTCTCCGGGTCCACGCCACCGGCAAGCCGATGGCAGCGGGGGTGGACCTGGCCGCGATCGCCCGCCGTACCCCAGGCTTCACCGGGGCCGATCTGGCCAATGTGCTGAATGAGGCGGCCCTGTTGACGGCCCGGTCGAACCGGCAGCTGATCACGGACGAAGCCTTGGACGAAGCCATCGACCGGGTGATCGCCGGGCCGCAGCGCCGGACTCGGCTGATGAGTTCGGACGAGTTGCTGATCACCGCTTACCACGAGGGCGGGCATGCGTTGGTGGCGGCGGCGATGCCGGGCACCGACCCGGTGCAGAAGGTCACCATCTTGCCCCGCGGCAAGGCGCTTGGTTACACGATGGTGCTGCCGGACCAGGACAAGTACAGCCAGACCCGCGGCGAATTGCTCGACCAGCTTGCGTACCTGCTGGGCGGGCGAGCCGCCGAAGAGATGATCTTCCACGACCCGACCACCGGCGCCAGCAACGACATCGAGAAGGCCACCAAGGTGGCTCGGGCAATGGTCACCCAGTACGGGATGACCGAGCGGCTGGGCGCGGTCCGGCTTGGCAGCGATGACCGGGAGCCGTTTGTCGGCATGGAGATGGGTCAGGGGCGCGGTTTCTCCGAACGAACCGCCGCGATCATTGACGAGGAGGTCTCGCAGCTGATCGCGACTGCCCACCAGGAGGCCTTTGACGTTCTGCAGGAGAACCGGGCCGTGCTCGACGAATTGGTCCGCCAATTGCTGGTGCAAGAGACCCTGGACAAGGAGCAGGTAGCCCAGATTTTCCAGGCCTTGAAGCGCCGCGAGAAGCGGCCGGCCTGGACCGGCTCCGAATTGCGCAAGCCATCCGATGTGCCGCCGGTGACCCCGCCGCCGCGTCCCACCGGTGAACTGGAACCTGCTGGGGCTGCGCCGGCCACGAGCCTGCAGCCCGGCCAGCCGCCGACCAGTCAAAGCGGCGAAGCGCAGCCGCAGGTGCCGCTCGGCTGGCGTCCTGGTACGCAGTGGACCGATACCACCCCGACCAGCGGCTGGGCGCCGCCGCAGTGGCAGCCGGGGCAGTCCCCAGACCAGCCCCGGGATTCTGACCCCGGAGCCTGAGGTGGAGGCTTTCGATGAGGCCCGCGTCGAGGCGGCGGTACGAGAGCTGTTGGTCGGCGTCGGCGAGGACCCTGACCGGGACGGGTTACGGGAGACCCCGGCCCGGGTGGCCCGGGCCTTCGCGGAGATGCTGGCGGGTAACAGGACTGATCCGGGGCGGGTCCTCGATAAGACCTTCGACATCGACCATTCCGAACTGGTGCTGGTACGCGACATTGAGGTCTATTCGATTTGCGAGCATCACCTGTTGCCCTTTTTCGGCCGGGCTCATATCGGCTATATCCCCGATCAGCGGGTGACGGGTTTGTCGAAGCTGGCCCGGCTGATCGACGGGTACGCCCGCCGGCTCCAGGTCCAGGAGCGGCTTACCAGCCAGGTCGCCGACGCCTTAGTCCACAGGCTGCACCCGCTGGGGGTGATCGTGGTGATCGAGGCCGAGCACATGTGTCTGACCATACGCGGGGTCCGGAAACCAGGTTCGATGACCATCACCTCCGCGGTCCGCGGCAGCCTCCACGACCCGGCTACCCGTGCCGAGGCGATGGGCCTGATCCGGGGGAACCGGTCATGATCTCGGCCCTGCTAACCCCGGCCCCGACCCGGGTGATGGGGATCGTCAACGTCACCCCGGATTCCTTCAGTGACGGCGGTGACCACGCCGACCCCGGATCCGCGATCGCCCACGGGTTGCGTTTAGCCGCCGAAGGCGCTGCAATCGTCGACGTCGGCGGCGAGTCGACCCGCCCCGGCGCGGACCGGGTCAGCGCCGATGAGGAGCTGGACCGGGTCCTACCGGTGGTGTCCGCCCTCGCCAGCCAGGCGGTGGCGGTCAGCATCGACACGATGCGGGCTGAGGTCGCGCAGTGCTGTGTCGAGGCCGGAGCGGTAATCGTCAACGATGTCTCCGGTGGCCTGGCTGACCCGCGGATGCTGGCGACCGTCGCTCGGCTGGGCTGCGGCTACATCGCCATGCATTGGCGGACCCATTCCCGGCAGATGGACCAGGCCGCCCACTACCAGGATGTGGTGGCCGAGGTTCGCGCCGAGCTGTTGGACCGGGTCAAGGCCGCAGTCCAGGCTCGAATCGATCCGGAACGGATCATGCTCGACCCGGGGATCGGCTTTAGCAAGGACTCCGACCAGAATTGGGCGCTGGTCCGTGCCGCTGAGCAGTTCCAAACGATCGGGCTGCCGATGCTGTGGGGGGTCTCCCGGAAACGGTTCCTGGCTGATGTCAGCGCCGGCGCGCAACCGCCGCAGCGTGACGCCGCCTCGGCGGCGGTGACCGCCTGGCTGGCCGGCCGGGGGGTCTGGGCGGTCCGGACCCACACTGTCACCGACCATCTGGCTGCGGTGGCGGTCGCTGAACGGCTTCGGGGGCAGCCATGAATCTGGAGCCGGTGGCCCGAGCCGACCTGGACCACCTCGACCGGATCGACCTGGTCCAGGTGGCGGCTCGCGGTTGTCACGGGGTCTGGGACGATGAGCAGACTACTGCCCAGGACTTCACCGTCGACGTCACCGTCTGGCTGGACCCGGTCCGGGATCGGGCTGACCAGCTCGACGCCACCGTCAGCTACGTCGAGGTGGGCCAGATCATTGCCGACCAGGTCGCGCAAACCTCGTTCCGGCTCCTGGAGACGCTGGGGGGGTACCTGTGTCAGGTCCTGCTGCGGCTGCCCGGTACGGCCGCGGTCGAGGTCCGGATCCACAAACCCCGGGCCGCGGTCGACTCCGGTTGTACGGACGTCGCGGTCACCGTACGACGGCGCTGCCGATGACTACCCGGGTCGCGATCGCGCTGGGCAGCAATCTGGGGGACCGGCTCGGCCACCTGCAGCGGGCTGTCGACGGGCTGCGTGCCGCGGGGATCAGCGACCTGCGGCTGTCGGGCGTGTACGAGACCGATCCGGTCGGCGGGGTCGAGCAACCGGACTACCTGAACGCCGTAGTGGTCGGGGTCACCAACCTGGATCCATGGTCGCTGCTGCGGCTGGGGCAGCGGTTAGAGCAGCAGGCAGGCCGGGTCCGGGCCGAACCTAACGGCCCGCGCACTCTGGATGTGGATCTGCTCGCCCATGGGACGACCGAGATCCGCAGCGATGAGTTGATCGTGCCGCATCCACGGGCCGTGGAACGTGGTTTTGTGCTGGTGCCGTGGGCTGATGTTGATCCGACATTCCAGGTCGCCGACCGACCAGTCGTCGAGCACCTGGCCCAGGTCAGCCCCGGTGGGGTCCGGTCCCGGCCCGATCTGAGGTTGCGGGGCGATGGCTGAGCCGAGTCTGACTCCGACCCGGCTGCGAAGCCTGATCGCCTGCCTGGTGGTAGGCGGGGCCGTGACTTTTGTCGCCCTTACTGCGCTGACGGCGTTCTCCCTCGCGGTCCCGCAGATCCCGTGGACCACTCCGGCGCTGCTGCTGGCAGCCGCGGCCGGGGGCGGGGTGATGGCCCGGGCCACGCATGTTCGCAATCATGTCAACCGTCGTCCTGCCGAGCCGCAGGCCTCGGTGGTCACCCTCGCTGTCGCCCGGGCGATGCTGGTTGGCGGTTCCCTGCTAGTTGGCGGCTATCTCACCTGCGCGCTCTTCTTCCTGCCCCGCTTCGAGGCTGCTGCCCCGCGGGAGCGGGTGATCCGTAGCCTGCTGTCAGCGGTAGCCGCAGCAGCGGTCGTGGTGGCCGGCTGGTTCACGGAACGGGCCTGCCGCGCGCCCCGACCACCCGACTCAGACCTCAATGAGGACCCCAGCTGATACCGCGGCGTCCGATGGTGCTGGGTACGGAATCCGATCTGTGGACCAGAGGAACGGGGCTGTCCGACAGTTCCTGCAGGAAGCCCGAAAAATGAGACTGTCCTCGCAAAAACGATGATCTTTGGATCGCGACACGCGCAGGCGCTGTCAGGGATGATGGCGATGAGCGCGTAGCCTGAGCGGGTGACTTCCCCCACACGTAGTGCCCAGCTCAGTCGAAACTTCCGGATCGCCCAGTTCGCGGCGGGGATCGGAGGTGGAGTCGGGATTGTCTGCTTCCCGTTCGCGCCCTGGGTGGGGCGGCTTGGAATCGCTGCCCTGCTGGTCGGGGCAGCAGTGGCCCTGTACTTCAGTTGGCGAGAATTCCAGACTTCCAAGCTGGCCTATCATGCCCGGCTCATGGTGATGCACGAGCGGTATCACGAGGAGCTGTCCGCGCAGCGTACCGGCTATGAGCTGGTGACGTCGTTGCTGCGTAACCGTAACGTCCAGTTGGCCGGTGATCTGGCTGACACCCGCGCCGACCTGGTAGAGGCGCGCCAGGAGCTGGCCGGGCAGCAGCAGCTGGTGTCGAGCCTGCGCGGCGGTGCCGCGGCTCTCACAGCCGAGCGGGACGAGCTCCTGGCCCGGATCACCCAGGCGACACCCGAGCTGGAGCCGGAGATGGTTCCCGAAGTCAGCGAGACCGAGGTCGCGCATGCGGCCGAGGTGCTCACCTTGCCGCGTCGGGTCCGTCGGCTGTCGGATGACCTGAACGAGGCCGAAGTCTGGGGCACCGCCGAGATGCCCTCGGTCGCGGCTCTGGTCACTGTCGACCGTGACGATCCGAACGGCGGGACTCCGCTCTACCGCAAGCAGGCCTGATACCAAGACGACATTTCGGATTCCGGCCGGGCAGAGACAGCGCTGCTGTCTCGGGGGACCCCGGCCGGTTTCGTATTTCCACTGCCTGCCAAGGCGCTATGACAAGCCTCCGATCGAGCAGATCCACGGGCGTTGATGACCAGGTGTGGGTTTACCGACGCCAGGTGGAGGAGGCCCGTATCACCAGTTCGGGGGCGAAACTGATGTGCTCGAGCCGGTTACTGAGCAGCAGGTCGGCCGCTCGCCAGCCCATCTCCCGCATGGGTTGTCGAACCGAGCTCAAGGGAACTGCCAATTCCCTGGCCAGGGGAATGTCGTCGTAGCCGACCACTGCTACCGCGTCGGGGATTATGACCCCCCGGTCCCGCAGCGCCCACATCACTCCCAGCGCCACCGCGTCGTTAACGCAGCAGACCGCCGTGACCTCAAGGCCGGTGTCCCAGGCGGCCAGCATCCCCGTTGCGCCGGCTTCGGCGGTGGTGTCGGGCAGGCAGATCTCGGGTAGCACCTCGGCCGGGTCCAGGCCGGCGCTACGGACCGCTTCCCGGGCTCCGGCAGCGCGGTCTCGGCACTGCTGCAGGTCACGTGGCCCGTTGGCCAGCAGAATCCGCCGGTGCCCGTTGTCGAGTAGGTGTCTGACCGCGAGCCGGGCGCCCAGGACATTGTCGACTCCGACCGACGGCAGGTCGGTGCTGTGGGTGTCGAGCAGCACCACGGGGGTCTGCATCGCCGTCAGGCTCGCCAGCCACTGCGGCGAGGTCCGGAATGGGGCGATCAGCAGTCCGCATACCCCCTGTTCGGCGAACTGGCGTAAGTAGCGGCGTTCGCGATCTGGGTCTTCGTCGGAACTGCACAGCATCATCAGCAGCCCGTCGGCGGCTAGCCGGTCTTCGATACCGCGGACCAGTTCGGTATAGAAGGCATTCCCCAAGTCCAGTACTACTACCCCGACGGTCATCGGTCGTCCGGCCCGCAACTGGCGGGCTGTGCCGTTACGAACGAAGTGAAGTTCAGCTATTGCTGCTTGTACCCGTTCCCGAGTGGAGTCGGTGACGAAGTCGGGACGGTTGAGGACGTTCGAGACCGTGCCGACCGAGACTCCAGCCTGGCGTGCGACATCCTTGATGTCGGCCCGCTTAGGGTCAGGGCGCTGACGACGAGTCACGCCGGTCTCCTTTCGTCGTGCCACCCCGACTCACACTATCGTCTGGCTCGGCATCCGTGCAGGAGGTCGTGATTACTGGATCCGGGCATTTGTGGGGCATGGCTCATTGGCATTTGACCGAAACCTGGTTAAGGTAGGGTTTCGACGGCACCCGAATTGGTGCTAGCAACGACTCGAGATATGGAGCTAGGGATGGTTCAGCGTACTCAGATCGTCCTCGAGGACGATGTCGATGGCGGTCCCGCTGACGAGACCGTGAAGTTCGGACTCGATGGCGTCACCTACGAGATCGACCTGTCGAAGGACAATGCCGAGAAGTTGCGCGACGTGCTGGCGTCGTGGATCGGCCACGGGCGTCGGACTGGTGGTCGTAAGGGCGGCCGCGGGGCGCGTGCGATGCGTTCGACGCGTTCGCAGGCCAACGACATTCGCGCCTGGGCTCGCGACAACGGCTATCAGGTGAGTGGTCGCGGCCGGGTACCGGCCGAGATTCGTTCGGCATACGAAGAAGCGCACTGAGATCGGCAACCGGCCGGTGGGGAGGCTGACCGGTCCATGCTGAACTCGAGCCGGGTCCGCTGGACGGGCCCGGCTCCGTCATACCCGGCTGCGTGCGCTGAGAGCGAACGAGGGAAGCCCGGGATTTAGTGGCCGCGTTCCGTACACTGACACGTGCCGTGATGCCTGAAGGCACTGCTGGGTTGGGGTGAGCGGCCCCGAGGAGGAGAAGAGAGTGTCGATGTTCGAGCGGTTCACCGATCGTGCGCGTCGAGTCGTCGTTCTGGCGCAGGATGAGGCGCGCATGCTCAACCACAATTACATCGGAACTGAGCACCTGCTGCTGGGGCTGATCCACGAGGGCGAGGGGGTCGCGGCCAAGGCGCTGGAGTCGCTCGGGATCTCGCTGGAGGCGGTCCGCGAGCAGGTCGAGGAGATCATCGGCCATGGCCAGCAGGCCCCGACCGGCCATATTCCGTTCACGCCGCGCGCCAAGAAGGTGTTGGAGTTGTCGCTGCGTGAGGCACTGCAGATCAACCACACCTATATCGGCACCGAGCACATCCTGCTCGGCCTGATCCGGGAGGGGGAAGGGGTTGCGGCGCAGGTGCTGATTAAGCTGGGCGCCGACCTGAACCGGGTCCGGACCCAGGTTCTGCAGTTACTGTCGGGATTTCAGTCGGGCCGGGAGGCCGCGACTGCCGGCGCCCCGGACTTGGGCCCGCAGTCGGCTTCCTCGAAGGTGCTCGACCAGTTCGGACGCAATCTCACCCAGGCGGCCCGGGAGAACAAGCTTGATCCGGTGATCGGGCGTGAGAAAGAGATCGAACGGGTGATGACGGTGCTCTCGCGCCGTACCAAGAACAACCCGGTACTGATCGGTGAACCCGGTGTCGGCAAGACCGCCGTGGTGGAGGGACTGTCACAGGCGATCGTCCGTGGCGATGTCCCCGAGACCCTGCGCGACAAGCAGATCTATACCCTTGATCTGGGGGCATTGGTGGCCGGTTCTCGGTATCGTGGGGATTTCGAAGAGCGGCTGAAGAAGGTGCTCGCGGAGATCAAGACCCGCGGTGATGTGATGCTCTTCATTGACGAGATCCACACCCTGGTCGGCGCGGGTGCCGCCGAGGGCGCGATTGACGCGGCCTCCATTCTGAAGCCGATGCTGGCTCGCGGTGAACTGCAGACGATCGGGGCCACCACCCTGGACGAATACCGCAAACACATCGAGAAGGACGCGGCGCTGGAGCGTCGATTCCAGCCGATCCAGGTCGCCGAGCCGTCGATCGCGCTGACTATTGACATCCTGCGGGGGCTGCGCGACCGGTACGAGGCGCACCACCGGATCACGATCACCGACGAGGCATTGGCTGCCGCGGCGCAGATGGCCGACCGTTATATCGCTGACCGGTTCCTGCCGGACAAGGCGATCGACCTGATCGACGAGGCCGGGGCCCGGCTGCGGATTAAGCGGATGACCGCGCCGCCAGACCTGCGCGAGTACGACGAGAAGATCGCCTCAGTCCGCCTGGAAAAGGAGGCTGCGATCGACGCCCAAGACTTCGAGCGGGCAGCCGGGCTGCGTGATTCGGAAAAGAAGCTGCTGGCGCAGCGGGCCGAGAAGGAGCAGGCCTGGAAGGTCGGCGACCAGGACGTTCCGGCCGAGGTCGACGAGGAGCAGATCGCCGAAGTGCTGAGTTCGGCGACCGGGATCCCGGTTTTCAAGCTGACCGAGGAGGAATCGGCTCGGCTGCTGCACATGGAGGAAGAACTCGGCCGGCGGATCATCGGCCAGGTGGACGCGGTCCATGCCTTGTCGCGGTCAATTCGTCGGACCCGGGCTGGTTTGAAGGACCCGAAGCGTCCTAGCGGTTCGTTCATCTTCGCTGGCCCGTCCGGCGTCGGAAAGACCGAGTTGACCAAGGCTCTCACCGAGTTCCTGTTCGGCGATGAGGATGCCCTGATCACCTTGGACATGAGCGAGTACTCCGAGAAGCACACCGCTTCGCGGATGTTCGGCTCACCCCCCGGCTATGTCGGCTACGAGGAGGGCGGCCAGCTCACCGAGAAGGTCCGCCGCAAGCCGTTCTCGGTGGTGCTGTTCGACGAGATTGAGAAGGCTCACCCGGACATCTTCAACTCGTTGCTGCAGATCCTTGACGAGGGTCGCCTGACCGATGCCCAAGGCCGGGTCGTCGACTTCAAGAACACGGTGATTGTGATGACCACCAACCTCGGCACCCGGGACATCTCCAAGACCGTGAATCTGGGCTTCCAGGTGGGTAACGACGCCGAGGGCTCGTACGAGAAGATGAAGGCCAAAGTGTCGGACGAGTTGAAGCAGCACTTCCGGCCAGAGTTCTTGAACCGGGTCGACGAGGTGGTGGTTTTCCACCAGCTGTCGCAGCCTGAGATCGAACGGATCGTGGATCTGATGGTGAGCCAGATTGAGACCCGGCTCAAGGACCGCGATATGGGTATCGAGCTGACCCCAGCCGCCAAGTCGTTGATCGCCAAACGTGGCTTTGACCCGGTGCTCGGGGCCCGGCCGTTGCGCCGGGCATTGCAGCGCGACGTGGAGGACGTGCTGGCAGAGAAGATCCTGTTCGGCGAGTTGCGTTCCGGCCAACTGGTATTGGTCGACACCGCCGACGAGGGCAGCGACACCCCGTTCGTCTTCACCGGCACCGAGAAGCACCTGCCCGACGCCCCGTTCGCCGAACTGACCGGCCCCTCGGAATAGGGGCCGGCCGGCGGCGGCAGGCGCGGTCATAGGCAGCCTGAGCCTGATGTCGCGGGCCTGATTTTCAAGCTTCTGAGGAGGCGTCGGCGGCGTCAGGCGCGGTGCGTCATCACCCAGAGGCGGTCTCGGGCCCGGGTCATCGCCACGTACGCCTCACGGCGCTGCAGCTCCCAGCGTTCTCGGTCGGCGTCGGCGGCAGGCGCGGTTCCGGTGATCTCGAGAGGCAGGTCCGGCAGCACCACCTGCTTGAACTCCAAGCCCTTGGCTCGTTTCACCGTGCCGACCAGGATCCCCCGAGAACGGTTGCCCCGGTAGCTCTTCAGCTGGCTTACCGGCAAGTGGGCCTGGTCGAGTACGTCGCTGGCCCAGCGGACGCTCTTGCGGGTGAGGCACAGCACCGCGATGTCGCCGGCCTCGGTGGCCGGTTCGCTGAGCGCCTCCTGGACCGCGGCGACCAGAAACTCAGCCTGCTGCTGCTGGTTCTGGCATTGCTGCCAGTGAGGCTGCGAGCCTTGGCGGGGTACCACCATGGTGGGTTCGCCACGGCTGGTGGTGCCCTCAAGGTCGGCGTACTCGTCGTCGGAGACCAGGCTGGAGGCGAAGCTGTGGATCTGTTCGGTGTTGCGGTAATTGATGTCGAACACCACGCCGCGGCCGGCCACCGAGATGCCTGCCTCGGCCAGGGTCCAGCCGCCCGGGTAGATGGTCTGCTGCCCATCACCGATCAGGGTTAGCCCGTTGTCGATGTCGCCGACCAGCCGGTGCAGCATCCGAAGCATCACGCACGACAGATCCTGCGCCTCGTCGACGATTACCGCCGCGTAGCCGGGCAGCGGCTCACGGATCAGTTCCTGTTCGGCGAGCAGAATCAGGCCCGGGAAATCAATCACCTGGTGGTCACTCAGCCGTTCGCTGTAGGCGACCAGGAGCTCCCACACCAGCTGCCGCTGCGGCGGTGTCAGCCGCTGTCGACGCCCGGTCCGGGCGAGTGCGGCGTATTGGTCAAAGGTCGTGATTCCGCGGCCCCTGATCACCGCGTCGATCTCGTCACGCCAGTACCCCGGGTCGGGGTTGATGGTGAGCAGCGGCCCGCCGGCGTCGCGCATCGCTTGCCGGAAGAGCCGGTCGCAGCGGTCTGGGTTCATCTGGAATGGGACCCCACGGTCACGTAGCAGCCGATGCGCCCAGCTGTGGATTCCGACGCGTTCGATCCGGTCGGTGACATCCGGAGCGAGCCGGGCCAGCAGCCCGCCCAGCACGTCTGGCAGGGTCCGTACGTACGAGGTCAGCAGCACCTTCCCTGGCCGGGTTCGGGCCAGCCAGGCCGCTCGATGCAACCCGACCACGGTCTTGCCGGTCCCAGCCGGCCCACGAACCCGCGAGGGGCCGTTGAAGTATCGACATGCGGTACGGGCCTGGTTGGGGTGCAAGTAGGTCATCCAGTCCTCGATCGGCGCAGCGAGAGCGGCGGTCTCGAGCGCGGTCAGGATTTCGGCAGTGGAGAACAACTCGTCGGGTTCGGGCCCGATCGGCACCACTGGCGGCACGATCGTGGTCATCACCGGCGCCGGCTCTCCGATCACCGGGAAAAAATCCTGACAGGCGGCCAGCAGCGAGTCGACCTGGGCTTCGGTGAGCCGGCTGCCGAAACTGGAGATGTGGCTCAGGATGTCGTGCTGCCCGACGATCGTGACCCCCGCCACCCGGGCTTGCAGGTCACGGCGGCCGGCCATCGCGACTACCGCCCGGACCTCGCCGGGGGCGAGCCCGAGGGCCGTCGCCAGGTGGATCTGGGTGTCCTCGGCGAGCAGCCCCAAGGTGGCGAGGCTGTCGGTGACGTCCTCCTGCCCGCGCAAGACGCGGTCCTCGGTGATCTGAAGCTCAGCCCAGGCCTTGGTGTCGACGATGAAGACGCCGCTCGGGCCGACCACCACCAGATCGACCTGGGAGCGGCGGCTGCCGGGCCAGCCCCGGTCGGCGAGCAGGTGGTGGCCCTGGCTGGTGAGCGGGTGCAGCAGCGCGGCGGTCTGCTTCTCGGTGGTAGCGGCGATCCGGTACCGGGCGGCGCACTGGCGGGCTTGCTCGGCGGCGGCGCTGTGCGCCTTGGCTAGGGCGAGCTGGCGGCGTGCTTCGGCGCTGGCCGAGGCGCCGGCGGTCATCGCGGACACCGCAGGAAAACCATGCCCGGCATCCTACTGACGGGGGTTGACGCGCAGTCAGATCATGAGTCGATTCTCACGCGCGGCGCCGCAAGGCCGCGGGCAGGATCCGAGCCAGGTGCGCGGCCAGATGAGCCCGCCGCCGGGCGATGTCGACCAGGCCGAAGCGGGTCATCTGGGAGGCGTTGCTGCCGTGGCGGCGGTAGCGCAGGTACGGGGTCGGCAGGAACATCACCCGGCCCATCAGGTCGGCGGTGATCCCGATCCAGCCGTCGTGGGTCCGGACCGAGCGGGGCACCGGCAGCGCCACCTCCAGCACTTCCCGGCGTACCGCCAGACAACAACCGAGGTAGCTGTTCTTGATGAAATTGTGGATCACCCCCGGCCCGCTGCGGGCGTGGTCGAAGTACAGTTCGCCGGTCGGGGTCAGCTCGGCGTCGGTGATCTCGGCATTGGTCACCACCCCCATCACTTCGGGGTCGGCTAACTCTGCCAATACCGCATCTACTTTTCCCGGCAGCCATTCATCGTCCTGGTCGGCGAGCAGCACGATCGGGTTCTGGGCCCGGGCTAGGCAGCGTTCAAAGGTGCCGATCGGGCCCAGGTTGGACGGGTTGCTCCGCAGCACGATCCGCGGGTCGGCGTACTGCTCGATGATGGCGCAGGTGCGGTCACTGCTGGCATCGTCTTGGACCAGGAGCTCGTCGTCGGGGCCTAGCTGGTCGAGGATGCTGTCGAGCTGGGTCCGCAGATAGGCCGAACCGTTGTACGTGGCCATGCAGACCGAGACCGGTGGTCGGCGGTCTGCCAGTACAGGGGTACGGCTGCCGCCTCGGCCCCGGATCCCGTCGCGAAGCCCATCGCCGATCGCGTGCAGTTTCGGCATCCGGTCGTGCTCCAGGAGAAGCACTTTGCCAACCCCCAGCATCAGCCCGAGCGCGACCCGGGTCGCCCATCGGGCCTCCATCCCGAACCCGCCGGCCCGGGCCACCAGCAGCGCATTGCGGTAGCGGTAGTAGAGCCGGTCGGGGGAGTGGTTGGTGGTGGTGACCTCACCCAGCAGCGGGATCGGGTGTCGGCTGGCGGCGCCTAGGGTGTGCAGCAGTTGCACGCCCGGCTCGATCACGATCTCCCAACCGGCGGCCCGCAGCCGCAGGCACAATTCCCAGTCGACGAAGTCGATCACCAGGTCGGTTCGGAAGCCGCCGACTTGGCGTAGCGCCCGCACCCGGCACAGCGAGCCGGAAGTGAGCGCGCGGCGGGTCACGTACCAGGAGCGGCGCCCCGGATCACCCTGGAGCAGATGCTGGCTACGTTCATCGCGGACTACTGGGGCCACCACCGCTACCCGGGAGACCCGGCGGGCGGCGGTCTCGATCAGCTGGTCGACCAGTTCCGGCGTGGCGCGGCTGTCCTGGTCGAAGGTGAACAGCCAGTCGGCGTCGGTCTGGTCGAGGGCCACCTGGAGCGCCCCGGCGACCCCACTATTGTAATTCAGCCGGGTTACCTGCGCCCCCAACGACTGGCAATGACGTAGAATCCCGGTGGCCGTGGTGCTGGCGTTGTCAATCACATGGACCGGTAGGCCGGCCTGCCGCAGTGTGGTCACCAAGTGGACGAGCGCGGTCGTCGGCTCGTACGAGACCACAGCAGCTGCCACCCCATCCCTCACCCCAACAACCCTAACGGGGACCGGGCTGGATTCCGGGGTCGAAGCGGCGACTGTGGACAACCACGGCCTCGGAAAAGCCTTGAAGGTCACCTCGGCCCTGGTCCCACCAGGGGTTGCGGGTTGACATCGCTGCATACCACGTGAACGGTTTGATCGGGTCACGGGCCAGTCGTCGGGTAGGTGGTCGACCGGCCATGGGGAGGGCTCACGACCGGTATGGGCCCGGGAACGGCCGGGCAACCGCGGTAGAACTATCTGCATGAGTGAGCCGGTCTGTTACGTCAGCCAGTGGTATCACCCGGAGAACGTCGGGGTGGCGTGCTGGGTGCCGGAGGAATTGGAACGCTGCGGTTGGCAGGTGACGGTGCTGACCGGGGTGCCGAACTATCCGACCGGTGTGGTCTTCGACGGGTACCGGGCGGACCGGGCCAGTCGGGAGCTGATCGGGCCGATCGAGGTGCGCCGGACCCCGCTCTACCCGAGCCATGACTCGTCGGCGCTGGGTCGGATGCTCAACATCTGCTCGTGGGCGCTGTCCAGTGTCTGGTACGGGGTGGGCGACATCCGCCGGGCCGGGCTGGCGGTCGTGTACAGCTCGCCGGTGACCGCAAACCTGGCCCCGATGGTGGCTCGGTTGCTGTACCGAACCCCGTACGTGACGATGATTCAGGATCTGTGGCCGGATTCGGTTTTTGCCTCCGGCTTTCTCACCTCGGGGCCGCTATACCGGCTGGCGAACACCCTGATGGGCGCCTTCGCGAAGCTTTCGTACCGGCTCAGCTCGCACATCACGGTGCTCTCGCCGTCGATGAAGCAGGTGCTGGTGGACCGAGGGGTGCCGCCGGAGAAGATCTCCTTGGTCTACAACTGGGTCGACGAATCGCTGTTCGCCGCGCCAGCCGAGCCCGACCCGAGCCTGCGCCGCGACCTGGGCCTGAGCGGCGATGACTTCGTTGCCTTGTACGCGGGCGCGCACGGTGCCGCCCAAGGTCTGGGGGTGCTGGTGGAGGCGATGGCCCGGATTGACCCGGCGCGGCGGATCCACCTAGTCACGGTAGGCGATGGGATTGACGCTGAGCGGCTGCGCGGCCTGGCTGACAGCCTCCAGGTGAACGACCGGGTCCATTTTCTGGGCCGGCGCCCGATGGCATCGATGCCGGGGCTGTTGGCGGCGGCGGACCTGCAGCTGGTCTGCCTTACCGATACACCCCTCTTCCGGGTCACCATGCCGAGCAAAGTTCCGTCGCTGCTGGCCGCCGGGCAGCCGCTGCTAGTGGTCGCGGCCGGGGACCCGGCCCGGGTGGTGACCGAGGCCGGTGCCGGATGGGCCGCGCCGCCAGACGATCCGGCGGCGGTCGCGGCGGCGCTGCAGCAGGCGCAGCAGGCCGGCCCCGATATGCTGCGCCAGATGGGCGCCCGCGGGCGCCAGCGGTACGAATCGCAGATGTCCTCGGCGATCGGTGGTGCTCGGTTGACCGAGATCCTGCGCCAGGCACGGAAAGGTGGCCGATGAGTGACACCCAGCCAGACCCCCAGACCCCGGCCGCGTCGGCTGGTGCGGACCTCGCTGCGCAGATGGCCGGCCGGGTGGTGGCGATCACCGGCGGTACCGGCTCGTTCGGCTCCACCATGGCCCGCCATCTGCTGGCGCACGGCGTAGCCCAGGTCAATATCCTCAGCCGCGACGAGTCCAAGCAGGACGCGATGCGCCGAACCCTCGCTGACGCCCGGGTCCGCTACTTCATCGGCGATGTCCGCGACCCGCAGAGTCTGACCGCCCCGATGAGCGGGGTGGATTATGTCTTCCACGCCGCCGCGTTGAAGATCGTGCCGAGCTGCGAATTCTTCCCGCAGCAGGCCGTGGCTACCAATGTCACCGGTAGCCACCACGTGATCGAGGCTGCCGCCCAGGCGGGAGTCCAGTCGCTGGTGGTGCTGTCGACCGACAAGGCGGTGTACCCGATCAATGCGATGGGGATGACCAAAGCGCTGATGGAGAAGACCGCGCAGGCCTTCGCCCGCAATCATCCCGACTCGCCCACCACGGTCAGTATCACCCGCTACGGCAACGTCATGTATTCGCGCGGTTCGGTGATCCCGCTATTGGTGCAGCAGATCCGTGATGGCCGACCACTCACCATGACCGAGCCCTCGATGACTCGTTTCCTGATGAGCCTGGATCAGTCGGTGGAGCTGGTGCTGCACGCTTTCCGTCACGCCCAGCCGGGGGATCTCTTCGTCAAGAAGGCCCCTGCGGCGACGGTTGAGACCGTGTTCCGGGCGGTCGCTAGCCTGATGGGAGATGACGATCCTGAGATCGCGGTAATCGGCGCCCGGCACGGGGAGAAGATGCACGAATCGCTGCTGAGCGCTGAGGAGATGGTTAAGGCCGAGGACCAGGGCGACTTTTTCCGGGTCCCGCTCGACGCCCGCGGCCTGCAGTACGAGCTATATTTCGACCAAGGCAAACAGCGGATCCCTCGCGACCGCGACTACACCAGTGCCAGCACCACCCGGCTCGACGTGGAGCAGACCAAGCAGCTGCTGTTGACCCTGCCCGAGATGCGGGCCGCGATCGCCGAGCAGGCCGCCCGATGAAGGTCGCGGTTACCGGGAGCGATGGTTTCCTGGGCTGGCACCTGCGGGTACGGGCGTCGGCGCTGCGTCCAGACCTGGAGGTCATCTCGGTGACCAGGTCCGACTGGCCCCGGCTGCCCGCCATGCTGGCCGGGGCGGATGCGGTGGTCCACCTGGCCGGGGTGAACCGGGGCGACGACGACTTGGTCCGCGACGGCAATATCGCCTTGGCCCGGGACGTGGTCGCCGCGCTCGGCCCCCAGGGTGCCCGGCTGGTCTTTGCGAATTCGATTCAGAGCGGCAACAGCACCCCATACGGGATCGGCAAGGCCACTGCCTCCCAGCTGCTGGCCGAGGCCGCAGCCGGCTGGGGAACCCCGTACACCGAGGCCCGGTTGCCGAATCTGTTCGGCGAGCAGGGCCGTCCGTACTACAACTCCTTCGTCCAGACCATGGTGGCTTTGGCCGCGAATGGATCTGCGCCGGAACAGATCGATGACCGTCCGATCGGGTTGTTGCACGCCCAGCAGGCGGCCCAGCTGCTGTTGGACGCGTTGGACGGCCCCGGCCAGACGCTGATTCCGCCGCCGCACCAAATCCGGCTCTCACAGGTCTGGCAGCTGCTGGCCGAGTTCCGCGCTGACTACGCCAATGGCACGATCCCCGAGATCGGCGACGATTTCCGGCTGGACCTGTTCAACACCTATCGGGCGGCGTTGTTCCCGCACGGATACCCGATCCGGCTCGAGCCGCGCAGCGACCCGCGGGGCCGGCTGGTGGAGGGGATTCGGACCCGCGGCGTCGGCGGGCAGGCTTTCGTCTCCACCACCAACCCGGGTTTCAGCCGCGGCGAGCATTTCCACCTGCGCAAGATCGAACGTTTCTGGGTCCTTGACGGTCGTGCCGAGATCGCCCTGCGTCGGCACCTCACCGACGAAGTGGTGACCTTCCAGGTGTCTGGTGATGAGCCGGTAGCGATCGACATGCCGACGATGTGGACTCACAACCTCACCGCCGCCGACACGGTGGTGACCACCATGTTTTGGACCAATGAACTATTTGATCCGCAGCATCCCGACACCTACCCGGAGCCGGTACGGCCGAGGGCCTGAGCCTCGCCGGTGGCCCCGGCCGACCAGACCGCTGGCCTGAGTCGCAACGTCACCCCGCGGGAACCGGCACGCAGATCCCAGGGTGGAAGGATGGCGCCGTGACTAAGGTGATGACCATTGTCGGGACCCGTCCGGAGATCATCCGGTTGTCGGAGGTGATGAAGCGTCTCGACCGGAGCTTCGACCATGTGCTGGTCCATACCGGGCAGAACTGGGATCCGCTGCTGAACGAGGTCTTCTTTGATGATCTGGGCTTGCGGACGCCGGACCGGTTGCTGGGGGTCCGGACCGACAGCCTGGGCCAAGTGCTCGCCGATGTGCTGACCGGGACCGAGCAGGCGATCCGGGACTTCCAGCCGGATGCGCTGCTGGTGCTGGGGGACACGAATTCCTGCCTCAGCGCCGTGATGGCGAAACGGATGCGGGTCCCGGTGTACCACATGGAGGCCGGGAACCGGTGCTTCGACGAGAACGTGCCGGAGGAGACCAACCGGCGCCTGGTCGACCACGTCGCCGACTACAACCTGGTCTACACCGAGCACGCCCGACAGAACCTGCTCGCCGAGGGCCTGCACCCGCGCCGGATCCTCAAAACTGGCTCCCCGATGAAGGAGGTGCTCGAGGCTCACCGGAGCGCGATCGAGGCCTCGGAGGTCTTGACCCGGCTTGGGCTGAGTGACCGCGGCTATCTGCTGGTGAGCGCCCACCGGGAGGAGAACGTCGACTCTGCGGCCCGGCTTGACGCCCTGCTCAACTGCCTACAGGCCGCCGCGCAGGACGTCAGCCTGCCGGTGCTGGTGTCGACTCATCCCCGGACCCGAAAACGTCTCGACGCCCGGGGTCGGACCGTGGATGGAGTCACCTTCCACGAGCCGCTCGGCTTCCTCGACTACAACCACCTGCAGCTGCACAGCGCCTGCGTCCTGTCCGATTCTGGCACCATCGCCGAGGAATCCAGCCTGCTCGGATTCCCGGCGGTCACCTTGCGAGACTCGATCGAGCGGCCCGAGGCGCTAGACACGGCGGCGATCACGATGACCGGGCTCGACCCGGCCAACGTGGTGGCTGCGGTGCGGCTGGCGATGCAGCGCGAACCGAAGGTAATCCCGCAGGACTACCAGATCGGCAACTGCTCCGAGCGGGTGGTGAACTTCCTGGTTTCCACCCTGGCCCGGTATCGGCAGTGGAGCGGCCTGCGCGACTGACTAGCTTCGCTGTCGGCCCTAGCGGGGGCAGACGAACGAATGAGCCGGCAGGATGACATCACCCGAGCCGGCGAGCAGTGCGTACAGCTGCCGAGCGGTGGTGTTGTTGGCGCTGCCGGGCAGGGTCGTCAGTGACACCGACTGGCCCAGCGACGAGGTCAGGTTCAGGTCGATCCAGCAGGATCCAGGGCGGATCCGGGCATTGGTCGACAGATCCAGCCGCGAGATCAGGGTGTCGACGCGGACCAGCTCGTTGTCGCTCAGGGTACGGGTCCACTGTCGGGTGACTGGCTCGGCATGCCGGTCCTGAGTCGGGCACCACGTGACGGCAATGTCAGCGCTCGTGGCGTTGAGCGTGATCCGTCGCGTCCAGTTGTACGGACGAGGCACTGAGGACGAGTGCACAGCGATAGTCCCCTCCCACGTCGCCGGTTCAGTCGCGGAGTCCCCGACCCCCCTGATCAGGGAACCCGTGCTGAACGACAGAAAGAGGAGGATGGTGGGGTAGAGCATTATTGAGAATCTCCTTGGGGGGCGGGAAACCCGGCCACCTGACGGGACCGGGACAGGAAGATCAGCGCTCAGTGACTCGTCCGTCCTTGACGATGAACGTCACCTTGCTGTTCGCAGCAGTCCTGGTCACCGCCACCACGCCTGCGTGGCGGCCCCCAAGCCGCTGGGCTGCTTCCATGGAGGTGACGATACGCGGAATAGGGGTCAAAGAAAACACCGACCTCGGTTTACGCCTTCTGTTGCCGTCTCGTTTCCTGTCAGGCCTGGGGTGTAGACGACCAGAACCACCAGGGGTATCACCTTTCTCGAGAGAAGCATCAGGGCCGTAGCGCCAGGCCGTCCGAGGTCCGCTGGTGTTCAGGCGGTAGCGTCGGGAATACCCAGCCATCCTCTAAGGTTGAGTCAGGTGCACTCAACTTTGACCGCAAGGAGACCAGATCGTACATGGAGACATCCAAGCTCACTGCCATGAGCCGCGATGCGGTGTCGATGGCGACCCGCTCTGCGCTCACCCACGGCAATCCCACCGTTGAGCCGGTCCACCTGCTGGAGGCCCTGCTCACCATCCCCGACAACACCGTCGGACCGCTGCTCGACGCCATCGGCGCAGACCCCAAGATCGTCGCGGCGGCCGCCAAGGGCGCGATCACGAAACTGCCCTCGGCTCAGGGCAACTCGGTCGCCCAGCCCAACCTGTCAGGCGCCCTAGCCCGGGTGCTGGCTGACGCCGAGACCCGGGCCCAGCAGCTCGGCGACCAATTTGTCGCTACCGAGCATCTGCTGATCGCCTTGGCCTCGGTCACCTCTGATGCCCAGATGATCCTGACCAGTCTGGGCGTTAATGCCGAGAAGATCACCCAACAGTTCAACACGTCCCGCGGCAGCCGTCGGGTCACCTCGGCCGAGCAGGAGGGCGGCGAGTCAGCGCTCGACAAGTATTCGGTGGACCTCACCCGCAAGGCCCGCGAGGGCCGACTGGACCCGGTGATCGGCCGCGACACCGAGATCCGCCGGGTGGTGCAGGTGCTGGCTCGCCGTACCAAGAACAACCCGGTCCTGATCGGAGAGCCCGGGGTCGGCAAAACCGCCGTCGTCGACGGGCTGGCGCAGCGGATCGTCGCCGGTGACGTCCCAGATTCACTCAAGGGACGCCGGCTGGTCTCGCTGGACCTGGCCAGCATGGTGGCCGGCGCCAAGTTCCGCGGCGAGTTCGAGGAGCGGCTGAAGGCTGTCCTGAAGGAGATCGTCGAGGCCGAGGGGCAGATCATCACTTTCATCGACGAGCTGCACACCATGGTCGGCGCCGGCGCTACCGGTGACTCGTCGATGGACGCCGGGAACATGCTGAAGCCGATGCTGTCGCGCGGCGAGCTACGGATGATCGGTGCCACCACCCTCGACGAGTACCGGGAGCGGATCGAGAAGGATCCGGCCCTGGAGCGGCGCTTCCAGCAGGTGTACGTGGGGGAGCCTTCGGTCGAAGACACGATCGCGATCCTGCGCGGGCTGCGGGAGCGGTACGAGGCGCATCACAAGGTCCGGATTACCGACGCCGCCCTGGTCGCCGCGGCCCAACTGTCGAACCGCTACATCACCTCCCGGCAGCTGCCGGACAAGGCGATCGACCTGATCGACGAGGCCGCCTCACGGCTGCGGATGGAAATCGATTCTTCCCCAGAAGAGATCGACAAGCTACGCCGCCAGGTGGACCGGATGACGATGCAACAGCTGGCCCTGGAGAAAGAAGACGACCCGGCCTCGGTAGACCGGTTGGCGAGGCTGCGCGCTGAACTTGCCGACAGCCAGGAGCAGCTGCGTTCCCTGGAACAGCGCTGGGAGTCAGAGAAATCCGGCTTGAACCGGGTCGGTGAGCTCAAGGAACAGATCGACCGGCTCCGGATGGAGGCCGAGCGGGCCCAACGCGAAGGTGACCTGACTAAGGCCTCGGAGATCCTGTACGGGCAGATCCCCACCATCGAATCCCAGATGGAACAGGCCGCCCAGGCCGAGAACCAGTCCCGGATGGTGTCCGACGAGGTCGCTGCCACCGACATCGCCGAGGTGGTATCGAGCTGGACCGGGATCCCGGTCGGCAAGATGCTGGAGGGCGAATCGGAGAAGCTGCTGCAGATGGAGCAGCGGCTGGGTGAGCGGCTGGTCGGCCAGGACACCGCAGTAAAAGCGGTCTCAGACGCGGTCCGCCGGGCCCGGGCCGGGATCTCCGATCCGAACCGGCCCACCGGCTCGTTCCTCTTCCTCGGCCCTACCGGCGTCGGCAAGACCGAGCTGGCGAAGGCCTTGGCCGGGTTCCTCTTCGACGACGATTCCGCCATGGTCCGGATCGACATGAGCGAGTACTCGGAGAAGTTCGCCGTGTCCCGGCTGGTCGGCGCGCCCCCCGGCTACGTCGGCTATGAGGAGGGTGGTCAGCTGACCGAGGCGGTGCGGCGCCGCCCGTACTCGGTGGTGTTGCTGGACGAGGTCGAGAAGGCCCACCCGGAAATCTTCAACATCCTGCTCCAGGTACTCGATGACGGCCGGCTCACCGACGGCCAGGGCCGTACCGTCGACTTCCGGAACGTGATCTTGATCCTGACCTCGAATCTGGGCTCGCAATTCCTGGCCGACCCGACCATGAGCCCCGAGCTGAAGCAGGACGCGGTGATGGGTGTGGTCCGCAAGGCGTTCAAGCCGGAATTCTTGAACCGGCTCGACAGCATCGTGATGTTCGAGCCACTCACCCGGGAAGACCTGCACCGGATCGTCGACATCAACCTGGCCCGGCTCAATAACCGACTGACGGATCGACGGATCAGCATCGAGACCACCCCGGCCGCCCAGGACTGGTTGGCGGACAAGGGATTCGACCCGTTGTACGGGGCGCGCCCGCTGAAGCGGCTGATCCAGACCGCGATGGAGGACCAGCTTGCCCGCCAGGTGCTGGCCGGCGAGGTCCGCGATGGGCAGAGCGTGGTCTTCGATGTAACGGACGACCGGGAGGGACTGCGGGTCAGCGACATCCGATGAGCACCGCCGCTAGCCGGGGTTTCTGAAAGGAAAAGACGTACGGCGGTCTGGGCCTCAGGCACTAGGCTGGGCGGTCGGCAGGCCGATCAGGAGGTGGGGTGCCTGAGTTTGGGCTGGTCGCGCTGTTGCGCAGCGTCGGGGTGTCCTTCGTCGGCCTGGGGATGTTCGCCCGGATCCCGCCGGCGATGCTGTCGCTGGGGCTCACCCTGTACGGCTATGCGCAGCTGAACAGCTTCGCTGCGGCCGGCAGTATCGTGGCCGGGGTGGCCCTGGGGACCGCAGTCGGCGGGCCGCTGGTCGGCGCCGCCGCAGACCGGTGGGGGCAGCGGCGGGCCGGGATCGTGGCGGCCACGGTCACCACGGTCGCGCTGCTGGTCCTGGTACTGATGCTGCGTCCTGGGACCGGGCTGGGGTGGCTGGTGGCGTTAGCGCTGCTGACTGGGGCGGGGAACCCGCAGGTCGGGGCGATGGCCCGTAGCCGCTGGGTCGCCCAGTCCCGCCGTCACGATGACCGGGCCCGCTATTCCGGGGTCGCGATGGCGTACGAAGGGGCGATCGACGAGGCCGCCTTCGTGGTCGGTCCGGTTTCGGTCAGCCTGCTGACGCTGCTGCACCCGCTGGCCGGGCTGGGGACAGCGCTGGTGCTGGGGCTGCTGCTGCCGATGGCCTTCGCCGTGCACCCGACTGCGCTGCCGCCCGGCAGGACCCACCAGCTCAGCGACAGTGAGCCGGTACGGGTGCCGTGGCTGCGGCTGGTTCCGGCTGGGATGGTCTGCGCCGCGATCGGAGTGATCTTCGGCTCCTCCTCGACCGGGATCACCGCCTGGCTGACCGGGCTCGGCTTGGGCGGCTGGACCGGGATCGTGTATGGCGCGATGGGTGTCGGCAGTGCCCTGTCGGGGCTGGCGACCACCCGGATCCCGGTCGGTTTTGGGCAGGGGCGGCGGCTGGTGGTCTTCGGGACGGGGCTACTGGTGGTTTCGCCGGGCCTGGCGCTGGCCAGTTCCCCGGGGCTGTTGGCGTTGGCGTGTTTCCTGTGTGGCTGCTGCCTGGCGCCGGCGTTGATCGCGGCCTTTGCGATCGGGGAGCAGCGTTCGCCGCTGGCCCAGATCTCGACCGTGATGACCGTGCTCGGGACCTGTGTCACGGTCGGGGTGGCGACTGGCTCCTCACTGGGTGGGGTGCTGGTGGATATCCGCGGCGCCCGCAGCGCGTTGCTGCTGCCGATCCTGGCGGCCGCGGTCGCGGCCTTGTCCGGACTGATCAACAGGAAGTTAGCGCGGTCCCGGGGCTGACACAATGGCCGCCATGCTGGTGAGCGACCGGGACCTGTCGGGGGCCTTCCTCGTGCGCGTTGACGGCGCCGACCAGTCTTTTGTGGACCCGGCCGATCCGACTCGGCTGGAGTTTGACTACATGCAGCGGATCGGGGATGTGATCGACACCATGCGTCCGCCGGGAGAGCGGATCCGGGTGGTGCATGTGGGCGGGGCCGGGATGACCCTGGCCCGGTACGTGGCGGCGACCCGACCCACCTCGGCGCAGATCGTGCTGGAGCCCGACGCCGAGCTGACCGCCCAGGTCCGGGCCCAGGTCCCGCTGCCGCGGCGCTCGGGGATCAAGGTCCGCCCGGTGGACGGGCGGGCCGGGCTGGCCGCGATGTCTGACGACTACGCCGACCTGGTGATCGTGGATGCCTTCGCCGGAGCTCGGGTGCCGGCTGAACTCACTACCGCCGAATGGTGGGGTGAGGTGGCCCGGGTCCTCGTACCCGGCGGCAGCCTCAGCCTCAACATCACCGACCGGGTCCCGTTCTGGTACGCGAAGCGGGTCACCGCCGGGATCGCGGACCGGTTCCAGCCGGTGGTTTGCGCAGTCGAGCCGGCCACCTTGAAAGGGCACCGGTTCGGTAACCTGGTGGTCTCCGCCGGCGGTGGGATTGACCATCCCCGGCTGGAACGCCGGGCCCACCAAGCCGTCTTCCCGTACCGAGTGATGGGCGGCCTGCACCTGGCCCGCTGGGTTGGTCACGCCCCGGCCTTCACCGATGACGACGCCGAACCGTCACCGGCGCCGCCGGGAGGCCCCACCACCTTCTGCTGAGACCGGTCACTGTGGGGGATTCAAGGTGACGTCGGCCATGAGGGTGTGGGGGACGAGGTCGGCCAGGAGCATGACGTGGGTGACGGCGCCGTCGATCACGATGTGGTCGACGCTGAGCGGCCCGCCGAGGTGGTAGGTGGGGACGAAGGTGTACATGGTGTCTGGGCCGACCGGCCCGTGGGCCTGCAGGGCCCGTTCGAATAGCGGCTTCTCGTCTGAGCCCCGCATGTCGGCGAGCACGATGGGGCCGGCGACCGCCGTTGCGATCTGGAAGTCGCGGTCGTGATCGCTGCCCATCATGGTGATCGACCGGGCGGTGGGGTAGAGCCGTCCGTACACGGGGCTGATGCTCAGGCTGCAGCCGGTACGTTCGCCCCACAGGGTGATCTTGCCGAAGGCGGTCCGGACGATGGCGTGCCAGATGTCGGGCCCCATGGCGAGATTAAGGCCCTCGGTCCAGGCGTCGACGGCGGGCTGCCATTCGACCGGATCGCACAGCCAGTAGCGGCCGTGGTGGAAGCCGGCGAAGCCGTACGTCTGCCACAGTCCCAAGAGCAGGGGCGGGAAGACCCGGGCGAACTGTTGATACCGTTGCGGCGGTACCGGTTTGGTGCTGATTGGATATCCCAGGATCTGTTGGATCTCGGCCCATTCTTTGCTGCTGACCATGTCACTCCTCGGGTAGTAGGGTTTATGTGTGGTATTCATACTGCCGTGGTGGCAGTGAAGCCGCTATCGGGTGCTTTTCCACGATCGAGTGCACTTGTCAGCGTCGCGATCATGTTATTCGGGGGAGTCTGGGGAGTCGGGGAACAGGATGCTGAGGTCGGTCATGAGGGT
>ERZ772764.53-NODE-53-length-74894-cov-10.154171_pt1 | contig 74894 bp, 67 predicted proteins | sample MGYA00512163_ERZ772764 | MGnify/ENA primary metagenome ERZ772764 (study PRJEB29015, sample SAMEA2737903) | human oral metagenome | biome: human oral; feature: human-associated habitat; material: dental | place: China | collected 2094 ... | reverse complement strand
ATCAACAGGATTGTTATTCATGAGGGTGTACAATAAATGGCATCTTATGATAAAACAGGAGTTAAAGAAAATGAATTTGACACACCCTCAATTTGTTGTTTTAGCTTCTCTTGCTTATCTATCACAAAATGGAAATGAAGTTACACAGATTATGATTTCAAAACTCTCAGGGATAGATGTTATGACCGTATCTCAAATATTGGGTTTATTGGAAAAACATAATTTTGTGAAAAGAAAAGAACATTCAAGGGATACAAGAGCAAAAGCTGTTACTTTGAATAAAAAGGGAGAAGAAATATTACAAAAAGCTGTTCCGTTAATTGAGCAAATTGATGAATTTTTTTTCGGAAAGTTAGATAACGATGAAGAACAATTTAAACATTTTCTTGTTAGCCTAAATGAAGAATAAGAAATATTATTTATAATTTATGGAGATGTCAAAATTGCCATCTCCATTATTATATTTGAAACTCAAAAAATAAAACATAGATACAAAACAGAAAATTATTCAAGAGGATTTTTTATGCCAAAGTGTAGAAGTCCTACTTTTTTATTAATTTTTCAAATAATCTGTTATTTCATTTAAAGTTCTTTTATCCTTTAAAATACTTGTATGTGTGGCATTTTCAATAACCTTATAATTACAGTTATTAAGCCTTGAAGTTTTAAAGGGAACCATTCCATCGTCAATTCCAGGAATTAGAATGGAATATAAAAAATTACCGGATTTATTTCCTATCATTACATAACACTGGTAATCAGGTTCACCAAGCGAATTTACGAAACTGTCACTGGAAGTTTTAAACTGTCTGACAGAATTTCCCAGAGTATCTTTGAGGATATCAGATATCGGATTGTCTGACAGCTGGCTCCCATGAGATGGCGGAGAAATAAATATTACTTTTCCAAGATTATTTAATTTATGGGTTTTCAGATAATATCTTAAAATTCCTGTTCCCATTGAATGTACAATAAAATTTATTTTGATTTCAGGAAGTCCCTGCTTTTTTCTCCTTGCATTTTCTTCTTCTACAGTTTTTGATACAGATTCAATATTTGGAGCAATATATTTTTCAGTAATTTCCTCAACTGTATCTTCAGTTGTAGGATATTGTATGTTAATTCCTGAATATCCTTCCTTTTCAAGCGTGTCAGTAATGGATTTTAAAGTTTTTGCTTTTCCGTATATACCATGAAAGACGATAACAAAATCCTTATTTTTATCAAAAGTTCCAAATCTTTCAACATTATACGGGTGATAAAGAAATCTTTTGGTTATCTTTAATCCTGTAAAAGTTATTATTGCAAGAATAATAACGGCAATAGTCAGTTTTTTAAAATTAAATTTCATATTAAATCCTTTATTTGTTTTTTTGCAGTTTATAAAATTCAAATATTCCCTTTTCACCAAGATTTGGGATATATTCATCTACAGAAGGGATAAAATCAGATATTTCCTTTCCCTGTCCTCCTGTAGATATAACATATGATTCGGGTATTTCCTCTTTGTATTTAGCAATAAGTTCCTTTATTGCTCCGACATTGCTGTAAAATATTCCTGAATTTATCTGAGTGACAGTATTTATTCCAAGAACGGTAGAAGGCTTCTCAAATTTAATTTTAGGAAGTTTTGCAGTATTGTTAAAAAGAGCATTTATTGACAGATTTATACCTGGAATAATGCATCCTCCCATGTAGGTGGAGTTTTTTATCATGTCAAAGGTAGTTGCAGTTCCGAAATCAATGATTAAAAGATTCCTGTCAGGATGTATCCTCTTTGCAGCCAATATATCAACAATCCTGTCAGCACCCAGTCCTCTTTCCATTCCTTCCAGAATTTTTATCTCATTATTAATATTATCGAGTGAAATAAAAATGGGTTCAGTGCTGAAAAACTTCTTTCCGAGATATTCAAAAACTTCATTAATGTGTGGAACAACAGATGAAACTACAATATCTGTGACATCAGAAATATTAATTTTTTTATTTTCGGCAAGATTTTTTAACATAATAAACAGAGTGTCTTCTGTAAATCTCAAGTCAGTGGGTATACGGAAAGAAGCTCTGATTTCACCATTGTTATCATAGAAAATAGGAACAATGTGTGTATTTCCTATATCAAATCCTAAAAGCATAAAGACCTCCTATAAAATTTCGTTATTAAATCGATATATTATAATAATTGTAAGCTTTTATGAAATATTGTGCTTTAAATAAACAGTTTTACATAGGCGATTATGGATAAAATAACTCCTGTAATAGCTTCTCCTGACATAAGTCCATTTGCAAAAAGAAGAGCATCTGAAGAAAATTTTTCTGAAATCTTTTTTGCAATGGAATTAAGAAGTCCTCCTATGAAAACAGGTAATGTAAGGTAAAAAGGAAGGTAAATTCCTATTCCGAAAGTAAGTACGGGAAGATTGAGCATATTCAGTACAAGTCCTGCCAGAAGTCCCAGCCAGAACAAATGTATAAATGGAATTCCCTTCATTACAGAGGCTACTATTGAAGCTTGAAGAACAATCAGATCACTGTTTTCCATGGGCCCAATATTTTTGTAGATATTAAAGAATATGAAAAACAGGAACGTTATAACAGCTGAACTTACTGCTGCACCAATTATTTCTCCAATAAACTGTTCAAATGGACGGACTTTCATATTGAAACCTGACTTAAAGTCGTTCAGTATATCTCCTGCAAGTCCACATGCCACTGCAACAATGCAGGCAATAAAGAATAATGTAAGGAGCGTTATGTTTGTTGAAAAAACAGAGCTTCCTATTTTCAGTCCGTTCAGAAGGCTATTCAAAAAAGAAATTACAAGTATTGAAATTACTGCATAAATTTCCATCGGATTTATACCTGTCTTTCCTGTGGAATATCCTGCAATTGCGGCACATAAAATGCATATTATAATTACAATTATTGATAAAAATGGAGAAATTTTGTAAATCATTGAAATTATAATAAAGGCAAAAATTGTCAGAATACCTAAAACAGGAGCTGAATTTATGGAAGATATCTTTAATGATTTAGCATCATTCTTTGTGTCTGTTTTGTGTTTTTTCGGTAACAGTATCTTTATAATTATTGAAATTCCTATACCTATCATAAATCCCATTCCAAAGCTGTTTTTCATAATATCAAAATCAGCAATATTTTTAAATTTGGCAATTGGAGCTGCAATAAAATGAATAAAAGCTCCTCCCAGAAACCAGATAAATGTATTTGTAAATCCAAGAATATATCCGATTCCAAGTAAAAGTGGCGAAACATAGAAACTCAGTATTCCATTTTTTAAAGTGTAGACAGTAGGAATAAAAGGAGTTTTTCCTTTGAAAAAACTGAAATCCCTGAAAATGGATATGACAGAACTTATTAATGTTCCAACTCCTACTATTTTCATGCTGTCCTTATTTTTTCCTGAACTTACAAGTGTGTAGGCAGCTTCTCCGATGGGAAATTCAAGCCCTTCCTCTTCAATAAGTTTCTTTCTGAAAATATATGACAGAAAAGCTCCGAGTATGCTTCCGGTCAATATTGTAAAAAAAAGAAGCATTTTATCAATATCCTTTAAATTTCCCCCTAGCAGCAAATATCCAGGTAAAGTAAATGCAACACCTCCTGCAACCATTGAACCTGCACTCATTATAGTATGAGTAACTGTAATTTCCTTCATATTGTTTCTCTTGAAAAGCTTAAGCAGAGATATTGAAATTAATGTAACCATTATGGTAGGCCAGGGTAATGCACCAAACTTCAGTACTATATAGAATGAACTTGCTGAAACAGGTATTGCACCGGCGATACCGATTAAAATCGACAGGAGAGTCAGACTTTTCTCCTTGTTTTTTTGCATAAAATTATTTCTCCTTTCAAAGTAATTATGAAATTTTTTTTCAGAATCTGATATTATATCTGTAAAAATTATTTATAAAATTTTACCTCTTTTTTCTTTTTTTGTCAATTTGTAAATACAATAAAATCAATATTTTTTGAGAAAAAGAATATATATCTAAATAGTTAATTAGAAAAACTTTATAAAAATAAAGCTATGAAAAGTCAATAAAAAAATAAAAAAGAACACATTTGTATAAATAATTTAAAAAAAGCTTTGATTTCCAAAGAAAAATAAGTTATAATAATTACAGAAATGAAAATAATAAACATAGAAAGGATGTGTTTCAAAGAAATGGACGCATGGAGAGGTTTTAAAGAAGGTAATTGGAGTAAAGAAGTTGACGTAACAGACTTTATCAGAAGAAATTACACTGAATACCAAGGGGATGAGAGCTTTCTAGAAGGACCGACAGAAGCTACTACAGAAATGTGGAAATCTCTTATGGAAAAATTTAAAGTAGAAAGAGAAAAAGGTATTTATGATGCTGAAACTAAAATACCTTCTCAAATAGATGCCTATGGTCCTGGTTATATTAACAAGGATCTTGAAAAAATTGTAGGACTTCAGACAGATGCACCGTTAAAAAGAGCAATCTTCCCTAATGGAGGGTTGAGAATGGTTAAAAACAGTCTGGAATCTTTTGGATATAAGCTGGATCCTCAGACTGAGGAAATATTTAGTAAATATAGAAAAACACATAATGACGGAGTGTTCTCAGCTTATACTGACAGCATAAAAAAAGCAAGACATACAGGGATTATTACAGGATTGCCTGATGCCTATGGAAGAGGAAGAATAATCGGGGATTACAGAAGAGTTGCCCTTTATGGAGTTGACAGACTTATAGAGGAACGTGAAACTAGATTTAAGGAATGCGATCCTGCTGAAATGACAGAAGATAAAATAAGATTAAGAGAAGAGCTTTTTGAACAGATTAAAGCATTAAAGGCTCTAAAAAGAATGGCAGAAGCTTATGGGTTTGATATCTCAAAACCTGCTTCGACAGCACAGGAAGCTATTCAGTGGACTTATTTTGCTTACCTTGCAGCTACTAAAGATCAGAACGGTGCGGCAATGAGTATAGGAAGAACTTCTACATTCCTTGATATTTATATTGAAAGAGATTTACAGGAAGGAAGAATTACTGAAAAAGAAGCTCAGGAATTTATGGATCATTTTGTGATGAAGCTGAGACTTATCAGATTCTTAAGAACACCTGAATATGATGCATTATTCTCAGGAGATCCTGTATGGGTTACTGAATCAATTGGTGGAATGGGACTTGATGGAAGATCCCTTGTAACTAAGAACAGTTTCAGAGTTCTGCATACACTTTATAACATGGGAACATCTCCTGAACCTAACCTGACAGTATTATGGAGTGAAAAATTACCTGAAAACTGGAAAAAATTCTGTGCAAAAGTATCCATAGATACTTCATCAGTTCAGTATGAAAATGATGATATTATGAGACCTCAGTTTGGTGATAACTATGGAATAGCGTGCTGTGTTTCGCCTATGGCAATAGGACAGCAGATGCAGTTCTTTGGAGCAAGGGTAAACTTGCCTAAAGCATTACTTTACGCTATAAACGGTGGAAAGGATGAAAAATCTAAGATGCAGGTTACTCCTGAAGGTCAGTTCCAGAAAGTTGAAGGAGAATACCTTGAATTTGATGAAGTATGGGAAAAATTTGATAAATTATTAGACTGGCTGGCTGAAACTTATGTAAAGGCATTGAATATTATCCACTACATGCATGATAAATATTCTTATGAAGCTCTGGAAATGGCATTACACGATGTTGACATCAAGAGAACGGAAGCATTTGGAATTGCAGGAATTTCAATAATTGCAGATTCACTTGCGGCAATTAAGTACGGAAAAGTAAGAGTTGTAAGAGATGAAGAAGGAGATGCAGTTGACTATGTTGTTGAAAAGGAATATGTTCCATTCGGTAACAATGATGATGCAACAGACCAGTTTGCAGTAGATGTAGTTAAAATCTTCATGAATAAAATAAGAAGTCATAAGATGTACAGGGATGCAATACCTACTCAGTCAGTATTGACAATAACTTCAAACGTTGTATATGGTAAAAAGACAGGAAATACTCCTGATGGAAGAAGAGCAGGAGAGCCTTTCGGACCTGGAGCCAACCCTATGCATGGAAGAGATACAAGAGGAGCAGTAGCATCACTTGCATCAGTAGCAAAATTACCATTTGAAGATGCTAATGATGGAATTTCTTATACATTTGCAATAACACCTGAAACATTAGGTAAAAATGAAAATGAGAAAAAAGGAAATCTTGTAGGATTGTTGGACGGATACTTCAATCAGACAGGACATCACCTGAATGTAAATGTGTTCGGAAGAGAATTGCTTGAAGATGCTATGGAAAGACCTGAAAATTATCCGCAGCTTACAATAAGAGTTTCCGGATATGCGGTAAACTTTGTAAAACTTACTAAGGAACAGCAGCTGGATGTAATCAGCAGAACTATATCAAGTAAATTCTAATTGAAAAGAATTACAGAATATTATATAATAATGTCGCATGGCTATCCTGAATGATAGTTGGCGGCATTATTTACTATGAGGCAATAAAAATTAGACTAATAAATAAAAAGAAAATGAGGAAGAATTAATTATGGAGGGATATATACACTCTTTTGAATCTTTCGGAACAAAAGACGGGCCTGGAATAAGATTTGTCCTATTCCTGCAGGGATGCCCTCTGAGATGTATTTACTGTCATAATGTTGATACATGGAACATAAAGGATAGAAAATACATGATGACACCGGAAGAAGTTATGAAGGAAATTCTCAAAGTTAAAGGATTTATAAGAAGCGGGGGCGTTACTGTTTCAGGAGGGGAACCTCTGCTGCAGCCTGAATTTCTGATTGAACTGTTTAAACTGTGTAAGGAAAACGGAATTCACACAGCATTGGATACTTCAGGATACATCTTTGACGAAAAAGCTAAAAAAGTCCTGGAAACTGTTGATATGGTACTTCTTGACATAAAACATATCAATCCTATGAAATACAGAATATTGACTTCTGTGAGCCTTGATCATACACTGAAGTTTGCTGAGTACCTTTCAAGCATAAATAAACCTGTATGGGTGAGATATGTACTTGTTCCAGGATATTCAGATGATGAGGAAGATCTGCATGAATGGGCTAAGTTTGTGTCGCAGTTTGGGAATATAGAAAGGGTGGATATTCTGCCATTTCATCAGATGGGAACCTATAAGTGGGAAAAACTCGGGAAAGAATATAAACTTAAAGATGTAGAAACTCCCACAAAGGAAGAAGTGGAAAAGGCCGAAGAAATTTTTAAATCATATGGACTGAAACTGCTTGAAAAATAAAATAAAGGGAATTATTTCTGATTTTAATTGAGATAGTTCCCTTTTGATTTTATTTTTATTGTTCTTTCCGGAATTTTACATGGAGAAATAGAAATATTTGAAATGTTATAGTAAATATAGTAGAATAGTTAAAAAGAAATAAATTTTAGGAGAATAGAATTGCTAAAAATAGGCATAGTTGCAGAGTATAATCCTTTCCATAATGGACATCTGTATCAGATAGAAGAGATAAAAAAGAGAATGGGAAAAGATATGTTGACAGTTGCAGTTGTAAGTGGAGATTTCGTTCAGAGGGGTGAATTCTCATATTTTGATAAATGGCAGAAGACAGAAATGGCATTGAATCATGGAGTGGACATCGTGGTAGAACTGCCATTATATTATTCCGTTCAGAATGCTGAAATTTTTTCAAGAATGTCTACCAAAATTCTGGATTATATGGAGCTGGATTTTCAGGTTTTTGGTGCAGAGGAAGAGGACATCAAGGTGCTGGACAGGATAATTGAACTGCAGGAAAAGGAAGAGTATAAAAAGAATTTGATGGAACTGATGAAAAAAGGGAACAGTTACAGCACTTCCCAGAAACTGGCATTATCAGAATATGGATATGGTGATACTGTGAAATCAAATAATATACTTGCTCTTGAGTATATGAGGACAATGAAGAAGGAAAACCTTGGAATAAAGCCTTATATTATAAAAAGGGAAATCTCGGATTATAATGAAATAGAGATTGAAGAGGGGAGAAAAAGTATTGCAAGTGCAACCTTTATAAGGGAAGAGATGCTAAGGAATAGCGGAAATCCTGAAAATATAAGGAAATTCATTTCTGAGAAGACATATGAAATTTTAAAGAGGTTTTACATTTCAGATAGGACAGATGATGAACAGCTGGAATGGAAGAACTTAAAAAATAGTATGTTTAAATTTCTAAAATATAAATTGTTAATGGAAACAAAGAATGAAATAATAAAAATATATGATATGAACGACGAAATTTATGCTAGAATATACAGAGGTGTTAGTAAATCAAAAACATATGAGGTTTTTCTGAAGGAAGTAAAATCAAGAAATTTTTCAATAAAAAGAATAGAAAGAATTATACTGAATATTTTACTGAATGTAACAAAAAAGGCAGTTGATTTTAAACTGGACTATATAAGGATACTTGGCTTTAATCAGAAAGGTCAGGAGTATCTTAAACAGCTCAAGAAGGATAAGAAAGTTTTTAATGAAAAATCATATAAGATGGAAGAACTTGAAACTACTGAAAAGAAAGCAAATGATGAAAAGATTTTTGTGAACTGGAAAAATATTGAAAAAAATGTACATTCAGAAAAGGTGAAAATAGAAAAAAATGGATTCCTATTAAAGGAGCTGTTTTTCAATAAAAAGGAAAGACTGAATCCTTTAATCATAAATTCTAAAGTATAGGTAGGAGGAGTAATGGGAGTATTAGTCACAATAAATATACTGTTTATGATATTTTTCTTTGCATTGGCATATATGTCAATAAGATATTTTATAAATCAGATTGAAAAATATCCAAGGATAACTCTGGAAGAGGTTTATAACAGTAAGAAACTTCGTATGAAATATAACATAGAGGATAAAGTAAATCCAATGGATTATGGGTACAATTATAAGGAAATACCTTATAAATCAGGAAAAATACAGCTTTATGGATGGTTCATAGAAAATAAGGATGCAGAGAAGACTATGATAATTTCTCATGGAAGAGGAGTTAACAGGCTTGCTGCAATGCAATATCTGCAAATATTTAAAGATACTTCTCTTGACAAGGAGTACAATTTCTTTATTCCGGACTTGAGAAATTCCGGAAAGTCAGATATTTCAAAAACTAAGATGGGATACTGTTTTGGACAGGATATTTATAATACAATGCTCATGCTAAATGAAAAATTTGGGAAAAATAATTTTGTTCTTTATGGATTTTCACAAGGTGGAATGGGGTCTGCAATTGCGGCAAAGATATTTAATAATGGACTTAGAAAAAAAGGTATAAAAGTAGACAAGATGATACTTGACAGTTCTATTGCAAATATAAGAAAAAGAGTAAAGGAAGATGCTAAAAAAAGAAGAGTTCCAAAATTTATTGTAAGCGTAGTTGTCAGGGTGTTTAATTTCAGAGTTGGAAATAAGCTGGATAAACTAAAATTTTCTTATCTTCTCAGAAGAATACCGACACTTATAATACAGACTAAAAGTGATAAAGCTACAACTTATGGCATGCTGATGGAAGAGTACAATGAGATAGCTCAGAATAAGAATGTTCAGCTTAAGGTTTTTGAAAGAGGTTCACATACAAGAATATATGCAGAATCTGACTATAAGGAAGAATATACTCAGGCAGTTGCTGATTTTCTTAAAGGTGTACCGGTAAATGGCGTTCGGGAAGAAACGACTAATAAAAATGTTCTGGAAGAAGATGCTATAAAATCAGGAGCTGATGAAAATAAAAATGATAAAAATTCAGAATATTATGAGAAATTTTCTGATTTTGATTTTGATGATAATGAAAATGAATAAAAAAGTTAATGGGAAAGAAAAAGAATTAAAAAATAAATAATTTAGAAAATGGAGAAAAATATGTCAAAAATGACAAAAAGTAAATACATTATTTATGGTCTGGGAGTTTCATATTTCATGATAGATCAGATTTATAACCAGTGGCTGTCGTATTATTATTTGCCACCTGAAACTGAGAAAAATCTTGTTCCGCTACTGAAACCTCAGTATCTGGTTCTGGCATTTATTTTTGCCAGAATTATCGATGCAGTATCAGATCCCGTTGTGGGATTTTTATCCGATAATTCAAAATCACGTTTTGGGAAAAGATCAATATTTATGTTAATAGGAGGATTGCCGCTTGGAATTCTTACAGTTATGTATTTTTATCCTGTAAAAAGTTCACAGATGGCAACACTTATTTATCTGTCAATTGTTGGAGGACTTTATTTTACGGCATATACTCTTGTCGCCGCTCCATACAATGCCTTAATTCCTGATTTAGCTACAAATAAGGAAGAAAGGCTGAATCTTTCAACAATGCAGTCAACCTTCAGACTGATATTTACCGGAATAGCAATGATTCTTCCAGGAATTCTAATATCAAAATTAGGTATGGTAAATGGTGTAATGAATACAGAAGTAGGGATACGTAAAACGGTAATTTTAATTACGATACTGTCAGTGCTTGGAATCTATGCATGTGTTTTTTTTCTGAAGGAAAAACAGCTTACACAGAATCGTCCTAAGACAGAATCGCTTAGATTTATGAAATCTGTTTCACATCTTAAGGATAAGGAAATTATATTGTATTTTTTAGGATATTTCTTTTTTTTCTGTGGATTTAATATACTTCGTGGAGATCTGACATATTATCTGAGCGCTGTAATGCAGAAGGATATAAAATTTCTTACAGTAATATCGGTTATACTGTTTGGAATGGCAGGACTATTTTTCCCGATTACAAATAAATTTGGGAAAAAATATTCGTATAAAAAAATACTGATAGTAGATATGCTGCTTTTGATAGCCGGAACTTTTGGACTGCTATTTATAAATAAAAATAATTCAATTTTAGCCTATGTCTTTTTTGTAATCTGCGGAACAGGATTAAGTGGAGCCGCATTTATTTTTCCTCAGGCTATGTTAAGTGAAATTTCTGCAAAGCTGTCGGAAACTAAAAATGTGAGCCTTGAAGGATTTATGTTTGGAATACAGGGAATGTTCCTTAAACTTGCGTTTCTTGTACAGCAGGTTGTCCAGTCAACTTTACTTGTTGTCGGAAACCAGAGTACTGAAGGTGTAAAAGGTGCAACGGAACTTGGAGTTAAAGTGACACTTGTTGTTGCATTACTATTATTTGCTGTATCACTTTTCTTCTATAACTTGAAAAAAGAGGACTAGATACAAGCTGAATAAGAGTTTTGTACTGTTAGTAATTAAAAATGCTTTGTGTTAAATGACTTGTATTTTTAGAAAATGAGAAATGCAAGTACTGTAAATTATGAAAGTTACAAATTTTGTGATTATATAAACTAGAAATAAAATAATAATGGAGGTTTTTTATGGAAATTAAAGAGTTGCAGAAAATAGCAAAAGACTTAAGAAGAGACATCATTGAAATGATTTACGGAGCTAAATCGGGACATCCAGGAGGATCATTATCAATAGCTGATATTATGGCTGTATTATACTGGAATGAAATGAATGTGGATTCTGCAAATCCAAAAATGGAAAACAGGGACAGATTTGTATTAAGTAAAGGACATGCTGCACCTGCACTTTATGCAACATTAATAGAAAAAGGCTATGCAAGCAAAGACTTGATACCTACTTTGAGAAGATGGCATTCGCCATTGCAGGGACATCCTGATATGAAAAAACTTCCAGGTGTTGAAATGTCAACAGGATCTCTGGGGCAAGGGCTTTCAGCTGCAAATGGGATGGCAATAAGCGCTAAAATATACAATAATGATTACAGAGTATATGCAATATTAGGAGATGGAGAATTACAGGAAGGTCAGATATGGGAAGCGGCAATGACAGCGGCTCACTATAAACTTGATAACTTAGTTGCAATTGTAGATTACAATAATCTTCAGATTGATGGGAAAGTATCTGATGTAATGGATGTTTCTCCAGTTGCAGATAAATTTAAGGCATTTAACTGGCACGTGATAGAAATAGACGGACATAATTATGATGAAATAATAAAAGCTTTTGCTGAAGCCAGAACTGTAAAGGGAAAACCAACAGTAATAGTTGCTAATACTGTAAAAGGTAAGGGAGTTTCTTTCATGGAAAACAATGCAGGATTCCACGGAGCCGCTCCAAATGATGAAGAGTATAAAAAAGCTATGGAAGAATTACAATAGGAGGTATGGATAATGGAAAAGAAATCAACTAGACAGGCATATGGAGAAGCATTAGCTAAATTAGGAAGAGAAAATAAAGATGTAGTAGTATTGGAAGCGGATTTATCAAAATCAACAATGACAGTATTTTTCAAAAAAGAATTCCCTGAAAGACATATAAATGTAGGTATAGCAGAAGCTGATATGATAGGAACAGCGGCTGGAATAGCGGCAACAGGAAAAATTCCTTTTGCATCAACATTTGCACATTTTGCTGCAGGAAGAGCATTTGACCAGATAAGAAACAGTGTTGTTTATCCTAAATTAAATGTTAAAATATGTCCTACTCACGCAGGAATCTCATTAGGAGAGGACGGGGGATCGCACCAGTCAGTGGAAGATATAGCTTTGATGAGATCGCTGCCTGGAATGGTTGTATTATCTCCTGCCGATGCTGTTGAAACCGAAAAAATGATTTTTGCAGTTGCAGAATATGAAGGGCCTGTTTATGTAAGATTGGGAAGATTGAACATTCCTGTATTATTTGATGAAAACTATAAATTTGAAATAGGGAAGGCTCACACTCTTACTGAAGGAAATGACGTTGCCATAATCGCTACAGGACTTATGGTTTATGAAGCAACAGAAGCTGCTAAATTGCTTGAAAAGGAAGGAATTAAAGCAAGAGTAATAAATATGTCTACTATAAAACCTCTGGATGAAGAGACAGTATTAAAGGCTGCGAAAGAATGTAAATTTATCGTAACAAGTGAAGAACATTCAGTAGTGGGAGGACTTGGAAGTGCTGTTTCAGAGTACTTGTCAGAAGTGCATCCTACAAAAGTTGTAAAGCATGGAATCTATGATGTGTTTGGACAAAGTGCTGACGGAGAAACAATGCTTAACAACTATAACTTAAGAGCAAAGGATATTGCGGAACTTGTTTTGAAGAATAAATAAAGATAATATAGAAAATAGAAAAGAGACTGTGTCAAAGTGAAAAATCAGAAAGAGAATGGATGAAAAGTATATTTATTTCATATTTTATATTGTGAAATTATAAATAATTCATAAATATAATTTTCATATGTTTTATGAGTTTTTCTTTGAGGGAGTCTCTTTTTTTGTTGGGTTATAAAAAAATAAAAAAATTTTATAAGGTATAGACTTTTACGAAAAATGTGTTAAAATTAAAGTGAAAACAAATATATTTATAAGAAAATTATCATATAAAAAATTATTCAAAATAAAAAAGCCTCTTACTTAGGCTTTTAAATCTGCACTCGCAAAGTCATGAGACGATTTCAAAAGATTTTTATTTGAACTCGTAATGTAAATTCAGATAGTATTCTGATTTATTAATTTATAACATATAAAATGATGAAAGTCAATAATATTTAAGGAGGAAAAATGAAAAAATTTGATGATTATTATTTAGGGTTGGATTTAGGAACTAGTTCTATTGGTTGGGCAGTTACAAATGAAAAATATGATATTTTAAGATTTAATAAGAAATTTATGTGGGGAACACATTTATTTGATACAGGAAATACAGCAGCAGAAAGAAGAATTTTTAGAACATCAAGAAGAAGATTAAAAAGAAAGAAGAACAGAATAGAGCTATTACAAACTTTATTCAATGAAGAAATATCAAAAAAAGATTTTGAATTTTTTCAAAGACTGAAAGAAAGTCAATACGATATAGAACATAAAACTGTAAAAAATAAAAATACACTTTTTATGGATAAAAATTATACAGATCAAGATTATCATGATGAATACCCTACAATTTATCACTTAAGAAAAGCATTGATAGATAATGAGAAGGATGCTTTTGAAATAAGAAGATTATATTTGGCAATAGCTCACATACTATCACACAGAGGACATTTTTTATTTGAAGGAGAATTGTCTGATAATTTTAAATTTTATGATATTTTTAATGAATTTATAGAATATTTAAATGAAGAGTTGGATATAAATTTCAAAGTAAAATCAGACGTATCATTAGAAATAATAAAAGAAATCTTAACTGATAAAATGTTGAATAGAACAAAAAAGAAAGAAAAATTAAGTGAATTACTTGAGGAGGAAAAAAACAAGATATATCAGGAAATATGGAAATTACTTGTTGGAAATGAAGCAAAAATGTCCATTGTATTTGATGAGAAAGAATACGAAGAAGCAAAAATATCTTTTTCAAAAAGTAATTATGACGAAAAAGAAGAGGAATATGAAAGTATTTTAGGAGAAAAAATAGTACTGGTTCAAAAAGCAAAAGCTATTTATGACTGGATGTTATTACAGAATATTTTAAAAGAAGATAAATATTTATCCTATTCAAAAGTTAAGCTTTACAATGAACATAAAAAGGACTTGAAAATATTAAAGGATGTATTGAAAAATTTAGATAAAAAAATTTATAAAGAAGTTTTTTCAGAAAACGGATTATATGAAGAGTATACAAAGAAAAATAAAAAAGAAGAATTTTATAAAAAAATAAAATCATATTTTAATGATGAAAATACAGATGAAGTTGTAAAAAATATTTTAAATAAAATAGAGTTGGATAATTTTCTTCCAAAACAGAAAATAAAAGATAATGGAGTAATTCCAAGACAAGTACATCAGAAGGAGTTAGAAATAATATTAAAAAATGCTGAGAAATATTTTTTCTGGTTAACTGAAAAAGATGAAACAGGATTATCAGTATCAGAAAAAATAATGAAAATATTTAAATTTAAAATTCCTTATTATATTGGGCCTTTAAATTCAAAAAGTCCTTTTGCATGGATAGAAAGAAAGGAATATGGAAAAATATTACCTTGGAATTTTGAAAGTATGGTAGATACTTCTAAAACAGCAGAAAAATTTATAAAAAGAATGACAAATAAATGTACATATTTGCCTGAAAAAGATGTGATACCTAAAAACTCTCTACTTTATACGAAATACATGGTATTAAATGAACTGAATAATTTAAAAATAAGAGGAGAAAAAATAACGGTAGAATTAAAGCAGAAGATATACACAGAATTATTTCAGAAAAATAAGAAAATAGGAATGAGAACATTAGTTGAGTTTTTGAAAAGTCAAAATATAGCTGTTACTAAAACAGAAATAACAGGAATTGATGGAACATTTAATACTTCTTTAGGTTCCTATATAGAAATGAAAAAAATATTTGGAGAAGAAAATATAGTAAAAGACAGTTATAAAACAATGATAGAAGATATCATTTTATGGATAACACTATATGGAGAAGAGAAAAAATTAATAAAATCGAAAATAAAGGAAAAATATCCTGGAAAAGTTTCAGATGATCAAATGAAATTAATTTTAAAGTTAAAATATAAAGACTGGTCAAGATTATCAAAAGAATTTTTGACAGAAATTGAAACAATGAATGAAGAAACAGGAGAATTGATAAATATAATTCAAATGCTATGGAGAAAAAATGAAAATATTATGGAACTATTGAGTTATAAATATGATTTTTCAGATAAAATTAAAGAATATAATGGAATAAATGAAGAAGAAAAAAATATAACTTATGAAGATTTAGTAAAAGATTTACAAGTATCTCCTAGTGTAAAGAAAATGATTTGGAGAGCCTTAGTAATAGTGAAAGAAATAAAAAAAGTAACTAATAAATCTCCTAAAAAAGTATTTATTGAAATGGCGAGAGACACTCAAACTGAGAAAAAAAGAACTGAAAAGAGAAAGGACAAATTATTAGAATTATATAAAAATATAAAAAATGATAATTCTGTTAAAGAATTGGAAAAAAATTTAAAAGATAAAACAAACGATGAATTAAAGTCTAAAAAACTTTATTTATATTATTTACAACTTGGGAGATGTATGTATAGTGGAGAAATCATTAGGCTGGAAGATTTAATGAATGATAATTTATATAATATTGACCACATATATCCACAATCTAAGACAAAAGATGATAGTTTTGATAATACTGTTTTAGTTAAAACAGAAATAAATCAAGCTAAATTAAATATATACCCTATAAACAAGGATATACAGGATAAATGTAAAGCTTTGTGGACTTCTTTAAAAGAAAGAGGACTGATGAGTAATACTAAATACGAAAGATTAACAAGAACAGAAGAATTTTCAGATGATGAATTGGCAGTATTCATAAGTAGACAATTAGTTGAAACAAGACAGGCTACAAAAGTTTTAGCAGATTTATTGAAAACGATATTTGGAAGCGATACAAGGATAGTTTATGTAAAAGCAGGACTTACATCTGATTTCAGACAAAAATTTGGTATTTATAAATTCAGGGAATTGAATGATTATCATCATGCTCATGATGGATATTTAAATATAGTGACAGGAAATATATACAATACTCTGTTTACTGATAATCCATATAATTTTATAAAAGATAGAAAAAAAGATAATAGAGCATATAATTTGAATAAAGTTTTTGAGAGAGAAAATAACGTGTGGAATCCCGATACAATGGTTTCAAAAATTGAAAGATATATCTATAAAATAAGACCTCTATTTACAAGGGCTTCATATGAGCAAAAAGGAGGATTCAGTGATCAGAATATATCTTCAGAAAAAGATAAATTGCGTCCATTAAAATCAACTGGAGTATTGAGTAATGCAAGATATGGTGGTTATGACAAGATAAAGAACAGCTATTTTTTCATAGTTGAGTATACGGAGAAAAAGAAAAGAATTAAAAGTATTGAAACACTACCTATTTACATAAAAAAATCTATCAAAAGAAGACAAGATTTAGAAAAATATTGTAAAGAAAATTTAAAATTACAAGAACCAAAAATTTTAATAAGTAAGTTAAATTATAAATCATTGGTATATAGTGATGGACATGAATATTATATAAATGGAAAAACAGGAAATGCTCTATTAGTTCAGAATGCTATACAAGTTATTTTAACAAAAGAAAATTATGAAATTTATAGGAAAATACACAAGAATTTAGAATATTTTAAATTAATTTACAAAGATGAAAAGATAAGGGAAGAAAAATTTTTAGAGAAACTTCCGAAAATACTTAAAAAAAATAAAAATGATAAAGAATTAAGTGAAAATGAAATCTCAGAAAAGCTTGAAAAACTGTATAAAGAAATTTTTACGAAAATAGAAATAGGAATTTTTTCGGAATTTAAAAGTACTTTAATAGATTATATGAAGGAATGTAATGAAAAAATAGAATTTAATTTGTTAAATAATTATAATAAAAGTTGTTTGATTCAAGAGGTGGTGAAATGCTTAAAATCTCAACAAGGAACATTTGATTTGAAATATTTATATAATTATGTTAAAAGTTATAATATTAGGCTAAATAAATCAAAAATTCTTGCAAATGATTTTTGTATTATAAATCAATCACCAACAGGATTATTTGAAAAGAGAGTATTTTTAGATAAATAAGTAAGGGAGTTTTTAAAGTGAGCTGGAGAATAGTGGTCGTATCAAGCACATCAAAGCTTGATTTAAAATTAGGATATTTGGTTGTGAGGAATGAAAAGATTACAAAAGTTTATTTAAATGAAATACATACTTTAATTATTGAGTCAACTGCTGTTTCGTTAACAGCAGCTCTGCTCAATGAAATGGTAAAAAGAAAAATTAAAATTATTTTTTGTGATGAAAAAAGAAATCCAAGTTCAGAATTGCTTCCGTATTACGGTAGCCATGATACAAGCTCGAAAATAAAATCCCAATTAAAATGGAGAAAAGATTATATGAGGGAGCTATGGCAGGAAATTGTAAAGGAAAAAATAAGAAATCAAAGAGATAATTTAAAAAGATTTAATTGTAAAAATTTTGAGATGTTAGATAATTATATTTCACAAGTAGAAATAAATGATATAAGCAATAGGGAAGGACATGCGGCAAAGGTATATTTTAATTCTTTGTTTGGAATAGAGTTTTCAAGAAGTATGGATATCTCAATAAATCATGGATTAAATTATGGATACTCTTTAATATTGTCAAGTTTTAACAAAGAAATTGTCTCAAATGGATATCTGACAATGTTAGGAATTTTTCATGATAATATGTTTAATCAGTTTAATTTATCCTGTGATTTCATGGAACCTTTCAGACCTTTTGTTGACAGACTGATTTATGAAATGAAATTAGAAAAATTTGAAAAAGAAGAAAAAATGAAGATATTAGATATTTTAAATAAGGAAGTTGTATTGGAAGGAAAACAGCAGCACATGACAAATGCAATAAAAATTTTCTGTAAGAGTGTTTTTGATTCATTAAATGAAAATGATATATCTTTAATCAGGTTTCCTAAAGATGAGTTATAGATTTATGAGAATAGTATTATTTTTTGATTTACCCACTCTTACAGAAAAAAATAGAAAAGAATATACAAGATTTAGAAAATTTTTAATAAAAATAGGATTTATGATGCTGCAAGAGTCTGTTTATGTAAAATTGGCTTTAAATGCAACAACAACAAATACTTTAATGAATAATTTAGAAAAAAATAAACCTGAAGAAGGATTGATTCAAATATTGTTAGTAACTGAAAAACAGTATTCAAAATTATATATGTTGTTAGGTGAAAATAGAAATGAAGTTTTAGACACAACTGAAAGACTGGTGTTTTTATGAAATTGATAAATGAAGATTTAAACAATGAAATAGTTTTTGAAGAAAATAAAGTAAATTTGTTAGTAATAGAAAATAAAAAAAAATTTGTAGAATTTATTCAAGAAATTATTAAACAGATTAATGGAGACGAAGGAAAATTTTCTCTATTTGATAAAAATACTGAATTAAAAATTCATGATAAAATTGATATAATAAAGGACATATTTGATTTAAATGTAAATAATAAAAAAGTGTTGAATAAAATTTATCATGAATTAGAAGAACTATCTGTAGATAGTGAATTTTTATTAGAAACTAAAAATATGGAGAGCAATCTGCTAAAATATATTTATTGCTTAATAGAAAAATATGATTATCCTTTAGAGATAATGGAAGGAGTAGATTTAAAAGAAATCTTTAAATTATTGTCTGTAAAACTTTCTTTGTGTTTTTCAAATAAAATAGAAGAAATTTTAGAATATATTGATCTGGTATCAAAAGTTTTAAAAAAGGAGGTTTTCATATTAGTTAATTTTCATATTTTTTTGGAAAAAGATGATATTGTTGCGTTATATAGAGAATGCTTTTATAAAAAAATAAAATTATTGTTTGCAGAAAGTCAAAAACCTGATATAATAAATGAAGAAGAAAAATTATTTATTATTGACAATGATTTATGCGAGATAAATCTTTCATAAATTTAGATATTATCTGGATTTCAGCATTACGTAATGACGAAAACTGTTCTCCCTTAAAAACAAATTTGAGGTTTGAGAGTAGTGTAAATTCAGATAGTATTCAAACAATTCGAAAGGCCTTCGGTCAGAACTTCAAGTTTGAGAGTAGTGTAAATTCAGATAGTATTCAAACTAGCAAGTCTGTTTATACCATCATATGACTGTTTGAGAGTAGTGTAAATTCAGATAGTATTCAAACCCGCTTCTTGACCCACAGGAACAATTGTATGTTTGAGAGTAGTGTAAATTCAGATAGTATTCAAACACAAAGGCAGAAAATAAAAGTGTAAATGTGGTTTGAGAGTAGTGTAAATTCAGATAGTATTCAAACCTGCCTCATACTCCACAATTTCCGCCTCTGGTTTGAGAGTAGTGTAAATTCAGATAGTATTCAAACAGTATTCCAAATTTACTTAACAATAGCTTTGTTTGAGAGTAGTGTAAATTCAGATAGTATTCAAACACATAGGGATTTCATTATGCATAAAGTAGTGTTTGAGAGTAGTGTAAATTCAGATAGTATTCAAACAGTGAAACCTATTTACTCTGCATACCTTGTGTTTGAGAGTAGTGTAAATTCAGATAGTATTCAAACTATAAATTTGCAAACTCTCTTGAAGTATTGGTTTGAGAGTAGTGTAAATTCAGATAGTATTCAAACATTCTACATATTTATATCCTGTCGCACTCTTGTTTGAGAGTAGTGTAAATTCAGATAGTATTCAAACTTGAAGATAAAAATATAGGTGTTTACTCAGGTTTGAGAGTAGTGTAAATTCAGATAGTATTCAAACGGACTACTACTTTAACAATAATATCATCAGGTTTGAGAGTAGTGTAAATTCAGATAGTATTCAAACAAGTGCATCTTTAGTGTGAGCGTCGAAGTGTTTGAGAGTAGTGTAAATTCAGATAGTATTCAAACCAATGGTGCCAATGAAGCTCCCACATCAGCGTTTGAGAGTAGTGTAAATTCAGATAGTATTCAAACCACATTTGTAGTCAAATGTGATGTAGCCATGTTTGAGAGTAGTGTAAATTCAGATAGTATTCAAACTGATAAAAGGAGTAAGTGGTAGAAATGCAAGTTTGAGAGTAGTGTAAATTCAGATAGTATTCAAACTTTAGTTTTGAAATTTGCTTTAAGTCTTATGTTTGAGAGTAGTGTAAATTCAGATAGTATTCAAACAATAATCTATATCCACGTTTTCAATATCTTGTTTGAGAGTAGTGTAAATTCAGATAGTATTCAAACTTGAAATTCTGCATCAAACATTCTTTTATGTTTGAGAGTAGTGTAAATTCAGATAGTATTCAAACAATAAAGAAGAAAATAATGAACGTGAAAAAGTTTGAGAGTAGTGTAAATTCAGATAGTATTCAAACAATCAATCTCAACCGGAACATTAGAACTCTGTTTGAGAGTAGTGTAAATTCAGATAGTATTCAAACAAACATCACCAGTATGTGACGCAGTATTATGTTTGAGAGTAGTGTAAATTCAGATAGTATTCAAACGATATAATTAGGAATTATACTAAACGTATGTTTGAGAGTAGTGTAAATTCAGATAGTATTCAAACATTTAAGTAGTCTTCCTATTAATGCTCAGAGTTTGAGAGTAGTGTAAATTCAGATAGTATTCAAACTCATTATTAAGAAGTCTGTTTATACTGTTGGTTTGAGAGTAGTGTAAATTCAGATAGTATTCAAACAAGATATAGCGCCCAATCATTTATAACCTGTTTGAGAGTAGTGTAAATTCAGATAGTATTCAAACTTTTTCTGACTCTGTAATTAAAAGTATGCAAACAGTAAACTAAAAACAGCTCTAAAACAAAGAATAACCTATTCAAAGTTTAAGAGCTGTTATTTTTATCCTCAACCTAATCCTAATAATTCTTATCCAGTAACCCTACTACACTTCTAACTTCGTCCATTTTTGCAGTGGCGATTGAACGGGCTTTTTCAGCGCCTTTCTGAAGAATTTCATATACATAATCCATATTGTTTACAAGTTCTTCACGTTTCTGTCTGAATGGAGCAAAATAATCCATAAATTTATCCAGTAACTCAGTTTTTGCATGTCCATAACCAAAGTTTCCAGCCAGGAATTTCTGTTTCAGTTCTTCCGTTTCAGCTTCAGTAGCAAAAAGAGAATACAGTTTTGTAATATTATTGTCAGGATTTTTAGGCTCTTCAAGAGGAGTAGAATCAGTGACAATACTCATAATCTGCTTTTTAAGCTCTTTTTTAGAAAAGAACATATTTATAACATTTCCATATGACTTACTCATTTTATCCCCATCAGTTCCAGGAACTACGGCAACGCTTTCCACAATTTTTTCCTTTGGAAGCTTGAAGACTTCTTTTCCATATGTTTCGTTAAATTTTATTGCAATATCTCTTGTAATTTCAACATGCTGCTTCTGATCCTTTCCGACAGGCACTATATCAGGATTATACATAAGTATATCTGCAGCCATCAGTATAGGATATGTGAATAACCCCATATTAGGCTTAATTCCTTTTGCAACTTTGTCCTTATATGAATGAGCCCTTTCAATCAGTCCCATTGGGGTAACATTTGCTAAAATCCATGCCAGTTCTGTATGTTCAGGAACGTCTGACTGTAAGAACAATGTGGATTTTTCCGGATCAAGACCCAGAGCAAGATAATCTAAAATAACTTCTATTGTATTTTGTTTTAAATTTTCACCATTAGGAGAAGATGTAAGAGCATGATAATTAGCAAGAAAGTAGAAACCTTCATACTGATCCTGAAGTTCCACAAATTGTTTTATTGCTCCAAAATAATTTCCTATATGCAGGATACCGCTAGGCTGAATACCTGATAAACTTCTCATTAAAGCCTCCTCATTTATTGTAAATATTGATAGATAAATAATAATATATTATATATGATTTGTCAAATATAATCAGAGAAATTATGAAAAAATTCAAATATTGTAAAAAAAATATTTTTGGTTTATAATATAAATAATTAATCATATAGACTGAAAATAATGAAATTTTTCAATAAAATTTTAATCACAAATAAAGTATACGAAAGGGAGTTAACTATGATAAATGATGTTTATAATTTGTTTTTAAAAGTAGTTGAAACAGGCAGTATTTCAAAGGCTGCAAACGAATTATTCATTTCCCAGCCGGCGTTATCTCAGCAACTGAAGAAATTGGAAAAAGAATTCAATGCAAAGCTGTTTACACGAAGCAACAAAGGCATCGAACTCACAAAAGAAGGAAAAATTGTATATAAATATTTTACAATGTTTGAGGAATGTCTGGAGGAAATGAAGGGAGAAATAGAGGACGTAAAGAACAATGTAGTGAAAATAAGAATATCTGCAGTGTCTACAATATGTAACTATTCCCTTCCGTGCGTCGTTTATCATCTGAAAAAGCACTATCCAAATGTTTCGGTTGAACTGAACAGCAGGGAAAGCAGTTTTGTTATAGAAGAAGAACTTCTGAGGGAAAGATGTGATATAGGATTTATAACGGAAAATTTTAATAATAATGAAACTTTGGCAGGAAAAAAAATATTTGAGGAAAAAATTGTACTTGTTGCTTCGAATATTTCGGGTTCGTTTCCAGATTCAATAAAAATAAAGGAACTTAGTAAATATGATCTTATAAGAATGTCAGGAGAAAATGAAGTTGTAAAAATTGTAACAAAATTTATTAACAATTTTGAAAATTTTAAGTTCACATATAATCTTGAAAGTGTAGATGCAATAAAATCATGTATCATTAATGGATATGGAATGGCATTTTTACCTTATTCTACAATAAAAAAGGAACTTTATCATAAAGAAGTAAAAATTGTGGATATTGAAAAAATATCTATAATTCAGAATATAAGTATGATAAAAAGAACTTCTCATACTGGCGGATTGAAAAGGGTTATTTCCTATATGGAAAAATACATAAAGAAGATTATTTGCTGATAGTGATTTCCCATACACCTTCTATGACTTCTTCCGAAGAATATTTAAACTTATTAAGGTGACAATAATACTCGATATTTTCTACAGCAAGGTTATGGTCTGTGACAAGAAGAATCTTCTCTCCTTCTAAAATAAGAGAATGTTTTGCTTTAAGTTTTATCAGGGGAATGGGACAACCGTATCCCAGACAATCAATTTTAATCATAAAACTTCCTTTCTTTGGGACTTTTATTTATAGTAGACTATTTGAAAATTTATATGTTTATTATACTATATAAACTTGAAATAGTCTATTTTATATTAATGATATCCTATAATTAATATATGGAATAAAGGAAAAATAAATATTACATTTGAAAATCAAATAATAGAAGCAAAAAATTAATAATTATTTATATTTTTAATGTATTGACAAATACAATTTTCAGGGTAAAATATAAATGTTAACGGTAACATTCTGAATGGGAGAAGTACAATGAAAAATATAACAATCAAAGATGTTGCAAAAGAATGTGGGGTTTCTACACAAACTGTTTCAAGAGTTATAAATGAAAGCAGGAATGTTAGTGGGGAAACAAGAAAACTTGTAGAAGATAAAATTAAGAAATTAGGGTATAAACCAAATCTATATGCAAAAAATTTAAGCAAAAGAAAAATGAAGAACATACTGGTATCTGTTAGAAGAAATAAAGGCCATACCGCGACTATATGGGCAAATATTCTTGTCAGTGAAATATTTGCATGTAATAAAAATAAAAATGTATCAATATTTATGGAGCAGTATTATGATGACAGCGAATTAAATAACTCATTACTGAATACGTCAAATACTTTTATTGATGGTGCCATTATATTTTATGAAAAGAAAAATGATAAAAGGATAAGTATTCTGAAAAAAGAAAAAATACCATTTGTTGTTGTTGGAAAAAGTTATTCAGATAAGAATGTATATGTATCGAATGATGATTTTAACTCTGTATTTAAAGCTACTGAATATCTTTTTAAAAAAGGAATCGAAAAAATAACTTTTATTACAGCAAATCCGACACCGATGAATATTGAAAGAAAAAATGGAATAATAGAAGCATACAGGAAGAATGGTAAGCACATAGAAAACTTGATTATTGCTGAAAAAATGAATAATCAGAAAAAAATTTACAGTTTTGTAAAGGAAGCATATAGAAAAAAAAATCTTCCTGAAGCATTCTTCGTATCAGGAGATGAAAAAGCAATAGCTGTATTGAAAGCTTTAAATGAGTTAAACGTCAGTATTCCAAAAGAAATTTCAGTTTTAGGACTTGATAACATTCCCATATCAGAATTTTTTTATCCTGCTTTGACAACTCTGGCATTAAATTATAAAAAAATATCAGAAAGAGTCTATAGGAAATTAATTAACATGATGAATGGAATTAAAGAAAGTTCTGAAGAAATTTCAGGAGAAATTATTGAAAGGGAAAGTGTAAAGGGATAATTAATTGAATAAAAAGGAAGGAGGAAATCTGAAAAGCAGTTTTTTTAAATAACTTATATTTTAAATAAAGGAGAGGATAAAATGAAAAGAAATTTTGTTGTTCTGTTAGTTTTAAGTTTATTTTTATTTATTACAGGCTGTGGCAGTAATAAGGAAGAAAAGAAAGATGGAAAAATTAAATTAGTATTTTATTATCCTGTCAATGTAGGAGGTCCAGTTGCAAAACTTGTCGAACAGCTGACAAAAGATTTTAATGCAGAAAATCCTGATATTGAGGTTGAAGCGGTTTATACAGGGAATTATGATGATACAGTAACAAAAATTCAGACGGCAGCTCAGGGAGGGAATCCACCTGATTTATTTGTAAGTCTAGCTACTCAGAGATTTACAATGGCTTCAAGTGAAATGGCTATGCCGCTTGATGAGCTGATAGCTGAAGATGGCGAAGAAGGGAAAAAATATATAAGTGATTTTTTAGAAAGTTTTATGGAAGATTCCTATGTCAACGGAAAAATATATTCAATTCCATTTCAAAGAAGTACAATGGTTTTATTCTATAATAAGGATGTATTCAAGGAAGCAGGGCTGGATCCTGAAAAAGCACCTGAAACATGGGAAGAATTAGTTGAAATAGCGAAAAAAGTTACAACTGATAAAAGAAAAGGAGTCGGGATTGCCTTAAATTCAGGTTCAGCTCAATGGGCTTTTACAGGTTTTGCTTTACAAAACAGTGCAGATGGAAAAAATCTTATGAGCGAAGATGGAAAGAAGGTATTTTTTAATACTCCTGAAAATGTAGAAGCATTACAGTTCTGGATTGATTTACAGAAAAAAGATAAAGTTATGGCTGAAGGAATTGTACAGTGGACTGATTTACCTGCTCAATTTTTAGCAGGAGAAGTTGCCATGATTTATCACACAACTGGAAATTTATCCAATATAGCTAAAAATGCAAAATTTAATTATGGTGTTGCTTTCCTTCCTGGTCATAAAAGAAAAGGTGCTCCAACAGGAGGAGGAAATTTTTATATTTCTTCAAAAATATCAAAAGAAAAACAGAAAGCGGCATGGAAATTTATTAAATATCTTACAACAGCGGAAAGAGCAGCACAATGGAGTGTAGATACAGGATATGTTCCGACAAGAAAAAGTGCATTTGAAACAGAAATAATGAAAAAATATTATGCTGAAAGACCTCAGGCAAAAGTAGCATATGAGCAATTAAAATTTGCTAAGCCTGAATTGACAACATACAATGCAGCGGAAATATGGAGAATACTGAATGATAATATCCAATCTGCAATAACAGGAGAAAAAACAGCTAAAGATGCCTTGGATAATGCACAGAAAGAAGCAACGGAAGTGCTGAAAGATTTTAATTAATGTCTTTACCAATAAGGAGAAAGAATGAATATAAAATTAAATAGAAAACTGAAGGAAAATATAACAGGTTTTCTTCTGTTACTCCCATCATTAATATTTATGATGAGTTTTACAGTTCTGCCGGTATTTAAGAGCTTTCATTTAAGTTTTACAAAATATAATCTTGGAATGAAAGCTCCAAGATGGATTGGCTTTGAAAATTATATAAGTTTATTTAAAAGTGAACTTTTTTGGAAAGTAATGTCCAATACAATATTTTTTTCAATTATAACAGTTGTACCTTCTATGATTTTAGGACTGGCTCTGGCATTTCTTGTAAATCGTAAAAGCAGAGCAGTCGGTATCTTAAGGACAATATATTTTTATCCTGTAGTCATGCCTATGATAGCAGTGGCAAGTATATGGATGTTTATATATATGGGAAAAAATGGATTATTAGATCAGTGGCTGTCACATTTTGGTATAAAACCTCTAAATGTGCTTTCAAATAAGAATACAGTCCTTCCTTTTATGGCGATAATGTACGTATGGAAAGAATCAGGATATTTGATGATTTTCTTTTTGGCAGGATTACAGGGGATATCAGAAGATTTATTTGAATCGGCAAGAATAGATGGAGCAGGATTTTGGGTAATGCTAAAAACTATTACGCTACCGCTCCTGAAACCGACAATGATATTTGTTTCAACAGTAGCATTGACAAACTGCTTTAAGTTAGTTGACCATATAGTTATAATGACAGAAGGAGCTCCCAATAATGCAAGTACTTTACTTTTGTATTATATTTATCAGCAGGGATTTACTAACTTTAATTATGGAAAATCTTCAGCCTTAACTGTGATAATGTTGTTTTTACTTCTGTTTGTTTCTTTACCGAGATTTTTCAAACAGGACAGGGAAGCCTATTATAACTAATTTTTCAAAAAAATTAAGGTTTACTTTGGTTAAATGTTACACTAATAAGTAGAAGAAATTGAGAATAGGAAGGTAAAAATGAATATAATAAAAAAAGGAACAGATTCAATAATTACAACAATAGCTTTTGTTATAGCTTTCATATGGCTGATTCCTCTGATATGGATGATAGGGACAGCATTTACAGAGCCGTCTTTTAGCATGTCATTATTTCCTAAAACAGGATTTACATTAAAAAATATAATATATGTATGGAATGCAGTACCTTTTAAAACATACTATATAAATACATTGATATTAGTTACCGTTACTTTTATAATTCAGATATTTACTTCGACTATGGCTGCATATGCTCTTGCTGTTATGGATTTGAAATGGGCAAAATATGTATTTATTATAATATTCATGCAGATAATAATACCTAATGATGTATTAATAACACCTAATTTTATGACTTTAAAAGACTTAAACCTTATTAATACTAAACTGGGAATTATGATTCCTTTTTTAGGTACAGCTTTTGGAATATTTTTGTTAAGGCAGCATTTTAAAACAATACCTAAGTCTCTATCAGAAGCGGCGAGAATAGATGGAGCAAATACATGGCAGATAATATGGAAAATTTATATGCCTTGTGCAAAACCAGCATATCTATCATTTGGAGTTGTTTCAATAAGCTATCATTGGAATAACTATTTATGGCCATTGATTGTTACAAATTCAACACAGAACAGAACTTTAACAGTAGGACTCGCATTATTTGCAAAATCCAAGGAAGCTACTATGCAATGGGCAAATGTCAGTGCGGCAACTTTTATAATAATATTTCCGCTAATAGTGATATTCTTTATTTTGCAGAAAAGATTTATCAACAGTTTTATAAGCTCAGGAATAAAAGAATAGGAGTGAATTATAGTGAAAAAATTAAAATTTTTAGGTATTGGGTCAGCTTTCTATCCATCTTTTGATAATACCAGTGCATTTTTCACATACAATGAAGATTTTTATCTTATAGACTGTGGAGAGAGTGTTTTTAAAAAAATATGGGATTTGAAAGAAATGAAGGAAAGCAAAAATATATTTATATTAGTAACTCATTTTCACTGTGATCATGTGGGAAGTCTGGGTTCTTTAATATCATATTTATATTTAAAAATGAATAAAATCCCTTATGTAATTCATCCTACGGAAAAAATAAAAGAATATCTGAAAGTAGTAGGAATAGAAGATAAATTTTATATTTATGAAAATATGTTACCTAAAATTTCACAGATAAAAAATAGTCATATAGAAGTTAAACATGTAGATGATATGGTATGTTACGGATATGAGATAATTTTTCCTGAGGAAATAATATATTATAGTGGAGATGCTGTAGATATACCGGAAAAAATATTGAAAAAATATTTTGAAGGAGAAATAAAGGAAATATATCAGGACACATGTAGTTATAAAAGTAAAAATCCTTCTCATGGAAATATATTCGATTTGGAAGAAAAAATTCCATATGAAAAAAGAAAAAATGTATATTGTATGCATTTAGAAAGAGATTTCAGAGATAAAATTATTGAAAAAGGATTTTCAGTACCTGAAATATTTGAATAAAAAATAAAATTTTAATTGTAGACATTTAGATAGGATAAGCTGTCTTGAAATTAGAAAAATTATGCTTAAAATAGTTTGAAAATAATGTTTAGGAAGTATTCTAATAATTTTACAATATAAAATAGAAAATGAACTATAAAAAAATAATTGTTTGCGCTTTGAGTAAGTTTATGATTTTTTCTTAGTGAATAAATATTTTTGACAAGTAAAATTTTGATAAATGGATAAATATATTTTTAACTAGATTTTGTATTAATTTCTGTTTTTAGGGCAGCTTTTAGTAATTTAAAATTTAATATTGACAATTTGAATTTTCGAGGTATAATTCGATTATAAGATAAATGTAATGCATTACATTTGTAGTGTTAAATTATAGAAACAATATAAAAATATATATTTTAAGGAGGAAAAATGAAAAAGATTTTATTATTGACAAGCCTGTTACTATGTCTATTCCTAGTATCATGTGGAAAAAGCGAAGAGAAAAAAGAAGATGCACCTAAAGGTGGAAAGAACACTTTGGTTGTTTATTCCAATTCCTTGACTGATGGAAGGGGAGAATGGTTAAAGGAAAAAGCAAAAGCGGCAGGATTTGAACTGGAATTTGTAGATGCAGGTGGGGGAGAAATAACGAACAGACTTATCGCTGAAAAGAATAATCCTATAGCAGATATAGTTTTCGGGCCTAACCAGATGGATTTTTCAAATATGAAAAAAGAAGGTGTCCTGGAACAGTATGTTCCAAAATGGGCAGCTGATGTAACAGATGGTCTGAATGATAAAGACGGTTACTTTCATGCAATTGTAAAACAGGCAATACTTATGGTATACGGAGAAAATCAGTATAATGCAGGGAATGCCCCTAAAGACTGGACAGATTTAGCGACAAAACCTGAATTTAAAGGAAAATATGAAGTGCCTTCATCATTGGGAGGAGGGACTACAAGAGTTGTAATTTCAGGTATTTTATCAAGATATAGAGATCCTAATGGAGAACTTGGAATTTCTGAAGCTGGATGGAAAATGATAACAGAGTACTTTAAAAACGGGGTTCCATCTGAAAAAGGTGTAGATTTATTTTCAAAAATCGCTGATAAAAAAGTTGGAATTGGACAGATTTGGTCAAGTGGAATAGCAGGAAGAGAGGAGCAGTATAAAATAAAGGTAGGAATAGTAAGACCTGAAATTGGAGTACCTTTTGTTATTGAAGGATTTGGAATTGTAAAAGGAACTAAAAATCTTGAAAAAGCTAAAGCATTTGTTGAATGGTTCGGTTCTCCTGAAATTCAGTCAGAATGGTCTAAAAAATTTACAAGTATGCCTGCAAATAAAAAAGCATTAGAATTGTCAGATCCTAAAATAATAGAATTTGAAAAGTCATTTACAAAGAAACAGGATTTAGACTGGGAATTTATAGCAGAAAATATTAATAAATGGACAGAAAAAATTGAACTTGATGTATTGCAATAAATGAAATTTAAAATTCAAAAGTTATATAAGAAGAGCTTCTTTATTGGATTTCATCTGAAATAAAGGAGCTCTTTTTGAAAGGGAGCATGAATAATGATAGATTTTAAGAATATAGAAATAAGATTTGGTGATTTCGTAGCCATACCTGATTTGACAATGAGTATATATGAGGGAGAATTCTTTACCCTGTTGGGACCTTCAGGATGTGGAAAAACAACTACTTTAAGAAGCCTTGTAGGATTTATAAATCCTTCGAAAGGGAAAATACTTATAGATGACATAGATGTTACAAATGTTCCTATTGAAGACAGAAAAATAGGAATGGTTTTTCAGAGTTATGCGCTTTTTCCTACAATGACTGTTTATGAAAATATCGCCTTTGGTTTGAAAGTGCGAAAAGAAACAAAGGAAGAAATTGATGAGAAAGTAAAAGATATAGCCCAGAAAGTCGATTTAGATGAAATTCAGCTGAAAAAGAAGGTTTCCGAACTTTCTGGAGGGCAGCAGCAAAGGGTGGCCATAGCAAGAGCTCTTATATTAAAACCAAAAATTCTTGTTTTAGATGAACCTCTTTCAAATTTAGATGCAAAGCTTCGTGTACAACTGAGAACAGAGCTGAAGGTTTTACAGAAAAAATTTGGAATAACAACAATTTATGTTACGCATGATCAGGAAGAAGCTTTGACGTTATCAGACAGGATAGCAGTCTTCAATAAAGGAATAGTGGAACAGATTGGAACGCCTGAGGAAATATATAACCAGTCAAAAACAGAATTTGTATGTAATTTTATTGGAGATATAAATGTAATCGAAAAAAATTTGCTTCAGAAATTTAATGAGGAACATAACACTGACTATGATATAAATAAAAAAGGATACATAAGAACAGAAAAAATAAGAAGTATAAAAAATGATGAAAAAGAAAGTATGGAAATAGAAGGAAGAGTAGTAGATAAGGAATTTTATGGAATGTTTACGAAATATTTAATAGATATAGATGGAAGTAAACTGAAAAAAATGGGGAAAAACGATGGAAATGAAAACTACGAGATAGGTGATATATTGAGTTTATACATTAATAAACATGATGTATTGCAGTATAAGGAGTGATAAATATGAAAAGAAAAATTTCTGTTTCAAAAATTCTTTCATATTTGATGTATGGGATAATCATATGGTTTGTAGTTGCATTTCTTATATATCCTAATTTAAATATACTGAAGATGATATTTTTCAGAAATGGTTCATTTAAGCTGGATTCATTGAAAAGACTGTTTTCTTCTCCAAGAGCTGTGAGAAGTTTAAAAAATAGTTTCATACTTGCAACAACTTTATTATTTACAGTCAATATAATAGGTATATTTTTAGTTCTTGTTGTAGATTACTTTGATATAAAGGGAGCAAAAATTTTAAAATTAGGCTATATGACTACACTTATATATGGTGGAGTTGTACTGGCTTCAGGATATAAGTTTGTATATGGAGCAAATGGAATAATGACAAAAGTACTTGTTTCAATTTTTCCCAATTTTAATGCAGGATGGTTTGAAGGTTATGGAGCTGTAGCTTTTGTAATGACTTTTGCAATAACATCAAATCATGTAATTTTTTTGTCAAATGCTATAAGAAAAATAGATTATTCGACTATAGAAGCGGCTAAAAATATGGGAGCTTCCCAGTTTTATATTTTGAGAAAAGTTGTATTACCTGTATTAAAACCTACTATATATGCAATTACAGTTTTACTTTATATTACGGGACTTGGAGCAACATCAGCCCCATTAATTGTCGGTGGGAAAAAATTTCAGACGATAGGTCCTATGATCCTGACTTTTTCACAAACAGTAAGCTCAAGGGATCTGGCGGCAGTTCTGGCACTGATATTGGGAATTGCAACGCTCATTTTACTTTCATTTATGATATATTTTGAAAGAAAAGGTAACTTTATGTCGGTTTCCAAGACAAAGTCAGTCATTGTAAAGCAGAAAATAAATAATCCATTAATTAATATTATAGTACATCTATTTGCTTATTTGCTGTTTTTTATATATATAATTCCAGTAATATTTGTAATAATATTTTCCTTTACAAATTCTAGAAGTATTTCAAGCGGAGCTATTACAGGATTTACATTTCAGAACTATATAGATGTATTTTCAAGTTTTGATGTATTAAAACCTTTTGTTACCAGTGTCTTTTATTCAGCTGGTGCTTCCATACTTGTTGTGATATTGACACTTGGTGTATCAAGAATATTGCATAAATACAAAAATATATGGGCTTTGATACTTGAATATATGATGCTCATTCCATGGGTTCTTCCATCCACGCTGATTGCCATAGGACTTATTACAGCTTTTGATAAGAAAAATATTCTGGCTTTCAATAATATACTGACAGGAACAATATGGCTTCTACTTATTGCTTATGTAATAGTAAAAATTCCATTTTCGTTAAGAATGTTAAAAGCTACATTTTTTAGTATTGATAATGAACTTGAAGAAGCGGCGACAAGTCTGGGTGCCTCTCCTTTCTATACATTCAGAAAGGTAATATTTCCTATTATATTACCTTCTGCAATGGCGATTTTGGCACTGAATTTTAATAGTCTGCTGGCAGATTACGACTTGACAGTATTTTTATATCACCCTCTACTAAAAACATTAGGAATTGTAATAAGAAGCAGTACGGATTCTACTCAGAACTTGAAGGATTCTCAAGCGGTTGCACTTGTCTATTCAGTAATACTTATGATAATTGCATCGGTGACACTGTATCTTATATACGGAAGAAGTGAAAAGTCAGTCAGTAAAAAATAGTATTTAAGTTTAACGAAGAAAGGATAGAGAATAGAAATGAAAAATATAGATTTGTATGGTAGGAAAGAATACGAGGAAATAAATGAGCTGTTAAATAGAAAAATAAATGAAAAAAAGACATTGGTAGCAGTACATCGCGGAATGTCAGCTGGAAATATAATAGAAAATACAATACCTGCCTATATTGCTACAATTGAAACCGGTGGAGATATATTGGAAGTAGATGTTATAAAATCTACAGATGGAGTATATTATGCTTTTCATAACGGAAATGAAAAAAGATTACTGAATAAAAGAAAAGACATAAAAAAAATGTCATCAAAGGAAATCGAAAAATGCAGTTACAATAATCCTATAGGTGAAAAGACAAGTTATAAAGTGGAAAAACTGGACACAATATTGAAACATTTTGAAGGAAAGGATGTTCTTATAAATATTGACAGGGCGTGGGAATATTTTGAGGATTTATTGAATTTTTTTGATAAATATGATATAAAAAAACAGTTAATAATAAAAAGTTCTCCTGAAGAAGAATATATGGAAATTTTTGAGAAACATAAAGTAAAATATATGTATATGCCTATTGTTAGGGATGAAAAGGAAGTTGAATTCTCAAAAAAATTTAAAAAGCTAAATCTTGTAGGATTTGAGCTTATTGCCAGAAATAATAAAAGTCTGTTTTTTGATGACAGTTATATTAGAAAATTGCAAAAAGAAAAATATTTTACATGGGTAAATTCAATAAAATTAAATGATGAGACAAATTTATATGCAGGGTATGACGATAGCCTTGCAATACTCGAAGGTTTTGAAAAAAGCTGGGGAGTAATCTTAAATAAAAAAGTGGATATAATACAGACAGACTGGCCTTCACTGCTGGCGGATTACATCAGAAGGAGATAAAATACAGACATAAAAATACGTAAGGTGAAACTATGAATATAAAAGAAGTAGCTCAGGAAGCAGGCGTTTCAGTCGCAACAATATCAAGAGTTTTAAATGGAAGTGAGAAAGTAAATCCTAAAACAAGGCAAAAAGTTACAAAAATAATAAAGAAAATGAATTATTTTCCCAATGTGAATGCAAAAGTGCTGAGAGAAAATAGAAGTAAGGTTATTCTTATATGTGTTCCGGATATAACAAATATTATTTATAGCCTTATAACAAAAGGAGTTCTGGAATATCTTAAAGAAAAAGGATATAATGGAATGATTCATATTTCATATGACAGATATAATCATAGAAATGAAGATATAGAAGAATATATTTCTCTTTTTGAAACAAAAAAAATTGACGGTATAATATTCATAACATCATCAATCAGTGAAGAAAATTATAAGAAACTAAATGAAAAGTATAATGTTATGGTATGTTCTGAATACTTTGAAGAGAGCATTCTCGAAACTGTAGGTGTAAATCAACGGAAAGCAATGTATTTTCTTGTTAAATATCTGTTTGAAAAGAAAAATATAAAAAAAGCAATGTACTACACATGGGAAATTCCTACAGGTACTTCAAGAGAACGTTTGAAGGGTTATTTAGACTATATGGAAGAAAAAGGCAAAAAGGACAATAGACAAAATTATAAACAGATTGATTTCAGGGAGTTGGGAAATTTTTCTGAAGAATTAAAACAAGATCTTGAAAACGACGAAGAAATAGAAGCCGTAATTCTGAACAGCGATTTTTATGCAATATACACAGAAAAATTATTAAAAAGATTTAAAAGAAGAATTTATGTTGCAAGCTTTGATGGAACACAGCTATTGGATATGGTATCTGATAAAATAGTTCATATAAAGCAGCCTTTTCAGGAAATGGGAAAAATAAGTGCGGAACTTTTAATAAAAAAAATGAATGGAGAAGATTACGAAAAAAAAGTATATCTGGACTATGAATTAATTGATAAAGGGGACTGTCTCAAAAAGAAAACTTAAAAATATCACATATCTTATTTTAACAGGATAAATAAGGGATTCAGAGCAGTGTAAAGGCTGCTCTTTTTATATTAAATGATATATTATTCCGGTGCATAAATGTATTTCTGAATAAAACTTATTAGCTAGGATAATAAAAATAGGTGTACTGCACCCCTAAGGGTATGAGGGTACTAATTAGTACAGGATTCCTTGAATCAGTAGAAAAACTACTAAAACAAAAAGAAAAGTACGCATAGCACACCTCCTTATAAATGGTTACGAGTTTTGGGAAACTCGTTCAAAAAAATTATAACAAAAAAGACTGAAGTAATCCAGTCCTTTTTATCCCAAATTTTATTTAACCATTTATAAGTACCCTTTGAGGGTCTACCTTAAGGTGTTTCTATTATATCAGATTATTGTATTTTATGCAAATTCATTTTTTGGCAGTCTAAAAAAATAGAAAAAAGATAATATTGAAAAATTTTAATAAATAAGGTAAACTAAATAATAAAAAGAAAGATACAACGAATAAATATTAATTGGGAGGAAAATATGAATTATTATGTAGGGATGGACTTAGGAGGAACAAATACTAAAATAGGACTTGTTGATGAAGCGGGGAATATTATTTTTACAACAATAGTAAAGACAGATTCTATGGAAGGATTTGAAAAAACTATTGAAAGACTGTCTAAAATTTTATTGGAACAGGTAAAAGGGAGCAATATAAACTTTGAATCAGATGTAAAAGGAATAGGAATAGGAGTTCCAGGTCCTATAGTAAATGCAAGAATTGTAAAATTCTGGGCTAATTTTCCATGGCCAAGGGAATCTGATCTGGCAGGAGAATTTGAAAAGCATCTGAATAAACAGGTAAGAGTAGATAACGATGTGAATGTCATAACTCTTGGCGAAATGTGGAAAGGTGCCGCACAGGGTTACAAGAATGTTCTTGGACTTGCGATAGGAACAGGAATCGGTGGAGGAGTAATAGCTGATGGAAAACTTGTAAGCGGTAAAAATGGTGCCGGTGGAGAAGTGGGGCATATAAAAGTTGCGAAAAATGGAAAACTTTGCGGATGTGGACAGGAAGGATGCTGGGAAGCGTATGCTTCAGCTACTGGATTAATAAGGGAAGCACAGAGCAGACTAGCCGTAAATAAAACTAATAAACTTTATGAAAGAGTTAAAGGAAGAGAGATAGAGGCAAAGGATATATTTGATGTTGCGAAGGAAGGAGACGAATTTGCCTTGAAACTTGTTGACTACGAAGCTGATTATATTGCACTTGGAATAGGAAATCTGCTGAATGTCCTTGATCCTGAAATAATAGTAGTTGGAGGGGGAGTTGCACTTGCAGGGGATATACTCTTCAATGCAATAAATGAAAAACTGAAGCAGTATGCATTGCCTTCAACTCTGGAAAATCTAAAGATAGTTCAGGCTCAGCTTGGAAATGATGCAGGTATTTTAGGTGCCGCATATCTTGGAATGATGTAGCAGTTTAAATGAAGGACGGTTTAAACTGTCTGGAGTTCAAATTCTAAGAAAACAAAAGAAAAAGTGTGGTATAATAAGTAACATACCATACATTTAGGAGGAGTAATTTAAAGTGGAAACAATAACCGGGGGCAGTCTGCTTTTACAGTTTATTGTAATAGTGGCATTAACAGGAATAAATGCTTTTTTTTCAAGTGCCGAAATGGCAATAGTTTCAATAAATAAAAATAAACTTAAAATACTGGTGGAAGAGGGAAATAAGAAGGCAATCATGCTGGAAAACCTTATGAAGGAGCCGAGCAAGTTTTTATCAACAATTCAGGTTGGAATAACACTTGCAGGATTTTTTGCTTCGGCTTCCGCAGCAACAGGGCTTTCACAGTATCTGTCAATATATCTGAGAAAATTGGGAATTCCTTACAGTGGACAGATTTCAATGATTTTAATAACTTTTGTGTTATCATATATAACACTGGTTTTTGGTGAGCTCATTCCAAAAAGGATAGCTCTAAAGTCATCGGAAAAAATAGCGCTTTCATCGGTAGGGACAATAGTAACAGTTTCAAAAATATTTTCACCTTTTGTCAAATTCCTGACATTTTCAACAAATATAGTGCTGACTGCATTAAAAATGAAGGAAGATAACATTGAGGAAAAGGTTTCAAAGGAAGAACTGCGTTCACTTGTAGAAGTGGGAAGGGAACATGGAATTATCAATGAAGTTGAAAAGGAAATGATAGAAAATATTATTGAATTTGATGAAAAGGTTGCACGGGAAATAATGATTCCTAGGACAAAGGTATTTCTTATTGATAAAAATATTTCAGTAGATGAACTGTTTGAAAAAAAGGAAGTGGAAGTATATTCTAGAATCCCTGTGTATGAAGATGAAGCGGACAATATTGTAGGAATACTGTTTATGAAGGATCTGATGATAGAGGCATACAGGAAAGGATTTCAAAATGTCAAACTGCCGGAAATCATGCAGGAAGCCTATTTTGTTCCTGAAACAAAAAATGTCAACGAGCTTTTTAATGAAATGCAGTCTGAAAAGAAACATATTGCCATACTGATAGATGAATATGGTGGATTTTCAGGTATTGTAACATTGGAAGATCTGATTGAGGAAGTAATGGGGAATATATCTGATGAGTTTGATGCAGATGATTCTTCCATTAAAAAACTTTCTGCAAATAAATACCTGATAAATGGAGAACTGTCATTAAATGACCTGAATGACTATTTTCATATTGAGCTGGAGTCCAAGCATTATGATACTTTAAGTGGACTGTTAATTGAACATATGGGATATATTCCTGAAGATAATGAGGATATAGAGCCTATTATAATTGACGGAATTTCATTCAAGCCTAAAAGAGTTAAGGATAAGAAAATCGAATGGGTACTTGCAAAATTTAATAAAGAAGAAAATCTAAATTAAAAAGGATTTATGAAAGGAAAATATGACTATAAGAAAGAAATATCTATTGTTATCTGTTTTAATTGATTTTTTAATAGTGTTCACTGTTGGTATTTTTTCATTGAAATCTGAAAATTTTCTTTTTAATTATTTATTCTATCCTATAATATTTTTAGTATTGCTCAAGGTAAACATTAGATTATGGATGTATTTATACAGTAATTACATGAATGTTCTGGATAAAGAACTAGATCCGGAAAAATTTATAGAACTTACTGAAAATGAGTATAATAAAAATAAGAACAAAAAATATAGAAACTATATGAAATTAAATTTATCTGCAGGATATTCTTCAGCAGGAAAAATAGAAACGGCATATGAAAAATTAAAAGAAGTCGACTTATCCAAAAAATTATATAGGGAACGGGATAAAATTTTATACTATTATAATGAAGCTTTATTTCTTATTACTCTTGGAAAAAAAGAGGCAGCGACAGAAATTTATAACAAACATATATTAGAAGAGATAGGAAAAATTAAAAATAACAAAAAACTTGGTGAAATATATAGTGGTCTTATAAAAGTTCTGGAAAGAATACTATTTTATGAAAATGACAATGAAAAAATGATTGAAATTTTAAATGAAGCATTGAAAAAATCAAAGACAAAACGTCAAAATTTAGGGTTTAAATATCTTCTTGCAACATACAAGGAGAAAATAGGAAAAATAGAAGAAGCGATGGAATTATACAAAGAAGTCGTTGAAAACGGGAATAAGCTCTATATAGTACAGGAAGCTAAAGAGAAACTGGAGAATTTAAGTAAATAGTGAAAATAAAAAATTGGAATTTTATTGTAAAAGTTCCAATTTTTTATTTAAAAACAAAAAAACAAACAAAAAAGTAAAAAATATGTTGACTTTTGTTCTTTTCTGTGTTATTTTATTGTCAGGAGGAAAGATAACATAAAAAATAAAACAAAACTGAACTGTGTTATCTGAAAATAATATGAAAAAATTAAATAAGAAAGCAAATGAAATGAATTTAAGTGAGCTGGCATCCTACATTGATTATTCAGTTTTAAAACCTGAATTTACAGAAGAAGAAATAATCGAGCTAACAAAAGATGGAGTAAAACTGGGGTGTGCTACAATATGTATAAATCCAGGATATATGGATTTATGTGAGCCTTATATAAAAGGAAGCGAAACAATGCTGTGTCCTGTAACTGATTTTCCGTTTGGAACAAGTTCAACAGAATCAAAGGTAAAACAGATTGAACTAGTTGCTAAATATGATACAGTCAAGGAAATAGACACAGTCGCAAATTTTGGATTAATAAGAAGTGGAAAATACGAAGAAGTTACAAAGGATATAAAGGCATGTGTTGAGGCTGCCCATAAATATGGAAAGGAAATAAAAATTATTTTTGAAACGGATGCATTGAATGAAGAACAGATAAGAAAAACATGTAAATGCTGTATTGAAGCGGGAGCAGATTTTGTAAAGACGAGTACAGGATTTTTAACAGGTTATGAAAATAAAGGAGCTACTCCTGAAATTATAAAGATAATGCAGGAAGAAGTAGGAGATAAATGCAAAGTAAAAGGAAGTGGCGGGATACGTACAAGAGAACATTTTCTTGAACTGATAGACATGGGAATAGATAGAATGGGTGTTGGTTATAAGTCTGTTCCTGTTGTATTGGATTTGAAAAAATAAAAAAATAAAAATAAACAAAAAAATAAAAAGGAGGAACATTAAATGAAAACATTTAAAGAAAACTTTTTATGGGGCGGAAGCTTAGCAGCAAATCAATGTGAGGGTGCTTTTGATGTAGACGGAAGAGGATTAGACTTGATGGACATTATTCCAGGAGGATTAGAACTCAGAAAAAAAGCATATGCATCTCCACTTGACTATATAGATGAAAATATAGAATATTCACCAAATAGAATAGCAATAGATTTTTATCATCATTATAAAGAAGATATTTCATTATTTGCAGAGATGGGATTTAACTGTTTAAGAATATCTGTAAACTGGACAAGAATATTTCCAAATGGTGATGAAAAATTACCAAATGAAAAAGGATTGTCATTTTATGATTCGCTAATTGATGAATTACTAAGCCACGGCATAGAACCTGTTATTACTTTAAATCATTTTAATGTTCCTTATTATCTTGCAAAAAAATATGGTGGTTGGGCAAATAGAAAAATTATAGATTTCTATCTGAATATTGTAAAACTGTTAATGGAAAGATATAAAGGAAAAGTAAATAAATGGATTACATTTTGCGAGATAAATATGGCACTAAAACAACCTTATTTTACACTAGGATTATTGTATAAAAAAGAAGAAAACATAAAACAAAGGCAATATCAGGGAATTCATCATCAACTTATTGCTTCGGCACTAGCAACAAAAATTGCACATGAAATAGATGAAAATAATAAAGTTGGTTGTATGATTGCAGCTGGAATAAGATATCCTTATAGTTGCAATCCAAAAGATGTATTAAAAGCTTTTGAAATGAATAATAAAGAGCTTATGATTACAGATGTACAGGTTTTTGGAGAATATCCATATCAAATGAAGAATTTAATGAAAAAAGAAAATATAAAATTAAAAATAGAAGAAGAAGATTTAGAAATTTTAAAAGAATATACACTTGATTTTATTGCATTAAGTTATTATGCAAGTCATATAGCTACAGAAAATAAAGAGCTTGAAAATGATATTTTTGAAAAAATTGCTAACCCGTATTGTAAGAAAACAGAATGGGGATGGACAATAGACCCAATAGGATTTAGACTAACACTGAATTTTTTACAGGAAAGATTTCATAAACCTTTATTTATTGTCGAAAATGGATTAGGGGCATCTGATAAAGTTGAGAAAGATGGAACAATTAATGATGAATATCGTATAGAATTTTTAAAACAACATATTGAGCAAGTTAAACTTTCCATAGAAGATGGAGTAGATATTATGGGATATTTAACTTGGGGTCCGATTGATGTAATATCGGCTACTGAAGGGCAAATGAAAAAAAGATACGGCTTTATTTATGTAGATCGTGATGATGAAGGAAGAGGGACTTTAAAGAGAACTAGAAAAAAGTCATTTGAATGGTATAAAAAAATTATAAAATCTAATGGAGAAGATTTAAGCAAGTAAAAAATATAGATGTAATGTAAAGAAGGAGGACAATATGAAATTTTTTATAGATACTGCAAATGTAGAAGATATAAAGAAAGCTAATGATATGGGGATTATATGTGGCGTAACTACAAATCCTTCATTAATAGCAAAAGAAGGAAGAAACTTTGAAGAAGTAATTAAAGAAATTACTACTATTATAAATGGGCCAATTAGTGGAGAAGTAAAGGCTACAACATTAGATTATAAAAAAATGGTGGAAGAAGGAAGAGAAATTGCAAGTATCCATTCTAATATGGTTGTTAAAATACCAATGACAGTTGATGGATTAAAAGCATGCAAGATTCTTTCAAGTGAGGGAATTAAAACAAATGTTACATTAATTTTCAATTCAGCACAAGCTTTATTGGCTGCACGTGCAGGGGCAACTTATGTATCTCCTTTTCTTGGAAGATTGGATGATATAAGTGTACGAGGAATTGATTTAATTAAAGAAATTTCTAAAATATTTAAAGAAACAGCACTTGAAACTGAAATAATATGTGCAAGTGTAAGGACACCTATTCATATTATTGATTGTGCATTAGCAGGTGCAGATATTGCAACAGTTCCTTATACTGTACTTGAACAAATGACAAAACATCCTTTGACAGATGTAGGGATCAAAAAATTTCAAAAAGATTATGAACAAGTATTTGGTAAATAAAATTTAAAAATTGAGGTAAAAAAATGGATTTATTAAGATTAAAATGTCTTGCAAATAAAATAAGAAAAAGTATTATTTTAAGTACTTATTCAGCAAAATCAGGACATCCTGGAGGTTCTTTATCAGCAACAGAAATTCTAACTTATCTTTATTTCAATAAAATGAATATAGATTCTAAAAATCCAAAAATGGAAAACAGAGATAGATTTATACTTTCAAAAGGACATGCAGCTCCAGGATATTATTCTACATTGGCAGAAAAAGGATTTTTTCCAAAAGAAGATTTGGTAACATTAAGACAGCTAGGTTCATATTTACAAGGGCATCCAGACTGTAAAAATATTCCTGGAGTGGACATGTCAACAGGTTCATTAGGACAAGGAAGTTCGGTGGCTGTTGGAATGTCACTTTCTGCAAAAATGCAAAAAAAATCATATAAGATTTATTGTTTGTTAGGAGATGGTGAATTAGAAGAAGGTCAAGTATGGGAAGCGGCAATGTTTGCAGGAAATCATGAACTAAATAATTTAATTTTTATTGTAGATAACAATGGATTACAAATTGATGGGGCAATAAATGAAGTTTGTTCTCCATATCCAATTGATAAAAAATTTGAAGCATTTAATTTTTTTATAATTAATGTAAAAGATGGAAATGATTTTGAGCAAATTGATAATGCTTTTAAGCAAGCTGAGGAAATAACTAAAATGCCAGTTGCCATTATTTTAAAAACAGTAAAAGGAAAAGGAATTTCATTTATGGAAAATAAAGTTGGATGGCATGGAACAGCACCTAATAGAGAGCAGTATGAAAAAGCCATGGAAGAACTGGAAATGGAGGAAAGAAAATTATGCCAGAAATAAAAAAAATTGCAACTAGAGAAAGTTATGGAAATATGCTTGTAACATTAGGGGAAAAATATAAAGATATTGTAGTATTAGATGCAAATTTAGCGGCTGCAACAAAAACAAATATATTTAAGGAAAAATTTCCTGAAAGGCATATTAATTGTGGAATTGCAGAAGCAAATATGATGGGAATTTCTGCTGGGTTATCATTAACAGGATTAGTTCCATTTGCCAGTAGTTTTGCAATGTTTGCAGCAGGAAGGGCATTTGAACAGATAAGAAATTCTATAGGATATCCCCATTTAAATGTAAAAATTGGAGCAACTCATGCTGGAATTTCAGTAGGTGAAGATGGAGCGACTCATCAATGTAATGAAGATATTGCTTTGATGAGAACAATTCCTGAAATGATAATTATAAATCCAAGTGATGATATAGAGGTGAAAGCTGCAGTGGAAGCAGCCTATAAAACTAAAGGACCTTTTTATATGAGATTTGGAAGATTGCCAGTTCCTATTATAAATGATAATTCTGAATATAAATTTGAATTGGGAAAAGGAATAATCTTAAAAGGAGGTGAAGATTTAACAATTATTGCAACTGGATTATGTGTGCATGAAAGTCTTGAAGCTGCAAAAAAACTTGATTCCAAAGGGATTAGTACGGGAGTGGTGAATATACATACTATAAAACCTTTAGATGAAGAATTAATTTTAAAAATTGCACAGAAAAAAAATAAAATTGTTGTGGTAGAAGAACATTCCATTATAGGAGGACTTGGAAGTGCTGTATGTGACTGTCTTTCAGGAAAAACAGAAACTCCAGTTTTAAAAATAGGAATTAATGATATTTATGGAGAATCTGGTTCAGCTTTAGAACTTATAAAAAAATATGGACTAGATGCAAAAGGGATAGTAAACAGTATAATGAAAAAATTTAATTTAGAATAAACAATTTATAGAAAGTGTAGGAAGACATATGAGAAATAAAATTTTTGGAATATTGCAGAGAATAGGTAAATCTTTTATGCTCCCAATAGCTACTTTACCTATTGCTGGTTTATTATTAGGAATTGGAATATCATTTACAAATCAGGCAACGCTGTCTACATATGGCTTAGTGAAAATAATGGGGCCGAATTCATCAATATATATTATATTAACAGTAATGAAAAAATGTGGAGGGATAGTATTTGAAAATCTACCTTTGCTTTTTGCTATTGGAGTTGCCATTGGGATGGCTAAGAAAGAAAAGGAGACTGCGGCACTTGCTGCAGCTATTGCTTTTCTTGTAATGCATTCAGCAATTTCAGCAATGATTGAAATAACAGGAGGAAGTGAAAATCTTTTAGATGGAGCGACAGGTTCAGTTTTAGGAATTACTTCTTTGCAAATAGGTACATTTGGTGGAATTATTGTTGGTCTTGGTGTAGCTGTTTTACATAATCGTTTTTATAATATACGTTTACCAAAAGTTTTATCATTTTTTGGAGGAACAAGATTTGTACCTATTATAAGTACACTCATTTATGGAATAGTTGGAATTATAATGTTTTTTATATGGCAACCAGTTCAAAAAGGAATTCTAGCATTAGGAATTTTAGTTCAATCTTCAGGTTACATAGGAACATTCTTTTATGGATTAATTTTTAGATTATTAATTCCTTTTGGACTTCATCATATTTTTTATGTTCCATTTTGGCAAACAGCAGTTGGTGGAACAATGAAGATTAGTGGTGAAACAGTGGTAGGAGCTCAAAATATATTTTTTGCACAGTTAGCTGATCCAAATACTATAGAATTTTCTACTTCAGCTACTAAATTTTTTTCAGGAGCAATAGTAGTTATGGTTTTCGCTCTTCCAGGAGCAGCTTTGGCAATATATAATACTGCAAAAATAAACAAAAGAAAAGATATTGAAGGATTATTGGTATCAGCAGCTTTAACAACTATATTAACGGGAATTACAGAACCTATAGAATTTGCTTTTTTATTTGCGGCTCCAGGATTGTTTATTGTTCATGCTATTTTAACTGGAATAGGGTATGTGATGGCACAAATTCTTCATATAGCGGTTGGAGTGACATTTACAGGAAGTATCATTGATTTATTTATGTTTGGAATTTTACAAGGAAATGCAAAAACTCATTGGATTCGTATAATACCTTTAGGAATATGTTATTTTATACTATATTACTTAGTATTTACATTTATTATAAAAAAATTTAATTTAAAAACACCTGGTCGTGAAGAAGATGAATCTACAACTTTAGGAAATAATAAATCGTCTGATGAAATTTCTTCCTTAATTATACAAGGACTTGGAGGAAAATTAAATATCGTAGATATTGATTGTTGTGCAACTAGATTAAGAATAACGGTTAAAAATGCTGAAAAAGTGGAAGAAAAAATCTTGAAATCAACAGGAGCAGCAGGTATAATTATAAAAGGGGAAGGTGTTCAAATAATTTATGGACCTAATGTAAATATTGTAAAAACTAATTTAGAGGATTATTTACCGGATGTTCCTGATGAATTGTTATGACAAATATTGTTTCTTTTTGTTTGCCTTTTCAAAAAAAAAGTGATAATATAAAAAAAAATATAGAAGTGGAGAATTATAATGCTTGCAAGTCAAAGATTTGAAAAAATTATTGAAATGGTAAATGAAAAGGGAATAGTAAATACAAAAGAACTGGCACTGATTCTAAAAGTTACTGAAACTACTATACGGCGAGATACTGAAGAGCTGGAAAAGCAGGGAAAAATAATAAGGGTTCATGGAGGAGCCAAAAGTATAAATCAGAAAACTGTCATGTCAAACCGTGATGAAAAGGATATGAAAGAGCGTACAGAAAACTATGAGAAAAAAGATAAAGTATGTAAAAAAGCTGCTTCATTTATAAAAAATGGAGACTGTATCTTTCTTGATGGAGGAACTACGGTGGCTCCGATAGTCAAGTATTTAAAAGGGAAAAATGTAAAAATAGTGACAAACAGCATACTTGTAGCAAAAGCATTTAATGATAGTGGCTCAGAATTATTTGTAACAGGTGGAAAATATATTCAGGAATACGATATGCTTGTAGGTTCAATTGCACTGGACAATTTATCCGATTTTAATTTTGACTATGCTTTTTTAGGGTGTGCAGGACTTGATTTGGAAAGACAGGTAGTCTATACAACTGAAATGGAAACGATGCTCATAAAAAAGAAGGCTATGGAATTGTCTGTAAAGAAATATCTGTTACTGGATGATTCTAAATTGTCAGTCAGAGGTTTTTATACATTTGTCGACAGCTCAGAATTTGATGCAGTAATATGCAATAATTTTTCTGATTTTCAGGAAGAAGATTTACCTGATAATTTTATTATGGTATAAGTATTAATAAGAAGCTAATATTAAAGAAATAGAAAAAGGGAAGGTAGAAATTCTGATGAGGGAAATTAATAAATCTGAAATAGCTGAATATATCAATATTCTTGGAAAATTTTGCGGAAAAAGAGATATTCAGGAATTAACTACTTTAGAACTGAAAAAAAAATATAATATAAAACAGGCGGATATAATGGTTCTATTTGGAGGCTCAATTCTTTCAGGGGGAGACGTTCTTGCAAATGGAATTAAAAATAATGTTGCCCGAAAATACATTATTGTTGGCGGAAGGGGTCACACTACAGCTTCACTTGAAAGAAAATTTTACGAACTTTATCCTGAAACTGACAGGACTTCTGACTTGTCTAAAATTTCTGAAGCAGAGATTTTTAAAAATTATTTAAAATATAAATATAATATAGAACCTGATTTTCTGGAAATATATTCTACGAATTGTGGAAATAATATTACAAATTTACTGGAGTTGTTAAAAAAGGAAAATATATCTTTTCAAAGTATTATTATTTCACAGGATGCAACAATGCAGCTAAGAATGGATGCAGGACTTAGAAAGTATGTTTCAGGAAATGTAGAAATTATTAATTTTGCAACATATGAAGTGGAAGTTTGTGAAAAAGATGGAGAATTTATTTTTAATAAGAATGTAGATAATATGTGGGACATAGAAAGATATATAACATTATTGATGGGGGAAATTCCAAGGCTTACTGATGATGAAAATGGCTACGGTCCTAAGGGAAAAGGGTATATAGCGCATGTTGATATTCCTGATAATGTAGAAAAAGCTTTTCTTATCTTAAAGGAAGTGTATGGTGATAAAGTAAGAAAAGCAAATTCTCTGTATGCTTCAAAATAAAAAACTGCCTAAAAATAGTAATATAAAATAAGGTTATATTTATTCTATTTTGAGGCAGTTTTTCTATTTAAAAAGTTATTATTTTTTATATTCATACATTCCAAGACGGTTATTCATAATATAGGCAATAGGAATAAAAAGCTTTCTAAATCCATGGAGCAGGTGTTTTAATTCATCAGTGAAGTTAATAAGCCCTGTCTGTTTTATTTTTGGATTGAGTTTAACAACTTCACTTCCATCTTTTACTCCCCATTTGAATTCTGCATTTTTCATTGTTTTTAAAGTATCGTGTCTTCTTGCCTGCTTTACAAGTTTTTTAGAAAGTAAATCCAGATAAAGCGTAAACTTGTCAAATCGGTCAGTCAGTATATTAAGAAAATTTTTCACTTCATTTTCATCAAAATACATAAGAACACCTTCAGAAATAATAAGCAGCTCTTTTCCATTAATTTCAACATCTTCAGTCCAGCTTGAATCAAAAGCTGATTTTGGAATATTTCTGACTCTTGGATTTTCTTCAAAAAATACTTTTCTTTGTTCTATAACTTCAGGTAAATCAAGATTATACCATGTTATTTTTCCATTATCAATTCTGCTGAATCTTGTATCAAGTCCTGCACCAACTGAAACAATAACACAGTCAGGGTATTTATCCATAAATTTTTTTATTTCCTGATCCATAGTTTTTGCTCTCGCGAGAATTCCATGGTATGACATCCATCCCTTATCAAATTTACTGAAATCATAGTCAATTCTAGACATTATTTCAGCAGATTTTCTATCATTTAACACAGGATTAGGACTGTCTGCATCCTTTCCTCTGGCATTTAATGTTATTAGAAGAGTTTCTGAAACGTTTTTGAATTTTGTATCCATTTGAATCATCTCCATTTTAAATTATTTTGATTATCAAAATTTATATATTATATTTAAGCAGAAAAAAACATTTAAGTCAAGAAATAAAAAATTTTAGAAACTTTTTATGAAATATATGTTATAATTAACATTCTGATAAAATTTTACAACAGCAAAAAGTGTAGTAAAAATGGAAAATCACTTGAAAATAATAAAGTTACATGTATATGAGATAAATATAAATATTTGAAAAAATTTAAGGAGGAAATCAGATGGAACAGGAAAGGCATGGAAAAAAGAGGAGATTTCATGAATTTCTGGAAAATTATTATGAACTTTCAAAAAATGGAACAGATGTAAAAACAGAGATAATAGCCGGAATGACAACATTTCTGACAATGGCATATGTGCTTGCTGTAATTCCTGGATTTTTAAAGGAAGCGGGAATTCCGGAGGGAGGATTGTACACTGCAGTATGTTTGATAGCAATGACAGGAACTCTAATGCATGCACTGCTTTCAAAACTTCCTGTAGCAACAGCTCCCGGGCTTGGGCTTACAGTGTTTTTTGTTTCAACAGTTGTTGGAAGGATGGGATATACATGGCAGCAGGGCCTTGCGGCTGTTACTATTTCAGGTGTTGTACTTGTACTTGTGACAGCCTCTTCAGTCAGAAGAATTGTGCTGGATGGACTGCCGGAAAATATAAAAACTGCAATTACAGCAGGAGTAGGACTTTTTATAGCATTAATCGGATTAAAAAGTTCAGGAATAATTATAGCAACAGAAACAGGGCTGTTTTTAGGAAACTTTAAGGAAAGTTCTGTACAGCTTAGTGTATTTGGACTGCTTCTGATGCTAATTCTAATGGCAAGAAATGTGAAAGGGGCATTAATAATATCAATAATTGCGACTACTTTACTGGGAATACCTATGGGAGTGACGGATTTAAGTAAATGGCATGGTTTTGTATTACCTGGTGGTGTAGGTGATTTATTTTTTAAACAGGATTTTAAAGGTCTGTTAGGACAAAAGGATGTATTTTCAGGACTTATAAATATAGTAATGATAGTACTTACAATAAGCATGGTTGATTTTTTTGATAAAATAGGTACTTTGCTGGCAATAGCAAGTAAAGGAAAGCTTTACAATGAAAAAGGTGAAGTTAAAAATATGAAGAGGGCACTGCTGTGTGAATCATCTACAACTATAATAAGTTCCTTTTTTGGAGCAACAACTACTTCAACATATCTGGAGTGTACTGCAGGCATAGCAGAAGGCGGAAGAACAGGACTTGCAGCCTTTTCAACTGCTGTACTGTTTGGAGTTTCCTTTTTTCTGTCAGGAATAGTAAGCATTATTCCTGGAGCTGCAACATCTCCTGCTTTAATAGTTGTGGGAGTGTTAATGCTAGGAGTGGTTACAAAAATTGATTTCCATGATTTGACAGAAGGAGCGCCGGCATTTTTTGCAATTACACTTATGCCTTTTACTATGAGTGTTGCAGAAGGAGTGGCGGGAGCAGTAATAAGCTATGTGGTTTTAAAGCTTGCAACAGGAAGAAAAGAAGAAATAAAGCCAATAATGTATATATTGGCTATCCTTTTTATATTAAAGCTTGCTTTGACATAGTTTCTAAAATTGATTTTAAAACAGGTGGCTAAAAAAGTTGACAAATATTTCTACAATGATTGGTATAAATATGGAAGGCAACATATTAGCCACTTTTATATTTTTTTTGAGAACAATATTGATTCCTAAGCCACAAATCATTATCCCACCTAAAAAATTTAAGTCAGTTATTGCATTTGGAGTAAGAAAATCTTTTATCTGTCTTGCAAAAAGAAAGAACAGTCCTTGGTAAATAAGTGCTGAAAAAGCTGAAAAAATAGTTCCTACTCCATATATAGACGCAAAAACTATAGCTGTAGCTCCATCCAGAACGGCTTTTATGTTTAAAATTTTATCATCTCCTGTGAGACCGCTGTTTATGGAGCCCATTATTGCCATAGCTCCTATACAGTAAAGAATAGTTGTTACAGAGAATCCTTTCGCAAAATTAAATTCTTTTTCTTCATTTTCAACGGAATTTAAGGAGTTTCTATTTCTATATGAAATTGATGAAATTCTTGAAAATTTATTTTCAATAAAAATACTTAATTTTTTTATTTGTAAATCTATATCGATAATTTGCCCAATAATGGCTCCAGCTACGAGATACACAAGAACAATGATGTCCCTATTTGATTTAAGTGTACTTTTTACTCCTGATATTATAATGAAAAGTCCGATACTGTCCATTATAATATTTCTCATGCTTTCCTTTATTTTATTTCCTATAACAAGGCCAAGTATACTTCCAGCTAAAATAGCGATGAAATCGGTAATAATTCCCATTTTTTTCCTTTCAGATATTATTTTCAGGAATGATTATATCATAAAAAAATAGAAAATTATAGGAAAATATATGAGTTTTTTAAAGCATAATATGATAAAATATTGAATACAAATTATTCTAAATCAAAGAGCAGACCTGAAAGGTGGGAAAATGCATAAAGAAAAGAATTTGAAGTACGATGAATCGGAAAAATTTAAAGACATAAAATCTGAAAATATAAAAATAAGGGATGTTCTGCCTGAAGATGCAGAAAGGATACAGGAGATATATTCACCATATGTTGTGGATACTGTAATATCTTTTGAAATCACGGTTCCAGATAAATCAGAAATGAAGAAAAGGATTAAAAAATTACTGGCAAATGACTTTCCGTATATAGTTGCCGAAAATGATAGGGGAACAGTTGTCGGATATGCCTATGCTGATAAATTTGGAGAAAGGGAAGCATACAGATATTCATTTACCATAAGTATTTATCTTGATATGGAAGTTCAGTCAAAAGGAATAGGACAGAAGCTTTATGATGAACTGGAAAACAGAATGAAAAAAATGGGTGTAGTGCAGGTACTGTCAGCAATAACAGGAAAAAATGAAAAAAGTCTTAAGTTTCATGAGAAAAACGGTTTTACAAAAATAGGACATTTTCCAAATGTAGGATACAAAATGGGAGAATGGCATGATATTATATGGATGAATAAAACTATCAGCAGCATTGAAAAAGTTGAAAACAGGAAAAAATAAAATAATGTGAAAATAAAATTTAATTTTTGTGATTTATAAAAAACGTAACATGCATTACGTTTTTTTTTGTGAAAAAATATTATAATAGTTTCAAGAAAAAATGCTAATAAAAGTGACAGACTATTTGTGGATGAAATGATTTAGTAGCTGTCAGCGTTATTTAAAATAAAATTTTTGGAGGTAGTAAAATGAGTATGTTTTGTTTTCAATGTCAGGAAACGGCTAAAAATGAAGGATGTACAGTAAAAGGTGTATGTGGAAAAACTGATGAAGTGTCAAATCTTCAGGATGTTCTTGTATTTGCTGCAAAAGGAGTTGCCGCATATTCAAGTCAGTTGAGAAATGCTGGTAAAAGATATGATAAAGTTGATGAGTATCTGTACAGATCACTGTTTATTTCAATAACAAATGCAAACTTTGATGGTGATGAAATAATAGAAGCAATTAAAGAAGGTGTAAATTTAAGAAAATTCTTGAAATCAGAACTGGAAAAAGCTGGAATTGCCTTAGATCCAAAATTTGAAAATAATTTCCTTACAACATATGAATACAATGAAAATGATGATTTAGTTGAACTTTCTAAAAAAGTGGGAGTATTAAGAACTGAAAATATAGATGTAAGATCATTAAGAGAAATGGTACTTTATGGATTAAAAGGAATGGCCGCATATGGATTCCACGCTTATAATTTAGGTTCAACAGACAATGATATTTATAAATTCTATGAAAAAGCATTACTTGCAACTGTAGATGACAGTCTTTCAGCTGAAGAATTAACGGCTTTAGTATTTGAAACAGGAGAATATGGAGTAAAAGTAATGGCTTTACTTGATGGAGCAAACACTTCTGCATATGGAACACCTGTTGCAACAGAGGTAAACATTGGAGTTGGAAAAAATCCTGGAATACTGATTTCTGGACATGATTTGAAAGATATAAAAGACCTGCTTGAACAGACAGAAGGAACTGGAGTGGATGTATATACTCACTCAGAAATGCTTCCTGCACACTATTATCCTGAATTGAAGAAATATAAGCATCTTGTAGGAAACTATGGAAATGCATGGTATCATCAGGTAACTGAATTTGAAACATTTAACGGACCGGTTGTATTTACTACAAACTGTATAGTTCCTCCAAGACCAAATTCAACTTATAATGACAGAATATTTACATTAAATGCTGCAGGATATCCTGGATGGAAAAAATTGAAAGCTGATGAAAATGGTAAGATAGATTATACAGAAGTTATTGAACTTGCTAAGAAATGTGAAGCTCCTAAAGAAATTGAAACTGGAACTATTGTTGGAGGATTTGCACATGGACAAGTATTTGCAGTGGCTGACAAAGTTGTAGAAGCTGTAAAATCAGGAGCAATAAAGAAATTTATCGTAATGAGCGGTTGCGATGCGAGAATGGCAAGAAGATCTTATTATACAGAATTTGCAGAAAAATTACCAAAAGATACTGTAATATTGACTTCAGGATGTGCAAAATTCAGATACAATAAACTTGGTCTGGGAGATATAAATGGAATACCTAGAGTTCTTGATGCAGGACAATGTAACGATTCTTATTCATGGGCTGTAGTAGCATTAAAACTTAAGGAAATTTTCAATGCAAATGATATAAATGATCTGCCTATAGAGTTCAATATTGCATGGTATGAACAGAAAGCCGTAATAGTGCTGCTTGCATTACTGTACCTTGGAATTAAGAATATACATGTAGGACCAACTTTACCTGCATTCATTTCACCAAATGTTGCAAAACTTCTGAATGAGCAATTTGGATTAGGAAGTATAACAAATGTTGAAGATGATTTAAAAATGTTCTTTGCATAATATATAAACAGTAAAATAATTAGAAAAAATAAATTTAAAATGAGAAACAGCTCCGGAAGGGGCTGTTTTAAAATACACAAAGAAATTAAAAATATTTAGACTTAAAAAAGGTTTTAAAATAGTTGTAATTTTATTCCTGTTATTTATAATCAATCAGTGTTATAATTAATCTAAATAGAAAATTTAATTTTGTGGAGGTGAAGGAAAATGACAGTACAGGAAATGGTGGGCAGCAGTTTTCATCATAGGAATCATTTCAAAATTCAGAAAAAATCAAAAAAAACTTTATATGTAACTTTATTTTTAACATTATTTTTTGCTTTAATGGAGCTTTTCGGAGGTCTGTTTTCAAATTCACTTTCCCTTGTAGGGGATTCATTTCATATGTTTTCAGATGTTCTGGCTCTTGGAGCAAGCATGGTTGCCATATACTTTGAGGCCAAAAAGCCTACAGAAAAGTTTACTTATGGATTTTTAAGACTTGAAGTAGTAGTGGCTTTTCTGAATGGAATAGTTCTTATGCTTATTTCTGTTGGAATGATATATGAATCTGTAATAAGATTTTTTAATCCAAAAGAAATAGACTTTGGAAGCATGTTTTTTATATCTCTGGTTGGTCTGATATTTAATATAGTTATAACATGGATTCTGTTTTCTTCAACAAAGAAGGAGAATAATATAAATATAAAGTCGGCAATGCTTCATTTTCTTGGGGATTTATTGAATTCTGTAGGAGTTATTATTTCAAGTATAATTATATATTTCACGAACTTTGTATATATTGATATAATTATGAGTGTTGTAATATCGGTTATAATATTTACAGGAGGTTATAAAATATCGAAGGAAGCTTTTTTCATACTGATGGAAGCCGTTCCGTCAGAGGTTGACCTGAACACATTAAGAAAGGAACTTTTAAATATAGACGGAATTAAAAATATACATGAATTGCATGTATGGAAGAATGATAATGAAGAAATTTCATTTACTGCCCACATATTGCTTGATAATTATGAGAAACACAATAATTACAGAATAATAAATGAAATAAAGGAAAAACTGACAGTGTATGACATTTTTCATATGACTGTTCAGATTGAGAATACAGGAATTAATGTTCATTAGTTTAATAAATGAATATTTTATACTATTTTCTGTCAGTTTATGTTAAAATAGATATAGGAAAAATAAATTATTTAAATAAGGAAATAAAATGAAAAAGGAAATATTTTTAAGACAGTTTCCGCAGGAGCTGGAGTATGAAGCAAGCAAGCTTTACAATGCTTTTGAGATTGCAAAAAAATATGAAATTATAAGTTTTACTGAAGAATTTTATACTCCGAATTTCTGGAAAAAACTGACAGAGAAATTTGACGGAATTAAAGTTATAACAGACGGAATATTTGAAGACAGTGATAGAAGGCAGATAGGATTTATTCCTGACGGGTTTGATATTGATGAGGGAAATACTGAGTTTCCATGCAGGCTACTTGAAATAGAAATAAATTCAAAATTCAGGGAATATGAGCATAAGGATTTTCTTGGAAGCCTTATGGGACTTAATATAAAAAGAGAACTTATGGGAGATCTGATATTGGAAGATGACAGAGGATATATTCCTGTTTCAGAAAAAATTTCCGGACATATACTAAGTGAACTGAAACAGGTAGGAAAGGTGTTATGCAAGGTGAGGGAAATTTCACTGTCTGATATGGAAAAACTTCCAAAATATAAATTTGATGACAAAATAATTACAGTTCCCTCCAAAAGACTTGACAGCATTGTATCTGCAATAACGAATTTGTCAAGGACAAAAGTTATAGAACCTATCGAAAAAGGAAAAGTTCTGATAGACTATTTTCCTGAAAAAGATAAGTCAAAAATGCTCGAACTGGATACAGTTATAACAATAAGGGGATATGGAAAATATAGGCTCTTTTCAGACAGAGGGGAGACAAAGAAGGGAAAGGAAAGACTTTTAATAAAAAAATATGGAACTGTTTTAAAATGAATATAGCAGGAGGTATATGAAAATGAAAGATGTAACACCAAAAAGCACTATGCAGATGATAGTACAGAGTTTAATTTATGCATTGGTGATAGTTCTTATAATAGCTTTTCTGAAAGTGGCGCTTGATGCATTTTTATCAGTTGTGGTATATGTTATACCGGTTGCACTTGTAATATTTTTATATATGAAGTTTGGAGGAAAGAAATAATATGAAAAAAGAGGCAGATAAAAAAACAGTTGCTAAAAAAACAGTTGCTAAAAAAACAACGAAAATAAAAAAAACAACCAAACAAAATGAAAAAGAAATAGGTAAAGAATATAGATGGAACTTGAGTGATATTTATAAAAATTACAAAGAATGGGAAAAAGACTACAAAAAGGTTGAAAAACAGGCTGAAGAGCTAGTTTCATACAAGGGAAAGCTTGGAAAGGAAAAAACTTTACTTGAATTTTTCAAAAAACAGGAAGAAATGGATAAACTCTCCTATAAGTTGTATCGTTATCCACAACTGGCAAAAGACTTAAACTCTCTTGATAAGGAACCTGTGGAAAATTTACAGAAAGTACAGTTTCTGTTTTCAAAAATTAACACAGATTTGTCGTGGATAAATTCTGAACTTATAAACAATAGAAATAAAATAGAAAAATGGATAGTTAAAAAAGAATTTTCAGACTATAGATTTGGACTGGAAAATTTATTCAGGCTCCAGGAACATATACTGAAGGAAAATGAAAGTAAACTGCTTTCTTTTTATAGTTCATACATGTCAGCCCCGAGAACAATATATTCTGAAATAACTGTGACTGATGTGGAATGGCCGACAGTAAAGTTGAGTACAGGTGAAGAAGTCGAAGTGACACCTGCAAACTATGGGAAAATACTGACTAAAAATAGAAATCAGGAAGACAGAAAACTGATGTTTGAAAATTATTATGGATTATACAAGAAAAGGGAAAATACAATTGCGGCAGTTTATAATTCGCTTTTACAGAGGGATATAGCGGCAATGAAATCTCATAATTATGAAATTTTTCTGTCAAGTTTTCTGGAAGGGAACAATATTCCTGAAAAAGTTTATCTAAATCTTATAAATACTGCAAAGAAAAATACAGAACCTTTAAAAAGATATTTGAAATTAAGAAAAAAAATATTAGGTCTGAAAAAATATCATAACTATGACGGTTCGATAAATCTTGTTGAATTTGACAAGGATTATGAATATGACGATGCAAAGGAAATAGTACTGAAGTCAGTAGCTCCTCTGGGAAAAGAATATACAGAAAAGATGAAGAAGGCAATAAGTGAAGGCTGGCTTGATGTTTTTGAAGCAAAAGGTAAAAGAAGCGGGGCATATTCAGCCGGAGTTTATGGCGTGCATCCTTATATGCTATTAAATTATAATAAAACATTGGATAGCGTGTTTACTTTGGCACATGAACTGGGACATACTTTACATACTTTATATTCTAATGAAAACCAGCCATTTTCAACTTCCGGCTATACAATATTTGTGGCTGAAGTAGCTTCAACTTTCAATGAAAAGTTACTGCTTGACTATATGCTTGAAAATACGGAGGATCCTCTTGAAAAGATAGCACTGCTTGAACAGGAAATTAGGAATATAACAGGAACATTTTATTTTCAGGCACTTCTTGCAGACTATGAATATCAGGCACATGAACTGGTAGAAAAAGGTGAGCCTGTTACAGCGGAAATTTTAACAAGAATTGTAGAAAAATTATTTGATGAGTATTATGGGGAAAATGTTGAAAAGGAAGAACTGCTATATGTATTGTGGGCAAGAATTCCACACTTTTTTAACTCTCCTTTCTATGTATACCAGTATGCAACTTGTTTTGCATCATCAGCGATACTCTACGATAAAATAATAAAGGAAAAAGATGCAAAGAAAAGAAATGCGGCATTGAAAAAATATATAGGACTTCTTTCTTCAGGAGGAAGTGATTTTCCGATGAACCAGCTTAAAAAAGCAGGTGTTGACTTATCGAAAAAGACTGCCATAGAGGAAGTTGCAAAACAGTTTGATCTGCTGCTTGATAAACTGGAAATTGAAATAAAAAAGTTGAAAAAATAGACATATTTAAGAGGCTGATTAAGAGATAGAAAATAAAAACTTCGAGATTTAGGAATTATATTTAGATATGATTTTTTCAGCCAAATTATTAGAGTAGAGATTTTTTAAATAAAATTAGAGTTTTCATTTTACTTTAAGGTTAATGTAGTAGAATATGAAAAACAAATAGGAAGGAGAAATTTCTATGTCTAAAATAAAAGAGAAAATAAAAAATATTTTACCTGATATGAAAAAGGGAGTTGAAAGATTTCCACTTACAATTCTTTGTGGAATTATTGTTTTTTTACTTTCGGTTTATGTTATAGAAAATTCTGACATGAAAAATCATAATTTGTTAAATGAGCTGTATAAAATGATAATTCTGACAGGATTAAGTATTCCTTTGACTGCAGCATTGGAATTGATAAGGGAAAAATATCTTTCAGATAAGAATAAATGGATAATAAGAGCTTTAAATACAGTTATAACAATTGCTTTTGTGATATTTTACAGATTTTATTATTTATATGAAACAGGAGGAGAAACTTTTTTTAATAATGGTGAAAAATTATTGGCAACAGGTATAATATTCTTCCTACTTTTTTTACTTGTTCCACTTATAGGAAAAAAAGATGAAGAAGAAAAGTATTTTCAGTCTGTTGTTGTTGATAAGATCGTAACAATACTGTATTCAATGGTTCTGTTTTTAGGTTTGACTGCTGTTTTTCTGACAGTTGATGGGCTTTCGCTAATAAAATTAAAAGAAGAGATATATATTGAAATATGGCTATTTGTGGTATTTGTTTTTGCGATGATATTTTTTGCCTCAAAATTGAAAAAAGTTAATGAGAGTCTGGAAGAATATGAAATTCATAAAATTTTTAGACTTCTAATATATTTTATTGTAATACCATTGATAACAATGTATACAGGAATTTTATACATATATTTTGGAAAAATGCTTATAACTAGAAGTTGGCCACAGGGGCTTGTATCTCACCTGATTCTGTGGTATACAATTTTTAGCCTGTTTATAATGATAATGGTAACTCCTATGAGAGAAAAGGATCTGGCAGCAAAAACATTTAAAAATTATTTTCCTTTTGTTTCAGTTCCATTATTGATACTCTCAATAGTTTCAATATCAAAAAGAATTTCACAGTATGGAGTGACTGAATTAAGATATTTTATAGTTTTACTGGGTATCTGGCTTATATTCTGTATGGTAAGCAGTATTTTTAAGGCAAGATTGAGTGTTATCCTGATTTCTCTGATTGTGGTTGTATATATCAGTGTTTTCAGTCCTATCAACAACAGAAGAATTACTATTATGAGTCAGAATAAAAGGCTTGAAAGAATACTTATAAAACATGGACTGTTAAAAGATGGAAAACTTGTGAAAAATTCTGGATTGAATGAAAACCAGAAATATGAAGTTACTGATGTATTAAATTATATTTTAGGAATAAGAGATAAAAAAGATGGTGTAAGAAATCTTTATCCTTTTGGAAAAGAAGATGGAAAACCTTATAAAAAGATAGAAGAATTTGAAAAAGAAATCGGAATAGATGGTTCATGGTATAAGTATAAATATAGTGCAAGTGAATATTTTGCAGTTTTTGCAATAAATGAAAATATGTTGAATAATCAGAATAATAATAATATAGAAGAAGTAAAAGGATACGAATATATAATTAGTGGTCTTGATGGCTATAATTTTCAAGAAAATTCTGTAAAGGAATATTATGGAAAATATCCTGTCAAAATTTCAAAAAACAATATTTCAGTTTATAATGAAAATAAAGAAGAACTTATTAAAATTGAAATATCAGAAATTCTGAAGGGAATTCTTAATAAGCCTGAAATACAGCAAAGAATCAATAAGCCAAAAGAAGAAATAAAGGATTCGGTGGTACCTGAAAATATTTTAGAATTTATCGGAGAAAATGAAAAAGTAAAATATAGAATAAAAATGAAACAGATTTCTGTTCGTGGAGAAGAAAATAAGAAAGCTGAGATAACAAATTATTATTATAATTTTTATTACAGTGTGAAGAAATAAAAGTAGGAAAAATAAATAGAAAATAAAAAATCATCAAAAAAGGCTGAGAAAACTCAGTCTTTTTACTTTTTAATATAAAAATCATATTTGATAATTTATCTGTTCATTTTATATTCATTTTTGTATGATAACATAAAATGCTAAATATTACATTTTAAATTTTACAAAACAGTTGTAATTGTTTGCTGAATAATCTGTAATTAAAATAAATAAAGGAGAGGATAATGTTGCTGCAACTTATATATTTTATTGACAGCTTTTTTTAAAACATGTATCATGTTTTTCTGAATACACTATTTTTTCTTGTTCAGAAAATGCTGAAAATTTTTTTCGTTTTATTACTAAATTTGGGGAAGGCTACTTTGAATTACTATTGATTGCTATAATGGTTTCTTTTCTTTTATTCAATAAAGAGAAGTCCTGTAATTTAAAAAAATACATTGTCGGAGTACTTCTTACTCTGCTTTCAACTCAAGTTGCTGTGAATTTACTGAAGTTTTCATTTGGAAGAGCAAGACCATCAATAACTGTAAGTCCAGATAAATTTTACGGGTTAATAAAGAATAGTACATTTTTTGAAACTGACTATGCCTCTTTTCCTTCAGGACATACAATTACTGTCTGGGGAACAATTTGGATTTTATCTTTTCTTCTCATAAAAAATAGACATATAAAAATATTATTATTTGTCTTAGGATTTTTAGTGGGAGTTAGTCGGGTTTATTTAGTATACCATTGGACTACAGATGTTATTGCAAGTATTGTTATTTCTTATTTTATTGCAAAAATTGTATACAATAGAATGAAGTTGAATGACATAAAATTAGCTAGACAAAAAAAGACTGTTTATGGCATGGAAACAGAAAAATTTAAACGAAGTCTGGATAATAGGAAGTAGTTAGTTATCAGCAATAGAAAGTAACTATAAAAATTATAAATAAAATATAAAAAAATGTACTGCATCCAAAATCTTGGACAAAAGATTGGAGGTGTAGTTTTTTTATTAATTAATTTTTTATCATAAAATATAAATTTGAAATAATTAGTATAATAAGGTATACTAAAAATAAAGGAATAAATTAATCTTTAAATAAAGAAAGGCAGGAAATTGAAATGTATGATACATTAAAAGAAAGATTTTTAAAGTATGTAAAAATTGAAACAAGATCAGACGAGGAAAGTCAGACAATACCTACAACACAGACACAGGTGGAATTTGCGAAAATGCTGAAGGCGGAACTGGAAGAAATAGGACTTGAAAATGTATTTATAAATGATGCATGTTTTGTAAACGGTACATTGCCATCAAATACAGATAAAAAAGTTCCTGTAATAGGGTTTATTGCCCATATGGATACAGCCGATTTTAATGCTGTAAATGTAAATCCTCAGATAATTGAAAATTATGATGGAAAAGACATTGTATTAAATAAGGATTTAGGAATAACAATGTATGTAAATGATTTTCCGAACCTTAAAAATTATATAGGAAAGACACTTATTACAACAGACGGAACTACACTTCTTGGTGCAGATGATAAATCTGGAATTGTGGAAATTATAGAGGCAGTAAAATATCTCAAAAATCATCCGGAAATTAAACATGGTGAAGTGAAGGTAGCATTTGGGCCTGATGAGGAAATAGGAAGAGGGGCAGATAACTTTAATGTTAAAGAATTTAATGCGGACTTTGCCTATACAATGGATGGAGGCCCTGTAGGTGAACTGGAATACGAAAGTTTTAATGCGGCAGAAGCTACTTTTAAAATAAAGGGGAAAAGCGTACATCCTGGAACAGCTAAAGGAAAAATGGTAAATGCAAATACGATTGCAGTAGAACTGGCTTCACTGTTTCCTGCAGATGAAGTACCTGAAAAGACAGAAGGATATGAAGGATTCTATCTTCTTCAGAAAATGAAAACAACTGTTGAAGATGCTGAAATGTCATATATTTTAAGAGACCATGACAAGGAAAAGTTCCTTGCAAAGAAAAAATTTGCAGAAGATGCTGCCAAGAAAATAAATGAAAAATATGGAAAAGGAACAGTTGAAGTAACTTTAAAGGATGAGTATTATAATATGGGTGAAGTTATAAAAAATCACATGAATATAGTGGAAATAGCAAGGGAAGCTATGGAAAATCTTGGGATTAAACCTATTATAAAGGCTATCCGTGGTGGTACTGACGGTTCAAAAATTTCATTTATGGGACTTCCTACTCCAAATATATTTGCAGGAGGAGAAAATTTCCATGGAAAATATGAGTTTGTTGCACTTGAAAGCATGATAAAGGCAACAGATACAATTATAGAAATAATAAAGTTAAATGAGAAAAAAGGATAAATTTTTGTACTAATTACAAGATGATAATATAAAATAAAAAATAATAGTTATGAATTATTAAACAATTTTATAATATAAAACAGAAAATGAGTTGTAGAAAAAATTATTGTCTGAGCTTTTTAAAGCGAGTTTGTAATTTTTTCTAAATGAATAAATGTTTTATATGAGTAAAATTTTGATAAATGAATAACTATTATTTTTTTGTCTGATATTATTAATTTCTAATGTAGCTGATTAAATCCTTCTCCAAAAACTTTTGAAGTTTCTGTAACTGTTACGAAAGCACGAGGATCATTTTCCTTTAAAAATTTTCTTAATGATATGAACTGTCTTCTATCAAGTATTACAAGTAAAATATCTCTTTCAGCACCTGAATATCCTCCAATTGCTTTAAGTATTGTACATCCTCTGTCAAAGTCTTTCAGAATATATTCTATAACAAGCTCTTTTTGTGATGTTATCACCATAACCTGCTTACTGGAGTTAAATCCGTCAATAAGTTTGTCAGTCAGAAAACCTGTAAAGTAAACACTCAGTAAACCTACAAGTGCCAGTTCAATACCGAAAGAGAACATGGCCAGTGCTGTTACAGTGGCATCTGCGAGAAAATTAGACATTCCATATCCTATGTGGAAATATTTCTGGATAATTTTTCCAATTATTGAAGTTCCTCCGGTTGAGGCTTCAAACATGTAAATCATTGCAACTCCAACTGCTGTAAAAACACTTCCAAATATAGTTGCTAATATTAAATCATCTGTGAAGGCATAGTTAGGAGTAAATTTTTCAAATAATCCTAAAAAAAGTGATAAAAGTATAGTAGCATAAATGCTCTTTATTCCAAACTGTCCACTTATCATTACAAATGCCATGGAAAATAATATAACATTTCCAATTGTGACAATAATACTGCTCGGTATGTTAAACATGTGAGTTATAATAAGTGCAAATCCTGTAATCCCTCCGCTGGCTATTTTATTAGGGAAAAAGAAAAATTGCAGTCCAACTGCCATTATAAATACACCAAGTGCTATGATGGAGTATTCTTTTGTAGTTTTTATAACGTTGTATTTCATTTTATTCTCGAAGCTCCTATTTATATAAAATTATTCTGATTTATTATAATGATTTGTGTTATTAATGTCAAGATAAATTTACTTTAATTATAACTTTGATAAAAATTATTACAGGAAAAGTATAAAAAAAATGAATAGGAAATATTGCAAAAATAATTGGAAATATTGATAAAATTGTGATAGAATAATATAATTTTATAAACAAATCAGTATATTTTTTTTATTCATGTTAAAAATATTTATCAATTAAAAATAGAAGAAAAAGAAGGAGGATTTTGAAATGAGTCAAAAAGACAAGATTGTAATTTCTGAAGGTCTGACATTTGATGATGTGTTATTAATTCCTCAGGCATCTGAAGTATTACCTCATGAAGTGTCATTAAAAACAAAGGTTACAGATAAACTGGAACTGAACATTCCAATTATGAGTGCTGCAATGGATACAGTAACTGAAGCTGTCCTTGCCATAGCAATAGCAAGGGAAGGTGGAATAGGTTTTATTCATAAGAATATGACTATTGAAAGACAGGCTGAGGAAGTTCAAAAAGTAAAAAGGTATGAAAGCGGTATGATTACTAATCCCATAACTTTAGGAGAAGATGCAATATTACAGGAAGCAAATAGTCTGATGAAGGAATACAAAATTTCAGGACTTCCTATTGTAGATAAAGATGGTAACTTAAAAGGAATAATAACTAACAGGGATTTAAAATATAGGGAAGATTTTTCAATGAAAGTTACAGAAATAATGACAAAGGAAAATCTTGTAACAGCACCTGTAGGAACTACTCTTGAAGAAGCAAAATCAATTCTTCTTGAACATAGAATAGAAAAACTTCCAATTGTAGAAGGAGATAAACTGAAAGGTCTTATTACAATAAAGGATATTGATAATATAATAAATTATCCGAATGCATGTAAAGATTCTCACGGAAGGCTGAGAGTCGGAGCAGCTGTAGGAATCGGAAATGATACAATAAAAAGAATACAGGCTCTTGTAGATGCAGGAGTTGATATAGTAACTGTGGATTCAGCACATGGACATTCAAGAGGAGTAGTGGAAAGGATAAAGGAAATAAGAAGAGAATTTCCTGAACTTGACCTGATTGGTGGAAATATAGTTACAAAGGAAGCTGCACTTTCACTGATAGATGCAGGGGTAAATGCAGTAAAAGTAGGAGTTGGTCCAGGATCAATATGTACTACAAGAGTCGTGGCAGGAGTTGGTGTACCACAGATTACTGCTGTAATGGAAATAGCAGATGTGTGTAAGGAAAGAGGTATAGGATTAATTGCAGACGGAGGAATAAAGCTTTCAGGGGATATAGTAAAGGCAATAGCTGCAGGAGCAGACTGTGTAATGCTTGGAGGAGTTCTGGCAGGTACTCAGGAGGCACCTGGAGAAGAAATTCTTTATAATGGAAGAAAATATAAGACATATGCAGGAATGGGATCACTTGCAGCAATGAAAAGAGGAAGCAGCGACAGATATTTCCAGCTTGAATCTGCAACAGAAAAATTAGTTCCTGAAGGAATAGAATCAATGGTTCCATTTAAAGGAGCACTAAAGGATACAGTATATCAGATGTGTGGTGGATTGAGATCGGGAATGGGATATTGCGGAACACCGACAGTTAAAGATTTAAAAGAAAATGGAAAATTTGTAAGAATAACAAATGCAGGATTGAAGGAAAGCCATCCACATGATGTCATAATTACAAAGGAAGCTCCAAATTATAACTCTACAAATTAACTGAAAAAAATGTTATAATAATAAAAAATTATTATTAATGAGGCGATTTATGAAAAAAATATTATTTTTATTTGCATTGACTTTAAGTATAAACAGTTTTCTGTATTCATATGAAGACTATTATCAGAAAGTCTATACTGTAAAAATTTCAAAAGCGGAAGTTTACAAGGCTGTTAAAGCAACTTCGCAACAGCAGAGGCAGCTTTCAAAAGTGTTTGACAGATATCAGAAAAATGCTGAAGGTGTAAACGGAATACTTAAAAAATATGAAACGAAGAAAGAAAAACTGGCTGAAGTGGAAAGAAAAAGATATGATGAAATAGCAAAAATTTTATCATATGATCAGCTTTTACTTTACAATGACTATATAAACAGTAAAAAAATCGAATTTGAAGAAAAAAATGATAAAATTAAAAACTTGCTGGATAATCTGGAATTAAAGAATGAGCAGAAGGCAGATATTTTAAAATACGACAGGGATTTTAAAAGAGAAGTTGGAAAACTGAAGGGAAAATTTTTATCTGAAGATGATTTTTCAAGAGAATTTAACAGACTTAGAATAGAAAGAAATGAAAAAATACGTAATATTCTTACAGAAGAACAGCAAAAAACGGTAGATAGTTTTTAATTAGAATGCAGCTGCATATTTATGTCAGGGTATAGTTAAAGTACTGAAATTAATGAAAAATATAACTTTATAAAATTTCAATTTTTCTATTGAAATAAATAAAAATAGGAGTATAATATTATAGAAATATAGAAATAATGTAGGAGGCGATGTAAATGGCAAAAATGAAAGCAGCCAGATGGCACAACAGAAAAGATGTAAGGGTTGAAGAACTGGAAATACCTCAACCAAAAGCAAATCAAATTAAAATTGAAGTAAAGTACTGCGGAATCTGTGGAAGTGATCTCCATGAATATTTGGGAGGACCTATTTTTATTCCTGTAGATAAACCGCATCCATATACAGGTGAAAAAGCACCATTAGTTATGGGACATGAATTTTCTGGTGAAGTTGTGGAAGTTGGTCCTGAAATAACTAAATTTAAAGTAGGGGATAGAGTTACTGTAGAACCTATTCACGCAAAAGATGGATTAAAAGGAAAATATAACCTTGATCCTAATTTGAACTTCATAGGTTTAGCCGGAGGAGGAGGAGGATTCTCTGAATATGTTGTTGTAAATGAAGATCAGGCTCATAAATTGCCGGATAATGTAGATTTTGAACAGGGAGCTTTAACAGAACCTGCAGCAGTTGGTCTGTATGCAGTAAGACAGAGTAGAATACAGGCTGGAGATACTGCGGCTGTATTTGGTTGTGGTCCTATAGGATTATTAGTTATAGATGCATTAAGAGCGGCAGGGGCATCAAGAATATTTGCAGTGGAATTATCACCTGAACGTCAGGCAAAAGCAAAAGAATTAGGAGCGATAGTAGTGGATCCTTCTAAAGAAGATGCTGTGGAATCAATCAGAAGACAAACTGGTGGTGGAGTAAATGTGTCATTTGAAGTAACAGGTGTTCCAGTAGTACTTCAACAATCACTTGAAGCTGCAGAAAAAGGTGGGGAACTTGTAGTAGTGAGTATCTGGGAACAGCCTGCAACAATTCATCCAAATGAAATAGTAATTCAGGAAAAAACAATGAAAGGAGTTATCGCTTATCGTGATGTATTCCCTAAAGTTCTTGAATTAATGGGAAAAGGATATTTCTCTAAAGATATTCTGGTAACTAAAAGAATTAAATTGGAAGATATAGTCGAAGAAGGATTTAACGCTCTTGTAAAAGAGAAAAGTCAAGTTAAGATTCTAGTATCACCTAAATAGTAAATAATAACTGAATATAAAAAATGAACATATACTTAATTCAATGTGAAGAAATTTATTGAAAGCAAGTATATGTTCTTTTTATGTTGTAATCGGTAAAATACAAAATAATAATTTATAAATTTTGTTTATCTTTTTATATCTCCACGATGTGTGAGGAGTTCACATCCTACAGAAGACATACGATGATTAAGGCAACTTCTGCACTGCGCTGACTCATCTCCTGTACATATTTTGTTATCATACAGTAAATACTTTTTTCTTACTGAAACAGGAGATAAATTTGGCATGACAACATTTGCCCCTGCATTAATTCCCATTTCACGTCCACGTGGATGAATAGTTCCAAGAGCAGTAGTAGATGGAATCAGTAAGTTCGGCTTAATCAATCTCAAAAGTGAGAGAAGAAAAAGCGTTTCTGATAATCCGCCCTGTTTTTTATTAGCAAAAATTGTAGAATGCTGTGGAATAAAAGGACCAATACCGCACATTTCAGGCTGAAATTCCTGTATGAAGTATAAATCTTCAGCAAGAGTATGATAAGTCTGACCAGGAGATCCTACCATAAATCCACATCCTACCTGATATCCTATTTCCTTCAGATATTTGAGACATTCCATACGCTTATCAAATGAAAGTTCTTTTGGATGCAGAATATTATAATGTTCCTTATTAGCTGTTTCATGACGTAGCAGGTATCTGTCTGCCCCTGCTTCAAAAAAAGCTTTATAGGATTCCTTTGATCTTTCTCCGATGGATATTGTAATAGCACAGTCAGGATATTTTTTTCTTATGGATTCTATTATATCAACCATTCTTTCATCTGTAAAATAGGGATCTTCTCCGCCTTGCAATACAAAAGTACGGAATCCCAAAGTATATCCTTCTTCACAGCAGGACAGAATATCTTCCTTGCTAAGACGATACCGTTCCACTTCCCTGTTTGAACTTTGAATTCCGCAGTAATGACAGTTATTTCTGCAGTAATTTGTAAATTCTATAAGCCCTCTAGTATAGACTCCGTTTCCATAAATTTTTTTTCTCCATTTTATAGCGAGTTTCTGAGCAAATTTTTCATCTTCTTCTGTACGGTTTTTTAAAATTTCTTCATATTCAGAAATAGTTAAGCGATGTTCTGTATCAAGACGGGAAATGAGCTCCCTTATTCTGTTGCTGTTATTGCTGATAACTGAGTTTTCCCTGTCCATAGTATTAACCTCCTGATATAGTCTAATACTAGTATATCTTATTTTTTTTAAAAGTAAATAGTAGAAAAAAAAACAATATTTATTTGTCTTTCAAAATTTTAGTGTATCAGATTGATAAAATAAGTATTCCTGAATATTGAAAAATAGGATAGTTTCTATAATGAAGAAATTAAATCAGTTTTATATTTAAGATTTTTTTCAATAATAATTTTATTAAGCTTTTCATGTAGTTCTTCTGATTGAAAAGATTTAAAATAAGGCTTTATAAATTTATTTATTTCCATGGATGCAGTTACTGCTCCTTTATTTTCTGATAAAAGTTCCAGATGTTCTAAAAGAATAGATTTAATTTCAAAAAAATCTGGAACTGTCAAAATTTTTTTATATTCTATTAGTTCCCTTATCTGAGTGATAAGCCAGGGGTTTCCAATAACACCACGTGCAAGCATAATTCCATCCAAGTTTGAGTTATCTATTTTTTGAACGATATCGTATGGCTCAAATAAATCTCCGTTTCCAATGAACTCAGTCTTGCGTGGAAGCAAGGAAAGATGACGGACAATATCCCAGTCGGCAGTTCCACCATAAATCTGTTCCTGCGTCCGACCGTGAACACATATAAAATCAAGGTTATATTTATTTGCAAGATTCAAATAAAGTTCCGGATCTGAAAAATTTTTATATCCTATACGTATTTTTATTGAAATTTCTGTATTATTTGCCATAATTTCTTTCAATCTGTGTAAAATTCTGTCAATAAATTCAGTATTAGGAAGTAACGCTGAACCTGCACCATTTTTTATAATTTTTGGCTGAGGACAACCCATATTAAGATTAATTTTTTTAAATCCCATTTTTTCAAGCTTCTGAAATGAATATATAATTTCCTTTTCATCACTTCCGAAAACCTGAGTTCCTGTATTTTGTATGCTATCACATTTCAAAAGTTCTGTTTCCGTAGTTTTATCGTGTTCAAAAAGAAGGCGGGCATTTACCATTTCTGTAAAAAGAAAGTCGGGATTAAACTTTTCCAGTATTTTTCTAAAGGAATAGTCTGTAATTCCTGCCATTGGTGCAATATATATTTTCATAAAAATGTTTCTCCTTTAATATAACAATCATAACTTATAGTAATGTAGACATTATTATATCATTTTTGAAGAGAATTACAACAACAAATTGATTTCAAAGTCAAAACAAACAGAAAAGAACACGTTTGTAGAATATACTTCCTTTAAGTTAAATGATAATAAACATCAGGAGGGATAGAAAATGAAAAAGTTATTGACAATATTTATGTTATCACTGTTGCTTGTTGTATCATGTACAACTGCACCTGACGGTACAAAAAAAGTAAGTAAGACAGGAATAGGTGCCGGAATAGGAGCAGCGGCAGGTGCGGCAATAGGACAGATAATAGGAAAAGATACGAAGGGAACAGTTATAGGAACAGCCGGAGGAGCGGCAGTAGGAGCGGCTATAGGGAACATATTTGACAGACAGGAGAAAGAATTGAAGGATAAACTGAAAGGTTCAGGTGTAGCAGTTGAAAGAACAGGACAAGGGGAAATAAAACTTGTAGCTCCTGAAAATATAACATTTGATACAAACAGCAGTATAATAAAGCCAAGATTTGAAAATTCGCTTGATAAAGTAGCTGAAGTATTACTGAAATATCCTGAAAGTGATATAATTATTTCAGGACATACTGACAGTACGGGAAATGATTCAATAAATGAACCTCTTTCAAGAAACAGAGCTTCTTCTGTGTCATCTTACCTGATATCAAAAGGAGTAAGAAGTTCAAGAATAAACTCTGTTGGATATGGAAGCAGACAACCTATAGCAAGTAATTCTACAGAATCTGGAAGAGCTGAAAATAGAAGAGTTGAAATAAAAGTAGTAGCTAAAGAGCAATAATTATATTAAAACTGCCTGAGAATATCTTCAGGTAGTTTTTCTGTTTTAGAAGCCTGGAAAAATTTGAAATGTAATAATTTACAATATATATTAATGATATAAAAAACCTATATTTTACATTAATATTTATTTTTGATAAAATGATTTAGTAAATAATTAGAAAATTCGTGAAATAAGGAGGAGAAAATGTCATTAACATTAATTTTAGTCATATTATTACTCATAATTATTATTCAAATTCTAGGACTCATAGTCATGAAAAAGTTACAATTTTCAGCCTTAAAAGTTTCCAGGAATGATTTTGAAATGGAATCGGTAATTATGAGAAAAGACTATTATTAAAAATGTTAATAATATACTCATAGCAGAAAATCATGAATTGCAATTATTCCAAAAATCTTAGGAAATATAAAATCTTATTATAGAATTTTTAAGGCGATTTGAAGAGATCGCCTTTTATTTTTAAAGAGTATTTTGTTAAAAAAATTAAGGATTAAATATAATTAGGAGAGTGAAATCGATGTCAAGAAGTAACAATTTAACAAAAGGTGCGGCAAGAGCTCCGCACAGGTCACTATTAAAGGGATTGGGGTTTGTAAATGAAGAAATGGATAAACCGATAATAGGGATTGCAAATTCATTTAATGAAATAATACCTGGGCATGTTCATCTGAAAACATTAGTGCAGGCTGTAAAAGACGGTATACGTAATGCCGGAGGAGTTCCTATGGAATTTAACACAATAGGAATATGTGATGGACTTGCAATGAATCACATTGGAATGAAATATTCACTTGTAACAAGAAATATAATAGCTGATTCAATTGAAGCTACAGCTATGGCAACACCTTTTGATGCAATAGTTTTCATACCGAACTGCGACAAGGTTGTACCTGGAATGCTTATAGCGGCTGCAAGGCTTAATATCCCTTCATTATTTATAAGTGGTGGAGCAATGCTGGCAGGAGTGTACAAAGGAAAAAAGGTTGGACTGAGTAATGTGTTTGAAGCCGTGGGTCAATATGAAGCGGGGCTTATGACCAAGAAGGAACTGAATATGGTTGAGGATATGGCGTGTCCTACCTGTGGTTCATGTTCAGGAATGTACACTGCAAATACTATGAACTGTCTGACTGAAGCACTGGGAATGGGGCTTCCTGGAAATGGAACTGTACCTGCAGTATTTTCTGAAAGGCTGAGACTTGCCAAAAAAGCCGGTATGCAGATAATGGAAGTATTAAAACAGGATTTGAGACCAAAGGATATAATGACAAAGGAAGCATTTGAAAATGCAGTAGCTGTGGATATGGCTCTTGGAGGATCTTCAAATACGGCATTACATTTACCTGCAATAGCACATGAAGCAGGAGTAAAGCTGACACTTGACGATTTCAACGAGATTGCAAAAAATACACCTCAGCTATGTAAACTGTCACCGTCAGGAGAATATTTCATAGAAGATTTGTACAGGGCAGGAGGAGTTACAGGAGTTATGAGAAGGATGCTTGAAAATGGAAGGCTTCATGGTGATGCCAAGACAGTGGCATTGGAAACTCAGGGGGAACTCGCAAAAGGAGCATTTATAAATGATGATGATGTAATAAAACCATGGCACAAGCCTGCATATGAAACAGGAGGAATAGCAGTACTTAAAGGAAATCTGGCAATAGATGGAAGTGTAGTAAAGGAAGGTGCTGTTGACAAGGAAATGCTTGTACATTCAGGGCCTGCCAAGGTATTTGACAATGAGGAAGATGCTGTTGAAGCAATAAGAGGTGGAAAAATAGTAGCCGGAGATGTTGTAGTCATAAGATATGAAGGACCTAAGGGCGGACCGGGAATGAGGGAAATGCTTGCCCCTACAGCAATGATAGCTGGAATGGGTCTTGATAAGGATGTAGCCCTTATAACTGACGGAAGATTTTCAGGAGCAACAAGAGGAGCTTCCATAGGACATGTATCACCTGAAGCTGCTTCAGGAGGAACAATAGGAATAATTCAGGATGGAGATATAATAGAAATAGATATACCTAACAGAAAATTAAATGTAAAACTGTCAGATGAGGAAATAGAAAAAAGAAAATCTGAAAAGGAACCATACAAAATAGAAGTTAAAGGTTATCTGAAAAAATATGCGTTGCACGTATCTTCTGCAGCTGAAGGTGCGATTGAAATACTGGATTAATATTAATATGTGACTGAAATAATAATAGAGTTTTTAAATAAACAGCTGAAAAAAGAAAAAATGAAGAAGGTGAAAAAATTGCATAAACTTTATGATTTTATGGAAGCAAGGGAAAGACTGAATACTGTGATTACTAAAACAAAATTAATTCACAGTTCAGTTTTTTCTAAAGAAACGGGGAATGATGTCTATATTAAACCTGAAAATTTGCAAAGAACAGGGTCATTTAAATTAAGAGGAGCTTATAACAAAATAGCAAAACTGACAGAAGAAGAAAAAAAGAAGGGGGTTATAGCTTCTTCTGCGGGAAATCATGCTCAGGGAGTGGCACTTGCTGCACAGAAACTGGGAATTAGGGCAGTTATCGTAATGCCTAAATATACACCGCTTATAAAGGTGGAAGCAACTCGTCAGTATGGTGCTGAAGTTATTCTGGCGGGGGAAGAATACGACGATGCCTATAATTATGCAAAAGAACTGCAGGAAAAAGAAGGGTATGTATTTATTCATCCCTTTAATGATGACGATGTTGTAGAGGGACAGGGAACAATTGCTCTTGAGGTTCTGGAAGAATTACCTGATGCTGATATAATTATTGTACCTCTTGGAGGAGGAGGACTTATTTCAGGAATTGCTCTTGCAGCAAAACTGAAAAATCCTATGATAAAGATAATTGGGGTAGAACCTGAGGGTGCGGCTTCAGCAATTGCCGCTTTAAAAAATGGGGGAGTTGTGGAACTGCCTGAAGCCAATACAATAGCAGATGGTACAGCTGTCAGAAGAATTGGTGATTTAAACTTTGATTATATAAAAAACTATGTGGATGATATAATTACAATTTCCGATTATGAGCTTATGGAATCTTTTCTCCTGTTAGTTGAAAAACATAAAATTGTTGCAGAAAATGCGGGTGTGCTTTCAGTTGCAGCGCTTAGAAAAATAAATGAAAAAGGAAAGAAGATTGTTTCGATTTTAAGTGGCGGAAATATAGATGTGCTGACTATTTCTTCCATGATAAATAAGGGGCTTGTTGTAAGAGGAAGAATATTCAGATTTTCGGTTGATTTGCCAGATAAGCCTGGACAGCTGGTTGCAGTGTCACAAATTCTTTCTGAAAAGAATGCAAATGTTATAAGACTTGATCATAACCAGTTTAAAAATCTTAACAGATTTCACGATGTGGAACTGCAGGTAACAGTTGAAACAAACGGTGAAGAGCATATTCAGAAAATAATAGAGGAATTCAGCAGGAGGGGCTATGTTATTAAAAGACTGAATTCTCAGGAAATAGAATAATAAAAATAAAAAAGAGAGGTGGCTGGAAAATGAGTATTGAAATGATTAGTGGAGCCAGAATAGTACTGGAATGTCTGCACAGATTAGGTGTAAAAGATATATTTGGATATCCGGGAGGTGCAGTAATACCTATTTATGATGAAATTTATAAATTTGATAAGATTAATCATTATTTTGCAAGGCATGAGCAGGGGGCAGCTCATGAGGCTGACGGATATGCGAGGGTATCTGGAAAAGTGGGAGTCTGCCTTGCCACTTCAGGACCGGGAGCGACAAATCTTGTTACAGGAATAATGACTGCACATATGGATTCTGTTCCAATACTTGCCATAACAGGACAGGTAAGCAGTTCATTATTGGGAAAAGATGCATTTCAGGAAAGTGACATAGTGGGAATAACACTACCTATTACAAAAATGAATTATCTTGTACAGAATATAGAAGACTTGCCAAGAATTTTGAAGGAAGCTTACTATATATCTTCAACAGGTAGGCCAGGCCCTGTTCTTGTTGATATTCCAAGAGATATTCAGTTACAGAAAATAACATATCAGGAATTTGAAAAATTATACGAAAAAGAATTTAAACTTGAAGGATATGATCCTACATATAAAGGACATCAGGGGCAGATAAAAAGAGCATTAAAACTGATAAAGGAAGCAAAAAAACCTTTAATTATAGCGGGAGCAGGAATTTTAAAATCAAAGGCTTCAGAATATCTGAGAGAATTTGCTGAAAAAACTGATACTCCTGTAACAATGACATTGCTTGGACTTGGGGCATTTCCGGGAAATCATGAACTGTCATTGGGAATGCTCGGAATGCATGGAACAGTTTATGCAAATTATGCAACAGATGAAGCTGATCTTATAATTGCGGCCGGAATAAGATTTGATGACAGGATTACAGGAAATCCTGATAAATTCTGTCCAAAAGCAAAAATAATACATATTGACATTGATCCTGCTGAAATAGAAAAAAACAAAAAGGTAGATGTTCCAATAGTAGGAGATCTGAAAAATGTTCTGGTAGGACTGAATAAGGAACTGACACAGTTAAAACATGAAGAATGGAATGAAAAAGTTAAAGGATGGAAAAAGGAATATCCTCTCGTTTATAGAAAAGTATCTGATGACAAGCTTATTCCTCAGGAAGTGCTTTCAGAACTGAATAATATACTGAAAGGAAACGGGATAGTTGTAACAGATGTAGGGCAGCATCAGATGTGGACAGCACAGTTCATGACTTATACAAATCCTGATTCGATTGTAACATCAGGAGGAGCAGGAACTATGGGATTTGGACTTCCTGCCGCAATAGGGGCTCAGGTGGCAAAGCCTGATACAAAAGTGGTACTTGTAGTTGGTGACGGAGGATTCCAGATGACATTCCAGGAACTTATGATGATAAAACAGTATAATCTTCCTGTAAAAGTACTGATTATAAATAATTCATTCCTTGGAATGGTAAGACAGTGGCAGGAAATATTTAATGACAGAAGATACTCATTTGTTAATCTTGACTATAATCCTGATTTTATAAAAATTGGGGAAGCATATGGAATTAAGTCGGTAACATTGAAGACAAAGGAAGACTTGAAAAATAACCTTAAAGAGCTTATAGAAAGTGATGAAGGAGTATTGATAAACTGTGTAGTTGAAAAGGAAGAAAATGTATATCCAATGATACCGGCAGGAACAAGTGTAGCTCAGATGGTAGGTAAGAGAGGGGTGCTTGAAAATGAATAAGGAACATGAAATTCTTATAATTGCAAAAAATACTAATGGAATAGTTGCCAGAATAATGTCATTATTTAACAGAAGAGGATATGCCGTAAATAAAATGACAGCAGGAGTTACGAACAAAGCTGGATATGCAAGGTTGACACTTTCTGTAGACGGAGATGCAAAATCACTTGACCAGATACAGAAACAGGTGTATAAAATAGTTGATGTAGTAAAAGTAAAAGTATTTCCTTCAGAAGGAGTAATAAGAAGGGAACTTATGCTTATAAAGGTAAAATCTGATAATGAAACAAGGGCGCAGATTGTTCAGATAGCTGATATTTACAGAGGTAAAATACTTGATGTATCACCAAATTCTCTAATAATAGAGCTTACAGGAGATGTACAGAAACTGAGGGGATTTGTTGAAATAATGAAAAATTACGGAATACTGGAAATGGCAAAAACAGGAGTTACTGCAATGAGCAGGGGAGAAAGAATGTAGTATTTTGAAAATAAAAAGTACAGAAGGGAAATATTAAAATGAAAGTAAGTCAGCATTGGGAAAAGGAAAAATATGAGAAAAATGCACGTTTTGTATCAGTTTACGGAG
>ERZ772764.52-NODE-52-length-74945-cov-30.746281_pt1 | contig 74945 bp, 68 predicted proteins | sample MGYA00512163_ERZ772764 | MGnify/ENA primary metagenome ERZ772764 (study PRJEB29015, sample SAMEA2737903) | human oral metagenome | biome: human oral; feature: human-associated habitat; material: dental | place: China | collected 2094 ... | reverse complement strand
GGCGGGGACCACGATGGCTGCTTTGGTCGCGGTGGCGCTGTGCCTGGTCACGGTGGTGTTGCTGCTGGTCTCCGGCTATGTGCTGGCTGCCCACCGGGCTCGGGCGGCGGCTGACCTGGCAGCCCTGGCCGGAGCCACCGCCTATGTCGCCGGGCAGGATGCCTGCGCCACGGCTGGTCGATCGGCGCAGACCAACCGTGGGCAGCTCACCCGGTGCCGGGTCGAGGGCACGACGGGCTCCTTTGTGGTCACCGTAACCGCGCAGGTCTCGGTCGGGTGGGCCATCCCCGGGACGCCCCGGACCGTCTCCGCCGAGGCCCGGGCCGGGAATGCCTGATGAGATCTGCCGAATCGCCACGACAGTAGGCCGACCAGGTGTGTCCACCCAGGTGAGCCCGAGCCGATGGGCCCGGCGATCCGTACCACGCCAACCTCGGCAGGCGGCGGGCCTGATGGGGCATCGTGAACCTGGATTAGGCCATGTCGAAGTCATCCTGGCTGAGCTGTTGTCCTGTCAGCGACGCGAAGGGGACCGGAGCAAACAGGTTTCCAGAGCCGTCGGGGTCGTAGTAGAGGGTATCGCCCTGCTGGTGGATGCGCGATTGCGCCGTACGTTCAGCCCCGGACGGGGTGAACCACGCGCCTGTCAGGGGGCCGAAGTGGATCCGGGGCAGCACGACCCGGTCCTGTCCGCGGACGAAGTCCGTAATCCGGTCCACCTGGTCCGGCTCGGCTGGCAGCGGCACCTCCATCACAAAGCGGTCCCGGCCCGGGCCGCCCGTGAGCGTGTCGGCCCCCGGCCCCCCGTACAGCTGATCATTGCCGCCACCGCCGAGCAGTGCGTTCGCCGCGGGATTGCCGACAATACGGTTGTCGAGGTCATTGCCCTGGCCCGTCGCGGCGGCTCCGCCCAGCAGCCATAGGCCGGTGTCAGCCGGCCCCAGCGTCCACGTGTTCGTGGTAAAGACCTCACCGGACCGGGAGAAAGTGGTGTCGTGACGTCCTCCCACTGGCAGATCCGGGGCCACGATCTGCGGAACCGGCAGGTCCGGGACCTGGCCCTCGTGCCGCTCGACCCGGGCGCCCCGCGGCGTGGCGATGACGGCGTTACCGCGGATACTGAGACCGGTGACGTTACCAACATAAGACTGGCCTGCCCGTCCCCGCGAGGCCTCAGCCCCGATATACACCAGGGGACGATCGGTGCCGTTGTAGAGGATGTTCCCCGTCACCGATACGGCATCCAACGAGCCCGAACCACCCATATATCCCTGAAGTTTGCCTGCCGGATTGGTGATCTTCCGGTCAGTCAGGTACGAATAGGGGTTTCTGGTCCCTTGCGGGTACCCAGAGTGGGCGGAATCGCCATCCCAGATAGACTCGGCGACCATCACGGCACGCTGCACCTGGGCCGAGATGATGTTGTCACGGAAAGTCGTCTGGTTCGACCCGGTCGAGGCCTGGAGAGCCCACTTGGGCCCGGCGCCGGTGGCCGCGACCGCGTAGACGAGGTTGTGATCGAAGGTGTTGTTCTCACTGCCCTGATACGCCTGAAGCAGCGCCTCCCCATGGGCGCGTCGCGTGATGATGGTGTTCCCGCGGACGGTGTTGCCGCTGGATTTGTAGGCCAGATGAATGCTGGCGGATTCGCAGTCGCTGACGTGGTTGCCCTCGATCAAGTTCCGGTTCGACTCGTTCTGAGCGGAGATGTTGCGAACGTTCCAGGCGAGACGGTTGCCCTTGATAGTGGAGTCGACGACTCCATCGAAACCGACGCCGTAGTATCCGCCGTCCACACGGTTACCTGTCACGGTGACCTGGGATGCCGAGTATCTTCCCCTAATCACCTGCCCGTTCCGGGTGAACTCCTCCCACTGCGCCTGCGGTTCAGTAGGCGGGGTGGAAGTGATCGAGATTCCCACCGTGCCTTTCGCGTTCTTTGTCGCACCGTTCGCGAAGACAATGATGTTGTCCGCTATCGTGAGGTTACGCACGTCGCCTTCTCGGGCCACCACGTCGATCCCCCTGCGGGCTGCCCCCGTGATGGAGACGTTGCTGATGGTGACATCGTGCATCTGCTCGGAGTTGGCCCCTACGTGGCTGAATTCCACCGCTGAGGCCAGAATCCCGCGTGCCTGCGGCGCGCCGCTGAGGTCGATGCCAAGGCCTGTGAGCCTCAACCCGCTGGCCTCACTGCGCAGCACGATGGCATTCTCGGGGGTGGCGCCCTGCGCGTCTGCCCGTACCGTGAGCCGAGCCCCGGCGCCGTCGACGAGGCTCACCCCGCGCGGGATCCGGATGGCCTTGGTGATGGGGTAGTTTTCCCCTGGTACGAGGCGGATCCCGCCGCCAGACGGCACCGATGCCAAAGCAGCCTGGATGCCCGCGGTGGGGTCGCCCGCGACGGGCCGGACGGTGACAATGCCCGGTTCGGCGTGGGCCGATACCAGCCCCTGCCCCAGCAGGGCCAACACGGTTGCGGCAACAATGGCCGATACTCGGGGCATATTCCTCCTGTCGTTGATGCCCCCACGCGATGCCGTGATCTCGAAGACGAAACCTCGGCCCCCTATCCGTATCACCAGAACGCGGTCGACGCGCTCCTCGTCCACCGCCGTGCTCCTGGCGCCGGCCGGGTTGCCGGGGCCGGCGCCAGGGGCCGCATAGGCTTCCCCTATGGCATCGCGCCCCTTCTTCCCGGACGCAGCCGTCACCTGGCTGGTCGGCTCCGAACCGGTGCGCGTCCTGGTGGTGGGCGCTGCCGGCCCGTACGCGACCGCCATTCGTGACGCCGGTCACGGGGTGCTGGTAGTTGACCGGCAGGCCAGCCCGCTAGATGCCGTGCTGCGGCGTCGGCCCGACCTGGGTGGCTTAGTGGCTGATCCGAAAGCGTTGCCGCTGGCCTCTCAGACGTTTGACCGGATCGTCTGTCCTCAGAATCTCCACGTCTTCGCCACGCCCCGGACGCTCACTGAATTCGCCCGGGTACTGGCCCCACACGGACGGGTCTGCGTCACCTATCTCACCCGCGACGACTCGGTGCCCTGGGTGAAACGACTGACCTCGGTAGTCCGCAATCGGCTGCCGCGGGCCATGACCGGCGACTATGGCGACGGGTCGCTGGCGACATTACGGGCCTCGGCGTACTACCCCGATATCGAGGAGCATTCGCATCGGCTGTGGGTGCCGTCGACCCGGGAGCAACTGGTCGCGATGGCCCGCCGGGCCGCAGGCGCCGATGACCTGTCGACGGCTGATCTCGTGGCGTTGGAGGAGGAGGTCGGCGCGGTTTACGACTCGTCCGCTCGACCGCCTGAGCCGCTGTTGCTGCCGTACCGGCTGGGATGCTGGCGCGCCGAGGTGGACCATTCGGAGTTCTCGTCGCCGATCCAGCCGCTGGACGACGGTCTCCAGATTCGTCTCGGGGTGCCTCCTCGCTGATCGGGAGGACCTGACCGTACCGCACCTCGCAGCACAGTAGGCTCACTGCTGACAGGGAGGAGCCCGTGATGGCTGAGCGGCCGGACCCCAGGACCAGGATCGACGAGGTCAAGTCCGATATCGTCGTGATCGGCAAGAATCTGCTTGACCTGGCCAAGGCCGAGGCCAAGCCCCGCGCAGTCGACGCTGGGCTCATGTCCGGGGCCTTCGGGGCCGCCGGCTATCTGATGGCGAATGGCGCCTCGTTACTGTTCCTGGCCGGAGCGGCGGGCCTGGCCGGGCTGTTCTCGCTGTGGTACGGCCCGTACGCCGCGGTGGCGCTCGGGCTGGTCGCGATGGCGGTGCTGCTGTTCATCGTGGCCGCAGTCTTGGCGTGGTACGGCAAGAGCCGGATCCCGCGGCTCAAGAAGCCGCTGCAGACCGTCGCCGCGGCCCAGAACACGGCGGCCGAGGTGAAATCCAGCATCACCCGGGGCCAGCACCTGGTCGAGACTGAAATCGAAAACAGCCGGCATCCGGCGATTACCCAGCAGTAACGCATTCCGACAGTCAGGAGACGCCGCATCGGCCATTATCCTGGCTCTGGTGTACGGCCGAGCCGAGGATCGCGATCGGGGTGAGAACCGAACGGAATAAATGCTGACACAATCCGCACAGCAATGCGAACGACACCGAGCGTGAATACAAAATTGTATGGGCTGTGTTGAGCGGGCCAACACTGATTCCTGAGCAGACAGAGTTCAGGTGCACCCTGGCTACGCCGGCAACCTCAGAATGCGGGATTCCCAGGGCTGCAGGAGGTCGGGGTCGTCGATCTCATGAGTGGCTAGGAGTACCTCCGCGGCGCCGTAATCGGGCAGCCCGGACAACAGCCGTACCGGCTCGCTGGTGACATTGGCCAGCAACAGCACCCGGTCCTCGCCCAGCGTGCGCAGACAGCAGAACGTGGCCGGGTCATCTGGCAGCAGCATGGTGAAGTCGCCGGTACGGATCACCTCCAGATCATGCCGCAGCTGGATCAGACGCCGATAATGATGGAATACCGATTGCTGATCGGCGATCTGGGCAGCGGCGTTGATCTCGCGGTAGTTCGGATTCACCGCCAGCCACGGGTCGGCCTCGGAGAAGCCGGCATGGACCTGGTCACTCCACTGCATCGGGGTTCGAGCATTGTCTCGACTGCCCCAGGCCAGCTCCTCCAGCAGCGCCTCGGCCGGCATGCCATACCGGGTTGCTTCAGCGGCATACTTCAGGCTCTCGATGTCTCGGAAATCATTCAGCCCCCGGAATGGGTAGTTCGTCATTCCCAGCTCTTGGCCCTGATAGATGTACGGGGTTCCGCGCTGCAAATGCAGCACCGACGCCAACGTCTTGGCACTGGCCTGCCAGAACCGCGCCGAATCGTCACCGAATCGCGACACCGACCGGGGCTGGTCGTGATTCTCGACGTACAGTGAATTCCAGCCCCTCCCGATGCCCTCCTGCCAGCGGATCACATTCTCCTTGTACGCCACCCAGGACCATTCCCGCCGGTCGAACCGGCCACCGGGGCCGTGGTCGAGTCCGACATGTTCGAACTGGAAAACCATCGACAATTCACCCTGGTCCGGATCGGTGTACGCGGCAGCCTTCTCCAGCGTGACCAGGGGCGTCTCCCCCACGGTGAGCAGGTTGCGTCCGTCCAGTACCTGCTGCCTCATCTCCTGCAGGAAGTCGTGCATCCGGGCCCCGTCGGCGACGAGTCGGGCGTCGTAGGACAGGTCGGTCCCCGCTGAGACCGGACCGTCGACCAGTTCGGGCTTGGAGATCAGGTTGATCACGTCCATGCGGAATCCGTCGACCCCGCGCTCCAGCCACCAGCGCATCATCTGGAAGACCGCCTGGCGGACCTCGGGGTTCTCCCAGTTCAGGTCCGGCTGTCTACGGCTAAACAGGTGCAGATAGTACTCGTCGCTGGCCGGATCGTGCTGCCAGGCCGGGCCGGAGAAGAAAGAGCCCCAGTTCGTCGGCTCGGCCCCCGGCGTACCCGGCTGGCGCCCTTCGCGGGCCGGTCGCCACCAGTACCAGTCTCGCTTCGGGGAGGCCGGGTCGCGGGATTCCTGGAACCAGGAATGCTCGTCGGAGGTGTGGTTGACGACGAGGTCCATCACCAGCTTGATCCCCCGCTGGTGGAGGCCCTCGATCAGCTGGTCCAGATCATCGAGACTGCCGAACAGCGGATCCACCTGCTGGTAGTCGGAGATGTCGTACCCGTTGTCGTCTTGTGGGGACTGGTAGATCGGCGACAGCCAGACCACATCCACCCCAAGCTGGCTCAGGTAGTCGAGCCGGCTCAGGATCCCCCTCAGATCACCGATCCCGTCGCCGTTGGTGTCGGCGAACGAGCGGGGATAGATCTGGTAGACGACGGCGTTGCGCCACCAGTCGTCGCGACGATCTCGACGGGCAGCCTCGGCGATGCTCATGGGAGGTGATTCTGCCAGCTGCTGGCCGCAACACGAGGCCCGTACGGCAACCTGACCTGGTTCAAGACCACGCCCGCATCAGCCCGGCGGCCGGTCGACATCAGAGCCGAACCGTCGCGGGATCGGGGCGAACCGGGTCTGGTCCCAGGGCTGTTCCCATCCGCCGGCGGCGAGCAGGGCATCAGTGACGTAGGCGGTGAAACCCCAGATGTACAGGTCGCCGACGCTGAACCCCGGCCCGGTGTGTCCTGACCAGTGCCGCCACGAGGTCCGGTTGGTCGGATCAGCCAAGGCGGCGATCGGGATCCGGTGTACCGCGGCGACCTCACCCGGCTGCAGCCGCAACGGTCCGTCCGGGGCGGTCCCGACGATCGAATGCACCCGGTACGCGGAGACCGGGACCTGGGCCGTCGGAAGTTCCCCGAGCACGCTCACCGTCGCCGGGTCCAACCCCACCTCTTCGTCGGCCTCCCGCAACGCCGCCTGCTGCGGGGTCTCATCAGGTTCCACCGCCCCACCGGGGAAGGCGATCTGGCCGGCATGGTGACGTAACGTGGCGGCCCGCTCGATGTACAGCAAATCCGGCCCCCCGGCCGCCTGCGGGTCCCCGAGCAGGATCAGCACCGCCGCCTCCCGCCCAGCCCCAGGGCCGGGCAGCCGCCGCTGGAAAGCGTCCGTCAGGCGGGGCGATTCCAGCCCCCGGATCAGCTGCCGGTAGCCGCTCACCTGTTCCCACCGACTCATCGGCGCAGCCCGCTCAGCAATCGCCGGGTTTTCCCCGGACCGGTCCCGTCCTGCCCGTACCTGGGGCAGCTGGTCGGATAGACGAGCTGCTCCGGGGTTTCTGGGTCTGCACCGGCCAACTCGGCCGAACCCGGGTAGGCGACCAACAGCGCCGTCGGGACCGCGTACGCCCACTGGTCGGTCGACTGGGCCGACCAGACCAAGGTCAGCCGGGAGGTTCTAGCGGCTCTGGCGCTCGCCCACGCGGGCTGCTGCGCTATCTCGGCGCCACCGGGTTCGGTGACTGTCACGCGTCCGGGTCGACCTGGATGACCAGTTCGACTTCGACTGGGGCATCTAGCGGCAAGACGCTGACCCCGACCGCGCTGCGGACGTGCTGCCCGGCTTCGCCGAAGATCTCCCCCAGCAGTTCGCTGACACCGTTGGCGACTTTCGGCTGCCCGGTGAAGCCCGGATCGCTGGCCACGAAGACGCACACCCGGACCACTCGCCGGATCGCGTCGATCCCGCCGGCTGCGGCCGCCGCGGCGGCGACTGCGTTCAGGCCCGCGACCCGCGCCAGCCGGTACCCCTCCTGCGGGCTTACTTCGGCGCCAACCTTGCCGGTCGCCGGCAGCGTCCCCGACTCAGTCGGCAGCTGACCGGAGGTGAACACCTGGTCGCCGACCCGAATCGCCGGAACGTACGCCGCGACCGGCGTGGCCACCGGCGGCAGGCTCAGCCCCAGTCGTTCCAGACGCTGCGATGCGCTCTCGGTCATGGCAGCGGCCGTTTCAGGTAGGCCACCAGGCTGTCCGGGGTCACCCCGGGGATCACGGCTACCAATTCCCAGCCGTCGGCGCCCCAGGTGTCGAGGATCTGCTTGGTGGCATGCACCAGCAGCGGTACGGTCGCGTACTCCCACTTCGTCATGCGCAGCACGGTATTCGATAGCCCCCGGCTGCGTTGAACTGGCCTCACTGCGTTCGGGCGGGCCTGATTCCGCTTCCCCGGACATGTCGAAACGACACCTCGCGAAGATCAGCGCGGGCCGACGTTTGGCCGTAGGATGAGCCAACCGCGGCGGAGGAGCTACTGGTGGTCTGCAGGATCTGTGGCCGGACAGGCAGCACGGATGCCGTGTTCTGCACTGGTTGCGGGACCCGGCTGGAGCCGGTGCCGCTCGCAGATGCCCCGTACCCTGGTTCCCGATCATCACAGCCGGCTATGCCCGAACCGCCGTCGACCTATCCCGCCACCCAGGCGGTCCCGGCCTATCCACCGGCGCCCATGTCTGATGTGTCACAACCAGACCCGCATCGAGAATGAGGCCCATCAGCAGACCCTTCTACTTCCCCATAGGCTAGGGGCTATGCCTGAAGCCGCTCCCCTGCACATCGTGAGCGGCAAGGGAGGTACCGGCAAGACCGCGGTCTCGTTGGCCCTGGCCCACCTGTTGGCCCGATCCACGGGCGATGTGCTGGTCTGCGAGGTAGAGGAACGCCACGACCTGACCGGGGTGATGCAGGTCGCGATGGTGCCGCCAGGAGCCGAGCGGCAGATCGGCCGCGATGGTGGCGCGATCCGCGCCCTGAGCGTCGCGCCACGGCAGGCACTCACCGATTACTTGGACCACAGCTTCCGGCTAGGGCTAGCTGGCAAGGTCCTGGAGGTGTCCGGGCTGGTCGACTTCGTCACCGAATTGGCACCCGGGCTGCAGGATGTGCTGCTAATCGGCAAGGTGTATCAGGCCAGCCGACGCCAGATGAAAGAGGCTTCGGACGCGGTCCAGGCGGTGATCCTGGATGCCCCGCCGACGGGACGGATCGAAACCTTCCTGACTGCCGGGGAGGCGCTCGCCGAGGTGGTCACCGGCGGCCCGATCCGCCACCAGGCCGAGTCGATCATGGACCTGCTGCGATCTGAGACCACCCGGGTTCACCTGGTCACCACGCTCAGCGAGATGGCCGTCACCGAGACCTTGACCACTTTGGCGTCGCTGCGCAAGCACCGAATCCGGCCCGGGCGGGTGATCGCGAACCTGGTTCCGGACGAGGTTCCCGAGCTGCCCCCTCTCGACGACCCCGACCATAGGGTGGCGCGGGCTCACGCCGCCGAGAAGATGGTGGTCGCGGCGCAGCAACCGTGGCGTCGCCTGCTCACTGAGACTCTCGCCGAAGCTGGGATGGCACCGCTGGTGAACCTGCCGTTGTTGCCGGCCGAGGTGGACGCCGCCGCGGTCCGGCAGCTGGCAGATCTGCTGCAGCCCCAGTGGAGGACATCATGACGGCGCCGGCCTTCGACATGCGTGGGCTGCTCGACGACCGCCACCTGAGGGTGATCATGACCTGCGGCACCGGCGGGGTCGGCAAGACCTCGTTCTCGGCGGCGATGGCGTTACGGGCAGCCGATGCCGGGCGCAAGGTGGTACTGGTCACGGTCGACCCGGCCCGTCGGTTGGCGACCGCGCTCGGGCTGGACCGGCTCGGCGCCGAGCCAGAACCCGTGCTCGGTGTCACCGACGGCTCGCTGGACGCGTTGATGTTGGACATGACCCACACCTTCGATGAGGCGATCCGCTCCCATGCCCCCGCCGACCGGGTCGAGGCGGTCTTGCGTAATCCGTTCTACAAGGCGCTGAGTACGTCTTTCTCCGGGACTCAGGACTATATGGCGACCGAGAAGCTGGGGCAGTTGTATGAAACCGCGCAGCGGACCGGCCGCTGGGACCTGATCGTGGTGGACACCCCGCCCTCACGTTCGGCGCTGGACTTCCTGGACGCACCGGCCCGGCTGGACCGGCTGGCGGACGGGCCGGCGATGCGGATCTTGGCCCCCCAAAGCGGACCACTGCGGCTGTTGAACCTCGGACTGTCACAGGCCACCGCCCTGATCTCGAAGATCATCGGCAGCCAGGCCCTGTCTGATCTGCAGGTTTTCGCCTCAGCCTTTGAATCCGTGATGGGTGGTTTTCGGCGCCGAGCCGACCGGGTCCGGACCCTGCTCGGCTCGCCGGCCGCGGCCTTCGTTGTGGTCACCAGCTCCCGCTCAGCTGCGCTGACCGAGTCCCGGTTCCTGCTCGACCGGCTGCGCGACCGCCACCAGACCCAGGCCCGGGGCGTGATCGTCAACCAGTTCCCGGCCCCGGTCGCGATCACCGGCGCCGACCGGGACCGGCTGGCCGCAGCACCTGAGGCGTACGCCTGGTGGGAGAGCACCTGGGACCGCTACCGCCGGCAACGAGAAGCGGTCGTCCAGGCGTTGGGCAGCGACTGGCCGATTACGACGGTGCCCGCGATGGCTCGCGAGATCACTGACTTGCCCGCGGTACGAGAACTGGGCTCACTTGCGGCGGCCGGGGCGGCCATCGCCGACCAGAACCCGTCGCCAACTCTGGACGTCTGAGCGTTTCCGCAGCAGGGCGCGGCGTTCCCGTTCGGTCATCCCGCCCCAGACGCCCCATTCGATCCGGTTGTCCAGCGCCTCGGCCAGGCATTCGCCGCGGACCGGGCAGCCGCAGCACACCGCCCGTACCCGCTTCTGGTCGGCGCCCTCGGGGAACAACTTGTCTTCCATGCCTCGGCATTTGGCCCGAAGGGGCCAGTCATCTACACGGCTCAAACGCATCTTCATTGATCCCTTCGAGGGAGCTGGGGTGTCGCAAACCTGCCACGCGCTGTCGCCGTGACATGGATCGCCTGGAGGTACAGCAGTTCGGCGACCCTAGCGCCCCCAACCCGGGCCCCGCAACATGCTGTCAGCTTGGATCGTTCAAGGTAGATGAGGAGATTCTCAGACCCCTCGCCTACCCTAGGCGCATGACGCCTCCCGAGATCAGCTCGAAGATGTACGCGTTGGCGATGTTCCTGCTCGTCAGCGTGCTCGCGGGGACGTTGGTGTCGGGCTTCGTGGTCCCGTTTGCGGCGTTGGGGGGCTCCACGGCGCGGGTTCTCGTCGGAGGCCTGGGGAACCTGCCGGCCGAATTCGAGCTGCCCCCGAATGCGGAGGGCACGGTGATCTACCTGGCCAACGGGCAGCCTCTAGCCGAGCTCTACGCTGAGGACCGCAAGCCCGTCACCCTGGCGCAGATCGCCCCGACGATGAAGGCCGCCCAGCTGGCGATCGAGGACCACCGCTTCTACGAGCACGGGGCGGTCGACCTGAAGGGCACCCTGCGGGCCTTCGCCCGCAACACCACCGGGGGCTCCACCCAGGGCGGCTCGACGCTGACCCAGCAGTACGTCAAGCAGGTCCAGATCGCCGCAGCCGCGGCCCGCGGTGATAAGGCCGCAGCCGAGGCCGCCCAGGCCCCGACGTACGAACGCAAGATCCGCGAAATGCGGTACGCGATTGCGGTCGAGAAGAAGTTCAGCAAGGACGAGATCCTCGAGCGCTACCTCAACACCGTCTACTACGGCTACGGCGCGTACGGGGTGGAATCCGCCGCCCGGCGCTACTTCTCCACCACCGCGGACAAGCTGACCTTGGCGCAGGCGGCGATGCTGGCCGGCATCGTGCAGAACCCGAACCTGGATCCGAAGCACCGGCCCGCCCAGGCGGTGGAGCGACGTAACGTCGTGCTGAACCGGATGGCGGAGCTGGGGGTGGCCTCACCGGAAGAGGTGCAGGCGGCCAAGGCGGAAGGCTTCGACCAGAGCAAGGTCCGCCCCCCGAATCAGGGCTGTATCACCTCGAAGTATCCGTTCATGTGCCAGTACGTCGAGATGTCGCTGCTGCACAACCCGGCCCTGGGTAACAACCAGGACGAGCGCCGCAATACCGTGATGCGCGGTGGGCTGCGGATCTACACCAAGATCGATCCGGCGATGATGGATGCCGCTCAGCGGGAGCTAACCCAGCGGATCAAGCCCACCGACCCGGTGATCGCCACGATGGTGATGATTCAGCCGGGCACCGGGTTGATCACCGCGATCGTTCAGAACCGGCACCGGATGGGCTCGAACGCCGACGCCGGAGAGACGTATTACAACTATGCGGTCGAGGCGGCGATGGGCGGCGCCGAGGGCTATCAGGCGGGGTCGACGTTCAAGACCTTCACCATGGCTAATGCCCTCGAACGGGGCATGTCGGTACATACCCAGTTCATGTCGTCGTCTCCGATGGATTTCCGCGGCAAGATGTTCCTGACCTGCCAGGGCGATCAGGAGATCCGGTTCCGGTACACCTCGCCGTATCGGGTCGAGAACTCCACCGGCAACTTCAGTAGCATCGACATGTACAAGGCCACCGAGATGTCGGTGAACACCTACTACGTCCAATTGGAGCAGGCGGCTGGGATTTGCCAGTCGGCGCGGATGGCGGACCGGCTGGGGGTGAAGATGGCCAACGGCAACAGCCTCGAATCCGACTTCGCCTGGTACCCGTCCTTTACCCTGGGGATCGCCGAGGTGTCACCGATCTCGATGGCCAGCGCGTACGCGACCTTGGCGGCCCGCGGCAAGCGTTGCGACCCGATCATCATCGAGTCGATCAAGACCCGGGACGGCCGCTCAGTGCCGACCTCGAACGGGAACTGCCAGCAGGTGCTCAAACCGGAGATCGCCGATGCGGTGAACCAGGTCCTGCAGCGGGTGGTGTCGAACGGCACGGGCTCCCGGGCCCGGATCCCGGACGGGCGGCCGCAGGCCGGCAAGACCGGCACCATCGATTCCAATGCGGCGGTGTGGTTCGCCGGGTACACCCCGAATTTGGCCGGGGTGTCCATGATCGCAATCGACAAGAACCCCCGCTACAAGGAGTATTGGGACAAGCGCCGAGGTTCCCTGAAAGGCGTCCGGTTGCCTGGTGGCTTCTCGCTTGAGGGGTCGGGTTCGGGTGACGCCGGCGAGATCTACGCCCCGACGATGCGAGCGGCGCTGGCCAAGACGCCCAAGGACGGCTTCACCGAGCCACCGGATTCGGTCCTGAACGGAACCAAGGTGAAGCGACCGAGCGTCTCGGGAATGTCGATGGCCGAGGCCCGCAGCACGCTGGAGAACGCGGGTTTCATCGTGTCGACCCGCCAGACCTACGACGACCACCGCCCGGTCGGCAGTTGGACCGGGGGGGTGGACTGCGGGCAGACCGTCGGCAGCACCTGCTACTTGCTGATCTCGGCTGGTCCGCGGCCGCAGCCCTCACAACCCCCGGACCCGAATCAGCCTGCTCCGCCGGTGCCGCAGCCCGGGCAACCCACGTGAGGCGCCTCGCTCTGGCCGCGGCCGGTACCGTCGCGGCCGGGGTCGCCTGCATCGGGTACGGGGTCCTGGTAGAACGCCATGCCTTCCGGGTGCGGCAGGTTCGGGTCCCGGTGTTGCCGCTCGGCGAGGCCCCGATCCGGGTGCTGCACGTTTCAGACCTGCACGTGTCGCTGGATCGGCGCCAGCTGATCGAGTACGTGGATGCGTTGGGCGGTCTGCGCCCGGACCTGGTGGTGAGTACCGGGGACAACATCTCCTCAGCCGAGGCAGTCGAGGCGGTCGTGGGCGCCTACCGGCGATTGTTTCGGGTACCGGGAGTCTTTGTCTTCGGCTCGAATGACTACTACGCGCCGACGCCGGTGAACCCGCTGTCTTATTTTGGCCTCGGCAGGCGACGCCGGGCCCGGCCCGAGCTGCCACATGCTGAATTGCGCGCCGCCCTGGTCGCCGGAGGCTGGTTTGATGTCGAGCACCGGCGGCTGTTGCTGAGCGTCGCCGGCCGTCAGGTCGAGGTACGGGGTACCAAGGACGCCCATATCGGCCTGGATGACTATTCGACTGTTGCCGGGCCTGCCTGCCCCGACGCGGTGGTCTCGTTGGGCGTCACCCATGCGCCATATCTGCGGCTGCTGGACGCGATGGCCGCCGACCGTCTGGATCTGATCCTCGCCGGGCACACCCACGGCGGCCAGGTGTGTGTTCCCGGCTACGGGGCGCTGATCACCAACTGCGACCTGGATCGGGCCCGGGTGAAGGGCCTGTCGCACCACCACAGTGGCGGGCACACCTCGGCCCTGCATGTCTCGGCCGGGCTAGGAACCTCGCCGCACGCCCCGTACCGCTTCGCTTGCCCGCCGGAGACCACTCTGCTGACCTTGGTCGAGCGCCCAACGTCGGTGTGAGATCCCGGCCCGGATGGGCTAGACTCTGCTTCGGCTTACAGGCCATCGGGGTGTGGCGCAGCTTGGTAGCGCGCATCGTTCGGGACGATGAGGTCGCAGGTTCAAATCCTGTCACCCCGACACGTCCGTTGCCGACCGGTACTGCCGGCAGTCGTCACGGACTAGCACCGGTCGACGGCCGAGATGGAATAACCCCGGGGTATGTGCTTTCATAGAGGCCTTCTGGGGTCTTCGTCCATTACGCCGTAGGCGGCGATCTTGCCGAGGGCGACGGATATGAGCCGTGGTCGCTGATATCTTGGATATGCTCCTCATTTTATAAGTAATCGATATCTTCTGCTTCGCGACCGCGAGTGGCCAAGGATGAAGAGAATACTCAATTAGCCGAAGATCTTTATGCTGACGTGAAGTCACAGATCGCGGCGGCCGTACAGAAAGATGGAGGTCACGGCCGAGAGGGCCATCCAGACGATACCGAGGGCCAAACCCAGCGGCCCGGTGCAGGAATCGCTGATCGGTTTCAGCAGGATCGAGATCCAGCGGGGATACTGCTGCAACAACAAGGATCCACCGAAGACGGTCAGGATAGGGATGCACGCCGCGAACATCCCGACCTTGAGGAAGTCGAAGCTGAACAGCAAGGGGAGCTGCACGCCCGTCACGAAGCACATGAAGGCGAAGGCAAGGCCCATCAGCGAGGCCATGGCTGGCCTGTCGAAGTACGGATATCGCGTGGCGTACGGATCAATCAGGACCGACACCGCCAACCCGGCCAGGGTCATCACGATCGCGGCGCCGAGGAGCAGCAGATAGCGCGCCAGGACCCGTCGCGTGCGAGAGACCGGCAGGATCACGTACATCGTGTTCATCCTGCCCTTGTCGTCTCGAGCGAACATGGGCATAGGTAGGAAAGCGACCGTTATCATGGCCATGGGAACGATCATCGTGCCCATACCCACTACCAGGCTCATCGCCAGCACAGCCGCCGAGACGATCAGAAAGATCAGCAGGGTACTGGCCTGGGCGGACAATTCGGTCCGCAGAATCTTCAGATCGGTCGACATCTCACCATTCCTTCCCATGCCGGCTCCAGCAGACGACGGCCTCGTCCAGGGTGGGTCTCTCGATCACAATTTGTGGTCCAAAGAAGGCCGAATCCTCAATACGGATCAGTCCGTGATAGGCGAGATTCTTAGGTCGGGCGCCTACCAGGACCCTTCTCCCCTCCATGCTCAGCTCGGTGACCGGGGCATGGACCATGGCCCAGTCCTCGTACACATCCGACAGGGGCCCTTCGAAACAGGTCTGCCCGTCTGCGAGAACATGCAGATGGTCGGCGATCCGATCCAGGTCGGAGGTGATATGGCTCGAAAACAGGACCGTGCGCCCTTCCTCGATCAGGTATTCCTGGAAGATATCGAGTACCTCGAGTCGCGCTGCCGGGTCCAGACCCGTGGTGGGCTCGTCGAGAATCAGCAGCCTGGGCCGGTGCGCCATGGCCAGCGCCACCTGGAGTTTCACGCCCTGCCCCCGGGACAGATTCTTCACCTTGACTCGGCGCGGGACCTTGAGCCGATCCAGAAGTTCAATGAAGTACGCCTGGTCCCAGGACGGGTAGAACTGAGACAGGTTACGGGCCGCCGAGATCGCGTTCCACACCTGCGGCAGCGCTATCGCGTCGAGAACCACTCCGATCTGGTCCTGGTGAGCCCCGGGCGGCCCGCCGAGGACCTGGATACTGCCGCCCCTGATGCCTACCATTCCCAGCATCGCCTTGATCGCCATGGTCTTGCCGGCCCCATTAGGACCGACAAAACCGGTCACCATTCCCGCCGGAACCCGCAAATTCAGCGGCCCCAAGACGAAGTCACCCTGCCGGCGCACCACCCCCTCGAGACGGATCGCGTCCTGCCCCGACATCAGTCGGTCGATCCCCATCGCAAGGTGCTCCTTTCCTGAAGCTCAGCCAGGCCCAGCCCGGCCAGGCGCGCGGTGACGATGACCTCGTCGAGCTGACCATCGAGCCTGGCCCGAAGCCGTTCCCGGGTCTCGTCTTGGTCCTGGGCGAGGACAAAGCTGCCACGGCCCGGCTGATTAGCGATCAGTCCTTCGGCGGCCAGCTCGTTGTAGGCCCGGGTGGTGGTGATCAGCGAGACCTCGAGATCTCTCGCCAGCTGCCGCAGTGATGGCAGTGCTGTGCCTGCCGGCAGATCTCCACTCCAGATCGCGGCGCGGTACTGGTCCACGATCTGCTCGTACAGCGGGGTCCCGCTGGTCCGCGACAACACGATGTGCACACACTATTCATAGCGCACATGTACACCATATGCAATAAGGACAGGAGGGATCGACGTTGCTCTCCGTGACCTTAAGAGGTTAAGATGAAGTATGGACCTGGCTTACGAATTACACGACCTGGTACGGACCCTCGACCGTTGGGCGGAGCGGATCCTGCGCCCGGAGGGACTCAGCCACAACCGCTACGTTGCCCTCAGCATCATCTCGCAGCACCCCGGCGTGACCGGGCGGCTGCTGGCCCAGTCGCTACGGGTCAGCGAGGCCGCCGCCAGCGGGATCGTCCGCTCCCTGATCGAGGCCGGCCTGGTCGAGAACAACGCCGAACCCGGCAACGGCAACGCCCGCCGGCTGGGGCTGACAGCACTCGGAAAACGGACCCTGAAACGCTGTTCGGCGCTGCTGGGCGAATCCCTCGACGACCAGGCCCACCGGATCGGGATCGACCCGGATCAGCTGGCCCGCACCGTACGGGCACTGCACGACGAAGTCCTACTCGTGCGCTCCCCTGACACCCCCGACAGCGAGAACCGATGACCCCAAGCCCCGCATATCACCGATAAGAACACCACCGACGGCCGGCGTCAAGCCCGAGAATCCCAGATCAGCGGCCAGTCCCCGCGTACACGACAGCCTCGCCGTCGCCGTCCAGGCCGAAGGCGCTGTGCGCAGCCCGGACCGCGGCATCGACGTCATCGGCCGCCACGGTCACCGAGATCCGGATCTCGGAGGTCGAGATCATCCCGATGTTGATCCCGGCGCCGGCCAGGGCGCTGAAGAAGGTAGCGCTCACCCCCGGATGGGACCGCATCCCAACCCCGACCACCGACACCTTGCCGATCTGGTCGTCGTAGAGCAGCTTGGTGAAACCGACCTGCCCCTGCTCGGCCCGCAACGCATCGAGCGCCTTCTTGCCGTCGGACTGTGGCAGGGTGAACGAGATCGCCGTGGTGTTGTCGATCACCGACACGTTCTGCACGATCATGTCGATATTGACGTCCACCCCGGCCACGATCTCGAAGATCCTGGCTGCTTTCCCGACCTGGTCCGGCACCCCGACCACCGTGACCTTCGCCTCGCTGCGGTCGTGGGTGACGCCGGTGATGAGTGCAGCCTCCATGTCTGGCCTTTCAGTGATAAGCGACGCGTCGGTGACCCAGGTGCCGGGTCTGGTCGAAAACGAAGAGCGGACGTGGACCGGGACGCTGGAACGCCGGGCGTACTCCACACACCGCAGGTGCAGAATCTTGGCCCCATTGGCCGCCAGTTCCAGCATCTCTTCGTACGAGATCTCAGGGATCCGCCGCGCCCCCGGCACGATCCGGGGATCGGCGGTGAACACCCCGTCGACATCACTGTAGATCTCGCAGTATTCCGCCCCGAGCGCGTCCGCCAAGGCGACCGCGGTGGTGTCGGAGGCGCCCCGACCCAACGTGGTGACGTCCTTGGTGGACTGCGCGACGCCCTGGAAACCGGCCACGATCACGATGTCGCCACCATCCAGGGCCTCCACGATCCGGCCCGGGGTGATGTCGATAATCCGGGCATTGCCATGAGTCTCGGTCGTGATCACCCCAGCCTGGGATCCAGTGAAAGAACGCGACTGGTGCCCGGTGTCAGCGATCGCCATCGCCAGCAGCGCCGCCGATATCCGCTCCCCCGCGGTGAGCAGCATGTCGAGCTCCCGCGCCGGCGGCTGCGGGCTCACCTGTTGGGCGAGATCCAACAGGTCGTCGGTGGTGTCGCCCATCGCCGAGATCACCACGACCACCTGGTGCCCGGCTTTCGTGGTTTCAACGATCCGGCGCGCCACCCGCTTGATGCTCTCGGCGTCGGCCACCGAGGACCCGCCGAACTTCTGCACCACCCGACTCACGTCAGAACCTCCCTCGCCCGCGGCGGAGCCTTCGCCCGCACGCCGTTGGCGGATAAGGTCCCGTCGCCTGTGCCCAGCAGAACCCGTCTCGCCCGCAGCCGAGTGTAAGGGCAGATTCGCGTCGGCCGACTGCGCTCTCAGCGCGTGTCCACCGAGATCATGTGCTGTTATGGCGGCATGCAGCCACAGGTACGGATCAACGAGGCCGAATCCCGCTACGAACTGGTCTCGGACACGGGGGAACGACTCGGACTAGCCGATTACCACATTGACGGGGACCGGATCACCCTGCCGCATACCGAGATCGACCCGGCCCACGGCGGGCAGGGGTACGGGTCGGTACTGGTGAAAGGAGTCCTCGACGACGCCGAGCGGCGTGGCCTGAGGGTCCACCCGGTCTGCCCGTTCGTAGTCCGCTACCTGGAACGACACCCGGAATACCAGCACCTACTAGGCTGACCCCAGCAGACCCGGCCGCATCCGAGCTGGCCTGCCCGGTCCCGATCGACGACGACCCAGCAGACCCGGCAGCGCCACCGTCCAGGATCCGGAACACCCGATTCGGTCCCTGCCCAGGGAACAGGACCGGCCGTCCATTCCGTGAGACACCCGGCGTTCGGGCCGGGCAGCTGCGGCCCTGATCCTGGCCGGTCAGGCCTTGGTGATCTCGAAGGCGATCCCGATGTCGGACGGTGCCGCAGGGTCGTCGATCTCGGTAACCTCGTCGACCTGGACCGCGAGCACCTCCTCGGCAAGCTCTGCGCAGCCCGCCCGGAGCGCCTCGGCGGCCGGGCCGCTACCGGCCCAGCGCAGCCGGATCCGGTCCGAGACGTCCAGGCCGGCGTTCTTACGGGCCTCCTGCACCGCCCGGATTACCTCACGCAGCCAGCCGGCCTGCACCAGCTCCGCAGTGAGGTCGAGGTCCAGGGCCACCGTCTCGCCCTGCTCATTGACCACCGACCAGCCCTCACGGGGCCGTTCGGTGATGAAGACCTCGTCAGCGCTCACCTCGATGCCACCGTCGACGGTGGCCCGCCCCTCGGCTCGCAAGGCCTGCGCCAGGGCGGCCGCGTCAGCTGCGGCAATCGCCTGCGCCACCTGCGGGGTCTGCTTGCCGAACCGTTTCCCCAGCGCCCGGAAATTACCCTTCGCCGCATAGTCGACCAGGTCACCGGCGCTGCTGAACGACTCCAACTGACCCACATTCAGCTCGCTGGTGACCTCAGCCACGATCTCGTCACCGAGCAACGCCAAAGTAGACGAGGCGACCAGGGCCCGCTGCAGCGGCTGCCGAGTCCGGACCTTCGCCTCAGAACGCGCCGCCCGGCCCAATTCCACCACCCGGCGGGCGGCCGCCATTGAACGCGACAGATCAGGGTCGATCAAGGTCGGGTCGGCCACCGGCCAGCTGGCCAGGTGCACCGAAGCCGGGGCGCCCGGCACCACCGGCACCACCAGATCCTGCCAGACCCGTTCGGTGATGAACGGCACCAGCGGCGCCAGCAGCCGGGTCAGGATCTCCAGTACCTCGTGCAGGGTCGACAACGCCGACGGGTCACCGTCCCAGAACCGGCGCCGGGAGCGGCGCACGTACCAATTCGACAACTGGTCGGTGAAAGCAGCCAGGGCATTGCCCGCAGCTAACGTGTCGAACCGCTCCAGCGCGTCCGTGACCTCGCCGATCAGCTCGTGGGTAGCCGACAGCAGCCACCGGTCCAGAACCTGGCGCTGGGCCGGGGCCGGAGCGTCGTCGCTCGGGGCCCAATCATTAGCCCGCGCGTACAGGGCCTGGAAGGCGACCGTGTTCCAATACGTCAGCAGCACCTTGCGGACGAATTCCTGGATCGTCTTGCGTCCGACCCGACGCGCCGACCAGGGCGAACCACCGGCCGCCATGAACCAGCGCACTGCATCGGCGCCGTGCTCGTCGAGCAGCGGGATCGGCTCCACGGTGTTGCCCAGGTGTTTGCTCATCTTGCGGCCGTCCTCGGCCAGGATGTGACCCAGGCAGAGCACGTTGCGGTACGGGGACTGGTCGAAGACCAGGGTCCCGACCGCCATCAGGGAATAGAACCAGCCCCGGGTCTGGTCGATCGCCTCACAGATGAAGTCAGCCGGGTAGGCCTGCTCCAGCTGCTCGGTCGAACCAGGCCGGTACGGGTGGCCCCACTGCGCGAATGGCATCGCGCCCGAGTCGAACCAGGCGTCGACCACCTCCGGCACCCGGTGCGCCGGGGCCTGGCAGTTCGGGCAGGCAAAGCTGATCTCGTCTACGTACGGGCGGTGCGGGTCAAGCCCGGACAGGTCGGTGCCGGCCAGCTCGGACAGCTCTTCTCGAGAACCGACGCAGGTCTGGTGGCCCTGGGCGCAACGCCAGATCGGCAGCGGGGTACCCCAGTAGCGCTTACGCGACAAGGCCCAGTCGACGTTGTTGTTCAGCCAGTCGCCATAGCGGCCGTTCTTGATGTGGTCGGGGAACCAGCCGGTAGCCTGATTCTCCCGGTGCAGGGCCGGTTTGATCTGGGTAGTCCGGATGTACCACGACGGCTGGGCGTAGTACAGCAGCACGGTGTGACAGCGCCAGCAGTGCGGGTACGCGTGCTCGTAGTGCATCACCCGCCACATCAGGCCCCGCTGCTGCAGGTCCTGCATGATCACCGGGTCGGCGGCCTTGAAGAACATCCCGCCCACCAGGCCCAGGCCCTCCTCAAAGGTCCCGTCGGCCTGGATCGGGTTCACCATCGGCAGTCCGTACTGGCGGCAGATGATCATGTCGTCCTCACCGAAGGCCGGGGCCTGGTGGACCAGACCGGTGCCGTCCTCGGTGGTGACATAGTCGGCGGTCACGATGTAGTTGGTGCCGCCCACCACGGCTGGCATCTCGACCAGCTCGAACGGGCGCTGGTATGTCCACAGTTCCATCTGCGAGCCCAGGAAGGTCTGCCCCAGCCGCCAGCCGTCACCCAGCACCTGTTCGGCCAGCGGCTCGGCCACCACCAGGGTCTGGTCGTCTTTGCTGGCCACGACATACGTGACGTCCGGGTGGACGGCGACAGCGGTATTCGAGACCAAGGTCCACGGGGTGGTGGTCCAGACCAGCAGGTCCGCCTGCCCGGCCAGCGGCCCGCCGGTGACCGGGAACCGGACGTACACCGAGGGATCGGTGACCGTCTCGTAGCCCTGCGCCAGCTCATGGTCGGACAGGGTGGTGCCGCAGCGCGGACAGTACGGGGCGACGCGGTAGTCCTCGACCAGCAGGCCCCGGGAATGGATCTGCTTCAAGGCCCACCAGCAGGATTCCACGTATTCGGGGTTCATGGTCCAGTACGCGGTGTCCAGGTCGACCCAGTAGCCCATCCGGGTGGTGAGCCGGGCGAAGGCGTCGACATGGCGGCCGACCGACTCGCGGCAGCGCTCGTTGAACGACGCCACCCCGTACCGTTCGATGTCGGGCTTGCCGTCGATGCCGAGTTCCCGCTCCACCGCCAGTTCGACCGGCAGCCCGTGGCAGTCCCAGCCGGCCTTACGCTCGACGTGGTAACCCTGCATGGTCTTGAAGCGGGGGAAGATGTCCTTGAAAACCCGGGCCTCGATGTGGTGGATGCCGGGCATCCCGTTCGCGGTCGGCGGGCCTTCGAAGAAAGTCCAACGTGGCCCCGCCTCGGTTTGACGCAGTGATGCGGCGAAGGTGTCCTGCTCGGACCAGAGGTCCAGGATCTGGTGCTCCATCGCGGTCAGGTCGACCTGCGGCGGGACAGGATTGTAGGTACGGGCCTGGTCGGTCATGAGGGTCCTTCGACGTCTCGTACGACGAAGGGACGAGCCTGCCCGGTGGGGCGACCCGCGGTACCACCCTTCTTGAGGTCTGCTGACCCCCGCTTCATGTGCTGTCCGCTGCCGGTTCTACTGGGCCTGGCGGCTGTTCTTCCGGCGGCTCCGGGGTGATTGCCCCATCGTCGCTGTGCGGACCAGGGCTGATCGTATCATGCAGACGCGGGTCACCGGGCGCGCTGCGCGACTGGTTCGTCGTGACCGCGTTGGCGGACCCGTTCGGCCACTATCTCGGCCGAGACCGCCGGGCTCGACTGCCAGGGCAGGACCCTGGCGATCACCGACTTCCAGGCCGGGTCCTTGGCCGCGGCCACCGGCTGCGGGACGTGGTCGCGGCTAGGCAGGACGAACCGCAGGTCGGCCGGGACCATCGAGTCGATCGCGCGGACCAGTTCCTCGCCCCCCTGGTACAGGGTCGGTTCGATCGGATGTCCGAAGCCGTCGGAAGTCACCACTACCCGGCCGCCATCCGGATAGGCCAACAGCTGGACCACATTGCCGGTCGGGATGTCGATCCCCTGTTCCTCGTTGAGTCGCAGGTGCAGCATCCTCGGCATCAGGTAGATCGCCGCGCCGGGATGGTCGGCGCAGATTGACGGGTGCGCCCCCTGACCGTCGTGGCGGGCGCGTGCGTACTCGGGCTGGTCCTGCGGGAAACCGAACGGGTTCTCCAGCGCCGCTGCGTGCGGGATCCCGATCAGGTGCCGGTCACGGACGGTGGCCGCCAACTCGGCGACGTCGATCGCCGTGACCTGTTTTACCTCGTCGAGCAGGTCGGCCGGGGCCATCGCCCGTAGCCCGAGCAGATCGTCCAGCGCGGAGCGACACAGGATCGCGAAGTGCTGATTCGGGTCGGTGACCATCCGATGGGTCTCCATAACGATGTCGATCAGCTCTTGGGGCCGGGCTCCGCTTTCGACCACGTCCCGCAGCGCCGCCTCTAAGGACCCCACGAGGAAAGCGGCGGGGGCGTCGGCGGTGACCGCTGCCACCATGATCGCGCCGCGCGCCACGTCGATCCGGGTGGTTTGGGAACGTACCTGCTCATACCCGGGCCGTTGCACCTGGATCCGCCGCAGGGTCCGGGCCGCCAATACCCGTCCGAAGACCTGCCCTACGCCCCGAGCCGGCACTGGGCTGAGTAGCCCCACTTCCTGCCCGGTGACCTCGGTCACCGCCGGCCGTGGCCGGGTCATCAACAGTCGCTCCGGAGGCGACCACCGCTCGTCGGCGGGCAGCGAGATCGAGACAGCGTCCGGCGGGGCGCCGTCGTAGCAGAGCGCCATATTGCCGGTGGTGAACGCCACTTGCAGAAACCAGCGCAACGCGCTCGGGTCGAAACGTTGCAGCCCCAGCTCGGGGAAACCGGTCATCCCGAAACCCTGCGCGCCCACCTCACGACGTAACAGCTGCCCGAACAACGAGGGCTGCTGGGCCGACTCGGCCCGTACCGCGAGTACTCGGTCCAGCAGGTCAAGGTCGGGGCGGGTCAGCCGACCCTGCAGCCAGTCCAGCCCTGCCGCCAGCTGGTCGTTGACCGCGGTCACGGTGAAGGTGGTGTGGAGCCCCTTGACCACCCCGCGGACCCGGATCCCCTCCGGCGGCCGAGCGGCCAGCGCCAGGTCCCGCGAGGCCGCCAGCCAGCCCCTGGTCTCCGGGGTCTCGTCGGCGACCCCGGCCCGGAAAACCACCGACGCCCGGGTGGCTGGCCGCGGGGACCCAGTCGTCCAGGTCGGCACCCCGTCTGTGTCGCTGCGTTTCCACATCGAACCAGCGCTGCCGATCGACACGCCTGTCCCCTCCCGTCGTATACCCCCCGCAGACCCGTACCGAGTGTGAAGCCTGTCGAGCCTGGCGGCAACACTGCTAAGGCAGATCTCATGTGAGGCGCGACACAACTGCGGACACACCCACTCCCCCAGGTACGACCGGGACCGCCGCAAGAGCATCGGCCCGTCGTTGTGCGGTACTCGGCCGGTCAGCCCGTCGTTGTGCGGTACTCGGCCAGTCAGCCCGTCGTTGTGCGGTACTCGGCCAGTCAGCCCGTCGTCGTGCGGTGCTCGGCCAGTCAGCCCGTCGTCGTGCGGTACTCGGCCAGTCAGCCCGTCGTCGTGCGGTGCTCGGCCAGTCAGCCCGTCGTCGTGCGGTGCTCGGCCGGGAGGAAGGCGGACAGCACTGCGCCCGCCCCTGGCGGGACGGGCGCAGTATGGTGACCGGTCAGCGTGGCGGTGTTGGGTCGTGGCCCTTCAACGCCGACAGCCGGGCGTAGAAATCATCGATCTCGATCTCGCCCTTGGCCAGACGCTCATGCAGGATCACCAGCGCGTGCTGGACCGGGTCCGGCCGCACCAGGCCAGCAAGACCCAAACCACCGTTGCGTCGTAGCGCCCGGATGATCACGATCGCGGCCAGCACGAAGAGGGCCAGCACCACCAGGGTGATCAGGCTCGGCACCAGCATGGACGCCGCATGGCATCCTCGAGAACCTCTCATCTCATTCTCCCCTTCTCTGCCCTTCCTGGGCAGGGCACGAGTATTGAGCAGCCAGATATGAGGAGCCTGTGATCAGGCTGTGAACCCCGAGCTACGCCGAGACGGCGCGGCGGCCTTCGAAGGCCCGGCCTAGGGTGATCTCGTCGGCATACTCCAGGTCGCCGCCAACCGGCAGGCCGGAGGCCAGGCGGGACACCGAGACCCCCATCGGGATCAGCAACCGCGACAGGTAGGTGGCGGTGGCTTCCCCCTCCAGATTCGGGTCGGTGGCGATGATCACCTCGGTCACCGTGCCATCGGCGAGTCGCTGGCACAGTTCCTTGATCCGTAGGTCCGCCGGGCCGCGGTTGTCGATCGGACTGATCGACCCGCCAAGCACGTGGTACGTACCGCGGAACTCCCGGGTCCGTTCGACCGCCACCACATCTTTCGACTCCTCCACTACGCAGATCGAGGTCTGGTCACGACGCGGATCGCGGCATACCCGACACAGGTCGTCGGAGGAGATGTTGAAGCAGACGCTGCAGAAACGCACATCCTGCTTGGCGCGCAGCAGCGCCTCGGCCAGCCGGGTAACGTCCGGCTCGGGCGCGTCCAACAGGTGGAAGGCGATCCGCTGCGCCCCCTTCGGCCCGATCCCGGGCAGGGTCGCCAATTCGTCGATCAAGTCCTGGACCGGGCCCTCGTACACGCCCTCATCTCCTCGTTGTCGTTCACCGCCACACCCCAGCGGCTGGCGCAGTCGGCGAGACAGCCTGGATGACCGTCCCGCCGTAGCGTCACAGCGTCACAGGCTGAGGTTCGGCATTTGCGGCATGAACGCCTGTTGCAGCTCAGAGGCCTTGCCGCTGGCATCGCGGACTGCGGCCACCACCAGGTCGGCCAGGGTCTCGGTGTCGTCCGGGTCGCAGGCCTCGGGCTTGATGACCAACCCCACCAGCTCACCGGTGCCTTTGACGGTGGCCGTCACCAGGCCCCCGCCGGCAGTCCCGGTCGCCTCGGTCGACTCCAGTTTCTCCTGCGCCTGGGTGAGCTGGCTCTGCATCGCCTGCGCCTGGGCCATCAGGTCGTTGATGTTGAAATTCTCCATGGCTCCCTCTCCCTCTCCCTGTCACTGGTCGTCTTCGATGACCTCTGCATGCAGCATGGTACGGAGCAATTCCTCCGCATCCTGCTCATCGACCTCCGGGTCGTCTCGATCGATCTGCCCCAGGCTGTCGTCATCGTCTGGTTCAGAGCCGGCATGAGCCCACTCCTGACGGGCCCGGGCGAGCAGGTCTGCATGCCCAGCCGTCGTCGGTTCGGCGTCTGCGGCCGCTGCCGGGCTGGGCTCGGGCCGCGGATCCTCAGGGCTGGCCGGGGGCGGATCCGGCTGCGGGCTGGGTCGCGATGTCGGTGGACGGGCCGGTTCCGGCGCCGACCGGGCGACGTCTCGACGCGCAGGAGCTGATTCGTCGGCCGCGGCCACGATCCGCAGGTCGGCTCCCATCACGTCGACCAGGGCATCGTGCACGATGTCCACGTGACCGCCGCGGGTGAACTGTTCCCGGATCGCATCGTTGCTGAAGGCGAGGACCAGCGAGCCATCACGGACCTCGGCCACCTGGGCATGTTCCTTGAGTCGCATCCAGGTCACCCGCCGCCGCCGCATTACCGCCGCCAGCACATCCGGCCAGAGCCGGCGAATGTCAGCCACAGACATCCCCGGCTGTTGGACGCCGGAATCCGGGGCCGGCTGCCGGTCCGACTGGGACGCCGACCGCGGCTCGGGGGCGGACCGTGCCGGTCTCCGGGTCAGGGTCGCCCGGTCCCGGTCACTCGGTGGCTCAAATTCCTCTTCCGGCGGCGGCTCGTCCCAACCGGGCCGGGCCGGCTGTGAGCCCTGACCGGAACGACCGGCAACCGGGCGAGGCGTGGTCCGCGGACTAGGCACGCCCTCTGCACCCTCTCGAGGGGTGCGATCTGGGTTGGGATGCGCGGAATCGGGTCTTTCGCAGGCCGGCGGGCGTTCGACCGGTCCGGCTGACGCTCGGGAGGTGTCGGGCGTATCTGCCGGAACCTCGGCTGCGGTACGAGCTGGGGCGTCCGGCCGGGTCCGGGGATCCGGTTCGGGGGGCGAGCCTCCGTCTTCGACGCCCGCGACCAGCGCCGGCGCCGTACCGTCACCCGACGGTATCCCGAGGCGCCGCTCGAGCCGATCCAGACGGGCATGCAGGCCCCGCCCATCCTGGTCGGCACCGGGTAGCAGCACCCGGGCACACATCAGTTCAAGGTGCAGCCGCGGGGCGGTGGTACCACGCATCTCGACTAGGCCTTGGGCGATCACCTCGGCTGCCCGGGTCAGTTCACCCGGGCCCAGGCCCTGGGCCTGGACCGCCAGCCGGTCTGCCTGGTCGGCGGCTACCTCGACCAGGCCGGAGGTCATCGCGTCCGGAACCGCTGCCACGATCACCAGGTCCCGTAGCCGTCGTAGCAGGTCTTCAGCGAAGCGGCGTGGGTCCTGGCCGGCCTCGATCACCTTGTCGATGGTGGCGAAGACCCCGGCCCCGTCTCCCGCCGCGAAGGCGTCCACGATCTCGTCGAGCAGCGCATCGGGGGTGAACCCGAGCAGCCCGATCGCCTGCTCGTACGTGACCCCGTCCGGACCAGCCCCGCCGAGTAGCTGGTCCAGCACCGACAGTGAATCCCGAACCGAACCGGCTCCGGCTCGCACCACCAGCGGCAGCACCGCCGCCGAGACGGCGACCCCCTCAGATTTGCACAGGGTGGCCAGGTAGTCGCCCAGCACCTTCGGCGGCACCAGCCGGAATGGGTAGTGATGGGTTCGCGACCGGATGGTCCCGATCACCTTTTCCGGCTCGGTGGTGGCGAAGATGAACTTGACGTGGGGCGGCGGTTCCTCGACCACCTTGAGCAAGGCATTGAAACCGGCCGCAGTGACCATGTGGGCCTCGTCGACGATGTAGATCTTGTACCGCGAGTGGACCGGGGCGAAGAAGGCCCGCTCCCGCAGGTCTCGGGCATCGTCGACCCCGCCATGGCTGGCGGCGTCGATCTCGATCACGTCGATCGAACCGGGCCCGCCGCGGCTCAGGTCCCGACAGGACCGGCACTGCCCGCACGGCTGCGGGGTCGGCCCGACCGCGCAGTTGAGGGCCCGGGCCAGGATCCGGGCCGAGGTGGTCTTGCCGCAGCCGCGAGGCCCGGAGAAGAGGTACGCATGGTTGACCCGATTGTTCGCCAATGCCCGCTGCAGTGGCTCAGTCACATGCTCCTGGCCGATCACGTCGGCGAAGACGTCCGGCCGGTAGCGGCGGTACAGCGCCAAAGCCGCGGCGGGCAGATCTGCAGCCGTATCGGCCTGTGCTGGTCCGGTAGGCGTCTTCGGCTCGGTCGGCTGCTCGGCAGCCGGCTGCTGCGAAGCGGCGGGGTTTTCGACGTCGCCGAATGATCCGATATCGGCGGCGGTCGGGTCGCTATCAGGAGCCGGGGTCGAGTCAGGAGCGGCGGATGATTCCGCCTCGGTACGATCCGGGTCGGCATCGGCGCTGGTGGTCTTGCGGCGACCGCGGGACCTCGTAGCAGGCCGGCTCGCGGCGGGAGACGTACCCGATGGTTCCGAATCGGCCTCGACCGGCTCGTCGGCATCGGCCGTGCGGCGACTGCGCGGCGACTTTCGAGCAGGTCGGGGGCTCTGCGGCTCGGGCTCAGCGGGGTCACCGGGCAGGTTCCCGAACAGGTCCAGCCCCTGCTGAGGCTCGAAGTCGAGCAGGGCGTCGTCCTCATCCACGCAGCACACCCTATGCGGTGGCTCTGACAGCCGGGCCTGGTGGACAGGAGAAACGGGGGCCGTCTCGAGCACCGCCATCCGCGATACCCAAGACGACCCCCGTCCCCGTGCCGGCTCGAGGCCAGCGAGGCCCAGCATGCTGGGCCCAACCCCCTGTCTGTCAGGACGTCGCGCGAGGACCACCCCACCAGTGCTGGCGCTGAACTTCTCCAGCACAAGCCGAGGCGACCCGCTCGAGACCTTCGGCTGTCCCCAGCGTCACGACGTACCCCGGGGACAGGCACCCTTCTTCCCCCCGTGAGTCCGGCGAACCGGGCTCGTGAAAAAGGTAGAGGCCGGGGTCACCACCGCCACCACAGCATGAGAGGAATCTCACTCGCCCAACCAGGGCTACAGATCCGCAAGGCAACAGCCCGTACCGCTGCGGGCACCCGAGAAGCCGGGGTCCCCCGCGCACCCGGAAGAGCTCTCCTACCCTTGCTGCGTCTCCGCCCTGGGGGGGTTCGGCTAGGTACCGCCGCGCGGGGGACCGTGAAGCCAGGATAGCGGTCCGGACGGCATTGGCCGAACCGGCGGCTCGACCTGTACCATCCCTGGCGGAGGATTCGCCTAGAGGCCTAGGGCGCTCGCTTGGAAAGCGGGTTGGGAGCAATCCCTCACGAGTTCGAATCTCGTATCCTCCGCCATCAGGCCGGCGTCCGGTGCTGCGACGGTGGTCTGCTCGCAGGACCACAGCCGAAGATCCCCCGCCCTGGGGGTCTTCCAGCCATCAGACTGAACCCACAGTCGCGTAGGTTCTGTGTCGTCGAGAGGATCATGCATGACGCAGCAGCAGCACGCGGCCGCCACTATGGAAGGTCGCGGCACCTCCAACACCGGCAACATCGAGGCTCGAGTAGTGGGTGCCGAGTTGGTTGGCTTGGACATCCGTCCCGAGTGGCGCCGGACTGTCGAGGGCACCGAACTGGAGCGGGAGCTCCGCGAGGCGATCAACGCCGCCCTCACCGCGTACACGAAGGTTTTTGTGGAGGCCGTCCAGTCTGATACGAGCGTCCCCGATCAGCTCAGCCGCGACCTGCATGAGATCGCCGCTGACACTCCGGTCCCCGCGCTGGCCCGATCGTTGGACGAACTCGCGGACGTGATCGAGGAGCTCGAACAGAACGGTGTCCCGGTCGACTCTGGCACCGCCACCCCGCCTCAGCCTGTGATCGTCGACCCCCCATCCGGCGGCGTCACCGTCCGCGTGGACAACGGGGCGATCACCCAACTCTCCCTCAACGATCTGTGGCTCGCCGGGGTGGATGACACCACCCTTGCAGCCGCTGTCTGCGAGACGGTGACCCAGGCCATCTGGACCTACCTTGCCGAGCGGCTGGAGGCCCAGGCCTCCGCGAGCGGCGGTGCCGACGGCCTGTTCTCCGCCCTGTACGAACGCCAGGTTTATGCCACCAGTTCCCTCGAGATGCACCTCAACAGGAGTGATCATGCGGTTTGATCCCAGTAGTTGGCAGCGCGCGGCCGCTGCCTTCTCCGAGACGTCCGGCGCTGTCGGCGGCGCTGCCCCGGCCGGGGCCAGCAGCGGCGGCGGCCCCACCAGCACCGATGGCGCTGTCAGCGCGATGCTCGGCAAGTTGAGTCCCTCCATCACCCAGATCTTCTCCGGGTTGGCCTCGGGACTGTCGAGCGACGCCACGATGATGACCCAGACCGCGGCCGCGTACGGCAACACCGAGCAGGCCAACGCCTGGGCCGGTTCTAAGGCAGGAGCAGCCTGATGGGAATCTCACTTCCGGGCGGCCTGGCCGAGACCCTGAGCATGATGGGAGTCCAGTTCCCGACTACCGACGAGGACGCACTGACCGCTGCTGCCACCGAATGGGAACAGCTCGCTTCCAAGTGCAACGGCTGGCATGCGGACCTTTCCCAGGCTGTGTCGCATGTCCAGACCAACAACGAGGGCGAGGCCGCCAGTGCCTTCGCGGCCTATATGGCAGGCCGGTCCAACGTCACCGGTATCCAGGCCCTCGGCCAGGGGTGTACCGCGATCGCGACCGGCCATCGGAACGTAGCCAACGCAGTGAAGGCGCTGAAGTCGGCGTACATTGCCACGGCCTCGGCGATCAAGGTCGTGATGGATGCCGCCAAGCAGCAGCCCAATGCCGATGTGGCAGCCCTGATGGCGCAGGTGCAGCAGGCCGGCGAGAAGCTGCGCCAGCTCGATCAGCAGACCGCAAATTCGATTCAGGGGGCCTGAGATGGCGATCAGTAGCACCACTGTCAGCCTGAACGTGGCTGGCATGTTCACCAGCGGCGCCGGTGAAACCTGGTATGCCAACGGCACCGCACCTGACGCCGGCACCGGCGCTGCCGGTTGCCCGGACACCCCGGCCGCGAATTCCGGCGGCGGCGGTGGTGGCGGTGGCGGCGGCGCCCATTACGGGGGCGGCGGCTCCGGCGGCGGTGGTTCGGCCGGTGGTGGCGGTACGGGCGGTTACAGCTCGGGCGGCACGTCTGGCCCGCTTCCCACCCAGCCGGGGCTCGGCAATACCCCGGTCGGAGGTCCGATCAGCCGGGCCGAGGTTCTGGCCAGGGGTCGTTACTGGACCGGGCAGGGAGTGCCGTACTCGATGGCCGGTTACACCAACGACCCGCAGGGCAAGACCTACCGCACCGACTGCTCGGGTCTGGTGTCGATGGCGCTGCACCTCGACGAGAGTCTGTCGACGGTGACCTTGCCGCAGCAGTGCTACCCGATCGCCAAGGAAGAGCTGAAGCCGGGCGACATCGTCGGCAACCTCGGCGGCGGGACCGGCGGCGCCGACGGACACGTGATGATCTTCAATGGCTGGGTTGACGGCTCGCATACCGAATTCCGCACCATTGAGGAGACTCCGCCGCGGGCGGTAGAGCGGACCCGGACCTGGGGCTCGGCGCCGTACTCGAGCTCCGCTCACCGGTACGCACATCTGCTTGACCCGTAGTCAGAAGAGGATCAGCCCGTGCCGGGCTGCGCTGGGGGGCTGGGGGACGCGAGCCCGGCACGGGGATCAGATCCTACGTCACGCGCGGTGGCGTAGGATCTGAACTATAGCGGGAATTTGCACGATCCACAGCCCGGCTGTCCAGAAGTAAGGGAGTTGTTCTCCACGCCTGCCAGAGAGGTCCTTGACGGCAGCGGGCCGGCCCTTTCCTCCTGAGTCTCGCAGCGACGGCGTCGACCCGGTTCGATCTGCTTCTGACTGGCTGGTCGAGGCTGAGTCGCCCGCCCAACTGCGGACAAGCTGGTCCAGCCCGAGTTTCTCGCGAAGCGATCTGTTGGGGAATCGCTCCCGGCGCAGTAAGCAGGGACGTGAGGCTTGCAGCATGCTTCGAGATCTCCCGGTCGGCTCGGTCGATGACACCGGCAGCCATCAGGTCCTGGCGGAGATCGTCTCGGCCTCGCTGGTAGGTCGGCGGGTGCTGTCGCTGCTGAAGCCGTACACCCTGGCCCCGATGCTGTACGACCCCTTTCGTCAGCGCTGCGGAGGCGGCCCGGCTGGGCGCGACGAAGGTTGAACTAGACGAACTGTTCCGCCGCTGCCAGGTGGCCAGCCTGCACCCCCGAACCTGGCGTCGCCCCGGGGAATGATCACCCACGAGCAGCCGGAGTCGATGCTGTCGGGGAGCATCCTGCTCAACACCGTCTGCCCGCTGATCGTCGACCAGCAGGCGTTACGCGAAGTGTTGCGCCGCAGCCAGATCTCGGCGGTGCTCGACGTCACCTAGTCGGAACCACTGCCCGCCGACGACGAACTCTGACATCTGCCGAATGTCCTGCTTACCCCGCGCTGGGCCGGCTCGGCCGGCAACGAGCAGCGCCGGCTGGGACAGGCCGCGATCGTAGAGGCGCTCCGGGTAGCGCGGTAAGCGGCTGCGGCGCCCGGCCCTCCTGGAGCGCTGGGAGATCACCGCCTGAGACCCCCACCCCGCGCCGCGCCACACTGACCGCCATGTCAGGATGAGGGATAAGTCCAACCGTTCAGAGAGGAACCGCAATGTCGCGTGTCGCTATTCCGAGGGAAGTCAAGGACAACGAATTCCGCGTCGCCATCACCCCCGTCGGAGTACATGAACTGGTCCGCCGAGGCCACGAGGTGTTCATCGAGCGCGGGGCCGGCCAGGGCTCGTCGATCAGCGATGAGGAGTACGAGGCCCAAGGCGCCACCATCGTCGACGGAGCCGAGCAGACCTGGGCCTCGGGCGAGATCGTGCTCAAGGTGAAGGAGCCCATCGCCAGCGAGTATCACCTGCTGCGCGAGGACCTGACACTGTTCACCTATTTGCACCTGGCCGCGGACCGCCCCCAGACCGATGCCCTGTTGCAGGCAAAGACCACCGCGATTGCGTACGAGACCGTCCAGCTGCCCTCGGGAGCGTTGCCGCTGCTGTACCCGATGTCGGAGGTCGCCGGCTGTCTGGCGCCGCAGGTCGGCGCCCACGCAATGATGAAGGCCAATGGCGGCCGGGGCGTGCTGATGGGATGTGTCGGTGGCGTACCCAACGCCAAGGTGGTGGTCTTGGGGGGCGGGGTCGCCGGCCAGAACGCAGCCAATGTGGCGCTCGGGATGGGCGCTGACGTCACCATCCTCGACACCGACCTCGACAAGCTGCGGATGAGCTTCTGGCGCTACCAGAACCGGGTCAAGCAGATCGTCTCCTCGTCGCTCAGCGTCCGCGAGCAGGTGCTGGCGGCGGACCTGGTGATCGGGACCGTGCTGGTGCCCGGCGCTCGGGCCCCGAAGCTGGTGACCAACGAGATGGTGTCCCAGATGAAGCCCGGCTCGGTGCTGGTCGATGTCGCGATCGACCAGGGCGGCTGCTTCGAGGATTCTCGCCCCACCACGCACAGCGAGCCGACGTTCACGGTCCACGGCTCGACCTTCTACTGCGTGGCGAATATCCCAGGCGCGGTACCCAATACCTCCACCTGGGCGCTCACCAATGCCACCCTGCGCTACACTGTGAGCCTTGCCGATCTGGGGTGGAAGGAAGCTCTGCGGGCCGATCCGGCTTTCGCCAAGGGCCTCAACACCCACGCCGGCGAGCTGACCTGCCAGGCCGTGGGCGAGGCCTTCGACCTTGCGACTCGGCCAGTGGCAGATGTGCTGGCCTAGCCACACCTGATCTCCCGGGCCCAACGCTCGGGATGCGCCGTGGGAAACCGACACACCACGGCTGGATGGCCCCGCTGCTTGCGGCGGGGCCATTCGTGGTGTTCAAGGCCGGGTCACAGGTGGGCCCGGCGGGCCGACCAAGCCGAGGCGACCATCTCGTCGATCGTGTAACGCATCTTCCAGTCCAGATCCGCGGCGGCGGCCGTAGCATCGGCCACGATCCGGGCCGGATCCCCGGGGCGACGCGGGTTGATCGCCGGGTCGAGGTCGTAGCCGGTGACCCGGGCCATAGCGTCCATGATCTCGCGGACCGACAGCCCGCAACCAGAACCCAGGTTGTACGCGCTGCGCAGTTCCCGGCCGGCCAGCAACGCCTCGGCGGCCACCACATGGGAATGGGCCAGGTCGGCGACGTGGATGTAGTCCCGTACGCAGGTGCCGTCCGGGGTCGGGTAGTCATCGCCGTTGATGTGAGGGCGGCGGCCCTCGATCAGGGCCTCGATCACCAGCGGGAACAGGTTATGCGGGGAGGTGTCGTAGACCTCGTCGGTTCCGGACCCGACCACGTTGAAGTACCGCAGCGAGACCTGTCGGAAACCGGGTACCGCCGTGGCCTGGTCGGCCAGCAGCCACTCCCCGATCAGCTTGGTCTGCCCGTACGGAGATTCGGGCCCGATCGGCGTGGCTTCGGTGACCAGGTCGACCTGTGGCGTGCCGTACACCGAGGCGCTGGAAGAGAAAACCATCGTGGTGACCCCGACGGTCTGCATCGCCTCCAGCAGCCGGACCGTCCCGGTCACATTCTGCTGGTACGTATGCAGCGGCCGCTGCACCGAGACCCCGGCGTATTTGAAGCCGGCCACGTGGATCACCCCAGCGCAGGAATGAGCCCGCAGGACCTCGGTAACCGCATCGACGTCGAGTACCGAGGCCTCGACCAGCGGCACCGCTTCCGGTACAAAATCACGTCGCCCGCTGGACAGGTCATCCAGCACCACCGGCCGGTGCCCATGCTCGGCGAGCGCCCGTACCACGTGCGCCCCGATGTAGCCGGCGCCGCCGGTGACCAGGAAAGCTTCACCCATTCTCACATCATCCCTTCAGCACGGCCCGGTCGGGCACCGAGCCACCCTCGGGGCCGAGCACGACATCGCCCTCGACCACCACCTCTCGCCCGAAACTCCAGTCCCCCTGGACGGTTAACGACCGAGCCTGACGCAGCGACGGAGCCTGCGGCAGCCGCGCCTGGTAGTCGTCGAGGCGACGGTACGCCCCGCTCAGCGACACCACCGGCAGCGGGGAAACCTCGGCCCGAGGTACCCAGTCGTCGTCGATCCGGTACGTGTCACTGCGCAGCAACAACAACTCGTTGGTGGACTTCACTGGCACGAAGCGGCTACGCGGAACCACGATCGCGGTGGCCCGGTCGAAGCATTCGATCGCGGCCCCCATCGCCGACTCCACCTGGTAAACCGCAGGCGTGCCCGGGTCACGCGGGTCGACCGTCTTCTGGTTGCGGATCAGCGCCAACCCCAGCACCCCGTCACGTTCGGACAGGGTGCGCCGCAGTTCGCCCAGGTCGAACCAGAGGTTGTTGGTGCTCGCGTACGGATGTACCGCCGGGTCGGTGAAGAAGCGCCGGTCCTCGGGGGGGGTCTGCGCGGATTCGCGCAGGACCAGCCGCCCGTCCGAGCGGCGCCGGGCGAGATGGCCGCCCTTGATGTCCATCGGGGTGCGGGGGGTAACTTCGGCGGCAAAGGCCGCGCCGCAGCGGGCGAACCAGCCGGCTAGCCGGGCACTCGGGGCGGCGCCCAGGTTGTCAGCGTTGGCGACGCAGGCGTAGCGGAAACCTTCGCCCAGCAGCGCGTCCAGCAGTCCTGACTCCAGCAGGGTCGGGTAGATGTCGCCATGCCCAGGCGGGCACCATTCGAGCCGCGGATCGGCCGGCCACGACACCGGCGACAGGTCGTCGACCAGAAGTTTGGGCTCCTGCGACTGCATCATGTCGAGCGGCAAGTCACCGACCTGGAGGTCGTAGCCGGCCAGCGCCGCCAACGAATCGTCGCGGGTGTTGAAAGAGTGCAGCAGCACCAGCGGCAGCCGTACCCGATAGCGCTCCCGGGCTCGCAGCACCTGCCGCGCGATCAGGTCCAGGAAGCTCAGCCGGTCACGAACGGGGAGCAACGATTTGGCTGCCGACAGGCCCATCGAGGTGCCCAGGCCGCCATTCAGCCGGATTACCGCGGTTTGGGCCAGGGCATCGCGGTCGTCGGCGCTCTCGGGCAGATCGTCCAGTCGGTCCAGCCCGGACACCGGTTCGATATCGGACTCCGGGATCAGGCCGGTGGAGCCGTGCCCCAACTGGCGGTGGTAGTCGGAGAAAATCGCCACCGCGGTCTCGTTCACGCCCGCAGCCCGCATCTTGGCCTGGGCCGCGCTCAACGCTTGCGCACTCATGCCGGGAATCTACCGGGGATCACAGACCCCACGCGGCTGCGGTATTGCCACCCGAGTGTCGAATCCAGGTGCCAGGATGACGGGCATGAGCGACGCACAGGCGGCGGACCTCTTCCGTACCAGCTTCGGCACCGACCCCGAGGGGGTGTGGGAGGCCCCAGGCCGGGTGAACCTGATCGGCGAGCATGTCGACTACCAGGACGGCCTGGTGTTGCCGGTCGCCTTGCCACAGCGGACCTGGGTGGCGGCTCGACGCCGCGGCGACGAGCGGCTCCGGGTGGTGACTACTGCGGGCGAGGGCCTGGTCGAGGTGAATCTGGGTGAGGTGGCGCCAGGGGTCCCGGCGGGCTGGGCCGGCTACCCGGCCGGGGTGGTCTGGGCGCTACGGCAGGCCTCGTACCCGGTGTCGGGGATGGACCTGGCGGTGCATTCGACGGTCCCGATCGGGGCGGGATTGTCGTCGTCGGCGGCGCTGGAGGGGGCGGTCGGGGCTGCCGCCAGTGACCTGTACGGGTTAGGACTGCTGGGCAGCGACCAGGGCCGGGCCGAGCTGGCCGGCTGGTGTCAGCGGGCGGAGAATGAGATCGCTCAGGCCCCCACTGGCGGGATGGACCAGGCAGCGGCGCTGCGAGCCATCGCCGGGCATGCCTTGCTGCTCGACTGCCAAGACCAGTCGCTGCAGCAGGTGCCATTCGACCTTGACCGGTACGGTCAGGCGCTGCTGGTGATCGACACCCGGGTAACGCATGCCCTCGGTGACGGGCAGTACGGGAACCGGCGGGCCGCCTGCGAACAGGCTGCCCGGCTGCTGGGCGTCCGGACCTTGCGTGAGGTGTCTGATCAGACGCTGGCGGCACTGCGGCCGCAGCCGCAGCTACGCCGCCGCGCCCGGCATGTGGTGAGCGAGATCCAGCGGGTCCGTGATGCGGTGACCGCGCTGCGGGCCGGGGATCTGGCGCAGCTGGGAGTGCAGCTGATCGGCTCGCACCGGTCGCTGCGTGACGACTTCGAGGTCTCCTGCCCCGAGCTCGACCTGGCCGTCGACACTTGCCTGGCGCAAGGGGCTTGGGGGGCCCGGATGACCGGTGGTGGTTTCGGTGGATCAGCGATCGCCCTGGTCGGCGCCGATGCCGTGCAGGCGACCTCGAGTGCGGTCCGCCGGGCTTTCGTCGAACACGGCTACCGCGAGCCGCGGTTCTTCGTGGCGACGGCTGCCTGCGGGGCCCGCCGAAGCCGATGAATGCTAGGTGGTGACCTCGCGGCGCTGGGATAAGGCGAGGGCCTCTCAGTATGCGGTGCTGCGTAGGATGCCACATGCCCCAAACCCCATTAAGGGACACGGGCGACACCAAGAACTGGAGGCCCTCGCGAGCCTCACCTTACATCACTGCCGACGCCGGCCACGGTGCCAGGTATCGGGTCGGGGTAGGTCTGCTGTGATCCATAGCCCGAGCGGCGGTCCGGCTGGCCGACCTGCCGCCATGCGGTCCCCACGACATGAGCCGGGTCGGCTCACCTGTGCGTCCGAGGCCTTGGTTTGAGGCTGCTGGCAGGGTACCGTGGTTAGCACTCACCAGCAGAGAGTGCTAACCAAGGAGGATCTGATGCCCCGTACCTTTGACCCTATCCGTGAGCTCTTCGGCGAGATGTCGCGTACCGTCTCGATGCCGCTGGACCTGGTCCGCGACGGGCATGAGTTCATCGCCTCGATTGACCTGCCCGGTGTCGACCCGTCCAGCATCGACATCGACGCCGAGGAGCGCACCCTCACCATCCGCGCGGTCCGTAACGCCCCGGCGGTCCAGGGCCAGCAGTGGCTGGTCCGGGAGCGTCCGACCGGTACCTTCGCCCGGCAGCTGAATCTGGGGAGCGGGCTGGCTCTGGACAAGGTCGAGGCTTCGTACGCTGACGGAGTGCTGACCCTGCGGATCCCGGTCGCCGAGGCGGCCCGGCCCCGCAAGATCGCCGTCACCCACAACGGCAGCCCGATCGAAACCCCGATCGCGGGCGAGGTCGACTCCGACGCCAGCGACGAGTCCGATTCCTGAGTCCACTCTCAGTGGCGCCGGTCACCCGGACCGGCGCCACTGGCATCCGCTGGCTGGATAGGCACCGACTAGCCCTAGAAGCTAGCCAGAAATTTCGTACTCTCAGAACGGGAACCCCGGGCAGATGACGAGGCTCGCGTGGGAGATCCTGCACCTGAAGATACTGCGAACAGATCTCTTGGTCTCGTCGGGGGTCTCACCCTCAGCAGCCTGCAGCTTCAGTGTATCGTTCATCTTTCGCAACCTCCTCTCGTAAGACGAGATAGTGCACCCCGGGCCGGAAATGGCGCTGGATGCGCATAGGATGGCGATTGGCCGCCGCCCCGAGGAGCGGCGGCCAATCTGTTGGCACCGGCTGGCCCTATAGGCGCTGGCCAGGAATGGTGTATTCAGAACCTCGGTTCGAGGTCAGGGCCGCCAGCATGCGAAATTGCTCTGGCGAGAGTTGTGGCAGATGAAGTAGCTGTTGTTGGAGCCCTTGGCCTCGTCGGGGGTCTCACCCTCAGCAGCCTGCAGGTTCAGCGCATCGGTCATGTTTTCACCTCCTTCAGGGGATAGACGGTGTCTCTCAGTCTCACTTCACCATGCAGACGGACACCGAGACGTACGAGTTACGGCACAACTTCAGGCTGATGCGGGAGGCCTTGGTCTCGTCGGGGGTCTCACCCTCAGCAGCCTGCAGGTTCAACGCATCGGTCATGGATCTCACCTCTTCTCATGGTCTTGAATATGAATGGCTATCTACTTGGCGTAGCACATGAAACCACTGTGGTAGCTTCGAGTGCAAAGGGCGACGCTGATCTTCGAGGCCTTCTGCTCGTCGGGAAGCTCAGGCAGGTCGATCTGCAGTCCCAGGGCATCGTTCATGATCTCACCTCCTTACCGGTAATTGCGTTCCTGGCCACAGCAGACGCTGAGGCCGCTGCGGGCAACGCAGGTATAGATGCTGTTGCCCGATGCCTGAAGATCGGACGGAGTCTCGACCTCCAAGGCCTGCAGTGAGAGCGAATCGAGCCGGATGCCGACCATTGACGAGGTAGCACCTGTCCTTACGTTTGTCGCTGCGGTCATTCTCGCCTCCCTGCGGTATGTAATGGATCGATCGCCAAGAATCTCTCTCAGGCTTCGTCCTTGATTCAATTGAAGCACGTGTACCCGATTCCGTCCAGTCCCTATGGAGCTTGTTGGCTATTGGTTAGCAACGGCTCGGGCGTGATTTTTCAGCCGACCACGAGAGCGGGATCCAGATGGCGGGCGGAATCCATAACGACCGGCTCAGGGCGCTGCGGGATCTCGAGTCCGGAGAAGAACTGTGAGGTGTCGCAATCCACCCCGATGAGCAAGGCTGGGACCATGAACAATCTTCAGGATCGCCGTTGCGTTCTGTACGCGCGGCTGAGTGTGACCAGAGAAGAATCAGTCTCGATCGCCCGGCAGCTGGCATCGTGTCGTTCCTATGCCCGAGCCCGAGGCTGGCAGGTAATCGGAGAATTCGTGGACGATGGGGTCTCGGCGACTGCGAATCGGCCCGAGGAACGCAGGGGCTGGGGGTCCCTGCTGCGCTGCGAAGGCTTCGACGCGGTGGTGATCTGGAAGGTGGACCGTCTAGCCCGGCGGGTCATCGACTTCCTTCGCGCCGATGAGGCGCTCCAGGCCCGCGGCGCTGGGCTAGTCGCCGTCGATGACCCGATCGACATGACCAGCCCCCAAGGCCGCGCCTTTGCGGTGATGCTGGCGGTGTTTGGGGAAATGGAGACCGAGGCAATGCGGGCTCGAGTCCGCGCCGCGCGCTCCCAGCTACTCAAGGTCGGACGTTTCGCCGGCGGCGGCATCCCCTACGGGTATATTTCTGTACCCAGTCCGAACGGACCCGGGCAGGTGCTAGTCAAAGATCCCGTCCTGATCGGATGGCTGGCCGACGCGGTGGCGATGGGTCTGCGCGGCAAGCCGGTCAACGCGATCGCCCGATGGCTCACTGAACAGGGTGCCCCGCTCCCCAAGCGGCAGCGCACCAGCGGCGCCACCGGATGGAACCGGCAGACCGTACTCGGGTTGCTCCGCAACCCAGTTCTGGCAGGGATGCGCCCGTACAACCCCGGCCGCAGACGCGCCGGGGGCCCGGTCGATCCCTTCGCGGTAGTCCGCGACGAGCAGGGCCAGCCGGTAATCGACACATCACTGGCGATCATCTCCTACGACGATTTCACCCGGCTCCAGCAGCTACTCGATGTCCGGGACGCGCTGCAGGCCCGCAAGAAGACCGAACGGATGGCGACCAGCCCGTTCCTGTCCCGAGTCGCGGTCTGCAACGACTGCGGCGTATACCTGTGCCGCGGCTCGAACCTGGGCAAACCCGTGCTGTCGTGTCCCCGCTGCCGACAGACCATCAGCCGTTCGGGACTCGACCCGTACCTGATCCGGCGACTCCTCACCGAGCGTGGCGGTGAACCGCTCGCCGCGGCGACGGTACGGGACCGGTGGAACGCGGCCGGACCCGATGAGGCCGCTCGCCGTGAGATCCTCCTAACCCAGCTGCACAGTCTGCGGATCCGCCGCGGCGTCGTCGGACGCTACTTTGACGAGGAGCGAGTGCTGCTGGTCTGGCAGCCCGACGCGGAAACTGTCAGTGGGCCACGAGAGGATAGGGCCAGGAAGGACACCGATGAGTGAGTCACAGTCAGGTTCGCAGCGTCCAGATGGGTCGAGGTCCCGCCCGTACCTGCTGAACTACCCGCCGGATGGCACCTCGTACACCGTGCGGGAGAACATGGTCGACATCCTGCAGCGAGAACTGCTGGGGCCGATCAACGGGCCTACCGAGAAACTACCGTTCAGCCCGAGATCGCAGTATCTAGTGGGCTACATCGCCCCGGTCAAGGTCGACGCCACGCGGGCTGGTGCCGACGTTGAAGACGACGCGATGCCTGCCGACCCGGCGGCGTTGGCGATGACCCGCGGGGTGCCGCTGGACGAAGTCGAGGAGCCGACCACCGACGACAAAGATGACGATGCGGAGGACCGGGTCCCGAGGCAGGGGCTGATCATGCCAAGCTCCATGGGGCTACGGTTCCAGGTTCCTGCCGATCTGGAATCGTTCACGGTCACGGCCTCGTGGGGCCGGTACGATTCGGTCACGAATGACCAGGTCCCCCCTAACGGCGGCCCGACACACGTCTACCAACGAACCCCGGTCGAGGTACCCCGGACGGTCCGGCTGGCAGAGCTACACCCTGGTCGTACTCACACCGAGTGGTTGCAAGAATCGATCTGTCTGCGGATCGATCGCTACAACGATGTGGACCGCTGCCTCATCGAGATCGCGCTATGCAACGATCGGGAGACGCCGATCCCGATCCCACTCAGCCTGTGGATGTTCCAGACACAGTTACGGGTGAGCGCTGCGGGGGCAGAAGTTTTCCTTCCGGTACGCGATGTGCTGGAGCAGGACTGGCCAGAGCCGGACCCGGAGGTTGAGCGACTGAACCTGCAATACCGTGACCGGCTGGAATTCGCGGTCGGGCGAACCTGCTCAGCCGATTGGGTGGTCCGCAAGGGTGCTCGTCGGGCCACCGAAGTGTCGACGACCTGGCTGCCGGTGGCCGAGACCCCTCAGACCCTGGCCCGGTCAGTCGACGGCGCCCTATTGTCGATGGATGCCCTGTCACACGCCAGCGCGCAGGATCTGCGGGCCGGCCTGGAACCCTTGATCCGCGGCTACGGCGACTGGCTCGATACTCAGGAGGCGACGGCTGCGGCATTGCCGCAGCATCTGCGTACGACAGCGGAGGTGGCGCTGTGGGAGGCCAGGCAGGCCCACCAACGGCTGGTTGCGGGGCTGGATCACATCACCTCTGACAAGGAGGCCCTGCTGTGTTTCCAGTTCATGAACCGGGTGATGCGAGACCAGCGGATCGCCTCGCTGGTGTCGCAGGCGCGTTCCTCTGACTCGTCGCTGTCGTTGGCTGAGGCCCGCGCGGCGCTGCCGGCCGACGCCGATGGTCAGCCGGTGGCGTCCTGGCGGCCGTTCCAGCTGGCTTTCATCCTGATGCAGGTGGCAGCCTTGACTGATCCGGCCAGCCCCCAGCGCAGCGGTGACCATCTGGCGCAAGTGGAACTGCTGTTCTTTCCCACCGGCGGCGGCAAGACGGAGGCCTACCTCGGCTTGGCCGCGTACACCTTCGCAATCCGCCGGCGCCAGGGAATCGTCTCCTCCGCCGAGGGACCGCTCCAGGGCAACGATGGTGTGGCAGTCTTGATGCGCTACACGTTGCGGCTACTGACCGCGCAGCAATTCCAGCGGGCAACGGCGCTCGTCTGCGCGGCCGAACTGGCCCGTCTTGAGGACGAGGCCGTGTGGGGGTCAAAGCCGTTCCGGATCGGGCTGTGGGTGGGTACCGATGTCAGCCCGAAACGCTTCGATGAGGCCAAGAAGCAATTGCAAAACGCCCACGAATACGGAGCTCACCGGCTGACAGTGCTCCAATTGCAGCGCTGCCCGTGGTGCGGTACCCCGATCTCCGCAAAGGACATCACGATCGATGAGAAGTTATATCGGGTCTTCGTCCGCTGCGGCGACGACCTGACCCGGTGCCCCTTCGCGAAGGGCGGCCAGGTGGCCGAGGGTCTCCCGGTCCTGACCGTAGACGAGGAGATCTACCGACTCACCCCGGCATTCGTGATCGCCACCGTCGACAAATTCGCCCGCCTGGCCCGCGAAGGTGAGGCGGCGGCGTTGTTCGGCTACGTCGCGCGCCGCTGCACTCGGCACGGGTATGTCCATCCCGATTCGAGGTTTTGCACCACCGCATCGCATTCGGCTACCGGGAGGCACCCGGCGGCGAAAGTTGTCGCCGTCGATCGGCTGCGGCCGCCGGACCTGATCATCCAGGACGAGTTGCATCTGATCACGGGGGCGCTGGGTACCTGCGTGGGCCTGTTCGAGGCGGCCATCGAGGTGCTGTGCTCCTGGCAGACCAGCGCCGGGCAACCGGTTCGGCCGATGATTGTGGCCTCCACTGCCACGGTACGCAACGCGGTCGACCAGGTACGCGGCCTGTACGGGCGGCAGGTGCGCGTCTTCCCGCCGCAGGTGCTGGATGTGGCCGACACCTTCTTCTCCTACGAAATCGAACCCAGCCAAGACCATCCCGGCCGCCGGTATGTCGGGGTCAGCGCGCAGGGGGTACGGCTGTCGCAGGCCGAGATCCGAGTGGCGGAGGTGCTGCTATTGTCCGGGCAGTTGCTGTTCGATCATGGTGGGATCGCCGCCGACCCGTACCTGACGCTGATCGGATATTTCAACGCCACTCGCGAACTTGCCGGCATGACCCGCTACCTGGCCGACGATGTCACCCGGCGAGTGAAGAATCCCCGTTCCGGTTCTGGTTTCACCAAACGACTGGGGGTCGCAAAGAATGGCCTGCTGTCGCTTGGGGAACTGACCTCACGGATCGCCTCGACCGACATTGGCAAAACTCTCGACCAGCTCAGTCTATCCTTCGAACCTGACTATGACACCACCCGCGCCTTCCAGGCCCGGATGGCGAAAATCAAGGCCGGCCGAAAGCTACCGGTCCGCAGTGAGGTCCCCTTCGACGCGGTGTTGGCCACTTCGATGCTCCAGGTGGGCGTCGACGTCCAACGGCTGGGTCTGATGCTGGTGGTCGGTCAGCCGAAGAACACCGCCGAATACATCCAGGCATCCTCCCGTGTCGGCCGCGACGCATCGCGGCCGGGACTGGTGGTGTCACTCGGGAACTGGGCTCGGCCCCGCGACCTGGCGCATTTCGAACAATTCCGCCATTACCACGAGACCTTCTACGCCCAGGTGGAGGCTTTGTCGGTCACTCCGTACTCGCCGACCTCGCTGGACCGGGGGATCGACGCACTGCTGGTCTCGGCGGTACGGGTGCTCCAGGCACCGCTGGCCGATGGGCTCTCCCCCGAGAAACATGCCGGGCGCATTGAGGAGCAACACGATGCGGTGACGTCGATCGCGGAGCGGCTGACTACGCGGATCGCTGCCGCTGCGCAAGACGAGAAGGCCGCCCAGCGCGCAAGCCAGCTCCTGACGAACAGTATCGAACGCTGGACGACTCGCCGTCGACAGGCCGAGCAACGAGAACGCAGACTGGTGTACGAACGCACGGAGCAAGGCGACGATCAAGAGGCTTTGATTATGAGCTCCGAGAATGCGCGGTTAGATGGCACGAATCCGGCGATATTCGTCATCGCTAATTCAATGCGGGAGGTCCAACCCGAGATCAATGTGCTCGTCAGTCCGATCCCGGAGCGGCTCTATAGCGATCCCAGCGATCAGGTATCAGACTGGGTGTTTCCCCAAGGAGATGATCAGTGATGAGTGATGAGGATCTGGATGTCCAGCCGGACATGATCTACGAGGGCGAAAACCTTGACCCGCTCAGCGACGCCGAGGCCGCTCATAGTAAGAACCGGGCCAAGGTCGGCTCCGCTCGCCCATCGTCGCTGCTGTACACGTACGGGCCCGGGGCGATCATGGACCTGCCCGGGTTCTCGGTGATGCCAGCCGGGCTCGACGATTGGGAACCGATCTGGAGCCGCCGGTCCACGATTCCGAAAATCCGCGAAACGCGTCTGCTCCGGGCAGTACAGACCCAGCTGGGACGGCAGGTGAACGAACTGCGGCCCTTCCCATGGCAGCCAAGACAATCCACCTTCTCGAAGGAAGGCCACGACCTGGGCATCCCGGCCCGGGTGTTCCCCCAGTGGTTACGCTGCACCGGCTGCGACTATCTGGGGCCGCTGCCTCGTTTTCATTACACCAATGAGCACCCGTATCGGCCTGACCTCGCCCGGTTCACTCATCGCGGATGCCCCGGACGCAGCAAAACCACTAGCTCGAAGCAGAGCCCGGCGGTACCGGCACCGTACCTGCTCACCTGCACCAACGGACACCTTGATGAGTTCCCCTATCGGCTGTGGGTTCATGAGGGGAACGAATGCTCTCGGGCCTCTCATCCGGACCTCAAGATGCTGGATGCCAGCACTGGCCGGTCGCTCGGCGCAACGATCGAATGCCAGGCCTGCGCGAAGCGGCGCAGCATGTTCGGGGCCCAGGGCCAGGCCGGGAAGACCCATCTTCCGCCACGGTGCCGGGGCCGTCACCCTCACTTGGACGCCTACGACCCGGACTGTGATGCCGCCGTGAGCCTGATCATGATGGGGGCCTCGAACCTGTGGTTTGCGGTCACCCAATCCGTGATCGTCATGCCCCGCACCGACGAGGAACCGCTCTCCGATCGGCTGCGCACCGCATTCGATCGTGAAGAACTCACCGAATACCATAGTTCACCGATCACCATCCGGGCATTGTCCAAGAAGCAGAAAATCGACCTGTCCGGGGTGACTGACGAGGACCTCACAGCTGCGGTGACCGAGGCGCTGGCCCCTGTAGAGTCCCACGCGGAATGGATGAAGAGACGGGAATCCTGGGATCCGGTGGACTTGCTGGTGCCCGAATGGCGGTATCTGCAAAAGCCTACCCTATTCCCCCGACAGCAGAATACCTCCGGGCTGATGGTCACCGAGATGGAACGTGGCGCTTCCCTAAATCCGAAGATCAGCCGGGTCGTCGCCGTCAACCGGATGAAGAAGGTCAACGCGCTGATCGGATTCACGCGCCTGGACCAAGTGGAACGGGTCAGCGACCGGGCGAATCGCCTGGTGAAGCTCACTCGTACCGGCAGGCCGACCTGGGTACCCGCCACCGAGGACCGAGGCGAGGGCATCTTCCTGCAATTGGATGTGGACGAGGTCCAGGCATGGGAATCCCAGATCCTCACCACTACGCTGTGGGCCGCCCACCGCGAGGCGCATCGCCGTAATTTCGCCAACCGATTCTCCGAGACAGCCGGGGCCGATGACCCGGACTCTCGGCTGCCAGCGCCGCGGTACTGGCTGCTCCACACCTTCGCCCATATCCTGCTACGCGAGATGGCAATGTCCTGCGGCTACGGCGCGGCCAGCCTCGCCGAACGGATCTACGCCTGGCCGCAGTCACCAGTGCGGCAGGCGGCCGCAGGGCTGCTGATCTGCACCACGGCCTCAGACTCCGAAGGGACCCTGGGTGGTCTGGTCGCAATGTCCGAACCAGAGAGGCTGCAGAGCGTCGTCAGGTCGGCGTTGAGCCGGGCATCGCGCTGCTCCTCCGACCCGGTGTGCGCGGTTCGAACCCCGAGCGGCTCCGAAGATTTCCTGCATGGCGCTGCCTGCCACTGCTGCTGTTTCGCCTCGGAGACCTCATGTGAGCGAGCGAACCGTTTCCTCGATCGCCGTTTCCTGCTGGATCTGCCGGTGGCCGCCGGCAGTGACCAGGTGCCGGGTTTCTTCGGGAGCCCAGGTGTCCGATGATCCGAACGCCGAACTAGGCGCCTACCTGAGCGCCACCGAGGCTGAGGCCCTGGCGAGCCTGATCGAAGCTGGCCAGCATGTCGCACTGGCCGTCCGGGCTGTCAACCCGGCCCGGCGTGAGCGGACTGCCCAACTGCTGGACCGCGCCGGGCTCAGCCATCTGGACGCGGCCCGCTCCAGCGCCGTGCTGCGGGCTGTCGCCGGAGCCAAAAGTGTCCATCGCGACCTGATCCCGGTCTGGACCCTGCCCGGCGACCAGGCCGGCCTGGGACATCTGACTGGGGAGTTTCACCGCCTGGTGGGCGCTGCCCGGCAGTCGATCACCTGCGCCACGTACAACTTCGAACCGAGTTCTCGGATGTGGACTGTTCTCCGGGAGGCCAGCGAAAGCCCGGGCGTCCAGGTCACGGTGTACGCCGACGCCGGGGCCACCGCAGCTCCTGCCATCAAGGCCCAACTGCCCCGGGCCGTTCTCTATACCTCGACCACCGGACCAGACGGACAGCGATACGTCAGCCATGCCAAGTTCGTGATCATCGACCATGAGCTCCTACTGCTAACCAGTGCGAACTTCTCGTGGAGCGCTGAGAACCGCAACATCGAATTCGGCCTGCTGATCCGCGATTCCGCCCTAGCTAGGTCCGTGGAGTCCGTCATGGCCGCCAACCAGAGCCGGTGGTACGAGCTGGCCTGAACCAGATGTTGTGATGACAATGACCTGATCTTCTCACTGGTCCACGGGCCCCTGCTCTCTCGCCCAACGCCGCAAATCGCCTACGACCGGATCTGGTCCGCGTCGTGGGTTGTGATCAGCCCCAGGTCCAGACCGAAGACCCACAGGCCGAGCCGGGCACAGGCCTCGGACAGATCACCGATCGGGCTGGCCTGGTCGAGGTCCAGCCGTTCCCGTACTCGGTGAGCCAAGTCCTCGGCCTGGTCACGACTTGTCGGCAGGGGCATCTCGGCGGGCTCGTCCAGCATCTGTTCGGTAAGCCGCAGCACCAGTTCGGCATCGGCAGCCAGTACGGCCAGTTGCCGGTCGATCAGCGGATCCTGAGCCTCGGGGTCCTGGCTGGCGCGGTGGACCATCAGGCCCCGGGGCGGTTCCCGGAAGAAGGTCACCATCTGTACCCCCAGCTCGCGGGCAATCGCAGCCAGTTCTCAGGCGGTGACCCGGCGGGTACCCCGATGGATGGCGTCGGGCTGGGAGCGCCTCTCGGCGCAAGGCCGCTCGCAGCGGCGAAAAGTGGAGCCCGGGGCTACCTCAGCCCGACGCCGGACCGAGGATAGACGCTGTCGCCAAGCACATCCGAGAAGTTCGGGCCCCGTTCGGCTGCCGGCCGCGGGAATCTCGTACCAGCGAGGCTCAGCCGAGGCGCCGGGGGCGGGTGACGCCGAGCCCCTGGCCCTCCAGGTTGAGCGGGCCCGGTGTGAGGACCGCAGCCACCAGGCCGGGCACGTCCTGGGCGGTGACCGGGCCGACCCAGGCCATGTCCGGCTGTACCACGACCACCGGGGCCTGATTGCACGGGTAGACGCAGCCTGACTGCGACAGCAGCACCTGCGAATCCGCTGCCCCGTTGCGGGCCAGGTTCGCCGACAATGCCGCATGGGTAGCGGCCGCGTCTTTCGCGTTGCAGCGCGGGCCACGGCAGATCAGGACCTGGCGGGCAACGTCGGGCACCTCGGCCCAGGCAGGACTGGTCAGCGAATCGCGAGGGGCGAGACGACGCGCAGCCTGCTCCTCGGGCAACGCCCGGGGCACACCGTGGAGCGCACCCGGCTCGAGCCACAGCTCCAGCCGCGGCCCTCGTGAATCCAACCACCAGCGCGCCACCCGACCCAGCCACGACAACGGTCCGCTGTCGTCGCTGAAGGTCACGCCCACGAGCCGGACCGCCCCACCGGCCTCGTCGGCTAGCGCGTCAAGCTGGTCCACCAGCGACGGCCCGTCTCCCTGGAGCAGCGCCGTCTGCGCCCCCAGCCGGGACGCCGCCTCGGCCAGCTCGGGCCAGTGGGCCGCGTCGGGCAGGGTCAGCGTGACCAGCAGGGTTTTCATTGGCGGCTCCAGTTCACCCGGATCCGATCCTGGTCGTTCACGAGCACAGCCGCTTTCACCTGGAACACGTGCGCGATCAGCTGTGAGGTCAGCACATCACTTACCGCCCCGTGGCTGTGCAGGCGGCCGTGGTGCATGACGGCGACATCACGGCAGAAGGCGGCCATCAGATCCAGGTCATGCAGCACCGCGATCACCGTGATCCCCAGCCGGCAGACACGTTCCAGGAAATCCAGCTGATGGCTGAGATCCAGGTGATTAGTGGGTTCATCCAGCAGCAGAATCCGGGGTCGCTGCGCCAGCGCGCGAGCCAGGTGGACCCGCTGTCGTTCGCCACCGGACAGGGTCGGCCAACGGCGTGCCGCCAGATCGGTGACCGCTGCCGCTGCCATCGCCTCGTCGACCGCCTCCGGGGCCCGGTCCCGAGCGCCCGGCCAGGCCCCGATGTGCGGAATCCGCCCCAGCGCCACCACATCTCGGACCGTGAGATCCAGATCGGTGCTGGGGTGCTGCTCCACTAACGCGATCTGTCGGGCCCGTTCCCGGGCCGGCAACCGCGCCAACGGCTCACCGTCGAGAAAGACCTCGCCCTCGGCGGGCTTGCGCAGGCCGGCGGCCAGGTGCAGCACGGTCGTCTTGCCGGACCCGTTGGGCCCTACCACGGCAGTCAGCGTCCCGGGCGCGAAGTCGAGGCAGATGTCGGAGACGATCCGTCTCCCGTCGACCTGCCAGGCCACATTGTCGAGCCGGATCATGAGCGTCTCGCCTGCCCGCGCAGCAGATATACCAGCACCGGAGCGCCGATCGCCGCCGTGATGACCCCGATGGGGATCTCCGTACCCGACCGCAGCGACCGCGCCAGGGTGTCGGCCACCAGCAGCAGCGCCGCGCCGGCCAGGGCACTAAGCGGCAGCAGCGTACGGTGCAGCGGCCCGGTCGCGATCCGTACCAGGTGGGGGACGGTCAGGCCGACGAAACCGATCGGCCCGACGAAAGCGACCGTGCTGGCGGTAATCAACGCTGTCAGGATCAGCAACACCCAACGAGTACGGACCACATTGATGCCCAGCGACCGAGCCGAGGTCTCCCCGAAGGCGAAGGCGTCCAGGGCCTGGGCGGCGAACAGCAGCACCGCCAACGCTGCCGCCAAGGCGATCAGCATGATCACCGCCGACGGCCACCGGAGCCCGGCGAACGACCCCAGGGTCCAGGTCATCACTTCCCGCGACACATCCCGGCTCCCGAAGACCATGATCGCCAGGGACGTGAACGCCCCGCACAACTGCCCGAGCGCCACACCGGCCAGGATCGTACGCCCCGGAGGCAACGCCCCCGAACGGCCCGTCGCCAGGCCCAACACCAGCACCATCGAGGTGACAGCGCCGGCGAAGGCTGCGACGGTCAGGGTCAGGCTGTGAGGGACGAACGGCAAGGTGATGCCGAACACCAGGACGGTCACGGCGCCGACCGAGGCGCCGGACGAGATGCCCAGCAGGTAAGGGTCGGCCAACTCATTGCGTGTCAGCGACTGCAGCACCACACCACAGATCGCGAGCGCCGCTCCTACTGCCGCCGCTCCCATCACCCGCGGCATCCGCAGCTCCCACACGATCCGGTCCGCGAGTACCGTCACGCCCTCACCGGAATTCAGCGCCAGACGGCGCAAGACCACAGCGATAACGTCACGTAGCGTGAGGTCAGCCGACCCCACCCGCAGCGCTACCGCCGCGGCCACCACAATCACCACGATGAGGGCCGCGCCCAGCAGCGCGACCCCCCAGGGGCGTCGCATCGTCAGAGCTTGGCGATCTGATCGGAGACGGTCTTGGCGCCGTCGACCAGCCGCATCCCGGGCGTGGATTCCGCGAACGAGATCGTGATGTAGGCCTTGTTCTTCACCGCTTTCAGCTGGCTCAGAACCGGATCTGATTCGAGGCGGTTCTTCTTAGACTCGACGGTGGACCAGGAGGCCTCGGCCAAGACGATCACGTCGGGGTCGGCCTGGACTACGCGCTCCCAGGACACGTTCTCCCAGGAGGAGCTCTTCATGTCAGCGAAGACGTTGGTGGCGCCCACGGCGTCGATGATGATCTGCGGCCCGCCGCCTCCGACGCCGGCGTAGGCCTGTTCGGTGCCGGAGTCGAACCAGAACACTTTCTTGCCTTTGCCGGCTGCCTGCTTGCGTACGGCCTCAAGTTCGGTCTTCTGTTGGCCGATGACCTGGGCGGCGCGATCCTCGACGCCGAAGATCCGCGCCACCTCAGTCGCCTCGGCCCAGGCCGAGTCGATGGTATGGGGGACGGTCTTGTCGCGGTCGGGGCAGGCGGCGGGGCTGAGGTAGGTGGCGATTTTCTCGTCACGCAGCTCCTCTCGGGTGCCCACATTCTTGGGGGTGAAAGCCGACGAATAGGAGGCGTAGGCGAAGTCCGGTTTGACTTGCAAGAAGGCCTCCTTCGACGGGTATTTGTCGGCGAGTACCTTGATCGAGTCGTAGGCGGCCTGCCAGCGGCCGGCGATCTGGTCGTCGCGATAGGCGGTGCCGACCATCTGCTTCTCAAGACCGAGTGAGAGCATCACCTCGGTGGCGCCCTGGTTGAGGGTGACGGCAGCCTTGGGCGGCTCGGTGAGGGTGACCTGGAAACCGCAGTTGGTCACGGTGACGGGGGCATAGGAAGACTGCTTGGCCGTCGGGGAGGCACTCTCGCTCGGAGCTCCGACACAGCCCGACAGGGCCAGGCCGGCAACGATGATCAGGGTACGCAAGCGCATCAATGGCTCTTTCCACTGTGGCCCGTTCGCGGGGCATGGATGATCGTGTCGGTTGGTCTTCGGACTCGAGCTCACCCCGACGAGACGCCTTCCCAGGTTTCCCCAGTGGCCCGCTGTCTCGCCGGTCCCTCTCACCGCTGCGCGTCAGTCCCGGATTCGCACCGGGTTCCCATGGCCGACATCGGCACCCTAACAGTCCTCGCCAGCCGTGACCACACAGCCCCCTGCTCATGGCTTGCGCGAGGATCCTACTGCCCCCACCCGCGGTTACGGTTGTTCGCATGAGCGTCGCCCTCCCCGGCTCCGAGATAGCGCCCCAAGCCTGTCTCGACTTTATCTGCGATTCCACATACTCCAGCGTCCTCACCGATCGGCTCTCGATCAGCCGCGCCCCCATCACCATCAATGGCTTCCACCTCCGCGTGCCCACCGCCCACCCCTACCGGGTGATAGTACCGGCTGGGCAGGTGGTGGTACGGTACGAGACCTTCCGGGGGCTCGGCCCTGCGTGCACCATCCAGCTCACGATCGCCCCCCGGCAGGCTGTCCAGATTTATCACCGCAGCGCCGCCTATGGCGCACGTGGCGGAATACTTAGCTTTGGGGCACCGGTCGGTATCACTGCATCAGAAAAATCATCACTTAAATTTATCATCTGGTTAGTGGCCTCCCTCATAATCTGCGGAACCCTCCTCATGGGCGGCATATTCCTTCTCGATCACATCCTGAGATCGATGTAATACCGGAAACCCCTGATGTCATAGCCGGCTCGGCGTTCACTATCCAACTCCGGTCCAACGGATATTTGGCGGAATGCCGACCGCGGTCAGGGGAGGGCCCGTGATCCGGGTCAGCGCAGGTTGCAGATCTGCCCGGTGTCGGGGTCGACGTCGATCTGTTCTGCGGAGGGCCGGCTGGGCAGGCCCGGCATCGTTGAAATCGCCCCTGTTAGGGCGTACACGTAGCCGGCGCCAGCGGCCAGTCGTACCTCGCGTACCGGCAGCCGCCACCCGGTCGGGGCGCCTTTGCGTGACGGATCCGCGCTCAGCGACAGGGGAGTCTTAGCGACCACCACCGCCAGCCCGCCGAAACCGGCCGACTCGTACACCTTCAGCAGCCGGGCGGCGGCCGGGTCATAGTCAACGCCATCGGCCCCGTACATGGCGGCCACCTTCGCGATCTTCGTCCGCAGGTCGTCGTGCGGGGCGTAGGCCGGGGTGATCTGCGGCGCAGGCTGGCCCCCCTCGCAGGCGGCGATGACCGCGTCGGCGACCTCCAGGCAGCCGGCCCCACCCTCGGTCACCGGCCGGGCCTCGGCGACGGCGGCCCCCGCCTGCTGCGCGATCCGGCGAATCTCGGCAATCTCGCTGGGGTGGTCGTCGGGGAAAATGTTGATCGCTACGATCGGCTCCAGGCCGAATCCGCGTACGATCCGCAGGTGCTCGGCCAGGTTCGCAGCCCCGGCCCGGACATCCTCGGGGTTCTCGGCGAGCATGGCCGGCGGCAGGTCCTTTCCCGACACCACCCGGTACTTCCCGGAATGGGCCTTGAGCGCCCGTACCGTCACCACCACGACCGCCGTCTGGGGCACCATCTCGGACACCGCGCATTTGAGGTCGATGAACCGCTCCAGGCCCATGTCCGAGCCAAAACCGGCCTCGGTTACTACATAGCCGCCGTCGGCCGTACCCTGCCGGGCCACCAGGTCGGCGATCACCGACGAACACCCGGTTGCGATGTTGCCGAAGGGCCCGGTATGGATCAGGGCCGGCACCCCCTCGCCGGTACGGACCAGGTTGGGCTCCAGCGCGTCCCGCAGCACCGCCGCCATAGCGCCGGCCGCGCCCAGATCTTCGGCCGTGACCCAGCCACCGTCGATGTCCCGGGCAACGACGATCCGCCCCAGCCGCCGGCGCAGGTCGGCCACCGAGGTCGCCAGCGACATGATGACCATCACCTCCGAGGCCGGGGTGATGTCGAACGACGATTGGCGGGTCACCCCATCCGCCCGGGGACCCAGTCCGATCACGATCTGCCGCAGCGAACGGTCATTGACGTCGAGAACCCGCGGCCAGGTGATGCTGCCCACGTCGATCCGCAGCGCATTGCCGTGGTGCAGATGATTGTCGAGTAGCGCCGCCAGCAGGTTGTGGGCCGCGGTGATCGCATGAAAATCACCGGTCAGGTGCAGATTCACCCGATCCCCCGGCAGGATCCGGGCTGACCCGGCCCCACCGGCACCGCCCTTGATTCCGAAGGTCGGGCCCATCGCCGACTGGCGCAAAGTCAGAATAGTCCGCCGGTCCCGCCGCGCCAGGGCCTGGGACAACGCGATCGACATCGTCGTCTTCCCCTCCCCGAAGGCTGTGGGGGTCATCGCCGTCACCACCACATAGTGAGACCCGGCGGCGGTGTTCTCGGCCTTCAAAGCCGCCAGGTCGATCTTGGCGACATCCCGCCCGTACGGGATGACGTGCTCCGGCCCGATCCCCGCCCGCGCCGCGAGCGCCTCCAGATCGACCCGCCCATGCGATGACCCAACCTCGGTGTTGTGCATACCCTCAACCTAGACGAGCGGTACCACAGCCGCCGCCTGGGAGGATCAACCGCCGAGAATCGGTTGGTGTGGCACGAGCTGCGTGACGCGTCGACGATCCCCGCGAGGGGTCTTGGAGGCCCCCTCACTGATAGTGTTCTTTGATGGTTCGGAGGGCCTCGTACGCAGATAGACCCGACCGCAGCGATCCCCGCGACCATCAGAACAGCAGCGATGAATAGCCAGCTGAACTCAAACACGATGGAGATCGCCTGGCAGAGCGTGACCCAGAGTCTGAATCGAGCCTCAGAGGAATCCAGGAGCCCCTCTTCCCACTGACCGTCTACCCTCAACGGCACTACCTTGACGAGTCGACCAGTGGCGATGTCCCGCCGCCAACGATGATGGCCAGGTACGCAGAGGTCGACAGCACGTTCCCCGGGCGGATCATGATCATGGCGGAACGAGAACAACATTGGCGGCTAAAGACGGCCAGCAAGATCGTCGAGGCCGAGACCTTCGCGGTACGAGTTGGTGCGCTCACCGTGCCAGCCATCTCAACGCTTGCCCTGGGATTCGCCGCCTGGGCGGCGTACACGGGTAGGTCGCACTGGTGGATTGCCGTGGCGGTATTACCTACGTTCTTGATGGCTCTCGGGCGCGTCATCGCGCAGGTGCGTAACCCTCAGCCAGGATCCGAGCGAGAACTGACACCGCCCCCCAGCGCACAGGACTAAGCAGGTCGCCTGATCAGGGCCACCCTGGGCCGGCTTACTGCAGGTCACCTGAACGCCAGGCCTGGGCGCAGGCCATGAGGTCGTGGGCGGCGATCTGGAGCCGGTTCGCCCGTACCAGACCGGCCGCGCCGGCGGCCAGGTCAGTACGGCCGGCGACCACTACTTGACAGAAAGCGGCGGCACGTTCCAGGGCCAGGCCGAAATCGCCGGTGAAGGCGCCACGCAGGATCTGGTCGGCGACCTGACGCACCTCATCCGGGCCGGGCGGGTCGGCGCCGGCGACCGCATGGTGGGGCTCGGTGAACCGAACCCCGGCCGCGTACTCCCGGGCCACCTCGTCGGGTGAGGCCACTATCCACTGCTGCAGCAGGTATAGCCGGTATAGCGCCCCCGGCAGCGACCGCGCCGGACGGGCCGCCCACAGATCAGCCAGGGTCACCAGCCCGATCTCGTCGACCAGCGCCACCAGCCGCTCGACCACCGCCGGATCATCGCCGGCCCGGCCGGCGTGCAACAGCACCGCCGCCGATTCGTGGGCCGCGTGCACCTGCCCGATCGGGTCCACCCGCTCCCCCAGCGCCTCCAAAGCCGCCGGAGCCTGGAAACTGGGGCGTCGGTAGCGGCGTTCACTCACCCGGCCAGGGTACGAGCCCTCACCCCGTACGGAACCCCATTGCCTAATAGGGCGTGGCGCAGGTGCCCGTGGGTCACCTCCAAGCGGCGAGCTTCGGTCCGGTTGATCCCGGCCAGCACCATCAAGACCGCAGTCTTCCCCCTGCCCACCGGCCGCGGCCAAGGTCTCGCGGGCGACCGGTGCGGGGCAGCCGCAGACGGTGACCACGGTCTGCTAGGCCCGGGGCCGGAGCTTGGCGTTAGTAGCGCCCACCAGGCGATCGGTGGGCCAGGTATCGAGGCCCCCCAGGGCGGGATCGGCCTGCTCGGTGATGAGCCCGGCAAACTCATCGACGGCGCTCACCGCAGTACCGGGTTATAGCGCAGCAGATTCGGCTTACCAGAGCATTCCTCACCTAACCGCATCCCGCCGATCCGGCCCTGGTCACGCAATTCGTACAGCCGCGGCACCACCCGGTCTCGGATCGCCATCGGATCGATCGTGTTGATATAGATCTTGGTTCCCCCCTCGAAACCCGCCACCGTAGAAACCCGCCATTTGATTACGACCCGCCACGGCATCGGCACATCAACATCCACCGGCTGGTGGTGCCATTCCTCATTACATGGCACGTCTGCCCCGGTCGCGGCATGCATCGCGTGCACCAGGTCCGAGACCCCGCCCACCTCTTCGATCGAATGCTCCCACGGCCAGGCGTGCTCGGACTTCGAACAGATCTCGATCGTCGGATAACGGTGCCCGAAACCGGCGAAGGCCACGGCATGGTTGTTCTCGGCCAGCAACAGATTATGACGGCTGGCGTAATTCACCGCATCCTCATTGAAGACGTTCCCGTTCGCCCGGGCCCGCTCTATCGCGAATTCATTCTGCACGCCGCGCTCGTCGATGGCGACCAGTTGCTTATGCAGATGGTCGAAGGAGGCTCCGGCCGGTTTCAACCAGTTCTGAAAGACCGCCACGTACGGGGCGTAGCGGTTGATGTCGTACAGACGCAGCATCGATTCCACGGTGAATGCCACATAGTAGTAGTGCTCTTCCGGGGTGAGAGTGCCCGAGGAGGCGAGCTGTGAGGTGTTCTCGGCTCCGTCGCGGAAATGCCGCCGGGCGACGATGACGTCATGGCCGCCGCCGAAGAATCCCGACGCGTACGCGATCACCTCGTCGTCGTCGTAGCCGGCGATCTGCTCGGGGGTACGCCCGGCCGCCCGCAGCTTGTTGCGGGCCACCGACAGCACATGCTCCCGGCCGGCCGGTGATTCCAGATAACGGCGGCGCCGCTCGGCGATGTCGGGCGGGATCTCGTAGCCGTAGTTCTCGTGCCAGTAGTCGAAGCTCAAGATTTCGAACAGGTTCGGGATCCGGCGGAACTCAGCGACGGTGTCGAAGAGGTGCTCGGCCGGGGTCCGGTACACGGTGTGCCAGCGGTCACCGGTCCGGATCATCCGGGACTTCTCCGGCGGAGTCTCCAGGTAGCGGGCATGGCAGAAGGCGCAGTGGTGCCCGTCGTCCTCGGGGCGCAGCGGATGCGGCTGCTCAGCCCGGATTCCGAGCGGCCGGTTTCCCCGGCCCGGCACCGTCCAGACCTCGGTCCCGGAGAACGGATTGAGCTGCTTGACCGTCCCGTCCTTCATGATCGTGAGGTACGAGCCGCTCGATCGGTACGGACTCAGCATCCCCTCACCCTAGTAGCGCCGGGCGTTCAGCTCACCGTCGACACCGAGGCCAGAGCCAGGTACGGCGCCAGGCTAGCCAACTGCGTCACCTCAAGCCGTTGGCAGCCGTGGCCCGGACACAGACCCGCCTGGGCCACCACCGTCGCCGGGACCAGCGGCTGCTCGGACAACCGGAGCAACTCGACCGGGACGCTGCGGACCCGCTGCTCCTGCTGGGTCCAGATCGTCTCCGGGTCGGCCATCACGTACCCCAACCCGACCAGCCCCGGCTCGACATCTCTGCGCCACAGTAGGATCGCCTCGCCAGCCCGTACCGGTTCGCGTTCGTCGACCCGCAACCAGACCACATCCCCCCGGGCGGCCAGATCGGCCAGCTCGGCCGCGTTCAGGATCAGCAGGTGCGCGCCGCGGCTGGCTGGCCCGGTCACTTCCCGGGCCCGCAGGTCACGGGTAACCCGGGCCCGGTCTTGGCGGCGTTGCCGAATCCCGACTTGGCGGCGCTGGTGGTGCGCCAGCAGCGCATCCTCGGCGTAGTCAATCGCCGCCACCGGGCGGGCGGTACGGATCGCGGTCAGCGCCTCAACTGGATCCCAGCCCTGGTCTAGCAGCACCGCGTAGCCGGCGGAAGGGCCCCGGTTGATCCCCATATGGCAGTGCAGCAACACCTTGGCGTCCAGGCCAGCGAGGGCGTCGTCAACCCACCACAGCAATTGATCGAACCAGTCCCGCCCGATCCGCTGGCCGGCGTCCTCGACCCGGTGCTGCCAGAACCGTACCTGAGGTGCCCGGCGCGCGACGAAGACCTGATCTGACCATTCCGCCCGCAGGTCGACGATGTGAGTGATCCCCGCCGCCACCAGCTCCGCCAGCTGCTGTCCAGCCCGTTGCGGATCGTGAGTCTCCAGGTCCCCGCCGACCGCCACCCTCTCAGTCACGAAAGCCGCATTGGCCACGGTGAAAGGCATCTGGCGCTCCTGTCGGCGGGGTCGGCCGGACGCCGACGGGGCGAGTCTGGTGGATGCCCGGATCAGGCTCGGCGGTTGATGAAGAGATCCTCACCCAAACTGACCCCAGACCCCGACACCATGGGCTCCGGCCTGCGCCCTGACCCACCGCTGGCTATAGGTAGGGATACTCAAAATGGCTAGTTTCGCTACCCAGTCAAGTCGGGTAGTTCCCTTCACTTTCTGAGCCCTGTCAGGCCGATTCCGTCTGCGACAGTGGACCTACCAGCGACTCGAGCCGAGCGGGGAACCCCCCGCCGAGACAGTTTGGAGGGATCCCCAGTGAAGACCACCAGCGCTCTACCCGCCTGTGTCAATGCCACCGACATCTTCCAGCACCCGCTGCTCGAAGAGGGCCTGCCGGCCGGGGCCTCCCGTGAAGTCCGCCGGACCCAGGCCCGACTGGTCTCCGAGGCCACCACCACCTGCGCCTCCTGCCCGCTGTTGGCCCGCTGCCTGTACGACGCGGTCGTCAAGCATGATGTCAGCGGCTTCGTGGCCGGCACCACCCAGCGCCAACGCCAAGAAATGCGTACCGAGTTGCGGATCAGCGTCGCACCGGAGGACTTCGACACCCTCGCCGGCGTGGTCGCCTCCGGCCGTCAGGTAAATCATGAAGAGGTGCTTCGGCTGCGCGCAGCGAACCCCCACGAGAGCTTGGAGACCATCGCCCAGCGGCTCGGCTGCTCGCTGTCGACGGTCAAACGCCACCTTCGTAAAGCCCGCAACAGCGAGGCCGAGACCACGTTGAAGATGGTCCCCCCATCCATGGAGCGGGTCCTGGCGGTGTACGCACAGGTGATCCGCCGTACCTTGCAGACCCGTCGCGCCGCCTGACGCTCACCCCCGCCGTCGACGCCCCCGTTTCTCTGAAACGGGGGCGTCGTATTGGTTAGATCGCCCTCGCATCCGCGAGGATCGGCCGCCTTGCTCCTCACGCCGAGAGTCGAAGACGCGCGATACGCTCGCGCACGCCTTCCTCCTCACACCGAAGAAGGCCCTCCAGATCACGGTGAAGCCAGCCGTTTCTCGGTGCTCGTCGTCCAGACGGGGTATTCAGCGGCCAGCTGGGGCTTCGATCCGGGCGGCGACTCCGTCCAACAGCAACGCGATCCCCACCGCGAACGATTCGTCGCCGAGATGGTTCATAGAGTCTGGCCCCGTTGACTCGTCAGTACGGCCGAGACGTTCCCATTCCCGCCGGGCCTGTTCCTCGAAGACGTGGCCGAGGATGAAATGCAGGCAGGTGGAGGCCGCGACTACGGCCTCCACCGGCGACAGACCGGCCGCCGCGAACAGGGTGGCGGGGTACCGGCTGACGTCGTGACGGCTGAGCTGAAAGCCGCGGGAGGTAGAGACCAGCTCAGCTGAGTCCCGGTGGGAGAGGAGGACCCGTCGGATGTCGCCGGCCCAGGCCTCAACGGCCGGGCGCCAGGTGCCCAGCGGCTCGCTCACCTCGGCGAGGATCAGATCGGCCAGCCCGGCCAATAGGGTCTGCTTGTCGGGGAAATGGTGGTACAACGCCCCGGCCTGCACTCCGAGAGTCGTCGACAGGCGCCTCATGCTGAGGTCAGCCAGCCCGTACTCGTCGAGGATCCCGAGCGCGGCCAGCAGGATCTGCTGTCGGGTCAGCGCCATGAGGGCATGCTATCCACTCCCGTCATTGAACAGTCTATCCTGATATCTGAACTTTGTTCAGTTCGCGTGGTAGATTCGCCGCCATGTCCGACACAGCTGTCCCGGCGGGCCGGCAAGGGACCGCCGGCGTACCCGATCACGAGGGGATCGCGATGAATCTGGAAGAGTTGGTGGAGCCCGGTCTGCGTGGCGAGTCGATCAGCCAGGAGCAGGCGCTCCAGGTCCTCGCCGTACCCGACAGCGAGGTGATGGCCTTGGTGGCCGCCGCCGGCCGGGTCCGGCGACGCTTCTTCGGCGTCACCGTGAAACTGAACTACCTGGTCAACCTGAAGTCCGGGATGTGCCCGGAGAACTGCAGCTACTGCTCGCAGGCGATGGGGTCGGACGCGCCGATCCTGCGCTACAGCTGGTTGCGACCAGACGAGGTTGACGCCCAGGTTCAGGCCGGGGTACAAGCCGGCGCCTCGACGGTCTGCCTGGTCGCCTCGGGTCGGGGACCGTCGAAACGGGAGGTGGCCCAGGTCGCCGAGATCGTGGAAGGCATCCACCGCAACCACCCAGACCTCACAGTCTGCGCCTGCCTCGGTTTCGTCGACGACGCCAAGGCACGGCAGTTGGCCGAGTCGGGCGTGACCCGGTACAACCACAACCTCAACACCGCCGAATCGGCCTACCCGCAGATCTGCACTACCCACACCTATGCCGACCGGGTACGTACGGTGCAGGCGGCCACGGCCGGCGGGCTTTCAGCCTGCTGTGGGCTGATCGCCGGCATGGGCGAATCCCCCGAGGAGCTGGTGGCGGTGACCTTCGCGCTGCGGGACCTGGGCGTCACCTCGGTCCCCGTCAACTTCCTGCTCCCTTTCGAGGGGACCCCGCTGGCCGGTGCGCAGGGGCTGACGCCGCTCACCTGCCTGCGGATCCTGTCGATGGTTCGGCTGGTCCATCCGGACACCGAGGTACGGGCGGCCGCGGGCCGCGAACACCACCTGCGCAGCCTCCAGCCGCTGGCGCTGGAACTGTGCAATTCGATCTTCCTTGGCGACTACCTCACCTCGGAGGGCCAAGCCGGGGCGGCAGACCTGGCGATGATCGCCGACTCCGGTTTCGTCGTGGAAGGCCACGTTAGCCCGCCGGTGATCGAGCGCCCGGCGGCTGTCAGCTTCGCCGCCGGTGGTTGCGGCAGCAGCGCTGGCTGCAGCGGCTGCGACCATGCCGGGGCCGGGGACTGCCCCTCCCAGCACGGCCCCCGGATCCGCCGCCGGGGCGCCGGCACCAAGCAACCGGCTAACGCCTAATTCACCACCACCGCAGCCCCGACATCTGAGGGGCTGCGTGGTTCTGGTTACCGGCCACAAAGCTGCCGCGGCCACGTACCGGCGCTGCGCCGGCCTCCATCAGCGGGTCACCGACCCCAAGGTGAGATACCCGGTACGGGTGGTGTCCTGGCCAGCGCTGGCGAAACGCAGCGGCGCCCCGGTAGGAAGCGGGTTAACGGCCCGGAAGAGGATCCTGGTGGTCCCCTGCGCCGGAATCGGCAGGGTGCCGGTGAAGGCGGTGGTGGCCTGCTCCCCCGGCACCGCCCGGCGCAGGTCGCCATTGAGCCGGGCCGAGCCGAGCGTGGCTCCATTCGCGGCCACGGCAACCGCCTCCACCTGCCAGTTGTACGCGAAGGGGGCAACGCCAGTATTGGTCACCTCGACAGTCAGCGCCCCCGAATCCTGGTCATAGCGCCAGCGCGGTACCGCGAACTGGTAACCCATCCGGGCGCTGACCTGCAAGGCATGGTCGCGCGCCGGGCCGGTCAGGCCAGCCTCGTAAGCGCCGTGGTTAACTAGCCAGGTCACGTGGGTGGTCGCCACCGCAGCGTCGATATCCTGCGCGGCCTGGCCCACGGCCTGCTGGCAGTTCTGTGGCACATTGAATACGCAAGACTGGATCTGCGGGTAGATTTCACCGCCGGTGGGCTGGGTCCGCCACGACTCGGTCGTACCCTCCTTCTGCATCAGGCTCCAGAAGTGCCACTCGGCACCAGGCAGGGTCGCGAAAGCGAAAGAATCATCGTGGTAGCCGACAGCCTGGCCCCGGCTCGCAGCCGAGGGGTAGCGCACCTGCGTGGGGGTAGTGGCAAAAGCCTGGTCCCAGGCTCTCACCAGCGCCGCCTGGTTCGCCGGCGAAGGCATCCAGTTCTCACCCTTCGGGTTCTCCGCAGAGCGGTGCCCGTTGTACGGGTAGGTGTGCGACTCGCCCCAGAAACCAACCAGGCCCTGGGTGATGTAGCCGACCCGGGCATCGCCGTCATACCGCTTCCCGAGGGCAGAGACGAAGCCGGTCAGCATCGACATCATGTCGGGGTCGTCGTAGTCGGGCGCGACCGAAGCCCCGTTCTCGTTGTTGGGTACCCGGTAGTGGCGAACCCGCACCAAGTTGCGGGCGGTGAGATAATCTGGCAGGCCACTGTCCCGGCCGGGGTAGTCGACGTAGAAGCGCAACACGCTCTGATGACCACGGGCCGCGACCGCGTCCAGCGAAGAATCCAGCGCCGACCAGTCGTAGCGGCCCGGCCCGGTGACGATCCGGTCCAGCGGCAACGTGACCCATTCCATCGTGTACGGCAGGCCATGCCCAGCCGGCGGTTGACCGCCGGGGTCTGGGGCGAAAGGCATCATGCCCTTGAGCGGATTACTGGTGGGGGCCGGGGCGGCGGCAACCGTACGCCAGCCGGTCTGGGCCCGCACCGGCGCGGCCACCGCGAGCGTGATCAGGGCCGCCGTAGCCAGCACGGTGACAGCACGAGGGAACATGGAACCTCCTGGGGGTGTAGGGGGACGAACCCCGGCCACTCTAGCGGCAGGCCGATTCAGCACCGCCCCCGCCGGGCCGTACCGGCACCGGGAACCAGCGTTCCAGTTCCTGGACGGTACCGCCGTCGGCGAACCGGCCGGTGACCTGATCGGCCGCCTGCTGGACCTCGGGCAGCGCATCGCCGAGGGCGACGCCGCGACCAGCCCATTGCAGCATCTCGATGTCGTTGTAGCCATCGCCCAACGCCAACACATCGGACCGGTCGACGCCGAGCCGCTCGCAGACCAATTCCAGCCCGGCAGCCTTGTCCACCCCTTCGGGGGCGATGTCCAGCCAGTTCGACCAGCCGATGAAATAACTCACCCCGTGCAGGCCGAGCCGCTGCGCCATCTCCAGGAATTCCTGCCCGTCCGCGTCCGGGTCCCGGACCACGACCCGGGTCACCGGCCGGGACTTGAGCTGCTCGATGCTCTCCGGCATGCTCTGGCCGAAAAGCTCACCCTCGGGGAAGTCCGCGCTCACCCGATAGCCGACGCCGAGTTCCTCGACCGCGATCAGGGCCGTGGAATGCTCTACTACCTTGTCAATCACGTCGGCCGGGTCGAAGGTCACCTCCCGTACCAGCCGCATCGGCGGCGATTCCACCACGATCGCCCCGTTTGAGCACACGTGCAGCCCATGCGGCAAGCCCAGGTAGTCGACCACGCCCTCGCTCGCCAACCAGGACCTCCCGGTCGCCAGCACCACGGGCACCCCGGCGTCCACTACCCGCCGGACCGCCTGACGTACCTCATCCGGCAGCCGACCGTACCCGTCGACGAGGGTTCCGTCGACATCCACTGCGACCAGCTGTGGTGTCCAGTCGGTGCCGCTCACAGCGGCAGCAGCCGGTCACGGCCCAGGTACGGGCGAAGCGCCTGAGGCAGCACCACCGAACCGTCAGGCTGCTGGTGGTTTTCCAGCAGGGCCACGATGATCCGGGTCATCGCGCACAGGGTGCCGTTGAGGGTAGCGACCGGCCCTACCCCGGACGGGTACCGGGCGCGGGTGTTGAGCCGGCGAGACTGGAACTCGGTGCAGTTCGAGGTCGAGGTCACCTCCCGGTAGCGGCCCTGGCTGGGGAACCAGCCGTAGCAGTCGTATTTGCGGGCCGCGCTCAGCCCCAGGTCACCGGCCGCCACCTCCAATACCTGGAATGGGATCCCCAACAGAGACAGGAAGTCCTTCTCGTAGCCGAGCAGCCGCTGGTGCTGGGCGTGGGCGTCCTCGGGGGCGCAGTAGACGAACATTTCGACCTTGTCGAACCAGTGCACCCGGAAGATGCCGCGGGTGTCTTTGCCGTACGAGCCGGCCTCACGCCGGTAGCAGGGCGAGAATGCCGTGTACGACAGCGGCAGCGCGGCACCGTCGAGGATCTCGTCGCTGTGGTACGCGGCCAGCGCCACCTCCGAGGTGCCGACCAGGTACAGGTCGTCGGCCGGCAGGTGGTAGACGTCCTGCGCGGCCTGGCCGAGGAAACCGGTTCCCTCCATCGCTGACGGCTTCACCAGCGCCGGCGGCAAGATCGGGGTGAAGCCCCATTCAGTGGCCTTCGCGATCGCCAGCTGCACCAGCGCCAGTTCCAGCAGGGCTCCCTGCCCGGTCAGCACGTAGAAACGGGATCCAGAGATCTTGGTGCCTCGTTCCAGGTCGATCGCGCCCAGCAGCTGGCCTAGGTCGAGATGGTCGCGGGGGGCAAAGCCCTCAGCGGCGAAATCGCGGGGCTGGCCCACTGTTTCGCGTACCACGAAGTCGTCTTCCCCGCCGAGGGGTACGTCGTCGAAGACCGGGTTCGGCAGCAGCCGCAGCAATTCGGTGAAACGGGCCTCGGCCTGCTCCCGGGCCTGGTCGGCCTGGCGGACCGCGGCCGCCAGATCCTTGGTCCGGGCCAGCAACTGTTGCCGCTGCTCACCGGAGGCCTTGGGAATCTGGCCGCTGACGTCCTTCTGCTCGGCCCGCAGCGTCTCGTGGCCGCCGATCGCCGCCCGCCGCGCCTCGTCGGCGGCGAGTAGCTGGTCGATCAGATCGGCAGGTTCCCCGCGGGCCTGCTGGGCGCGTCGGAGACGGTCAGGGTCGGCACGCAATACCTTCGGGTCGATCACCTGCTCAGCCTATCCGGGCTTGACTGTCTGCGTCCGCGCGGAGAGAGGACAAGGGCATGAGCGACGGCGGCCCGCCCTCACGGACGCGAGGGCCATCACACCCAACCACGGAGCTTCAGGCCCGAGTCTGCAGGGTTTCGGGCTTGGTCTCGTAGGGGTTGACCAGGTTCATCTGGATCGCCGTGATCAGGATTTGGGTACGCGAGGTGACCTGCATCTTGGCGCCGATGTGGTTCAGGTACTGCTTCACCGAACCTTCAGAGATGTACATGTGGAGGGCGATCTGATGGTTGGTGAACCCCTGGGCAAGCCATCGCAACAGCTCCCGCTCCCGCGGGGTCAGGCCGATGTCGACTGGGTCGCGGGCAATCATCTCAGGGGTGCTGATGGTCGCTACCAGTTGCCGGCGGACCGTCGCCGAGAGCGGCATATTGCCCTCCATGGCGTTGTACAGGCCAGCCATCAGCTGGGGCGGCTTCGTATTCTTTAGCAGATATCCCGCGGCTCCGGCCCGGAGCGCGGAGACGACGTGCTCACGACTGGTGAACGTCGTCAAGACGACCACGCAGGCGTCGAGCCATCGTCCGCAGATCTGCTTGGTGGCCTCGACGCCCGAGACCACGGGCATCTGCAGGTCCATCAGCACAACGTCGGGTTCCAGGGTGGCGTAACAGTTGACGCCCTCCTGCCCGTTGCGGGCCTCGCCGGCCAGCACGAAATCCTTTTGGGCCGCGAAGACACTGCGGTAGGCGTCCCGGACGGCCGGGTCGTCGTCGACGAGCAGAACACGGGTACGGCGGTAAAGGTTCATCGTCGAAACCAATCTGTCGATGGGGATGTACCACCTCGACTTTCGTCCAGTCCCTCAGCCGAGCGCAAGACCTACTGTCCGAAAGTGAACTGTGCCACCACTGGGCGATGGGATTGGATCATCGACGACCGAAGCCACCCAGGCTCGGTCTGGAAATCCTAGGAGGAACTGTCATGCGTATCGTCACCGCTATCCTTGGTCTGGCCCTCAGCGTCACAACCCTCACCGCGGTCCCTGCCCAGGCCGCCAGCGACACCGGCCAAGACAGAGCAGTCAGGAACTACTGCATGCGATTCCCGATGATCCCTGGTTGCCAGCGCTGACGAACCACGATGACTACCATGCCTGCGCTGTCGGGTGAGCGGCTTGGTCTCCTGCTCTGGCGCAGGGGCCAGGCGCTCGCCGGTCTGGACCAGATCCGGCTAGTCGCCTCAGCTCTGTTGGGCTTCTGGCTGATCGACTTTGTCCGGCTCACCCTCCAGCAGCCCCCTGCCGAGACGCTGATCAGCGCGATGGATGGGCTGACCCTGATAGCGCTGCTGGTGCTGCTGTGGCGGCCCCGGACCGGGATCCTGCTAGCGGCGATCCCCCTGGTTGCGGCCGTGTTCTGGTCAAGCACCGGCATGGAGGTCCTACTACTAGTGGCCCTGGGTTGCGCCGGTGCGCTGCTGCGTCGCGGCGAGACCCTGGCCCTCAGCGGCGCCCTGGTGAGCTTTGTGGTGATCCGGGTGCTGACATCCCAGGGGCCGACCCGGTGGAGCCTGCTCGCCGGGTTGGCCGCTGGGCTCAGCATCGGGCTCGTCATCGGCTGGTCGCTGCTGTGGTTACGCCGCCGCCGGGAACGGCAGGATCACCTGACCGGCCTGGCGGCGCTGGAGTCGGCCCGGCTGCGGGCCGATGAACGCGCTGCGATCTCGCGGGAACTCCACGATGTGGTGGTGCACCAGTTGTCTACCGTCAGCCTGCAGGCGATGGCCGCCGAGGACTGCCAAGATCCGCAGCGGCTACGGGAGATCGTGGCAGACATCGGTGACTGCGCCCAGGAGGCGCTACGCGACCTGCGCCTGTTAACGTCGGTCCTGCGCGATGCCGCATTCGAGGCAGCGCCCGGGGTGGAGATCCAGGAGTTGACCCAGCGGGTACCTCCCACCCAACAGGCGGCCACCATGGCGTTGGCCTTGGTGGAGGCCGGTTTCGAGCCTGACGTGTTGGTACCGGCCCGCGCCGACGACCTGCCGATGACGGTGCAACAGACCATTTCGCGGGTAATCGCCGAGGGCGTCGATAATGTGATCCACCATGCCCCCGCCCGCTGTCGATGCGTGGTGCGGGTACTGCTGTCGGAGGTCTGCGCCACGGTCCACGTGCTCAGCCCGGTCCCGTCTGGCTTCACCATGCCGTCCCTAGGGTGGGGCCTTCGCGGATTGCAGGAACGGATCCACCTGACCGGGGGTTGCTTCGAAGCCACCGTCACGGATGAGCAGTGGTCTCTGCGCGCCGTCCTGCCACTGGAATGATCCATCGGACCGCGGCCCACCTGGTAAGGGTTTCGCCTATCCTGACAGGGTGTCGGTAGCCGAGCGACGTCGGCCATTGTGGCCGCGGGGGAGCCGGGCCGCGGTGTGGGCACTGCGAGCGCTCGGTGCTGCCGTCCTTCGGCGGGCTGAGGGTCACCGAACGGTGGGGCTTGGCCCTTGATGCCGGCGCCTTCCTGGTCGGGATGGTGGCCATGGTCTTCCCCCGGGTCGGCTTTATCGTCGTCCTGGGGCTGGTGTGGCTGGCCCTGGTACAGCCGGACGAAGTTTCGCTGTGGCAGGTGCCCCTGATGATCAATCTTGCTGCCATCAGCGGGTCCCGGCCGTGGCGGACAACGCTGCTAGCCCTCTCCGCCTATGTGACTGCGGGTTTCCTCATCTTCCCGGATGTCGGAGACCTTGTCATCTTTATCGCCTTCCTGATCATGTTGGTATTTGGGGGGCGATGGGTGGGATGGTTGATCCGCCGCCAGGAACGCAGCGAGATCACGATCGAGCAGCTGGTCGACGACATTGAGAGCATCCACCGTGAGGAACGACACGCCCTGGCTGATGAGCTCTCCCGGCTGATGTCAGGCGATCTGGAACGGCAGCACCAGGCGATGGCCACGGCTCCCAGCATGGCCGACCCGATGCAGATCCGAACCGTGTTGGCCACGGTTGATGCCCAGAGCCGGGCCGCCCTCGCCCGAGTCCGCCGCCTCGTCCAGAACCTGCGCAGCCCGGTCGAAACAGCCCCGCCCAGCTGGTTGGAGGGCATTGAGGCGCTGGAGGACGAACTGGCCAGCCAGGCCTACCTGGTCGAACTGGATCTCGACCCCGCCCTTGACGATTTGCCCATCCCGGACGGCGAGCTGTTACCCATGGTCGCCGATCACCTCCAAAACCATGCCCTGCCCGGTGGCCGGTGCGCGATCATCGGGCGAGTCAGCGACGACACCGTGCTGGTGCGGATCGGGCACGAGGTCGCCGAGGAAGCCTCCCGGGATGTCTGGCCGGGGCTCGTGCAGCGGCTCAGCACGCCCGGTTGCCGGGTCAGCGTCGATGGCGACGACGGCTGGTGGCAGGTGCAGATCGAGCATCATGACGTTACCCCGGCCGTACCACCGCGTCCGGCCTCCCCGCAACGACCGCTCGCCATACTGGCTTCGCGGTGGGAGGCCTTCCACCAGACCGATGTGCCCTGGCAGATCGGCATCCAGGTCGTCGGCTTCGGGCTTTTGATCCTGAGCCTTGCCCACCTGGTGTCGTTGCGCGTGGTGACCGTGACCTCCCTGCTATGGGTCGCGACCACGGTCACGATCATCACCGCCACAGCTTTCCCGCGGGCGACAACGATCGCCTTGGCCCTGCTGCTGATCATCGGATTTGCTCTTCCGCCCCGGCCGCTGCCGTCCGCCCCGATGGTCCAAGTCATGATCCTGACGGTGCTGGTCTTGGCCTGGCGGCCACGCTGGGCACTGCTACCAGCCCTAGGCTGGCTGGCTTTCGCGATCATCAAGTTCCCCGAACGAACCACCGCCGAGGCGATCGTCACCACCGCTTTGATGGCCATCCCCACCGTTGCCCTGGGCCTACTCGCCTCTTATTTTCTCGCCTCTCACAGTCACCAGCATCGGGCGATCCTGCGACTCGAACAAGAGCGGGGCGAGGCCCGTACCCAGGAACGCCAGGCCCTGGCTGGAGAGCTCCACGACATGGTCGCCCACCAGCTCACCTCCATGTCGTGGGAGATCAGCCACCACGGAGATTCCACTGACCTGGTTGACCTGCGCGCCACTGCCCTGCGAATCAGTGGCCTGCTGCTTGCCGCCCGCAATGACCTGACCTCGTTGGTCTTTCTGATGCGCGGCGTCACCACGACATCCCCCGAAGGGACCTGGAGTACCCCCAGCGCCACCGCCCGGGCCGTCGCCAACACGCTGCACCGGACAGGTTTTTTCGTCGACGTCTGCCTGGACCCCGACATCGACGACTGCGATTCGGCCACCGCCCACACGATTGCCCGGATCCTGCGCGAATCCGGCACCAATATCATGCGCTACGCCAGCCCCGGCGGGGCCTGCGTCATCACCATCACCGCCGCCCAGGATCGGATCGACCTGGACATCGTCAGCCCGCTCGCGGCCGTCACCCCTTCCCATCCCGACTCCACCGGGAATGGGCTGGGCGGGCTCGCCGAACGGGCCCAGCTCACGGGTGCCACCTTCTGGGCCGGCCGGGTGGAGCACCAGTGGCGGGTCATCAGCCAGCTGCCCCGCCATCCACTCTCGACGGCGCCGGCGGGTGTCTGAGCCTCGCCGACCGCGCTACCGGTGATTCTGGATGAGCATCGGGTCGACCGCGCCGCATTGGATCGCGCGGACCAGAATCTGGGTCCGGGAGGTGGCGTGCAGTTTGGCGCCGGCCCGGGCGAAGTACTGCTTGACGCTGCTCTCGCAGACGTTCATCCTCATCGCGATCTGCCGGTTCGTCAGCCCGCGGGCCAGCCAGTTCACCAGTTCGTTCTCGCGCGGCGTAAGCGGATTCTCGCGGACTGGTTCGTCTGCCACCAGGGCATGGACCAGCTGGTGACGGACCGAACCTGACAGGGGCATTTCACCGGCTAGGGCCTGCCGCAGACCGGCGAAGAACTGACCTGAAGTCAAGCCCTTGACTAGGTAGCCGGCGGCGCCAGCCCGCAGGGCTGCTACTACCCAGTGGTGCGAGGTCAGCGTGGTCATCGCCACCACGCGGGCGTCTGCCCAGCGGGCGCAGACCGCTCGGGTCGCATCGACCCCGTTGAATGGCATCTGCAAATCCATCAGGACGACATCGGGCAGCAGCGCCTCGTACCTAGCCTCCACCTGGGCGCCGTCTCTCACCTCGCCCACCAAGTCAAACGACTGCTGGGTGGCGAAGAGACCTCTGTAGGCACGCAGGGTGTTGGGGTCATCATCGACCGCCAGTACCCGGCTCCTGTGCTCTTCCACGCTCCCAGAATAATGACGCGGGTCTGCCACCAGGATGACGCGGGTCTCCCAACGCCTCCTGGACCGGTGAACTGCTGGCGCTCGCGCCCGGAGCCTCCGCGGCACTAGCGTGGGCCGCGAACCCCACGAGGTGGCTCGCAGGGGCGGGGCGTTGCAACGTCGTCCCGCTTGGGGTCGACTGAGCGAAAGGCATGACGCATGACCACGTTGCAGACCATGGGCCAGCAGCAGACGCGGCGCAGCTGGGCAGAGCCGTACAAGATCAAGGTGGTGGAACCGCTACGGACCACTACCCGCGAGGAGCGCGAGGCCGCGATCCGAGAAGCCGGCTGGAACACCTTCCTGCTCCACTCCCGCGACGTCTACATCGACCTGTTGACCGACTCCGGCACGAATGCGATGTCGGACCGGCAGTGGGCCGCGCTGATGACCGGCGACGAGGCGTACGCCGGCAGCGCCAGCTACTACCGGTTGGAGCAGGCGATCCAGCAGGCGTACGGCTACCGCCACATCGTGCCCACCCACCAGGGGCGCGGCGCGGAGCACCTGCTGTCGCAGGCGGCGATCCGGCCAGGCGACCACGTCCCGGGCAACATGTATTTCACCACTACCCGCTTCCACCAGGAGAAGGCCGGCGCTACCTTCCACGACGTGATCGTCGACGAGGCGCACGACACCAGCTCGCAGTACCCGTTCAAGGGCAATATCGACGTGGACAAGCTCCAGTCGCTGATCGACGAGGTAGGTGCCGACAAGATCCCGTACGTCTGTCTCGCGACGACCGTCAACATGGCTGGCGGGCAGCCGGTGTCGATGGCGAACGCCCGCGCGGTACGGGAGCTGACCGACCGGTACGGGATCAAGGTCTACCTCGACGCCACCCGGGCGGTGGAGAACGCGTACTTCATCATCGAACGCGAGCCGGGGTACGCCGACAAGACCCTGGCCGAGGTGCTGGCCGAGCTCTGCTCGTACACCGACGGCGCGACCATGTCCGGCAAGAAGGACCACCTGGCCAATATCGGCGGCTGGGTCGCCACCAACGACGAGGACCTGTTCCACGAAATCCGCAACCTGGTCGTCGTGTACGAGGGCCTGCACACGTACGGCGGGATGTCAGGCCGCGACATGGAGGCGATGGCGATCGGGATCGAAGAATCGCTCGACTTGGCGTACATGCGGTCCCGGATCGGGCAGGTGCGCTACCTGGGCGAGCTGCTCGAGCAGTGGGGGGTGCCGTTCGTGAAACCGGTTGGCGGGCACGCGATCTTCCTCGACGCCCGGGCCTTCTACCCGCACCTTGACCAGGAGCAGTTCCCGTCCCAGACCCTGGCCGCGCAGCTCTACCTGGATTCGGGGATCCGGTCCATGGAACGCGGCATCGTCTCCGCCGGTCGCGGACCCGACGGGCAGAACCACCACCCCGCGCTGGAGTTGACCCGGCTCACGATCCCGAGGCGGGTGTACACCCAGGCCCACCTCGACATCGTCGCCGAGAGCGTGAAGACTTGCTTCGAGGAGCGTGACCAGGCCACCGGCCTGCGGCTGGTGTACGAGCCGAAGTACCTGAGGTTCTTCCAAGCCCGGTTCGAACCGATCAGCTGAGGTTCAGCGACACAACTGACCGCCTGCCAGCCGCCGGTGTGAGAATGACCACCATGAAGCGGCGCCGACAACAGCTGTCCTGGTTGGTGGCCGCCGCCTGGGGTGGCGGTTTCTTGATCTGGACGGCCCTGGCGGCTGGCCGGCGGTTGAACCGGCTCGACGCGGCTTTGGCCGCGCCCTGGCTCGACCCGGCCAGCCCGATGGGGCAGATCCTCAGCGCTTTCGCGTTGGTCAGCCACCCGGCGCTGGCAGTGATGGCAGTGGCGGGGATCGCCGCCTGGGCGTACCAGCGTCGGCTCCGGAGGCTGGCCGCGGCCCTGGCCGGGTCCTTGTCGGGGTGGGTGTTGGGCTGGCTGGTCAAGGCCTGGCTAGCTCACCCCCGGCCCGAGTCCCCGTTCGCTGCGGCGATCACGTACGGCGGCTATGGGTATCCCTCGAACCACATGACGATGGCGCTGATCCTGGTTTCGACGGTGGCCACGATGGCGACCGCGGCCCGCCGCTCGCCGGTGCGGATCTGGCTGGTACGCACTATGGGCGGGCTGTACGTGGTGGCGGTGGCCGCCGACCGGTGGTTGATGCGTCACCACACGTTCTCCCAGCTGGTGGGCGGCGGGCTGTTGGGCGCGGCCGCCCTGTACGGGGCCTTGTCGCTGGCCGGGGAGCACACCATCACCGAGTCGTTGGGGATGGCGAGCCGGCCCCGCGAGCACGTCGACAAACGGGCCGCGATCATTTATAACCCGTCTAAGGTCACCAATTTTGACCTGTTCCGCAAGCGGGTCGAGTACGAATTGCGCCACCGGGGTTGGAAACCGCCGCTGTGGTTGGAGACGGAGGTCGACGACCCGGGCTACCAGATGGCGCGGGATGCGATCGCGAAACATGCCGACTTGGTCCTGGTGGCTGGTGGCGATGGTACGGTCCGGGTGGTCTGCTCGGAGCTGGCCGGGACCCGGATCCCGGTCGGGCTGATCCCGGCCGGCACCGGGAACCTGTTGGCCCGTAATCTCGGGATCTCGCGCGATGAGCAGCGGGCCTTCGAGGTGGCTTTCTCTGGTGAGCCGACCCCGGTCGATGTGGTGCGGTTCACCACCGACGACCGGTCCGAGCATTTCCTGGTGATGAGCGGGATGGGGGTGGACGCCAAGGTGATGAGCGACACCAACCCGGAGCTGAAGAAGATCGTCGGCTCGGCGGCGTACTTTCTTGCCGCTGCGCAACAGTTGCGGACCCGGCCGTACCCGGTGACGGTCACCGTGGACGGGGGTGAGCCGTTGCAGCGTTGCGCGTTGTTGGCCCTGGTCGGCAATGTCGGCACCTTGCAGGGCCGGATCCGGATTTTCCCGAACGCGGCCGCTGACGATGGGTTGCTGGATGTGTTGATCGGCAACCCGACGTCGGCGACTGACTGGGCTAAGGTCGCAACCGGGTTGCTCGGCGGCTCCCAGGTCGAGCCCCTGGAGTACGCGCAGGGCCGGCATGTGGTCTTCGAAGCGGCCGAGCCGGTGGAGTACCAGCTGGACGGTGACGCCGAGGGGACGACCCGTCGTTTCGAGGCGGAGGTGGTCCCCGGCGGGCTGACCGTGATGCTGCCCGGCGGCCGCTGACCCGGCCTGCGGCACAATCACGCACCAGAAGGGCTGGATTGTGGCACCCCTTGCCCGATGGGGAACGGGGAGCTGGAATCAGCCGACCCGATGACGGACGGAGCCAGATGACGATGCCGACGAAGGACCCGCGACGACCATCGGATCAGGCTGTTCCCGGGCATCCGGTGAACTGGGTGGTCTTTGTCGCCTCGGCCGTCATCATCGCGGTGATTACCGCGGCTGCTTTCATCTCTCCCGCCTCAGTTCAGGCGGCTTTCGACATGGCAGTCGCCTGGGCCGGGAAATGGTTCGGTTCCTTCTATATCGCCCTGCTGACCGCGGCCCTGATCTTTGTGACGGTGCTGGCTCTCACCCGGTACGGACGGATCCGGCTCGGCCCGGATAATTCAACCCCCGACTATTCCACCTTCTCGTGGGCCGCGATGCTGTTTGCCGCGGGTATCGGCACCGGGATCATGTTCTTTGCAATCGCGGAGCCGATCTCCCAGTATCTGCATCCGCCTACCGGTGAGTCCCAGACCCCGCAGGCGGCCCGCAATGCGGTGGTCTTCACCCTTTTCCACTATGGCATCTCCGGTTGGGGCATCTACGCAATTATGGGGATGGCGATGGCCTATTTCGCGTACCGGCGCCGGGATGCCCTGGCCGTACGGTCGACGCTGCGGCCCCTGCTGGGGGACCGGGTAGACGGGTGGATGGGGGATGCGGTTGATACCGCCGCGCTGGTGGGCGGGGTTTTTGGGATCGCCGCGTCGCTCGGGGTTGGCGTGGTCCAGCTTGGCGTGGCTCTCGACATCCTGTTCGGGATCCGGCAGGGTCCTGGCGCCCAGATTGGCCTGATCGTGCTGAGCGTGGCGATGGCCACGGTCTCGGCCACTACCGGCGTCGACAAGGGCGTCCGGGTCTTGTCTAACATCAATGTGCTGCTGGCGATCGGGTTGGCCGGGTGGGTCCTGGTCACCGGGAATACGGCTTTCTTGCTGGATTCCCTGATCGGGTCAGTGGGGGATTTCATTACCCAGTTCCCGCGGCTGACTTTGGAGACCTACGCCTATGAGCGTCCTGAGGCCTGGCTCAACGGCTGGACCTTATTCTTCTGGGCCTGGTGGATCACCTGGGGTGCTTTTGTGGGGATGTTCCTGGCCCGGATCTCACGTGGCCGTACTATTCGGGAGTTCACTATTGGCGCGCTGGTGCTGCCTTTCACGTACGTGGTGATGTGGATTTCGATCTTCGGCAACAATGCCCTGGACCTGATTCGTTCTGGGGCCACGGATTTCGCGCAGAAGACCGCAGCCGCCCCGGAGCAGGGCTTGTATCTGATGCTCGACGCGTTACCTGGCAGTACTGGGCTGATCGCCCTGGCGCTGTTTGTGGGGATCCTGTTCTATGTCACCTCCGCTGATTCCGGTGCCCTGGTGATGGCGAACTTGTCTAGCCGGATCCGGGGCGAACGCGAGGACGCGGCTGCCTGGCTGCGGATCTTCTGGGCCGCGCTGACCGGGATTCTCACCGTCGCGATGCTGCTGGCTGGTGGGATCGGGATCCTGCAGCAGGCGACGTTGGTGATGGCGTTGCCGTTCAGTTTTGTGATCGTGCTGATCGCGGTCTGCCTGTACCGGGCGTTGCGGGCGGAGCAGACTGAAGCTTTGGCGCGCAGCCAGGCGTTGCGGACCCGCCAGCTCGGCTTCACTGGTACCGCAGCCGGCTTGCGGCGGGTCTCGTGGCGGGACCGGCTGGCCCATACTTTCGACTCGGTGACCCGGGCGCAGGCTCTGCGGGCCTTGCAGAGCCGGATCGTGCCGGCGTTGCAGGCGGTGGCTGACGAGCTCGAGAACCAGGCTTTGGAGGCGAGGGTCGTGGTGGAGGGCGAGGAGGCTAACGACCCTGACGACGACCGTACCTATCTGGGCCGGGCCACCCTGCTGGTGACTGATCCGCACGCCACTGCCCGTGACGGCGAATTGGAGACCGATGCCGTCGAGTATGCGGACGGACGGCGTGTCTTCCGCTACGTGGTGCGGGTGGTGCAGGCCCCGGCGGCCGCGTACGGGGTTGGGCTGAACGAGGCCCAGGACGTCACCCACCGACTTGAGGTTCGGCTGCGCGGCGGCGGGGTGGGCTATGACGTGATGGATTGGTCAGCCGACCAGGTCGCCCATGATGTCCTGGACCACTACGAACGCTGGTTGCAGTACATCGGATCCCCTTAAGAGATCCGCAAACCGGCCAGCGCGGCCCGAACTGGACGACGAACGACGAGAAATACCCAGCCCGGCCGCGACCTCATGAACCTTCTCGTCAGTGAGGAGGAAGACGGGGGCATCAGCTCCACGGCCCGCCCG
>ERZ772764.51-NODE-51-length-75583-cov-40.719958_pt1 | contig 75583 bp, 58 predicted proteins | sample MGYA00512163_ERZ772764 | MGnify/ENA primary metagenome ERZ772764 (study PRJEB29015, sample SAMEA2737903) | human oral metagenome | biome: human oral; feature: human-associated habitat; material: dental | place: China | collected 2094 ... | reverse complement strand
GGCGATGCACTCGGCCACGGAGAACGCCCAGAAGCTCATCGAGGACTACACCCGCATGGCCAACAACGCCCGCCAGGCGGAGATCACCACAGAGATCACTGAAATCGTCTCGGGCGCAGACGCGCTCAAGCAGGACGCGTAAACCCGCCGCGAAGGAGAGACATGACCGCCACGCTCGTATCCACCCCCGGAACCGGACGCATCGTCCAGGTCATCGGCGCCATCGTCGACGTCGAGTTCCCGGCCGACTCCCTGCCGGAGATCAACAACGCATTGACGACCCACGTCGACCTGTCCACCCAGGGCGAGGGCGAGAACTCCTACGAGATGCCGCTGGAGGTCGCCCAGCACCTCGGAGACAACATCGTCCGGTGCATCGCCATGAAGCCGACCGACGGGCTCGTGCGCGGCGCCGTCGTCACCGACACGGGGGCCCCCATCGTCGTCCCCGTCGGAGACGTGACCAAGGGCCACGTGTTCAACGTGTTCGGCGAGTGCCTCAACCTCGACGGCGACGAGCCCCTTCAGGTCGAGGAGCGCTGGCCGATCCACCGCAAGCCGCCGGCCTTCGACGAGCTCGAGCCCGAGACGCGGATGTTCCAGACGGGGATCAAGGTCATCGACCTGCTCACCCCCTACGTCCAGGGCGGCAAGATCGGCCTGTTCGGCGGTGCCGGCGTCGGAAAGACGGTCCTCATCCAGGAGATGATCCAGCGCGTGGCCCAGGACCACGACGGCGTCTCCGTGTTCGCGGGAGTGGGGGAGCGCACCCGCGAAGGCAACGACCTCATCCGCGAGATGGGCGAGGCCGGGGTCCTCGACAAGACCGCCCTCGTCTTCGGCCAGATGGACGAGCCGCCGGGCGTGCGCCTGCGCGTGGCGCTGTCCGGCCTGACCATGGCCGAGTACTTCCGCGACGTCGAAAACCAGGATGTCCTCCTTTTCATCGACAACATCTTCCGTTTCACCCAGGCGGGCTCGGAGGTCTCCACCCTGCTGGGCCGCATGCCCTCGGCCGTCGGGTACCAGCCGACCCTTGCCGACGAGATGGGCGCCCTTCAGGAGCGCATCACCTCCACGCGGGGGCATTCGATCACCTCGCTGCAGGCGATCTACGTGCCCGCCGACGACTACACCGACCCCGCTCCGGCCACGACCTTCGCCCACCTGGACGCCACGACCCAGCTCTCCCGCGAGATCGCCTCGCGCGGCCTGTATCCGGCCGTCGACCCGCTGACCTCCACCTCGCGCATCCTCGACCCGCAGATCGTGGGCCAGGCGCACTACGACGTCGCCACCCGCGTCAAGGCCATCCTCCAGAAGAACAAAGAGCTGCAGGACATCATCTCCATCCTCGGCGTCGACGAACTCTCCGAGGAGGACAAGGTCACGGTTGCCAGGGCCCGGCGCATCCAGCAGTACCTGTCGCAGAACACCTACACGGCTGTGAAGTTCACGGGCGTGGAGGGCTCGACCGTGCCGGTGGACGAGACCGTCGAGGCCTTCCGCCGCCTGGCGGACGGCGAATACGACCACATCCCCGAGCAGGCCTTCTTCAACATCGGCGGAATCGAGGACATCGAGCGGGCGTGGCACAAGCTTGAGAAGGAGCAGGGCTGATGCCCGCGGACGCGGCGCTCATGAAGGTCGAGATCGTCGACAGGAGGGGACGCGTGTGGGCCGGAGAGTCCGGGCACGTCTCCGTGCCGTCCCACGACGGCGCCATGGGCGTCCTTCCGGGGCACACGCCGCTCATGGCCCTCCTGAGCCCCGGAAGGGTCGAAGTCCTCCAGGGCGACGGCCGCCACCTCGTCTTCGAAGTCGACGGGGGCTTCGTCACCGTCGACGAGGACCTCGTGTACGTGGTCGTCGAGCAGTCCGACAAGGGGCATTCGGAGTAGGGTCGAAAGACACGAGAGGAGGCATATGGGTCCACTGGGGTACGTGTCCGCGATCCTGTGCGCCGCGCTGGTCTTCGCCCTGCTCGTGGTGATCGCCTATACGCTGCGGCTGCGCGCCCTCCTGTCCAAGTACGGCGCCGTCCAGTGCGCCCTGCGGCCCATCGGCGGGCGGTGGCGGACCGGCATCGCGACTTTCCAGGGGCACGCGATCGTCTGGTACCCCCGCAAGGCCGCCAACCTCAAGCCCGCCTTCGTGTTCTCCCGCGAAGGCCTCGAACTCGCGGGAAGCCACAGGGTGCCGTCCGGCGCCGGTTCGCCAGAGATGTCGATCGTGGACATCTCCTCCGGCGGGAGACGCTACGAGCTGTTCATGCCCACCCTCGCGTTCGCGGGACTCGTCTCCTGGATCGACGCGGCGGCCCCCTCGGAAGAGCCGACCGACCTCGGGTAGGCTTGCTCGGTATGCGCGTCGTTTTCGCTGAATGCTCCGTGGACTACTCCGGCCGCCTCGATGCACACCTCGACAGGGCGGCCAGGCTCCTGATGGTCAAAGCCGACGGCTCGGTGCTCGTCCACGCCGACGGCGGCTCGTACAAGCCGTTGAACTGGATGAGCGCCCCGTGCTCCCTGAAGGTCCGCACCCCCACCGACGTCGAAGCCGAGGAGGGGGTCGCCGAGGTGTGGGAGGTCAGCCACAGGAAGGCCGACGGCAGGCTCGTCGTCCGGATCTACGACGTCCTCGGCGATCACAGCATGGACTTGGGCGCAGAGCCCGGGTTGGTCAAGGACGGCGTCGAGGCGCATCTGCAGAGGCTGCTCGCCGAACAGGTCGAGCGCGTAGGGGAGGGGGTCAGCCTCGTCCGCCGCGAATTCCCGACGCCGATCGGACCCGTGGACCTCATGCTCCGCGACGGGGAGGGCGGCCACATCGCCGTGGAGGTCAAGCGGCGGGGCGAGATCGACGGGGTCGAACAGCTGACGCGCTACCTCGACCTGCTCGGGCGCGACCCGCTCCTGACTCCGCTGCGCGGAGTCTTCGCCGCGCAGGAGATCAAGCCCCAGGCCCGGGTGCTCGCCGAGGACCGGGGGATCGACTGCCTCGTCCTCGACTACGACGAGATGCGCGGGCTCGACAACCCCGAAGACCGCCTCTTCTAGGGCTGCGATGCGACGATCGAAGAAGCACTCCAGGCCTTTCCGCCCGATCGACGAACGGGCGGCTATGGGCGGCGTCAGACGCGAGACGGGCCGGGACGGAGTCGAATACAAGGTCCGCCGCATCCCTTCGGGCGCCAAGGACTACGTGTGCCCGGACTGCAACCAGAGGATCCCCGCCGGCCAGGACCACGTCGTCGTGTGGACCGAGGACACGCTGTGGGGAGCCCAGTACGGCATCGACTCGCGCAGGCACTGGCACTCCTCCTGCTGGCGGAGGTACCGCGCACGCGTGTGAGACACGCCTGCACCGCCACGGCTCCCGTCGGTATCGCGGATGCGTAAGACGCACCCGCATGCGTGAGGGCCCGGAACGCTCCGGGCCCTCACGCGCATTCGCGGTTTCTCAGCTGACCTTCTTGATGGCCGGCTTCGACCCCTTGGCGCTCTTCGCCTTCTTGGCGTTCTTCGCCTCGGCGGGCTTGGCGTCCTTCGGCGTCTTCTTCGCCTCAGGCTCCTTCTTCGCCTCGGCGGGAGCGGGCTCGGCGTCCTCGACCGGTGCGTCCTCGACCGCCTCGACGACCGCCTCGTCCTCGCCGGCGTCGCCGCCTTCCGCGACCTCGTCCATCCACGCCGGCCGCTGCGCGGCGACCGGGGCGGGCTTCAGCCCCGCGGCCTCCATGATGTTGGAGAGCACCAGCCCCGACTCGTTGGGGGCGAGCATGGCGCGCATGTCGTCCAGATAGGACGTCAGGGCGTCGCACTGCGCCTGGAGCGAAGCGACGTGCTCGTCCGCCTCGGCGGTGCGCGCGGCGGCCTTCGTCGCAGCGGCCTGGCGGATGCGCTGGGCCTCCTCGCGCGCGGCCGACAGGAGCTCCTCGGCCTCGTGCTGGGAGTCGGCGATCCTCGTGGCCGCTTCCCGCTTGCTCGACTCCGTCAGGGCTGTCGCGCGCTGGGTGGCGATGACCAGGCGACGCTCGGCGTCCTCGGCGCGGGATTCGGCGTCGGCGACCATGTTCTCGGTCTGGCGGCGGGCTTCGGCGTCAGCCGCGGCGCGCTCGGAGGCAGCCTCCTCGCGCATGGTCGTCACCTCTCGATTGGCGGCGGCCCTCAGGGCGGCGACCTCCTCGTTGGCCTCGGTGCGCAGGCGGTTGACCTCGCGTTCGGTCTCGGCGCGCAGCGTGGACATCTCCTGCTCGGTCGACGTGCGCATGTCCGCCAACTCGGCGTCCAGGCCCGCCTTCATGTGCTCGATCTCGTGGGCGGTCTGCGAGCGGAGCGTGGAGGACTCGTTGGTCGCCAGCGCCCGGACGCGGTCGGCCTCGCGCTCGGCCGAGGAGACGAGCTCCTCCGCCGTGTGCTGGGCATTCGCGGACAGCGCATCCGCCTCTTTGCGTGAATTGTTGCGGAGCTGTTCGGCTGCGGAGCGCGCCTTGGCGAGCGTCTCCTGGGCTTCGGACTCGGAGGAGGCGGCCAACTCGGCGGCCTGGGCCTGGGCGCGCGAGACGATGGCCCGTGCGTCCGCATTGGCCTGGGCCATGACGTCCATGGCCTGCTTCTCCGTCGAGCGGAGAAGGCGTTCGACGCGCGATCCGAGGCCTCCGTAGCTCGGCCGGTCGTTCTCCCGCAGTTGGCGCTGCGTGTCTGCGAGCTCTCCCGAGAGCCGCAGGACCTTCGAGTCGAGGTTGGACACCTGCGTGCGTGCTTCGTCCAGTTTCTCCTGAGTTTCCTCGAGCTGTACCTCGAACGAGTGGATCTGCTCGTCGACCTGAGCCCGGTCGTATCCACGGCGCACGACGGGGAATCGTGCGATTTCCTCAACCATTGTTTGGCCTTTCCAGATTGTGGCAGGGGGGTGTGTAGGCGCCGGCAACTCGTGCACATGGCTGAGAGACTCGGCTTCATCCCAACATGACTAGAATACGAGGAAGGAGGGTGATGTACCTAACCCGTTCCAGTGAATGTGAGACGGTATCGTTATTGAAACGTTATAAACTGAGGGTTGACGTTCCCGGGCGGACCGCCGCCGCGACGGCCGGCCTCACGACACACACGCGGAACACCTTCGGATGACGAGAGGGAGAATATGCGAAAGATCGCCGGCATCGCGCTATGCGTACTGGGCCTCATCGTTGCGATAGCGGGTTTTGCCACGGGAATACTGGGCAAGTCCGACGGCGAGGCCAAGGCCGTGGCCAAGGGTGGATCGACGCCTTACGTCTACACCGCGCCCGGCGTCCTAGACGCCGCCGACTCGAAAGTCAAGGTGCGAGTGGCCAGTGTGGATGGATCCAATGTCACTGTGGCGTTCGGAACTTCCCAGGACGTGGAGGCCTGGGTCAAGGGCGTCAAAGCGACCCGCATCACGGGTCTGAAGAGCTGGAAGGAGCTTGCGACCAAGAGCTCGCAGGGAACCGTGGAGGGGATCCCTGCGCTCAAGGACTCGGACATGTGGTTGGAGACCAAGACCGGCGGGAAGGTCGTCGAGGCCGTCTACGACGTCAACAAGCCGGGAGCCATCTCGCTCATCGCCACGACGGACAAGGGCAAGGCCCCGGAGGTCTCCCTGACGTGGCAGCTCGAGGAGAAGCGCCCGACCACCGTGCCCGTCATGGTCATCGGAGTCTTGCTCGCGCTCCTCGGCGTCGTGCTGCTCGTCCTGGCGGCTCAGGACGGGCGCCGGCGGAAGGAGCGCCTGGCGGTGCGCGAGCGCAAGGAAGCCCGCCGCGCGGCCAGGGCCGGCGCGGCCACGACGGTCTTGCCCTCGGCGGGCGGGTCGCGCGGACGGGACGGCCGCCGGGGCGACGAGAGCGGGCGCGGCCGCGTCGGCGGCCCGAGGCCGGACCAGGGCCCCAGGCCGGACCGCACCACGGTGATGGACCGCAGCCCCGGGCAGGACCGCGCCTTCCGGCCCCCGGAGGGCTCGGCCGCTCCCGGATTCGGGGAGATCGCGCGCGCGGACCATGACACCGCCACGGGCCACGCGTTCGGCGCCGGCGTGCTCGCGGCCAGCCCTCGCAGCGAGGAGCTGCGCAACCGCGACCTGTCCGCGGGCGACCGACTGGTCCTCAACGCTCCCGGAGGGAGCAGGACCCCCATCGCCGACGGAGGGGACATGCCGTTCCCCGAGCTCGACGAGACGCCGACAGCCGACGGCATCCCCACCATCTCCGAGGCCGCGTCGGCGGCCCTGCTCGGAGACGGGGCCTGGCAGTCCCGATGGCGCGTGGTCGACGACGAAGAACCCGACCCCCGGGAGGCCGACGACGACCACCGGCCCAAGAAGTAAGGCAAGAAGTAAGGACTGATATGCACAAGAAGAGCACAGCCGTGGCCCTGGCGCTCGCCTTCGCGGGCTCCTCGCTGGCGGCCTGCGGCGGGAACGACGCCAAGCTCCCCAAGCCGAAGGCCGCCACAGGCGTCGCGTATCCGGCCATGTCCACGGAGCGTTTCGGGAAGGTCCAGAAGAAGGTCTTCACGGCGATATCCCAGGCGGACGGCTCGCTGAACGCCGATGCGCTCACGGCCCGCGTCACCGGGCCGATGAAGACGATCCGCAGCGCCCAGTACAAGCTGAAGGGGATCCTCAACGACGGCTACACGCTGACGGAGCTGTCGACCCTCACCAGCAGGCAGGGCATCGCCGTCTCGGGCGACGGGTCCTTTCCTCGCCTCGGATTCAGCGTCATGGAGCCCGTCAAGGGGACGACGCTGCCGAGCTTCGACGTCTTCCTCCAGTCCACGGCCCGCAACAACTGGGCTCTGTGGGGCTCGCTCTACGTCGAGGCGGGCGCCACGCTCCCCAGCGTGAAGGTCGGCAAGTCGGGGCTCGAGCTCATCGGGGCCGAGTCGAACGAGGGACTGGCGGCCGGGCCGGCCCAGACGGTCGCCGCCTACGTCCAGCTCAACAACACGCGCTCGGACGCCAAGGGCCTGACCTTCGCCAACGACAAGCTGCGCACCCAGCTGGCCGCCGCGCACGACGAGAACGCCAAGTCGGTCAGCGCATCGGGCACGGTGTCCACGGTCTTCGGCAGCAACCCCAAGGAGATCTACTCCGTGCGGACCGAGGACGGCGGGGCCCTCGTGGTCAGCGAGATGGGCTACAACATCCAGCACAGCCTGACCCAGCCCAACGGGAAGATCACCCTCACCGGCATCCAAGGGGTCATGGCGACCGGGAACGCCTCCGGCAGCGTGAACGTGACGGGGACGACGACGTCGTCCTATACGATGCTCGTCGCCTTCCACGTGCCGCCGGCCAATGCCAAAGACAAGACGATCAGACTCGTCGGCTCGTCGATTCCGCAGCTGACGTCAGTGGGGTGAGGATACGATGACGGAATCTCTGGGAATGTACGGAGCGGTGGACCTCTCTTCTCTGTCGGCCCCTCCCGCGGGCGGCGGAGAGGCGGCGTCGAAAGTACGGGGAGGCGTCGTCGTCGACGTGACGGCGCAGTCCATGGCGAGCGCCCTGGACGTCTCCGCCAAGCTCCCCGTCGTGCTCGTCTTCTACTCCGCCCGCTCGGAAGCCTCCGTGGCGCTCGACTCGCGCTTGCAGGAGATCGCCGTCCGCCGCGGGGGGCGCTTCCAGCTCGGCAGGGTCGACGTCGACGCGGCGGTGGAGGTCGCCCAGGCCTTCCGCGTGACCGGCGTCCCGGCGGCCGTCGCCCTCATCCAGGGCCAGCCCGTGCCGCTGTTCCAGGGCGCGCCGGCCGACGGGGAGATCGACAAGGTGATCGACCAGGTCCTGGCCACAGCCGCCCAGTACGGAATGACCGGAGTGCTCGACGGGCAGGACGGAGCCGACGAGCCCGAGCCCGAGATCTCCGAGCACCATCGCGCGGCGCTCGACGCCATGGAGGCCAATGACTTCCACCGCGCGGCGGACGAGTTCAGGGCCGCCCTGAGGGAGGAGCCCGGCAACGCCGAGCTCGCCTACGGCCTCGCGCAGGCCGAGCTCATGTCCAGGGTCACCGGCACCGACCCGAACGCGATCCTGGTGAGGGCGAGCAGCCTTCCCTTCACCGACGTGGAGACCCAGCTCGCCGCCGCCGACGTCGAAGTGGCCTACGGTCGCGCCCAGTCCGCCTTCGCCCGGCTTATCGAAGTCGTCAAGGCGACGTCGGGGCAGGAGCGCGAGGACGCCCGCAAGCGCTTGGTCGAGCTCTTCGAGGTCGTCGGCTCGGCCGAGCCGCTGGTCGCCGAGGCGCGCAGAGCGCTGGCGAACGCCCTCTTCTAGCCGGTCCCGACCGTCCCGCGCCCGGACGCCCCGCCGATCGCGTCGGCGGGGCGTCCGGGCGCGGGCTTCTGCTGCGCCTTCGGGCGTCGGAAACCGGCCGGGTCGGCCTCCGACGGCCCGCGGCCAGGCGCCGGGTCAGCTGTCCTCTCGGACCAGCCAGGCCGTCGCATCGGCGGGCACGGCGCCGGGCCCGCCGGCGGAGCCGCCGACCTCGGCGGAGGAGATGAGGACCCGCCAGCCGTCGGGGACGTCGATCGGCTCGTCGAAGGCGGTGAGGACCAGGACGTCTTCGCGCCGCGGCGACGTGTTGAGGTAGCGCAGGCCGCGGGCCCGGACGCCGGCGACGTCCGCGAGGCCGCCGTGCCCCAAGCCGAGCCGCCGGCGCAGGGCGAGCATCCTGCGGAAGAACGAGAGGGTGGAGGCTTCGTCGGCCACCTGCGCGTCGACGGCCAGCTCGCGCCAGTCCGCGGGCTGGGGAAGCCAGGACGAGCCTTCCGGTGAGAAGCCGAATCCGGGCGCGTCGCCGACCCAGGGGAGGGGGACGCGGCAGCCGTCGCGGCCGGTCTCCCGGCCCCGGGTGCGGAAGAAGGCCGGGTCCTCCCGCACGTCGTCGGGCAGGCTCGTGTGCTCCGGCAGGCCGAGCTCCTCCCCCTGCCAGATGTAGGCGGATCCGGGCAGGGCGGCCATGAGCAGATGCATGGCCAGCGCCCGGCGCAGGCCGAGGCGGCCGTCGGGCTGCGGGTCCTCGGCGCGGATCCCGTCGGGCCTGCCCGTGGGGTCGGCCATGCCGAACCGGGACGTCGCCCGGACGACGTCGTGGTTGGACAGCACCCAGGTGGTCGGCGCCCCGACGGCGTCCATGGCCGCCAGCGAGTCCGCGATGACCTCGCGCAGGCGATCCCGGTCCCATCCGCATTCCAGGAATTCGAAGTTGAACGCCTGGCTCATCTCGTCGGGACGGACGTAGGCGGCCAGTTCGGCGGCGGGGGCGAGCCACGCCTCGGCGACGAGCATCCGGTCGGGCCCGAACTCGTCGAGGACCGCCCTCCACTCCCGGTAGACACCGTGGACCGCGCCGACGTTCCACATCGGCGCCGGAGGGGTGTCCGCGGCGTCGCCGCGGACCATGGTGACCCGGTGCTGCCAGTCGGGCAGTGCGGGGTCCTTGGCGAGCCCGTGGGCGACGTCGACTCGGAAGCCGTCGACGCCGCGGGCGAGCCAGAAGCGCAGGATGTCGCGGAACTCCGCTCGGACCTCGGGGTTGGCCCAGTTGAGGTCCGGCTGCGAGGAGTCGAAGAGGTGAAGGTACCAGGAGGTGTCGTCCTGCCACGGTGAGCCGGGCGCGTCGGGGCGGTCGCACACCCGCGTCCAGGCGATCGAGCCGAAGACGGACTGCCAGTCGTTGGGCGGGCCGTCGCCTCGGCCGGGCCGGAACCAGTAGCGCTCCCGCTCGGGCGAGCCGGGCCCGGCTTCCAGCGCTCTGCGGAACCAGGCGTGCCGGTCGCTCGTGTGGTTGGGGACGATGTCGACGACGACCTTCAGCCCCACCTCGTGCGCGCGGGCGATGAGGGCGTCGGCGTCGGCCAGCGTGCCGAACCTCGGATCGACGTCGCGGTAGTCCTCGACGTCGTACCCGGCGTCCTTCTGGGGGCTGCGGTAGAAGGGGGAGAGCCAGACGGCGTCGACGCCGAGCTCGGCCAGGTAGGGCAGGTGCGAGGTGATGCCCGGCAGGTCGCCGACCGCCGAATGCGAGGAGGCGAAGGAGCGCGGGTAGACCTGGTAGATGACGGCGTCGGACCACCACTGGGAGGGGGCGGCGGGGCGGTGGAGTTCACGGAGCATGGCTGATTCCTAGGATCGGGGGTGCGGCGGACTCACGGGGAGTGCGAGGCCGTGGAGTCGCGGACGATGAGTTCGGCGTGGAACTTGAGCGAGGCCTGGGAGACCGGGGCCTCGTCGATGATGGACAGGAGCAGGGAGACGGCCGCCTCGCTCATGGCGCGGACCGGCTGGCGGATGGTCGTCAGCGGCGGCGACGAGAAGGCCATGAGCGCCGAGTCGTCGAAGCCGACGACGGAGACGTCGGCGGGCACCTGCAGGCCGCGCCCTTCGCACTGGCGGATCGCCCCCAGCGCCATGACGTCGCTGCCGCAGATCAGGCCCGTGCAGCCGTCGTCGAGGAGTTCGCCGGCCGCCGCCTGCCCGCCCTCGACGGTGTAGAGCGTGTTGGCGACGTTCAGGGGCGAGTCCGGCAGGAGGGACGTCATGACCCGCCGGTACCCCTGCTCCTTGTGCCGGGAGGGGGTGAAGCGCGCGGGGCCGAGGGCCAGTCCGATCCTCGTGTGCCCCAGGGAGATGAGGTGGCGGACGGCCTGGGCGACGGCGTCGGTGTGGTCGGTGGACACGTCGGGGGCGTCGATCTGCTCGTGCGCGCCGTTGAGCGTGACGAAGGGGACCCGCATCTCCTTCAGGCGGGCGTAGCGGGTGGTCGGCAGGCTGGAGTCGGCGTGCAGTCCGCTGAGGAAGATGATCCCCGAGACGCGCTGGTCCAGGAGGAGCTGGACGTAGGCGTCCTCGGTGATGCCGCCCGCCGTCTGCGTGCACAGCAGGGGAGTGTATCCCCTGGCGGCCATGGTCGTCTCGAGGTTCTGCGCGAAGCTGGGGAAGATCGGGTTGGACAGCTCCGGGACGATGAGGCCGATGAGCCCGCCGGGGCGCTGGCGCAGCCGCTCGGGACGCTCGTATCCGAGCAGGTCGAGGGCGGTGAGCACCGCCTGGCGGGTCGCGGGCGCCACGGTCTCCTTGCCGTTGAGGACGCGCGAGACGGTTGCCGTGGACACTCCGGCCTGGCGAGCCAGATCGGCCAGGCGGACTCTCTCAGTCATGGATCACTCCCGGGGGCTTCGCTGCCCCGCTGCCGTGTTCGGGTCGGATGCGTACAGGCACGCGGTGTGCCTTGCGAAAAAGTTTACCGACCCGACACGGGGGATGCTAACCCGCCGAATGCTCGGACACACGGCCGCCCGACGGCCGAATCCGTCGACGCCGCGCGGGGTTCGCGGAAGTTCCGGCAGCCGGAGCCCGGCCGGGTCGCCGGACGGCTGGTGCGCGCCCGGCGACCCGGCTCTCGCCGGAGGCTAGTCTTCGCCGCCCTCCGCTTCCTCGCTGTCCTCGGCTTCGAGCTCTTCCTCTTCCGCCTCCTCGGCCGCCCGCGCCGCCTCTTCGGCTTCGGCCGCGCGCCTCTTCTCCTCGGCGGCGATCTTCGCCAGCTTCAGGGCCTCTTTGTCGCGCGGGGCCAGGTAGACGGTTCCGAAGGGCGGCAGTTCGAGCGACGCCGAATAGGGGCGCCCGTTCCAGCCGACCTCGTCGGCCTCGACCGCGCCGAAGTTGCCGACTCCCGAGCCGCCGTACTCCAGGGCGTCGGTGTTGACGATCTCGTCCCATTGGCCGCCGAAGGGCAGCCCGACCCGGTAGTTCCCGTGCGGGATGCCCGCGAAGTTGCACACGACGACGAGGATGTCCTCCTCGTCGGCGCTGCGGCGCAGGTAGCTGATGACGTTGTGGTCGCCGTCCGAGCCGTCGATCCACTCGAAGCCGTGGTTGGTGAAGTCGTCGCTCCACAGGGCCGGGTGCTCGCGGTAGACCTCGTTGAGCCGGCGGACCAGGGAGAGGACGCCGTCGTGCGAGGGCTCGTTCGTCAGCCACCACTGCAGGCCCGCCGACTCGTTCCATTCCTCGGTCTGGGCGAATTCTTGGCCCATGAACAGCAGCTTCTTGCCCGGATGCGACCACTGGTAGGCCAGGAGTTCGCGTACGCCGGCGAGCTTCTGCCAGTCGTCGCCGGGCATCTTCGCGTAGAGGGAGCCCTTGCCGTGCACGACCTCGTCGTGGGAGAGCGGCAGGAGGAAGTGCTCCGAGAAGGCGTAGACGAGGCTGAAGGTGATCTCGCTGTGGTGCCACTTCCTGTTGACGGGCTTCTCCTCGAAGTAGCGCAGGGTGTCGTTCATCCACCCCATGTTCCACTTCAGGCCGAAGCCCAGGCCGCCGTGCTCGGTCATGGCGGTCACGCCCGGCCAGGACGTCGACTCCTCGGCGAGCATCATGATGCCGGGGGCGACCCGGTAGGCCGTGGCCGTGGACTCCTGGAGGAAGGAGATCGCCTCCAGGTTCTCGCGCCCGCCGAAGACGTTCGGCTGCCAGCCTCCCGACTCGCGCGAGTAGTCGAGGTAGAGCATGGAGGCGACGGCGTCCACCCGGATGCCGTCGATGTGGAACTCCTGGAGCCAGTACAGGGCGTTGGCCACGAGGAAGTTGCGCACCTCGCAGCGCCCGAAGTTGAACACGTACGTCCCCCAGTCGGGATGCTCGCCGCGCAGGGGGTTGGGGTCCTCGTACAGGGCGGTTCCGTCGAACCGGGCCAGCGCCCACTCGTCCTTGGGGAAGTGGGCGGGGACCCAGTCGACGATCACGCCGATGCCCGCCTTGTGGAGCTCGTTGACGAGGTAGCGCAGGTCGTCGGGGGTGCCGAAGCGCGCCGTGGGGGCGTAGTAGCCCGTCACCTGGTAGCCCCACGACGGCGCGAAGGGATGCTCGGCCAGCGGCATGAACTCGACGTGGGTGAAGCCGCAGTACTGGACGTGGCCGATGAGCTGCTCGGCGATCTCCCGGTAGGACAGCCCCGGGCGCCAGCTGCCCAGGTGCATCTCGTAGACGGAGATGGGGCCCGCGTGCGGGTCCTTGCCCGCCCGCTCGTCCATCCACTCCTCGTCCTCCCAGGTGAAGCGGGACCGGGTCACGATCGAGGCCGTCGACGGGGGGACCTCGGCCCGGCGGGCCATGGGGTCGGCCTTCTGGTGCCAGGACAGGTCGGGGTACTGGATCTCGAACTTGTAGCGCTGGCCCTCCAGGGCGCCGGGGACGAAGATCTCCCAGATGCCCGAGGACCCCATCGTGCGCATGGCGGTGAGCGTCCCGTCCCAGCCGTTGAAGTCCCCGATGACGCGCACGGCTTTGGCGTTGGGCGCCCAGACGGCGAAGCTCACGCCGCTGACCTCGCCCAGCTCGCTGGGGTAGGTGCGCACGTGGGCGCCGAGCGCCTCCCACAGCCGTTCGTGGCGGCCCTCGGAGAACAGGTAGGTGTCCATGTCCCCGACCGTCGGCAGGAAGCGGTAGGGGTCGTCGCTGAGGTTCTCGACGTCGCCGTAGACGGCGACGACTCGGTAGTCCGGAATGTCGGTGCCCGGGAGAACGGCCCTCCAGACGCCACCCCATTCGTGGACGGCTTCGGTCCGGCCTTCGGCGGTCTCGATGAATACGCTGTCGGCCAGGCGCCGGATCGTGCGCACGGTGACGCAGTCCTCGGCGATGTGCGGTCCGAGCACGTCGTGCGGCGAGTGGTACCAGCCGTTGGCCACGGCGTTGAGGACTTCGTCGTCGACGCGGACGTAGGGTGAATCAGTCATGTGCTTTACTCTTCCATGTGAAGGGGGTGGTGTCAGTGTGAGGCGGACAGAGAATGGGGGTCGGCTCCGAGGATTCGCGCCGCTCCGGCGAGCGGGATCGGAAGCCACGTGGGGCGCTGGGCCGCTTCGTACGAAACCTCGTAGAGGGCCTTATCGAGGATGAGGGCGTCCAGAAGCACCCGTTCGTGTGCGCCGATGTCGCCGTATCCCGTCAGGAAGGCGTCCACGGCCGCCTTCTCCCAGGCGGCCATCGTCTCCTCGTCCGCCCCGGCGGCGACCGCCGAGCCGGTGGCGTAGCCGAAGCTGCGGATCATCCCCGCGACGTCGCGCATGGCCAGGTCGGGCGTGTTCCTCTCGGCCAGCGGACGCAGCGGCTCGCCCTCGAAGTCGAGTGCGACCCAGCCCCTGTCCGGAGCGTCGAGGACCTGGCCGAGGTGGTAGTCGCCGTGGATCCGTTGGAGAGGGGGCCAGGTCACGTTCTCCGTGCGCGCGAACACCTCCTCGATCCTCTCCTTCCAGGGCTCGAGCCCCAGGACGAGGGCGCAGGCGTCTGCGGCCCTGCGCGACCAGGCGGCCCGGATGCGCTTCCGGTCGGTGGCCTCCGCCTCCACGCGGGGGCACCGCTTGGCGAGGGTGTCGTGGATGCGCCTGGTCAGCTCTCCCAGGCGGGGTATCGACTCCGCGGCGGCGCCGAGGCTCCCGTCCGAGTCGGCCAGACCCTCGGTGATCACCTGCCAGGCGTCTCGCGCCCCGCCCAGGAACTCCTGGGCGACGAGGACGTCGGCGTCCTGGCCGTCCCACGTCAGGTGGGCGGCGCCGCGGGCGCGCGGCACGGTCCCCGTGTCGGAGAGGACGGCCTGGAGGTGGACGTCGGGGTTCGACCCGGGTACCAGGACCCGGAAGATCTTGAGGATCAGGCGTTCCCCGTCCTCCATCGTGTAGACGATCGACGTGTTCGACTGCTCGCTGGTGAGCCTCTTCGCGCTCGAGACCCTCGCGGGTGGGGCGGGCGCGTCCTCCGCCGGAGTCGTCCGGACCGAGGCGGGCAGCTTGGCCAGGGTCGCCTCCGGGTCGCCGACGTCCCCGGACGCGACGGCATGGACGGCCTCGGTGCCGCACGCCAGCGCGAGGAGCGCCCGCTGGCCGTCCCGGTCCTCCGCGGCGTCGAAGACGCGCAGCCCGCCGAGGGAGGCGACGGGGCGGGGGGCGTCGTCCGCATCGCCCGCGGCGTCGCGCAGGACCACGGGGACGTTGTGGCGGGTCGAGCCGGAGGCGAGCACCAGCCACAGAACCGTCGCCTCCCATTCGCCCGCGAGTTCGATCGCGCTTTCCACGGCGGCCGGGCCGCCCGAATACCACCGACTGGCCTTCAGCCAGGGTCCGAGTGCCTCTGCGAGATTAGTCATGTTCGCCATCACAGTGCCTTCCGAGATTAGTCATGTTCGCCATCACAGTGCCTTCCGAGATTAGTCATGTTCGCCATCACAGTGCCTTCGCCGAGAGGATGTGAGCGCACTGCCCGCGCGGGTCGAGCCGCACGTAGGGGTGCTCGTTCCAGCGGAAGGTCTGCCCGCTCAGCTCGTCGGTGACCTCGAGGATGGCGCCGCCGTCCCAGCGCGGGAAGACACCGAACGGCCCGAGGTCGAGGTAGACCTCGGCGTCCCGGGTGGCGTAGGGGTCGAGGTTGAGCACCGTGATGACCGCGTCGGGCTTGCCGTCGGGGGTCTCCTCCGGGCGGGCGTAGCGGGTGAAGGAGATGACCTTGTCGTTGGACGTCGGGTTGATGACGATCTCCCGCAGGCGCCTGAGGGCCGTGTGCCGGGAGCGGATGGCGTTGAGGTTGCCGAGCAGGTGGGCGATCCCGTTGTACTCCGCGGCCTTCCAGTCGCGCACCTTGAACTCGTACTTCTCGTTGTCGACCTGCTCCTCGGCCCCCGGCCGGGCGACGTTCTCCACGAGTTCGTAGCCCGAGTAGATCCCCCACGTGGGCGACCCGGTGGCGGCCAGGACCGCTCGGATGGAGAAGGCCGCCAGCCCCCCGCGCTGCATGTAGGGGGTGAGGATGTCGTGGGTCGTCGGCCAGAACGCGGGGCGCACCCTGTCGTCGCTCTGCCGGGCGAGTTCCCACAGGTAGTCCTCGATCTCCTTCTTCTCGGTCCTCCACGCGAAGTAGGTGTAGGACTGGTGGAACCCCGCGGCCCCCAGGCCCTGGAGCATCGGGGGCGCGGTGAAGGCCTCGGCGAGGAAGAGGACGTCGGGGTGCTCGGTCCGGAATTCGGACAGGAGCCGCTGCCAGAAGGCCAGGGGCTTGGTGTGGGGGTTGTCGACCCTGAAGATCGTCACTCCGTGGGAGACCCACAGTTCCAGGATGCGCTTGATCTCGCGGTAGATCCCCTCCGGGTCGTTGTCGAAGTTGAGCGGGTAGATGTCCTGGTACTTCTTCGGCGGGTTCTCCGCGTAGGCGATGGTGCCGTCGGCCCGGGCGGTGAACCATTCGGGGTGCTCGGTCAGCCACGGGTGGTCCGGCGAGCACTGGAGGGCGACGTCGAGGGCCACCTCCATGCCGTGCCTCTTCGCCTGCTTGACGAAGTAGTCGAAGTCCTTGAAGGTGCCGAGCTCGGGGTGGATGGCGTCGTGCCCTCCCTCGGACGACCCGATCGCGTAGGGGCTGCCCGGGTCGCCCGGCTTGGCGACGAGCGTGTTGTTGCGACCCTTGCGGTTAGTGGTCCCGATCGGGTGGACGGGAGTGAGGTAGACGACGTCGAAGCCCATGCCGGCGATGCGGTCCAGGCCCCTGGCGGCCGTGCGGAGCGTGCCGGACTTCCACGTCCCGTCGGCCGCCCGCCTGGCGCCTATCGACCGCGGGAAGATCTCGTACCACGAGCCGACGAGCGCGCGGATGCGGTCGACGTTCAACGGGTAGGCGTCCGTCTCGGTGACCAGGTCGCGCACGGGGGAGGCGGCCAGGGCCTCTCGGACCTCCTGCGACGTGGCGGCGGCGAAGCGCTCGTCGGCGGAGAGCTGGCCGTCGGCGACGGCGGCCTGGGCGCCCTTGAACGCGGCGCGCGCCTTCGACCTGGCGGGAGCCTGCTCCCACGCCCGCTTGAAGAAGGCCTCCGCCTCTAGGAAGACGAGCGGCACGTCCACGCCGGCGCCGATCTTGATCTCGGCCGAGTGACGCCACGTCTCGTAGGGGTCCGACCAGGCGCGCACCCTGAACCGCCAGCTGCCGGGGCGGGTCGGGGTGAGCCAGGCCTCGTAGCGTCCCAGGCCGGGCCTGACGAGCTCCATCGGAGCGCTCTGGACCACCGCCCCCTCGGGGTCGATCAGGTCCGCTTCGGCGGCGAAGGCGTCGTGGCCCTCGCGGAAGATCGTCGCCTGGACGGGGAAGGATTCGTGCTCGGTTCCCTTGGCGGGCAGGCGCCCGCATTCGACGCGCGGTGTGACGTCCATGATCGGGATCCGGCCGATCACGGCCGCGCCCGCCTGCCTGCCGGCCGCGGACTCCTCCGTTTCTGACGATGATGGCCCGACCTCCGCAGGCCGTCGCGCCTGTGAGGCGGGTGTGGAGGCGGCTGCCGCAGGCTTCTCAGTGGCCTTGGCAGCGGACTTCTTCGCGTTTGCTGCTGTGGCCGCGCGGGGCGCGGACTTCTTCGTCGGGTTGCTCACACCCCCAGCCTATTCGCTCTTTCCCTAGCGTGCACGGGTATCTCACGTAAGATGGGGAAGTCTAGAGAAGGGCTGCGATGTTCAAGTACGACGCATTCATCTCATACCGTCACGTCCACCCCGATATGGAGATCGCTCAGGACATTCAGCGCCTCATCGAAGCCTTCGTCGTCTCGAAGGCGGTGCCGGCGGTCCCCAAGCGCAGAGACTTCCTCGTCTTCCGCGACCGCGACGAACTGGCCTCGGGGGAGCTGGGCGAGGCCATCGAGAACGCCCTGGAGAACAGCGCGTTCCTCATCGTCGTGTGCTCCAGGCGCACGCCCCTCTCGCCGTGGTGCCGCCGGGAGGTCGAGTACTTCCGCGAGGTGCGCGACCCGTCGAATATCATCGCCGTCCTCCTCGAGGGCGAGCCCGAGGAGTCCTTCCCGCCCGAGCTCAGGGACGTCAGGAAGCTCGTCCGCACCCCGGGCGGCGCGGTCCAGGAGCGCCGCGACGAGTTCCTGGCCGCCGACGTGCGCCCGGACAGGGTGCGCGCCGAGGGCTTCCCGGGGTACGAGGAGGTCGAACGCGACCCGCGCGCCCTGCGCGCCCTGAGGAGGAAGTCCGCGGCGCTGCTCAAGCGCACGGAGATCAACCGGATCATGGCCACCATCCTGGGCGTCTCCTACGGGGACATCACGCAGCGCCAGCGGGAGCGCAAGATGCGCAGGGCGATGGCGCTGGTCTCCGTCGTCGCCCTCGTCCTGGGGGTGTTCGCCACGACGGTCACGGCGATGTGGGTGAAGTCGATGCGGTCGGAGGAGAAGGCCAACGAACGCAACGCCGCCATCACCATGAGCCTGGCGACCAAGGCGATCGCCGACGGCGACCGCCTCCTGGGGATCCTCTACTCGCGCGCCGCCATGTCCGCGGCCGACCGGTCCATGGGCAGCTACAGCAGGCTTCAGGGGGAGTACTACAGCAACCTCTCGGCGGCCACCCTCTACGAGGACTACACCCCGACCCTGGAGATCAAAACGGACTCGGGCGTGCCGTCCTTCGGCCAGAGCGCCTCGGGCGGCGAACTGGTCACCGCCGGCCGGGACGCCTCCCTGACCGTGTGGAACGCGCGCAACGGCACGCCCGTCCGCTCGATCCGCCTGCCGAGCAAGCCGACGAAGGTGGGAAGCGCCCGCGACGGCTCCTCCTTCTACGCCCTCACCGAGAACAACGACCTCCACCTCGTCTCCTCGGGCGGGGGTCGGATCAGGACGGTCCGCACGGGCGTGGCGGGGCAGGTCGCCAACCTCGTCGTGTGGAAGGACCACGCCATCTTGGACGTGGGCGACGGCGCCTCCGAGAAGGTCGTGGGCGTCGACCTGGCCGCCGGCCGCCGGCTCTTCGCCATGGACTTGAACAAGGAGGGCGTGGTCTCGGTGGACGTGCGCGACGACGGAGCGGAATTCGCCGTGGCCTACGCGGGGGGAGGCGCTTCCCGGCACGACGCGCGGACCGGCGCCCTCTCGGCCTGGATCGCCGGCCGGCCGGCCGGCGCGCCCTCTGGCGCCTCCGGGTCGCTGGCCCGAAGCGAACTCATCCACTACGCCCCGCGCGGGAATATGCTCGTCTACCTCTCCGGGAGCGCGCGCGTCTACTACAAGGCGGACACCTCCACCGGGAGCGTCCAGGCCGCCGGGGGCCTGGCCAAGCTGACGCCGACGGGGGCGGTCGCGACCATGCAGGTCCGCGAGGACGGAAACGCCGTGTACGCGCTCTGGGAGTCCTCGGGGGCCGTCTACCGGTTCGACTTCGCCTCACCGGACAAGATGCGGACCCTGCCGGCCGGCGGCAAGGACATCTCCAGGATCGCCATCACGCCGGACGGCGAGCGCCTGGTGGGCCTCGCCAAGGACAACTCGCTCTTCTTCTGGCAGGGCATGGACGACCCCCGGCTGGGCGCCCCGGCCTTCGCGCCCCTGCCGAATCCGGCCGGAGGGACGGACCCGCTGGGGGCGAGCGTCACGCAGGTGTCCTTCTCCGCCGACCGCAAGCGCGCCTTCCTCCTCGGCGCGGACGCGAGGATCACTGTCGTCCAGGTGGCGGGGACCGAGAAGACCGCCTCCGGCAGGGGCGCGCCCCAGGCGAAGTCGAACGACGGGAAGACCCTGTACTCCATCTCCTCCGGCACCGGCTACGTCGAAGGTCCCGGCATGCCGCACAACGACGCGAGGCAGAAATCCGGTATCAGGCGGTGGGCGGCGGTGAGCAACGACGGCCGGCGCGTGGCCGGGATCAAGAAGAACAGCTCCTCGGTGATCGTCATGGAGGGGAACGCGGTGTCCTACGAGTCGGACGTATCGGTCTCCTCCGCGAACGAGAGCGGCCCGCTCATCGCCTTCTGTCAAGGCGACGCCGTCGTCTTCGCCGCCTCGGACGGCTCCGTGGTGCGCTACGGCAAGAACGGCCGTCTCAATCGATACGGAGGCAGAGGCGGCGGGGACGTCGTGTCGATCCGCGTGAGCCCGGACGGGTCCCTCGTGGCCGTGTCCCGCCGGCACGGCGGCTACGCGGTCTACTCGGCGGCGTCCGGGAAGAGGCTGGCCGGCGGCAAGGGGGAGGCGCTCTCCCTCGGTGGGGCGTCGGGCAGGCTCTCGCACGTCCTGGCGATCGACGGCCACGACGTCGTCCGCTCCGATTCCCGCGGAAAGCCGACCAGAGCGCCCATCCCCGCCGCGCTGGCGGCCCAGGTGGGCACCAGCGCGGTCAAGGACGCCTCTCCGGACGGCAGTCTCCTGGCCCTCAGCGACGGGGCGAGCAACGTGACCGTCCTCGACGCCCGCTCGGGCACGGCCCTGCGCACCGTCTCGTCGAAGACCACCTCGCCGACGGCGCTGCTCCTGCACGACGGCCTGGCCTACCAGTCGACGGCTCTGACCGATCTGTCCAACGACGGGCACCGCCGAGTCAGGATCCGCACGCCCGGCGAGCTGGAGAAGCTCGCAGACGCGGCCCTGGACGGGCGCACGCTCTCGGCGGAGGAGAAAGCGAAGATCGGCCAATGAGGCCAATGAGGAGGACAGGCCAATGAGTCAGCCATCCGGACGGCGCAGCATCGCCCGCTCCCCCCTGTTCATCGCGCTCGCCGTCTCGGCGGTCCTGGCATCGGTGGTCGGCAACGTCCAGGCCATCTGGGGGACGCAGCCGACCCCGTGGGCCGACCTGTCGCTGTCCCTGTACGGAAGCGTCAAGCTCTTCCTCTTCGAGACGGCGCTCGAAGACCAGACGACCGGGCCCGCGCTCTACGAGATCGCCAGGTGGATCGCCCCGCTGACCACCGCGGGCAGCCTCCTGGCGGTCTTCGAGGCCATGGCCGTCAACGTCCGCATGCGCCTGCATCCGGTCAGGGGAGGGCACGTCGTCGTCCTGGGGTGCGGGGAGCGGTCGAGGGCCGTCATCCACCAGGTGCTCGGCTGGGAGGGGGCCTCGGCCGTCGTGTGCGTGGTCCCGGACACGACCCCGTACGACGAGATCCAGTCCTTGAAGCTCTCGGGCGTCCACGTCGTCGCCCTCGACTACGACAACGTCGAGACCGAATCCGACCTGCGGGCCGTCAGGCGCATCCGGCTGGACACGGCGCTGGGCGTCATCTGCCTGGAGACCGAGCCCGAGAGCTTCGGCCACGTCCGCTGGATCGCCGCCCACACGCCCAGGGACGTCAAGGTCACCGTCCACCTCAACTCAGAGAGCCGACGGCTCAGGGAGATCTTCGAGCAGGTCATCCGCAGATACCCCAACTTCGACATCCACTACTTCGACCTGTCGGAGCTGGCCTCCCACCTGCTGCTGAACTCGGGCGAATTCACCATCCTTCCCCCCGAACTCGAACAGTCCCGGCGCTTCGTCGCGGGCCAGGCGAGCTCGCTGAGAGGCGCCGGCGGACGCCCGCGGCCCGTCGCCGGTCCGCTCGGGTTCGAGGAGATCGCCGCGGCCCTGCCCGAGCCGCACGTCCTCCTCGTGGGCGTGGGCGAAGTCGGCTCCGAACTCCTGGGAATGCTGGCCAATCTGGGGGTGACCAGCCCGCTGGACCCTCTCCGCGTGACGGTCGTGGACAAGGCGGCCTCCTCCCAGGTCGAGCAGCTCTTCTCGCAGGTCGAAGACGTCGGGAAGGTTCTGCGCCTGGAGACGGTCGACGCATCCCCAGAGAGCCGCCTCGTGCGCGAACGCCTGCAGGAGATCGCCGCGGCGCATCCGTTCAGCGCGGCCGTCTACGCTCTGGGCAACCCGCGCGAGTCCCTCCTGAGCGCCGACTTCCACATGCCCGTCCTGGGGTCGATCCCCGTGGCGGTCTGGTGCCAGCACCGTGCCGACGTCGAGCCCATCCTCCAGGCCATGCCCGGCGGGCGCTCGCTGCGCCTGTTCGGCCTCGACACCGAAGTCCTCAACCCCGAGGCGATCCTCTCCGACCGCTACCTGGACCAGGCGCGGCACTTCAACTTCATCTACGCCCAGACCACCGCGGAGGTGCAGAGGACCGCGCCTCCCGCCAGCGCCGAGGCCTCTTGGCGGGACCTGAGCACGGTGAAGAGGGAATCGAGCTTCGCCTTGGCCATGCACAGGGAGACGAAGAGCGCCGTCCTCGACCGGATCGCGCGCGTCTTCACCGGGATCGACGGCCTGGAGCTGGCCAACCTCTGGGAGGCCCGCCTGGAGGGGCTCGACTCCGAGGCGCAGGTCAAGGTCATCGAATCCGACCCGCTCCTGAACTACATGACGGCCCTCGAGCACCGCCGATGGTCCACCTTCTACTACCTGCGCGGCTTCGTCTACGGACCCCGGAAGGACGAAGTGCAGCGGACGCACGACTGCCTGGTCGACTCCTGGCCCGAATTCCTCAACGGCCCCAAACGCGAGACCGCGATCTACGACGCCTTCGCCTCCCTCGTCATCGACGGGAAGCTGTTCGACGACGACGCGGACGAGGCCCCGCGGCCCGGAGACCGCGGGGCCCTGTGGCCGGCCCGGCCGGCTCAGTAGGTCATGTTCATGGCCTCGCGCACCTCGGCGAGGGTGGCCTCGGCGCGTTCGGTCGCACGCTCGATGCCCCGGCGGAGCACGCCGCGGACATAGCCGGGGTCGGCTTCCAGCTCAGCCCGCCGGGCTCGGATCGGCGCCAGCATGTCGTTGACGGACTCGGTGACGAGCTTCTTCAGCGCGCCGGCGCCGCCGTCCCCGATCTCCTCGGCGACCGCCGCCGGTTCGCGGCCCTGGGCCATCGCCGCCAGAAGCACGAGGTTGGAGACCTCGGGCCGGTTGGCCGGATCGAAGGCGATGCGACGGTCGGAGTCCGTGACCGCCTTCCTGATCAGCTTGGCGGTCTGATCGGCGCTCATCCGCAGCTCGATCGTGTTGCCCCGCGATTTGCTCATCTTCGCCCCGTCGAGCCCGAGGACGGTCTCGGCCTCGGAGAGGAGCCCCTGGGGGCGCGGGAAGACCGGCCCGTCCGCCCCGTCCGGATGGCCGTAGCGGGTTTCGAAGCGGTCGGCGACCACGCGCGTCTGCTCCAGATGCGGCAGCTGATCCTTGCCGACGGGCACGATGTTCGCCTTGCAGAAGAGGATGTCGGCGGCCTGATGGACCGGATAGGTCAACAGGAGCCCGGACATCGGCCGGTTGCCGGTCGCCTCGAATTCGGCTTTGACGGTCGGATTGCGCCGCAGCTCGGCGTCTGTGACGAGGGAGAGGAAGGGGAGCATGAGCTGATTGAGCGCCGGAACGGCCGAATGCGGGAAGATCGTCGTCTTCTCGGGGTCCAGGCCGACGGCGATGTAGTCCATCGCCAGCGAGAGGACCCGCTCGCGGATCGGCCCGACGCCGTCGCGGTCGGTGACGACCTGGTAGTCGGCGATGACGACCCATGTGTCCACGCCCGCCCGCTGGATCCGCACCCGATTGAGGAGCGAGCCGAAGTAGTGGCCGATGTGCAGGTGGCCGGTCGGACGGTCCCCCGTCAGGACGCGGAACTGCGTCGGGTCGGCGGCGATGCCCGCCTCGATCTTCGCGCTGACCGCGCGGGCCCGCGCCAGCGAGGCGTCGCTCGTCGAGTTCTCCAGAGCGTCTTCGATGCCCTTGCCCATGATGTCCTTTTCCGTAAGTGATGCTGTCCCTGGGATTCTACCGAAGCGGCCCGGCCGGGCGGTGGCGGCCGATCCGACGGGCGGCCGGGGATTCGCCGCTTCCGTTCCCGCCCCGCGGGCCCGAAGGCTCCGGCTCCCCCGCGACGCGGGGGGAGCGCAGGCAGACGCGACCGGACCGGGGTCGCGGATGTCCGGCGCGCCCGGCCCCGCCGAGCGCGGGGCCTAGGTCAGGTACACGCGCATCGACAGGGGGTGCAGCGACGTCGTCGCCCCGGGGGCGTAGACCGGCGTCACCGAGCGCGGGCGCTCCCACGTCGAGTCCCAGGCGAGCTTGAAGGGGACGCCCCGCCCGGCGGGGAGCGTCACCTGGATGGGCCACGGCGAGCCGTTGAAGACGAGGAGCACGTCGGAGCCGGCCCCGCCGCCCGAGCGCAGCATCTGCAGGGTCCGATACGAAGGGTCGAACCACAGGTACTGGGGCATGGGGCCGCCCGAGACGTCGAACCAGTCCAGGTCGAGCAGCGAGTCGTTCGCCGGGGCGTACTCCGTGTAGAAGCGGACAGGGCGCAACACGGGGTTGTCGCGCCGCAGGCGCAGGAGGAAGGCCGCGGTGCTGCGCAGGTCGATCTGCCAGGGATCCAGTTCCCAGTTCACCCATGTGAGCGCGTTGTCTTGGCAGTAGGCGTTGTTGTTGCCCATCTGGGACCGGCCGAGTTCGTCCCCCGCGGTGAGCATGGGGGTGCCCGCCGCGAGGATGAGCGTGCCGAGCATGTTGCGCATCGACCGGCGGCGCGCCACGGCGATCTCCCTCGGCACGTTGAGGAATCCCTCCCAGCCGTGGTTCCAGGACATGTTGTCGTTGCTGCCGTCCCGGTTGTCCTCCAGATTGGCCTCGTTGTGCTTGTCGTTGAAGGAGACGAGGTCGCGGAGGGTGAAGCCGTCGTGAGCCGTGATGAAGTTGATCGACGCGTAGGTGCCGCGTCCACCGGGTATGCGCCCGTGGCCGAAGTGATCGGCCGACCCCGCCAGCCTCGTGGCCAGGTCGCGGAGATCGCCTCCGCCGCCTCCCGAGGTGATCGACCGGGGCTGGGCCAGCCAGAAGCTGCGCACGGTGTTGCGGAAATGGTCGTTCCAGTCGGCGGTCGGAGCCGGGAACCGCCCCGTGTTCCAGCCGTTCGGCCCCAGATCCCACGGCTCGTTGATGAGCTTGACGGTGCTCAGCAGCGGGTCGGTGACCATGGCCATGTAGAAGGGGTGGCTGGCGTCGAAGTGCTCGCCGTTGCGGCCGAGCGTGACGGCCAGGTCGAACCGGAATCCGTCGACGCCGATCTCGCTGACCCAGTAGCGCAGCGAGTCGAGGGTCATCCGGATGACGGGGGAGCGCCTGAAGTCGAGCGAGTTCCCGCAGCCCGTGGTGTCCATGAGGACCGCCGGGTTCTCCTGATACGTCATGTAGTAGGTCGTCTGGTCGAGTCCGCGCCAGGAGACCGTGGGGCCGTCGATGCCCCCCTCGCACGTGTGGTTGTACACGACGTCGAGGATGACCTCCAGCCCCGCCTCGTGCAGGGACTGAACCATGGCCTTCACCTCGTCGACCACGGCGAGCGGGCCGGCTTCCTGCGCCGCGCGCGTCGCATAGCTCGGCTCCGGCGCGAAGTACGACAGGGTGTTGTACCCCCAGTAGTTCGGCAGGCCCTTGTCCACCAGGAAGGGCTCGGACATCTTCGCGTGAATGGGCAGGAGCTCGACGGCGGTCACCCCCAGGGACGTCAGGTAGCCGGTCACCGCCGGGTGACCGAGCCCCGCGTACGTGCCGCGCAGCTCGGCGGGCACGTTGGGGTCGAGGGCCGTCTGCCCTTTGACGTGGGTCTCGTAGATGACCGTGGTGTCCCACGGGGTGCGGGGGTAGGTGTTGGGCGCCGGCGATGACTCGCTCACGACGCCGAGCGACATGAACGGCGCCGAATCGCGCGTATCCGGGCCGGAGTGCATGGGGGTGGTCCCGTCGCCCACCCATTCGACCTTCTGCGTGTACAGCGCCGGGTCCAGCACCGGCGTCTGCGTGATGGCCTTCGCGTAGGGGTCGAGCAGGAGCTTAGCCGGATTGTGGACGAGGCCCGATTCGGGCGCCCAGCGCCCGTCGACCCTGTACCCGTAACGCTGGCCGACTCGCACGCCGGGGACGTGGGCGGACCACATGCCTTGGCTCTCGGTGTTGAGCGAGTACTGCCGCTCCACCTGTCCCAGGGCGGTCTCGTCGAAGAGGCAGAGGCTGACGTCGGTGGCGTGCGGCGCCAGGACTGCGAAGTCGGCGCCGTCGTCAACGAGATGTGCGCCAAGGGCCACGGGCAGCCTATGCGCCCGTGTCGTCGCTTCGGGCGTTCGCGCCGCGTAAGCCGTGAGTGTATCGTCGATCAACGTCACCAGACCATTATCGCAGATTCCGCACCGCGATATAGACGTTACCCGGAAGAGTTTGAGGGACCTTCGTCTCAGGACAGCTCCGGCGGACGCCTGTCGCACGGCCTCCGCGCGGCGGCTCCGGCCCCGCCCGTTCCGGCGGTCGGAGCCCGGACTGCATCGGAAGGCCGCGAAAGGATGCCGAGATGGACGCCATGCCGAACCTGGCCCGGGGGCGGGTCGACCGCGACGGAGCCGCCCGCACGCGCCCGCAGGCCGTCGAGGAGGCGCGGAGCGGCGGGGCCGCCCGATTCCTGCTCGTCCGCCAAGGCGACGTCGCCGTCGAATCGGACGAGGTGCTCGTCCTGACCGCCGGCGAGGTCGCGCGCCTCCATCGGCGCAACGCCGAGGACGCGATCTACCTCGGGCGGGTGGACGGGATCCCGTACTTCGCGTGCGACGTCCCCGCCGGGGCCGAGGAGGGGAGCGTGGAGTTCCGCTCCGTGCGGATGCACGCCCACGAGTGGGACGACGACGCCACTGCGCTCGCGGTCGAATCGGTGGCCATCCTCCAGTGGCGGCGCTCGGCCCGCTTCTGCCAGGAGTGCGGACGTCCCCTGCGTCCGGCGGCGAACGGATGGGAGAAGCTCTGCGACGGAGGGCACAGGGCCTTCCCCCGGATCGATCCGGCCGTCATCATGGCGATCCGCGACCCGCAGGACCGCCTCCTGCTGGCCAGGAACAACCTCTGGCCCGAACGGCGCTACTCGGTTCTGGCCGGTTTCGTCGAGGCCGGGGAGACCCCCGAGTCCGCCGTGGCCAGGGAGGCCTACGAGGAGGCAGGCATCCGCGTCGAGGAGGTCCGCTACGTGGCTTCGCAGCCGTGGCCGTTCCCCCGCTCCCTCATGCTCGCCTACGAGGCGAGGACGCCGTGCGGGCAGGAGGACGTCCGGATCGACGAGAAGGAGATCCAGGACGCCCGCTTCCTCTCCCGCGGCGAGCTCAGGCGGGCCGTCGCCTCAGGGGAGATCGCGCTGCCCGGCCCGACGTCCATCGCCGCCATGCTCATCGAGCGCTGGCTGTCCGAGCCGCTGGCGTGAGCGCCGGGGCGCCGGCCGGTCCCCGGCACCGCGCCGGCACGCTGGCTCCGACGCCGAACCGGCACGCGCCGGGAGCTGTCCGGGGCGTCAGGAGGCGTCGGCGAGCTTGGCCTTCACCTGCGCGAGGCTCGGATTGGTCAGCGCGGCCCCGTCGGCGAACTCGAGGGTGGGCACGGTGCGGTTGCCTCCGTTGAAGCCCTTCACGCGTTCGGCGGCTGCGGCGTCCTCCTCCACGTCGACCTCGTCGTAGTCGATCCCGGCCCGGTCGAGCTGGCGTTTGAGGTTCTTGCAGTGGGGGCACCAGGTGGTCGTGTACATCGTGATATCGGACATGCGGCCAGTCTAGGTGCCGGCGGGCGCGCCGGGCGGGCGGCGTTCGCGGCGGGCGTGGCGGAGGCCCGTGCGAGACTTGGACGTGAAGGGAGACGCCGATGAACGAATCGCCGGAGGAACTGCTCGACCGCCTCGACCCGGAACAGCGCGAGGTCGCCACGCGGCTGCGCGGCCCGCTGTGCGTGCGGGCCGGCGCGGGCACCGGGAAGACCCGCGCCATCACCTATCGGATCGCCTACGGAGTGCGCACCGGCGCCTACGATCCGCACAGCGTCATGGCCCTGACCTTCACTTCCCGCGCGGCCGGGGAACTGCGCGGCAGGCTCCGCGATCTGCAGGCCCGCGGCGTGGCCGCCCACACCTTCCACGCGGCCGCGCTCAGGCAGCTGTCCTACTTCTGGCCGACGGCCGTCGGCGGCAAGATCCCCCCCATCGCCGAGCACAAGCTCTCCATGGTCGCCCAGGCGGCCGGGCAGCTGGGCCTGCGCAACGACGCCGTGTCCATACGCGACTTCGCCTCCGAGATCGAATGGTCGCGCGTGAGCCTCATCGTGGCGGAGGACTACCCCGCCCGCGCGCAGGCCGCCGGGCACACCGGCGTCGGCGGCTATCCCCCCGAGGAGATCGCCAGGCTCATACGCGCCTACGAGGGGGTCAAGGCGGACCGCGGCGTCATCGACTTCGAGGACGTCCTGCTCCTGCTCATCGGCGTCCTCATCGACCGCCCCGACGTAGCGCGGACGGTGCGCCGCCAGTACCGGCACTTCGTCGTCGACGAATACCAGGACGTCTCGCCCGTCCAGCACCGCCTCCTCCAGCTGTGGCTGGGGGACCGCAGGGACCTGTGCGTCGTGGGGGACGTCTCCCAGACCATCTACTCCTTCGCGGGGGCCTCCTCCGCCTACCTCGCGGACTTCGCCTCGGAGTTCTCCGGGGCGCACACCGTCGAGCTCGTCCGCGACTACCGGTCGAGTCCGCAGATCGTCGCCTGCGCCAACGACGTCATCGCGACGGATCGGTCCAGGGGGGCCGTCAGGCTCGTCTCCCAGCTGCCCTCCTCGGTTCCCGTGGCCTTCCACGAGTACGCGAGCGACGCCGAGGAGGCCGAGGCGATCGCGCGCGAGATCCTCGACCTGCGCGAACGGGGCGTACCGCTGGGCGACATGGCGATCCTCTATCGGACCAACTCCCAGTCCGCGGAGTTCGAGGCGGCCCTGTCCGCAGCCGGGATAGCGTTCTCCCTGCGCGGATCCGAGCGATTCTTCTCGCGCCGCGAAGTCCGCGAGGCGATGGTGGGCATGCGCTCGGCCGCCCGGGCCGGCGCCGACGGCCCTCTGGCCTCGGACGTGAAGTCGGTGCTCAGGCAGGTCGGCTGGCGCGAACAGGCGCCCGAACAGGCCGGAGCCGCCAGGGAGCGCTGGTCGGCGCTGGCGGCCCTGCTCAGACTCGCCGAGGACATGGAGGCGGCCCGCGGCGCCTCCATGGCGGAGTTCGTCGCCGAACTGGAGGAGCGCGCCCAGATCCAGGACGCCCCCGACGTCGACAGCGTCACCCTCGCCTCCCTCCACGCGGCGAAGGGCCTGGAATGGCAGGCCGTCTTCCTCGCCGGCATGAGCGAGGGCCTCGTGCCGATCTCGCTGGCCGAGGGCCCGGAGGCCGTCGCCGAGGAGCGGCGGCTCATGTACGTCGGCATGACGCGCGCCAAGCAGCATCTGCACGTCTCCTACGCGAAGGGCAACGGCCAGCGTTCCACCCGCAAGGCGTCCCGGTTCCTGGAAGGCGTCTGGCCCAAGCCCGACAAGCCAGCCGTCTCCCGGGCGACGGGCTATCGGCAGCGTAAAGCCGCGCAGGCCGAGGAATTCGCCAGAGAGCACCCCGAGGACCTTCCTCTCTTCGAGGCCCTCGTCGAATGGCGCTTGCAGACGGCCCGGCGCATCGAGCGCCCGCCCTACGTCGTCTTCCACGACACGACCCTGCGGTCCATCGCCGTCGCCAAGCCCTCCAGCCTGTCCCAACTGGGAAGGGTCAGAGGCGTGGGCGCCACGAAGCTCGCCGAGTGGGGGGAGGCCGTCCTGGCGGTCGTCCGCGAATTCGCGGGGTGACGTCGATCCGCGGAGCGGCCGCCTGGCTCTCACGCCCCGTCGGGGGCGTCGAACCCGTCGCCGATGCATCCGCACGAAGGGTGGGCGGGCACCGAGACCAGGTACGGCGCCTGCGCCCCCTGCGGCACCCGCCACTGGACGTCGTGCAGAGTGTTGCCCGCCCCTTCGAGGAAGCCCATGACGGCGCGCGCCCCCAGCGCGCTCGCCAGGTCGCGGACTGCGGGGGTCGGGCCGATCGGGCGCGCCAGCGCGGCCTGGGAGGCGAGGTTCGCCCACGCGCCGTCCGCCTCGCAGCGGGCGTGGTACGCGCACGCCGCGCAGGCGCCCGCGCCGGGCTCGACGAGGGGGCCGACGCAGGCGTCGACCTCCTCCACCCACGCGAGCAGATGCGGCGTCCGCTCGTCGCACAGCCCGTACGTCCTCCTGGGGTCGATCAGCCGCGAGCCGGTCACCACCGCGGCGTCGGGCTCGCCGTGCGTGCGAATGCCGGGGGCGGCCGAGCGCAGGACCGTCAGGAAGGCCCGGTCCCGCCGTTGCCCGGCTCCGCGGCGCGACAGCGCCGGATGGTCGGACGCGGCGACGGGGGAGGGGTCGTCGAAGACGACCGAGCCGACTCCGGACCTCGCCAGCGTCAGGCCGATCGCCACGCCCAACGGATCGAGGCTCTCGATCCGCACGCACGAAGAAGACAGGGGCGAGGAGGGGGCGAGTCGGCCGTCCCGCAGGACGTCCGCGCGTTCGAGCATGGAGAGGATGCGCTCCACGCGCGTTGGACGCAGGCGGTGCCGGCGTGCGAAGGCGTCGAGTTCGGGCGCGGTCATGGGGCCTGACAGTCTGGCGACGAGGTCTTGCTCGGCCGGTGTGAGATCCTCGATCACGACGCCGACGCGGGGGTCGAGCCCTATCTGCAGGGTCTCCGCCGATCGCCAGAAGACTCCCAGCCCCTCCTTGATCTGAAACGTCCCCTCCATGGGCCAAGGCTAGGAGGGCGTCGACGCGGGTGGAATCGCCTGTCCACACATGTGGATTCCGCCTGGACCGGCCGGCCCTCTCGGTGTATAGATGGACGTTTGGGCGCCGGGTCCAGGCGAGTTCGGCGTCCAGCGCATGGGTCTCAGGCGCGGGCATTCCGCGGCTCCGGGTGCGTTCGCCTAGGCGCGGGCGGGCGAGCCTGCCGCCGTCCGCTTGGAGCCGTCCCCTTCGACCCTGTCGGCTTTAGCGCGGCGAGGCCGGCGGCCGGCCGCGGTCAGTCGTGGGCGTCCCCTTCGTCGAGAAGCTGGGCGAGGAAGGCGTCGAGCTCCTCTTCGACGGCCGAGGGCGCGCTCTTCTCGAAGAACCCCTCGGGCTTCTCCAGGTCCTCGCTGGTGGGCAGGAGGTCGGGGTGGCTCCACAGCCTGTCGCGTTCGGCGACGCCGACCCTGTCGGTCGCCAGCTGCCAGAATCGCTGCGCCTCGCGCAGCTTGCGGGGCCGGATCTCCAGGCCGACCAGGGGTCCGAACGTTCGCTGGGCGGGGGAGCTCGACGCCGACCGGCGCGTGAACATCTCGCCGAGGGCGACGGCGTCGGGCAGCTGCGCGTTGACGACGTGGAGCGAGACGGCGCTGACCCACCCCTCGACGAGGGAGAGCAGGTGCTCCAGCTGGGCGAGCGCGGCCGTCTGGCTCTCGGTCGGCTCGCTGGCGAAGACCTTGGAGAGGTCGAATTCCTGCATCTTCTCCGGATCGAAGCCGGACTCGCGCACCTGCTCCTCGATCGAGTCGGTGTCGATCTCGATTTCCCGGGCGTAGGCGGAGACGGAGTCGAGGACCCGCGCGCGCAGCCAGGGGATGCGGGAGTAGAGCCTGGCGGCCGCCTGCTCGCGAACGGCGACGAAGAGCCTGACTTCCTCGTCGGGCGTGTCCAGGCCGTCGGAGAAGTCGGCGACGTTCGCGGGGACCAGGGCGGCCGTCTGCCCCTCGACCAACGGCAGGCCGGTGTCGGACGTTCCGAAGGAGACCAGCGCGAGCTCGGCCAGGCCGTGCCCGTACTGGATGCCCATGAGGGAGGAGATGAGGTTGCGCAGCATCGGCTCGGGGTCCATCCCGCCGAGCATCGACCGGATCTCCTCGGGGACGTGCTCGAGCTGTTCGAGGAAGGCGTCGAGGAACGCTCGGGCGACGTTCTCCGCCACGGGCTCGGTCAGGCGCCTGAACGTCGGCAGCGAATGGGCGAGCCAGTCCAGGCGGCTCCAGGCCTGGTTGGGGCCCGTGCACGGGTCGATCTGCACCGCGGGGTCGAGCCAGAGCGAGGCGACGGACAGGGCCTCGCGGACGCGGTCCCCCTGCTCGGCGGTCACCGTGTCGAAGTGCTCCCGCTGGATCGTCTCGCGGGCGAACCGCTCGCCGATCTTCCAGTTGACGGGCCCTTCGCCCGACGAGCCGAGAAGCTCGCGCAGCTGGTTCATCACGAGGGAGAAGTCCATGTCTCCCAGCGCCTGCATGGAGGACGCCGACGGTTCGACGCCCGCGGCGCGCATCTGCTCGAGAAGGCGATCGGCCGCTTCGTCGCCCATGACGGCCCGCAGCATCTGCTCCCACTGGTCGTGCTGCGAGCGGCCGGGGTCCGACTCATTTTCGCTCATGCCTAGTCCTTTTCCTCGGAAAGTTGTTCCTCAAGCCTATTGCGCCTCGCCGTGACTTTGGGCTCTGTCCGCCAGGGGCGCAGCGGGATGGTGCATCATAGTCGGGTGAATCCAACGCGCAAACGCCTGGTGTCCGGCTCGCTGTTCGCCATTCTCACGCTCGTCGGGCTGGCGATGCCCGGAGCCTACGTCGTGGAGACCGCCGGCCCCGCTCCCGAGATCACCGGCGCCCAAGACGGCGTCGACCTCCTGACGCTGACGGGAGGCAAGACCTACGGGACGCAGACGAAATACTACATGACCACCGTCAGCTCCTATGGCAATTCGGACTTCGGGGTGGTGGGCGCGCAGGCGTTCGCCGCGATCTTCTCCCGCGACAGCCAGGTCCTCCCGGTCCGCTCCCTGTATCCGGCCGGTCAGACGGCCGACCAGGTCGACAAGCGGAACACCGCCCTCATGGGGGATTCCCAGCAGGCCGCCGCCTCGACGGCGGAGACCGCGGCGGGGCTCCCGGTCCGCATGAGGATCGGCGTGGCGGGGGTCCCGAAGGGCTCGCCCGCGGCGGGCAGGCTCCGCGAGGGCGACCTCGTGACCCGGATAACCGCCAACGGCGTCACGACGCAGATCGCCGCCTACGCCGACCTCGGGTCGGTGCTCAAGAAGACGCCCCCCGGCACCACCGTGAACATCGGCTTCACACGGGACGGGAAGGCCATGGACGCCGACGTGACCACGTCCAAGCACGAGCCCGACTCGACCGGATGGACCAAGCCGGGGTCGCGTCTGGGCCTGTACCTCAAGACGTCGGATGTCAAGCTCCCCATCGCCGTGAAGTACGGCGTGGAGGGCATCGGCGGCCCGTCGGCCGGTCTGATGTTCGCCCTGACCATCTACGACCGGGCCACGCCCGGCTCGCTCGGCGGAAAGGCCAGAATAGCCGGGACGGGGACGATCTCCCTCTCCGGAGACGTCGGGCCGATCGGTGGAATACCCCACAAGCTGGAGGGAGCGGCGGCCACGGGGGCCAGGCACTTCCTGGCGCCCGCGGAGAACTGCGCCGAGACCGTCGGATACGAGCCCGAAGGCATGCGGATCTACGCCGTGCGCACCTTCGACGAGGCCCTCACTGCGGTCAGGAGCATCGGAGCCGGGAAGACGGACGAGCTGACCACATGCTCCGACGTGGTGAAGGCCGGCAAAGCCGGGAAGTGATCCGAATCCCGTCGGCCCGGGCGCGCGTCCGCAGCCTCCGACGGCGCGCCGCCGCCCGGACGCGGTCCGCCGATCCTGAGCCCGGCCTTCTTCCGCCCTAGAGGAAGGTGGCTCGCAGCGCCTGGACCAGCTCGGGGACGAGGTCGGGCGAGCCGAGGACGTCGGCGTCCTCGTCGTGCGAGCGCAGGCGGATCGTGCACCAGCTCGAGCCGTCGCGCATGGCCCCCACCACCATGCGTATGTCCTGTCGGCGGGGATCGGCCGACGCGAAGGCCTCGGCCTCGGCGGGGTCCTCGGGGATCTCGGCTTCCACCTCGGGCGGCATGGCGATCCGCTCTAGGCTGACGGCCGCGCCGTCGACGGTCTCGGGCCACGCCAGCTGCGCGAGGAGGTCGCCGACGGAGGCGGCCGGGGGAAGGCCCTCCTGTTCGACCGAGAAGAGCGACTCCGGGCGCTGCGCGGCCTGAAGCGAGACGTCGGACGGCAGGTGCCCGGCCAGTTCGGGGTCGGCGGCGAGGACCTGGGAGCGCACGAGCGCGAAGACCCGGACGGGTCCGTCCCAGCCGCCGCGGGCCACGTGGGAGTCGATCTCCCTGACCGCCTGTTCTATTGCGCTTGTCACGCGTCAAGTCTGCCATGTCCGCCGCGTTCGCCGCCGCGTCCCGCGGGCGGCCGCGCGTTCGACCGGGCCGGTGACGGCGCAGGGATCGGCACGGTAGAATCGTCCGGACCGGACGCCCGCCTCGTCGCGCCGCTCCGGGGTCCCGCGCCGGGTGGACTCGGGCTCGCGCCTTCTGCGCCGGGCGGACCTTCTGGGAAACGGCGCTCCGATCGGTTACTTTTGAGTAGTGTGGGCGGAGGGTCCATGCCACCGAAGCGACGCGAGGATAAAGGTTGTCCACTACAGAAAAACCGCAGAAAGCGACACAGCGGCCCGACGGCAGGTTCTCTCTGGGCATTTTCGCCGCAACACTCATCGTGCTTGCGCTGCTGCTCGGCGGCCTGCTGATCGTCGCCAACGTCTGGACGGACGTCCAGTGGTACAGCCAGCTGAAGGCGGTCCGGGTTTTCTGGACTCAATGGGGCTGGGCCGTGGCGCTGGGGACCGTCGGCCTGCTCCTGGTCGGAGGGGCCGCGTACCTCAACCTCATGCTCTCGCGCAGGAGGGAGGGCGGATCGACGACCGGAGCCGGCGAATACCGGCAGTACGCCGAAGATCACCCGTGGCTCGCCCGCCTCGTCCTGCCCCTGGCCGTCGGCGCCGTGTTCGGGGCGCCGCTGGCCTCCGAATGGCGGACGTACGTCCTCTGGCTCAATCGGACCCCCTTCGGCCAGTCGGACGCCCAGTTCGGCAAGGACATCTCCTTCTACGTCTTCACCCTGCCGGTCCTCCATTCGATCCTCGGCTTGGCGGTCATCGCCCTCGCCGTCTCCGTCGCGTTCGCATGCGTCGGGCACTACCTCTACGGAGGGGTGCGCCAGGAGGACGGCAGCATGGTCCTGGCGACCCGGGCGCGGGTGCACTTCGGCTCTCTGGCGGCGATAGGCGCCATCCTGGTCGCCTGCTACTTCTGGCTGAGCCGCTACGACATGCTCCTGGCCGAGAACAAGAAGTTCTCCGGCGCCTCCTTCACGGACATCAACGCCACCCTGCCCGGCAGGACCATCCTGGCCGTCACGGCGGCCCTCGTGGCCGCGCTCTTCGTCTTCGCGGCCGTCAAGGGCATGTGGAAGCTGTCGGTGATAGGCATCGGCGTCAGCGTCATCGCCGGGCTCATCGTCACGATGATCTACCCTTACTTCCTCCAGCGCTTCACCGTCGAACCGAACGCCGCCGAGAGGGAGTCCCGCTACATTCAGCGCAACATCGACGCCACGCTTAAGGCCTACGGGCTGGACGGAGTGGAGAAGACCAAGTATTCGGCCCACACTCAGGCGGAGGCCGGCCAGCTCCGGCAGGACGCCGAGACCACGACCCAGATCCGCCTGCTCGACCCGAACATCATCTCGCCGACGTTCAACCAGCGTCAGCAGAACAAGCCGTACTACCACTTCGCCGACCAGCTCTCGGTGGACCGCTACACCGTGGGCGCCGCCGCGCGCGACACCGTCATCGGGGTGCGCGAGCTCAATCTGGACGGCATCGACAAGGCCCAGCGGACGTGGGTCAACGACCACACCGTCTACACCCACGGCTACGGCGTGGTCGCGGCCTACGGGAACACGACGACGGACAAGGGCCTTCCCGCCTTCTGGGAGCAGGGCATCCCCTCGCAGGGGGAGATCGGAAAGTACGAGCCTCGCGTCTACTTCGGCATGAGCTCTCCCAAGTATTCGGTGGTCGGCGCCCCGAAGGGCTCCAAGCCGTGGGAGCTCGACTACCCGGTGGACACGACGAACGGCCAGGTGTCTACGACCTACAAGGGCGACGGCGGTCCGTCCATCGGCTCGACCTGGTCCAAGCTCATGTTCGCCATCAAGTTCCGCGACACCGACCTCTTCTTCTCCAACCGCGTGACCTCCAAGTCGCAGATCCTCTACAACCGGGACCCGCGCGAGCGCGTCTCCAAAGTCGCGCCCTACCTCACACTCGACTCCCGCGTCTATCCGGCGGTCGTCGACACGGACGGCGACCCGAAGACCCCCAAGCGCCTGGTCTGGATGATCGACGGGTACACGACGACCAACCAGTATCCGTATTCGGAGCGTCAGTCCCTCGAATCGGCGAAGGCGGACGCGCGCACCGCGCAGTCGTCCGGGTACGGCAGGGAGCCGAAGCAGGTCAACTACATCCGCAACTCCGTCAAGGCCGTGGTCGACGCCTACGACGGCTCGGTCACCCTCTACAAGTGGGACGAGAAGGACCCGCTGCTCAAGGCGTGGAGCAAGGTCTTCCCGGGGACGCTCAAGTCCGTGAAGTCGATGTCGGGCGATCTCATGGCCCACATGCGCTACCCGGAGGATCTCTTCAAGGTCCAGCGCACTCTGCTCTCGCGCTACCACGTCACCGACGCGAAGGACTTCTACTCCGGCGGGGACTTCTGGGACATTCCGCAGGAGCCCACGGCCAATCGGGGAGAGGCCTCCCAGCAGCCTCCGTACTACCTCACGCTGAAGATGCCGGGGCAGAAGACGGCCGAATTCTCCCTGTCCACCGGCTACATCCTGGGCGGCACGTCCAAACGCAACGTCATGACGGGCTTCCTGGCCGTCGATTCCGAGGCGGGGTCCACTCCGGGCAAGGTGCGTGCTGGGTACGGGAAGCTCAGGCTCCTCGAGCTTCCGCGAAATCTGACGGTCCCCGGCCCCGGGCAGGCCTACAACAACTTCGTCACCGACTCGAAGGTCTCCACCACTCTCAACCTGCTCAAACAGGGCGGCACCCAGGTGGTGTACGGGAACCTCCTGACCCTTCCGGTGGGAGGCGGCCTGCTCTACGTGCAGCCGGTGTACGTGCAGGCCTCCAGCGGCAACACCTCGTATCCGGTCTCGCAGTACGTCCTCACGTCCTTCGGCGAAGGGACCAACATCGGCTTCGCTCCCACGCTCGAAGAGTCCCTCAACCAGACCTTCCGGGGGGATTCGGGCGCCAAGGCCGGAGACGCGAACGTGACCGGCCAGAAGGCCGCTCCCGATCCGAACGCGAGTTCGAACAAGGGGAATTCCAACGGGAGCGGGAAGACGACGCCGACCCCCAGTCCGAGCGCCAGTTCCAGCCCGAGCGCGAGCCAGTCGGGGGCCGGAGGCGGTTCGGGTAGCGCCCAGCAGCAGCTCGACAAGTCGCTCAGCGACGCCCAGTCCGCCATCAAGAGGGCCGATGAGGCCAGGAAGTCCGGCGACTGGGCCGGCTACGGGCAGGCTCAGAAGGACCTGCAGAGCGCGTTGGAGAAGGCCGTCGCCGCCAGGGAGGAGCTCAACAAGGCGGGATGAGTCCGCAGGACTCCGCTTCTCTCCCCCTGGGAGGCGGTCTGCATGGCGAGTGCGGTCGTGGGCGTCGGCCCCGCTCCACCGGCGGCGAATCGCGGGTCGGATCCGTGGAGGCCGCCCGACGGGTTCGTGGGCGAGCCGGCACGCAGCGCGGCGGTTCCCGCATACGCGGGGAAATGGCTGACTCTCCGCTTCGCCGGGGCGTCCGGCCGGGGTTCGGGCCCGCGATACGGCTCCGGCGGGCACTGTGGGCATGTGAGTGTCCGCACGCTCGCTCGCCTTGTCCGGATCGCGGTGCCTGGGTAGACTGAACGGGCCGACGCGGGGTGGAGCAGTTCGGTAGCTCGCCGGGCTCATAACCCGGAGGTCGAGGGTTCAAATCCCTCCCCCGCCACCACAGCCCCCCGGTTCTCTAGAGAACCGGGGGGCTCTTCTCGTCTCGGTGGAATCCGCAGGGCGCATCGCCTCCTCGGCGGTTCCCCGCGGAGGCGGGGAACCGGCTGCGGGGCGCGGGCGGCGCGAATCGGGCCCGGGGAACGCCCCGGGCCCGGGGCGCGAGCTCAGCGTCTGATGGGCAGTCGCCGGATGAGCAACCACGAGACGACGACGCCCGCCGCCGTCCAGGCGAGTGCCTCGGCGCCGTCCAGGGCGATCATCCGCATCGAGTTGGATGCGAAGGGCTTTGTCGCGTCATAGGCGCCGTAGCGGAACAGCCTGACGAGCCCCTCGACCATGGAGAGGGCGAGCAATCCCGCGGCGGGAATGTACCAGGGGAAGCGGACGAACAGGGACGCGACGGTGAAGCCCAGCCAATAGGCCCCCAGCGAGGACGTAATCGCGGCGAGGAGGAGGATCCACGAGCTCGCAGTCTGCTCGGTGTGCGTGAGGGTCAGCCTCCCGGACGCGTCGCCCGCGACGGCGGCCTGAAGGAGGACCGCCGCGAGTCCGAAGGAGGCGACGGCGGCGGTGTTGCTCAAACTCGCGCGGATGTGCATGCCGAAGAACTCGCGGCGGGTCAGGCCCGCTCCGAGGTACGTGCGGACCGTGGCGGCGCCGAGGCAGCCGTGGACGCAGGCGGTGAAGATCAGCGCGCCCGTCGCGATGACGCCCACGAAGAGGATCGCGACGGTTCTGCCGTTGGACGTGACGGCCTCGGGCAGCGAATCGATCGAAAAGGCATGGCCGTCGATGTGGACGTCGGTTTCCGGCAGCCAGCGATGCAGCCTCTTCGCCGCCCAGAACACGAAGGCGGTCACCAGGGAGGCGATCACGACGGCGACGCCGGCGACGACGCCGTCGACGATGAGGTGCTTTCTGAGAATCCGGCGGTTGAGCGGGCGCATGCGGTCGCCCACGGCCGTGGGCGAGGTGTCAGTGTACATCGTCGTCTCCCTTCGGGGTGATGACCTCCCGCTGCGCGGTGGTCAGCGTGAGGTCCATGAGGATGTCGGTCAGGGACGCCTGCTGGCCCGGCCGGGAATGGCGTGCCCGGACGTCGTCGACCTCGCCGCGTTCGATCACGCGGCCGCCGTCGAGGAAGACGACGTGGTCGAGGAGGTCTTCCACCTCGTGGATGAGATGGGAGGAGACGACGACCGTGCGCGGGTGGCTCGTGTAGTCGGCCAGGAGCGCACGGTAGAACATCTCGCGGACGACGGCGTCCATGCCCAGGTGCACTTCGTCGAAGACGGTCACCGGGCACCGGGAGGCCAGGCCGAGGGTCGCGAAGAGGGCGGATCGCTGGCCTCGGGACAGTCTGTCGGGCCGTTTGCGCGGGTTCACCTGGAAGGCGTCGAGAAGCTGAGCGGCGTAGTCGGCGTCCCACGTGGGCCGGGTGACGCCCCACAGTTTGAAGGTCTCGCTGATGCGTCTGTCCCGGTAGACGGCGGTCGAGTCGCTCGTGTAGCAGATCGAGGCCATCGCCTCGGGCGCGTCGAAGACCGGCTCGCCGCCCACGAGGACCGTCCCCGCCTGGGGGTGGAGGAGACCCGCCAGGAGCATGCCGACGGTCGACTTCCCCGAGCCGTTGCGCCCGAGGAGGCCCGTGAGCGATCCAGGGCCCACGGTGAAGCTGACGTTGTGGAGGACGTCGTCCTTGTGGAGGTCGTAGTGGAAGGTCACGCCCGAGACCTCGATTGCCGGGGCGGTCATCGCTTCTCCTTGCTGTGTCGGTGGGATGCGGGTTGTCCGGCGCTAACGCCGGTGGACGCGGAGTCCTCGGCGTCCGCGTTGGCCAGATGCTCCTCCGTGAGGTCGAGAAGGTCGCGGGAGGAGAATCCGAGCGTCAAGCCTTCGTCGAGGGCGGGGGAGAGGGTCTCGTCCAGGTAGGTGGTGCGACCGTTCGCGCGCAGCGTCTCGGGTGCGGTTTGAGTCACGAACATCCCGATGCCGCGCCGCTTTTCGATGACCCCCTCGTCCACGAGGAGGGCGAAGGCCTTGTTGGCGGTCGCGGGGTTGATGCGGTACGTCGTCGCATACCGGGTTGTGGACATGAGCTGGTCTCCGGGAGTGAGTTCTCCCACGAGGATCTTGCGGCGAACCTCGTCTGCGATCTGCAGGTAGATCGGCTGGCTGCTGGAGAAGTCCATGTGATTCACCTCCTCGGTCCAGTGGTTAGCTACAAGACCAATTAACCATGGGATCGGGGACGTGTCAAGCTCGCGTGCGCGGGGAGTTGCCGGACGGCGCCTCGACGCCCGGCGGGGCGGAGCGGTCCGGGGCTCCGGGGCTAACGCGGTGTCGGAGGCCCGGCATCCGCCGGCGACGGCCCGGTGCGGAATCCCTCCACCGGCGTGTCGGCTGCCCCGGCATCCGCCGGCGAGACGGGACCTTGAGGAGTGCGTGGGGGTGTCGTACGGTGGGACGGTCGTCCAGGCCAGGTCCGCAGCCTCTCTGACTCGCATGGGGCCGCGGCGTCATACGACGTCGCGTCATTGTCAAGGACCCCGATTCCCCGGTCGAGCCGGCTCCGCGCGGCGCTCCTTCCGCGACGTGGGCGGAATGCGGATAATGGTCGGAGAAACGCGATCGAAGGAGTCACGATGATGTCTAAACGAACTGTGACGACGAGCAAGCGCCCGGTGATCGCCGTGATGACGGTGATCGCCCTGTTCATATCGGGCTGCGGAAAGGATGCGGAGAGGAAGGACTACAAGCCGGTGCTCTATGTGTATTCGGAGGGGCGGACGTCGTTGAGTGTGAATCTCGACTATGCGGGTTCGGTGACGTACACGTATCCCAAGGCCGGTCCCGGCAACGTCTGGCGGGTGACGGCCGGCCCCGACGGCACGCTCACCGACGCCTCCGGACGCTCCTACCCCTACCTCTTCTGGGAGGGGATCGCCCCCCGCGGCTACGGGCAGAAGGAAGGCTTCGCCGTTCCGGGAGCGCAGGCCACGGCCTTCCTGGAGGACAAGCTCAAGCGCTTGGGGCTCAACGACAAGGAGGCGGCCGACTTCATCGCCTTCTGGGGCCCGCGGCTGGCGGCGAACAATCTCAACCTGGTCACGTTCGCCACACAGCAGTACTCGGCCGACGCCCGCTACATCTTCGCCGACGGCGCCGGCAATCCGGTGATTCCCGACACGTTCATCCGGGTCTACATGGTCTATTCGAAGCTGGACGCCCCGGTCAGCGTCCCCGAGCAGAAGCTCGGGCCCCCGCCGGAGCGCAAGGGCCTGGTCGCCGTCGAATGGGGAGGATCCGAGCGGTAGCCGCGCGGCGGAGGCATCGTCGCCTGCACGCCCCGAACCGGCGCGAACGCGCCGAAACGGGGGAAGGTGAAACATACCCACCGGCGTGTCGGGGATCCCCCGGCTCCGCGGAATCCCCGGCACGGCGCCTCGCCGCCGGCTGGGAGGGGCGGAGTTCGGGCCGAGGTCCCCGCGGCCGGCCCTCCGTCGCCCCAGAGAGCGGGAATATAGTCGGAGCGAGGCATCCGGCGGCGAAGCGATACGAAGGAGTTCACGGTGAGACCAAAACGATGCGCGGCGGCTCTCGCGGCGGCGGCGCTCCTCTCCCTGTCTGCCTGCTCGGGGGGAGGGGACGGCTTCTCGCCCTCCCCGTTCACTACCTCGCCCTCCCCGTTCACTACCGACGAGCCGACGAAAACGCCTTCCAGAGGGCCCGTCGCCTACAAGCCGGTGCTCTATGTGTATTCGGAGGGGCGGACGTCGTTGAGTGTGAATCTCGACTATGCGGGTTCGGTGACGTACACGTATCCCAAGGCCGGTCCCGGCAACGTCTGGCGGGTGACGGCCGGCCCCGACGGCACGCTCACCGACGCCTCCGGACGCTCCTACCCCTACCTCTTCTGGGAGGGGATCGCCCCCCGCGGCTACGGGCAGAAGGAAGGCTTCGCCGTTCCGGGAGCGCAGGCCACGGCCTTCCTGGAGGACAAGCTCAAGCGCTTGGGGCTCAACGACAAGGAGGCGGCCGACTTCATCGCCTTCTGGGGCCCGCGGCTGGCGGCGAACAATCTCAACCTGGTCACGTTCGCCACACAGCAGTACTCGGCCGACGCCCGCTACATCTTCGCCGACGGCGCCGGCAATCCGGTGATTCCCGACACGTTCATCCGGGTCTACATGGTCTATTCGAAGCTGGACGCCCCGGTCAGCGTCCCCGAGCAGAAGCTCGGGCCCCCGCCGGAGCGCAAGGGCCTGGTCGCCGTCGAATGGGGAGGATCCGAGCAGTGAGACCGTGCGGCTGAGGGGAACGGAGCGAGAGCGCAGGAGTCGAGTGCGAAGGCCGGGAGGCCGTGGAGTGTTGAGACGCGGGCGAGCGGAAGCGTGGGCGAGCCGGCAACAGGTGCGTGCGCGGTGTGAGAGGCGGAAGGGCGGATGTGAGAGATGGACGATGGTCGGATGACGGACGAGGGCCGAGGCTGTGATATGGCGTAGAGGCGGAGGAGTGCGGTGGGCACCGATCGACGGTGCCCACCGCTGCGTCGTCGGGTCTAGCGGGACTCGCCCTCCAGGCTCGCCCTGACCCGGCGCGCGGCCTCGACGAGATTGCGCAGCGCGGCCGTCGTCTCGGGGTAGGCCCTCGTCTTCAAGCCGCAGTCGGGGTTGACCCACAGCCGGGAGGCCGGAATCGACCGAACCGCCGCCTCGATGAGGTCCTCGAGCTCTCCGACCGACGGGACTCGCGGCGAATGGATGTCCCACACCCCCGGCCCGACTCCGCGGGTGTAACCGTGCACGGCCAGCTCGGGCAGGATCTCCATGCGCGAGCGCGCCGCCTCGATCGAGGTCACGTCGGCGTCCAACGCGTCGATCGCGTCGATGATCTGGCCGAACTCCGAGTAGCACAGATGCGTGTGGATCTGCGTCGCGTCGTCGGCGCCCGACGTGGCCAGCCGGAAGGAGCCGACCGCCCAGGAGAGGTATCCTCCGTGCTCGGCCCCGTCCAGGGGAAGGCGCTCGCGCAGGGCGGGTTCGTCCACCTGGACGATCGGCGTGCCCTGCGCCTGCAGGTCGGCGACCTCGTCCCGCAGGGCCAGGGCCACCTGGTCGGCCACCTGGTCGATCGGCACGTCGTCGCGCACGAAGGACCACGCGAGGATCGTCACGGGGCCGGTGAGCATCCCCTTGACGGGCCTGTCCGTCAGCGACTGGGCGTAGGCCGTCCACTCCGTCGTCAGGGGAGCCGGCCGGGACACGTCGCCCCACAGGATCGAGGGACGGGTGCACCGGGTGCCGTACGACTGGACCCACCCGTGGCGCGTCACCGCGAAGCCGTCGAGCCGCTCCGCGAAATACTGGACCATGTCGTTTCGCTCGGGCTCGCCGTGGACGAGCACGTCGACGCCCAGATCCTCTTGCAGGCGGACGACCTCCCCGATCTCGGCGCGGATCGCCTCCCTGTACCCGGCCTCGTCGATGTCGCCGCGGGTGAAGGCCGCGCGCGTGGCGCGGATGGACGGAGTCTGAGGGAAGGAGCCGATCGTCGTCGTCGGCAGGAGGGGGAGGGCCAGGCGGGCGCGCTGCCGTTCCTCCCGCACGGCGTAGTCGGACCGGCGCCTCCAGGATTCGTCGACTGAGGCGGCGCGTTCGCGAACGTCGTTGCGCACGACGCCCGCGCTGCGGGAGCGCGAGGCCAGGACCTCCGCCGAGCGCTGGACCTCCGCCCGGATGGAGCCCCACCCCCGGGTCAGGCCCGAGGCCAGGGTGACGACCTCCCGGACCTTCTGGTCGGCGAAGGCCAGCCACTCGTGGAGGTTGCGGTCGAGTTCGGGGTCGTCCCAGGTCTCCACCGAGGCGTCGTAGGGGACGTGCAGGAGGGACGTCGTCGTGGCGACGCCCACTCCCGCCGCCCCCAGGTTGCCGAGAGCCCGGAGCGAGGCCGCGGCCGCCTCCAGATCCGCGATCCAGACGTTGCGTCCGTCGACGACTCCGCCCACCAGGGTCACGTCCGAGAAGTCGACCCCGGCCCCCACGTCGGGGTCGGCGAAGCCGGCGAGCTGGTCGGCGGGGGCGTGGATGGCCTCGACGCCCGTCTGGGTCAGGGAGGGGATGGCCTGCCGGGCGTCCCCGTAGGGCGTCGTGACGAGCAGCCGGGGGCGGCCGTCCACGGCTGCGAGCTGCTGCCACGCACGGAATGCGGCCTCGACGAGGTCGCCGCGGTCGGCGGGCAGATTGTCGGAGGTGAGGGCGGGCTCGTCGAACTGGACCCAAGTGGCCCCCGCCGCGCCGAGTCCGGCGAGGAGGGCGGCGTAGGCGTCGACCACGTCCTCGAGCCGGTCGAGGGGCGTGTAGCCTTCGGGGGCCCCTTCGGCGGCCTTGGCCAGGGCGAGCCACGTCACCGGGCCGACGAGGACCGGCCTGACGTTCACGCCCGCCTCCCGGGCCTCCTCGTAGCGGTCGAGCACCGCGCGGTCCGTCAGGGCGATGGGCGTGTCCGGGCCGATTTCCGGCACCAGGTAGTGGTAGTTCGTGTCGAACCACTTCGTCATCTCCAAGGGCGCCGTCTCGTCGTCGCCCCGGGCGAGCGAGAAGTACAGATCGTAACCCGTGCGGCCCGCGAAGCGCGGAGGGACGGCCCCCAGGAGCACTGTTGCGTCGAGAACCTGGTCGTAGAGTGAGAACGACTCGGGGATGGAGGCGTCCTCGGTCAGCCCGAGCTCGGCCAGACGCGCGTAGGAGGCCAACCGGAGGTTCCGTTCGACGGTCCTCAGCTGGTCGGCGGAGGTCTTCCCCGCCCAGTACGATTCGACGGCGCGCTTGAGTTCCCGTGAGGGGCCGATTCGCGGGTAGCCGAGGATCGTAGCCGAGGGGAAGGATGTCGATGTCATGTGGATTCTCCAGGGTGTCGGTTGTGTCGGTGAAGGGCCCGCGCCCACCGGAGCCGGCCTGCGGTCGGGCAGTCACGCCGCGGGGTCGAACAGTCCGATGCGCGCGAGCAGGCCCAGGGACGGCCTGGCCTTGTTGTAGGTGTACAGGTGCAGTCCCGGGGCCCCCGAGTCGAGCACGGCCCGGGCGACCCGCGCAGTCGCCAGGATTCCGGCCTGCACGGCCGCCTCGGCGCCTTCGGCGTCGCGCAGCGTCTGCGAGAGAGCCTGGGGAGGATCGATGCCCGTCAACTCCGCCGTGCGCAAGAGCCGTTCGATGTCGGTGGGGACGAGCAGCCCGGCCAGGATCGGAATGGTCACGCCCGCCCGTTTGGCGTCGTCGACGAAGGAGATGTAGACCTCGGGGTCCCAGAACAGCTGGGTGATGGCGAAATTCGCGCCTGCGGCCTGCTTGAGCAGCAGGCGTTCGACCTCTTGGGCGGGACTGGTCCCAGCTGCCGGATTCCCGGAGGGGAAAGCGGCCACGGCGATCGTCAAGGGGTTGACTGCGGCCCTCAGCGCCGCCGAGGCGTGGCGGGCGCATCGCCTGGTTTCCACGCTGCGTATGAGCGCCACGAGTTCCGTGGCGGAGGACACGCCGCCGGGGGGAGGGGACCAGTCGGGGTCGTCGATCGGGGGATCCCCGCGAAGCGCGAGGAACGTCCGCACGTCGGCGTCGAGGTAGTCCTCGATGACGGCCTCCACCGTGCTGACCGACGTGTTGACGCAAGTCAGGTGGGCGATGGGGCTGACGGGGGTGTCACGACACAGCCGCGTGACGATGTCGCGCGCGCTGAAGCGGTCCTTGCCCGCCGCTCCGTACGTGACGGAGATGAAGTCGGGACGGGCGGGACGCAGCTCGTCGATCGTCCGCCAGAATCCGACCACCCTCTCAGGGCGCCGTGGAGGCATGACTTCGAAGGAGACGGTCTGGGTTCGCCGGGCGGGAGGGGAATCGGCGCTTCGCGGAGGCTGCGAGTCCGCGGAGGGGGAGGGAGATCCGAGTTGAGACGAAAAGGGCACCATTGCGAGTCCTAGAGTGAGGGCTGCGGATCGCGCAGCGTCAATGACCTGGGGAGCTCATCTAGGCATTCGCGCGCGTGCGCCCTCACGCTTGGACGGATTCATTGCGCGCTTGATCGTCATGGCTCCAGTATGCACGACGGCCCGGCGATGGACGGACTCGCCCGGATAGTGAGATGGGCGCCGGGCGGAAAGACGCCGGGGCGGCGCATCGGCCGCCCCGGCGTGAGATCGATCGCGATCAGAGGCCGGACGTCAGCAGCCTCTGGAGGGTCGGCCAGATCGAATCGCCGCCGCTGCCTTGCAGGGGCTGGACGGCGTCTCTGTGGAAGTACCACCAGAAGTATCCGCCGGTGTAGCGTCCGCCGACCTTCTGCGCCAGATCCGAGTGCATGCCGTAGTAGTAGTTGGCGATCCTCTCCTTCTCCGACTTGTCCGGCGTGTCGCTCAAACCGTCGCTCGTGTCCTGGGCGCCGACCTCGCCGATGCCGAGCTGAGCCTTGGGGAAGATCTCGCCGAGCTTGCCGAGGGTCTGGGACAGGTCGCTCGAACTGGGGCGCTGGTGGGGGTCGCATGCGGTCTCGTAGACCGAGAGGAAGAGGTAGTCGACGTTCTTGAGCTTGGCGGGCATGGCCTGGGCGTAGGGGAGGGTCGCCTCCCACGAGTTCTGGTAGCAGTCCGAGCCCGACCAGTAGTTGAGGGTGATCGCCGTGCGCCCGCCCTTCGAGCTGATCGCATCGTAGGCGGCCTGCGCCTTGGCGTTGATCTCCCCGGGGGAGGAGCCGGCCCAGTCGCCGTTCAATTCGTTGCCGACCTCCCACAGGTCCACTTTGTCCCCGAACTTCGCCATGGCCTGCGCAGCGCGACTGCGGACGTCGGCGACGCTCTTCTGCGCCATCTCCTGGGAGTCGACGACCTGGACCATGACGTAGGCGTGGGGATGCAGGGCCTCGACGGCCTTGCCGTAGTTGTCGAGGCTCTCGTCCGAGTCCATGACGACTCGGACGGTGAGCTTCTGCGAGCTGGATTTGATGAGGTTGAGGGACTGGTTGAGGTTCTCGATCGAGTCGAGGGTAATCCCCCGAAGCGGTTTCGGCAGGTCGGGCGACGAGTTGGCCATCGCGCCTCCCTTCTTCTCGTTGGGGCGAGTGGCGACGAGGGTGGTGGGTGAGCTCATCGTCGCGGCCGAAGCCGATTTCGACCTCGAGGCCCCTGAAGCTGTGGACTTAGACGATTCGACGCCTTGCCGGCCCTCTCGGGCCGCACTCTTGGAGGGGCCTGACCTATGACCCCAGAAAACGAAAGCGCACGCTATAGCGGTCATGAAGGACATAAAGCATGCGATTAGTGGGATTATCTTTCTCTTGCCGTCCATACTCGACATTATTCCATGCCTCCGATGTCGTGTCGATCGAAAAATGGCATCATTTTACAGAACCTACGCCCTATGCGAAATCGGTTGCCCCGTGGGGGAGAACGATGTTATGGAAGCAGCCGTGCTATGCAGTGGAGCGGTCAGAGGAGGCGCGTCGAGACGCGGAAAAAGGGGGCCCGAAGGCCCCCTCGTCGATTTAAGCCGCAAGCTCGGTGGCGTGCAGCGCGTCCCAGGCTTCCTGGGCGGCTTGCAAACGGTAAGCCGCCCGCTCGGCGCGCGAGGCCGAAGCGGATCCATCGAGCGAAGCGAACTCGACGCGAGCTGATTCGAGCTCGGCGGCAGCGCGGCTGAGGAGCCGCGCGTCCTTCTCCTCATTCATGTCTTCTCCTCGTGACTACAGAGCCGTGCTCCTTTTCTTCTCTACACATCCGGACCGCCGCCCAGGTGGCGCGGGACCCTTCCCACGCTCGCCGACGGGGTCTTTCGCGGGTTCGGCTGCATATGCCAATACGAAATATGTAGGGAAGCTATGGTACGCCCGATCGCACTTCGATTCAAGAGGAACTCGAGAATTCATGTGTGGTTCCCGTCATGTTCGCGGATCGCGCCGGCGCGCCGGGAGCCGACCGAGGGCGCAGGCGCCGTTGAGCGCAAAGCGAACGCTCGGGGGGACGGCCGGATCGGACGCGGGCGAGGCGGGTAGTAGTATTGCCGGGTCGAATCACCGGAGCCTTCGCAGGGAATTCCGGACACTTTCGCAGGAGACTAGGCATGGCGGGCAGGCCATGCGGGATGGAGCACATGCACATCATCAGGTTTCTGGGCAAGCGCGAGTACGGCCTGGGCGCGACCGCCCTGGCCTTCATCGTGCTTCAGGTCTACCTCGACCTCAAGCTCCCCGACTACATGCAGACCATAACGACCCTCATCGTGACCCCGGGAACGGCGATGGGCAGGGTCCTCGGCGAGGGCGCCCTCATGCTCGGATGCGCTCTGGGCTCCATGCTGGCCACGGTGGTCACCGGATACTGCATGGCGGTCATCGGAACGTCCATGGCGCAGCGGATGCGCGCGGGCGTCTTCGACGCCACCCTCGATTTCTCCATGGCGGAGATCGGCGAGTTCTCCACGCCGAGCCTCATCACCCGCTCGACCAACGACGTCACCCAGATCCAGATGTTCATCGTCATGGCCGTCCAACTGCTCGTCAGGTCCCCGATCGTCGCCGTGTGGGCGATCCTCAAGATCTCGGACGCCAATATGACCTGGACCCTCGCGACGGGAGCGGCCGTCGCCGTCCTCTTGACCGTCCTCGGCGTGATCGCCGTCCTCGTCACGCCGAGGATGATGCGGATGCAGCGCATCACCGACGACCTCAACCGCGTCACCCGCGAGCACCTGTCGGGCCTGCGCGTCATCCGGGCCTACAACTCCCAGGGATTCCACGGGCGGCGGTTCGAAGCCGCCAACGCCGAGCTGACGGGCGCGAACACGTTCGTCAACAACGCCTTCGCCTTCCTCATGCCCTCCCTGACGGCGATCATGTCCGGCCTGTCCCTGGCGATCTACGTTCTGGGCGCCGTCATGATCGACGCCGCCACCGGGGCCGAGCGCCTGACGCTCTTCTCGCAGATGATCGTCTTCTCCGCGTACGCCCTGCAGATCGTCGGCGCGTTCATGATGCTGGCCTTCGTCTTCATCTTCATGCCCAGGGCGCGCGTGGCCTGGCGGCGCATCCGGGAGGTCCTGTCGACCGAGCCCGGCATCGCCGACGGCGCCGCCAGGGTGGGGCGCTCCAGGGCGTCGGGCGAAGTCGAGTTCCGGAATGTCTCCTTCCGGTATCCCGACGCCGAGGACGACGCCCTGAAGGACGTCTCCTTCACCGCCCGTCCGGGCCAGACCGTGGCCATCATCGGCTCGACGGGCTCGGGCAAGTCCTCGATCGTCAACCTCGTCCCGCGCTTCTACGACGTGCGCGAAGGCCAGGTCCTCGTCGACGGACGGGACGTGCGCGAATGGGAGCAGAAGGCGCTGCGCGACCGGATCTCCTTCGTCCCCCAGAGGGCTACCCTCTTCTCGGGGACGATCGCCTCGAACATCGACTTCGGCCGCGGCGCGCGGGAGGTGACCCCCCGGGACGTCGTCGAGGCGGCGGAGGCCGCCAGCGCCGTCGAGTTCATCGCCGCCAGGGAGGGCCGCTACGCCTCGGCGGTCGCGCAGGGGGGATCGAATTTCTCCGGGGGGCAGAAGCAGAGGCTGGCCATAGCGCGGGCGGTGGCGCGCGGCGGGGGCGTCATGATCTTCGACGATTCCTTCTCCGCCCTGGACTACAAGACCGATCGGGACGTCCGCGCCGCCCTGCGCCGGACGGCCGCCGACGCGACGGTCATCATCGTCGCCCAGAGGATCGGGACCGTGCGCGGGGCCGACCGCATCCTCGTGGTCGACCGGGGGAGGATCGTCGGAGCGGGAACCCACTCCGAGCTCCTCGAGACGTGTTCCGTGTACAGGGAGATCGCCCTGTCGCAGTTGAGCGAGGAGGAGCTGGCATGAGCGGGCAGGAGAGGGGCGTCCGCGCCCGGGAGGCCGCGGGGGGAGCCGGCGGGGACGGCGGCGCGCAGGACGCGCGGCGCCGGGATCTGGAATCCGTCGAGCGCGGACTGGCCGCCGCGGTCTCCAGCCGCGAGGAGGGGCTCGCCTCCGCCGGCAACGTCCACCGCGGCCGCAACGACCCGGGCGGCGGCGGGGGCGCCGTCAACCGCCGGACGGTCGGCGCGATGGTGCCGACCGTCCGCAGGCTCCTGGCCTTCGCCCGGCCGGTGCGCTCCCTCATCCTCCTGGCCGTTCTCCTCGCCGCAGCGGGTTCCGTGATGACGGTCATCGCCCCCCGCTTCCTGTCGGACATCACCGACCAGATCCAGGCGGGCCTCTCGGGCTCCGTCGACATGGCCGAAGTGCGCCGGCTGATGGCCGTCTCCATCGCGATCCTCCTCGGCTCGCTGGCCTTAAGCGCCCTGGAGGGCGTGATCATGGTGCGGGCGACGCAGCGCACGGCCCAGGGGATGCGCTCGCAGATCGACCGGAAGATCGACAGGATGCCGCTGGCCTACTTCGACCGGCACCCCCTGGGCGACACGCTCTCGCGCGTGTCCAACGACGTCGACACGCTCTCCCAGACGCTCAACAACTCGGTGGCCTCGATCATCACCGGGCTGGTGACGATCGTCGGATCGGCCGTCATGATGTTCGTGACCGAATGGCGCATGGCGCTGGCGGGCATAGGCGCGGCGCTCGTCGGCGTCGTCCTCTCCGGCGCGCTCATGGGCAGGAGCCAGAGGTTCTTCGTCGCCCAGCAGCGTCAGCTCGGCGCGCTCAACGGCCACATCGAGGAATCCTTCTCCGGCCACGCCGTCATCCGCGCCTTCAACGCCGAGGCGTCCGCGCGCGAGGAATTCCACCGGCGCAACGACGCCCTCTTCGCCAGCGCCTGGAAGGCGCAGTTCCTGTCGGGGCTCATGTGGCCGTTCATGGTCTTCATCGGCAACTTCGGCTACGTGGTCGTCTGCGTGGTCGGAGCGGTCCTCGTGCTCGACGGCGCCGTCTCGGTGGGTGTGATCGTGGCCTTCATGGTCTACATCCGCATCTTCACCAACCCCCTCGGGCAGATCGCCGAGGCCGCCACGAGCTTCCAGAGCGCCGCGGCGGCCGGGCACAGGGTCTTCGAACTGCTCGACGAGGAGGAGATGGACGACGAGTCGGCCAAGGCCGCCGGCGTGCCGGCCGTCGCGGGGAAAGTGGAGTTCGACCACGTGCGATTCGGGTACGAGGACGGCGAGGAGGTCATCCACGACTTCTCCGCCACGGTCCGTCCGGGGCAGAAGGTCGCCATCGTCGGGCCCACGGGGGCCGGAAAGACGACCATGGTCAACCTCCTCATGCGCTTCTACGAGCTCTGGGGAGGCCAGATCCGCATCGACGGCGTCCCGACGACCGACCTCCGCCGCGAGGACCTCGACTCGCTGTTCTCGATGGTGCTCCAGGACACCTGGCTCTTCGAGGGGAGCCTGCGCGAGAACCTCGTCTACCAGAAGGAGGGCGTGACCCCCGAGCGCCTCGCCGAGGTCGTCGAAGACGTCGGCCTGACGGAGCTGGCCGCCCAGCTGCCGAAGGGATACGACACGGTCCTCTCCGAGCAGACGGCGCTCTCCGCCGGGCAGAGGCAGCTCGTCACGATCGCCCGCGCGATGATCGCTGACAACCCCCTGCTCATCCTCGACGAGGCCACGTCCTCGATCGACACCCGCACCGAGCAGCTCATCCAGGACGCACTGGACGCGCTCACGCGGGGCCGGACGTCCTTCGTCATCGCCCACCGGCTCTCGACGATCCGCAACGCCGACGTCATCTTCGTCATGCGCGACGGCGACATCGTCGAGACCGGCAGCCACGAGGAGCTCCTCGCCCAGGGCGGCTTCTACGCCGAGCTCTACAACTCGCAGTTCGACCAGGCGACCTGAGGGCCGCCCGGACGGCGGTTCGCCGGCCGGTCTACTCCCGGGCGAGGAGCCCGCGGGGGTTTCCCCGGTTCGCCCGCAGCGCCGCCGAGACGTTGACGGCCGCCGCTGCGGCGAAACCGCCTGCGACGACGGCCGCGAGCGGGGGCCAGACCAGGGAGCCCTCAGCGGGCAGTCCCGTGGCCGACAGGGCGCGGGCCGTCATCGTCGAGACGAGGAGGGTGAAGCCCGTCGAGAGCAGGAACACGGTGGCGGAGGTGAGCGCCGCCTCTCCCACCGCGGCGCCCAGCACGGTCCTCCGGCTCGCCCCGGCCACGCGCAGCGAGGCGAAGTCCGCGATCCGCTGGCGGCGCGACAGCAGCATCTGGCACGCCGTTCCGACGAGCCCGATCGCCACCGGCGGAGTCAGGCAGATCACCGTGTCGACGGTGTTGAGCCGCTCGGCCTGACCGCTGGCGTCGATCGCTCGCTGCCACGTGCCGATCATCCCGGTGAACAGGCCGGCCACACCCGCACCCGCGAAGAAGGGGAGGGCGGCGCGCGTCGTGCGCTTCGGATACGCCGAGCTCTGGCGGCAGGCCGCGAACCACGCGGGACTGGCCGTCGCGGGCACGGCACGGCCGAGGAGAGCGTTGACGCGGGGGAAGACCCAGGGGGCTCCGGCGGCCACGGCGCCGACGGCCAGGACCCCGGACCCCAGGATGGCGTTGAAGGCGGAGTCGATCGCGGCACCCGGTTTCGCGGCGAACGCGGAGGAGCCCGTGGAGACCGCGCCCGCGGCCAGCGCGAGCGCCAGCGCTGCGCGCGTCCTGCGATGGCCGCCTGACTCCGGAACGGCCTCGCGCAGGGTCGGCCCGGGGAGCACGCGCGAGGCAGCGACGGCGGGACGCACGGCTCCAAGGGCGCCCGTAAGGAAGACGGCGCCTAAGGTCGCGCCCATGGCCGCGGGGTCGACCGGGACGTCGATCCCGCTGAGCCCGGCCGCCTCGAGGATCATGCCGACCGTCGCAGGCAACAGGGGGATCGAGGCCGCGGTACCCAGGGCGCCCGCCGCCAGAGCGGAGGCGGAGAGCATCCCGATCACCACGCCCCCGCTCTGGCGCGGGCTCGCCCCCGCCAGGCGCCACTGGACGATGCGTCCCGCCATGTTCCCGACGGTGCCGGCGCCCAGGCCGCCCAGGACCACGATCGCCGGGACGACGGTGAAGGACATGACCATGCAGGCCAACGCGACGTCGTCGGCCACGGCGTAGTCGGGGTGCGCGGCGCGCCAGGCCTCGCCCTGCGATCCGATCGTCATGGAGAGGAACGTCATGCAGGGATGGAGGAAGGCGGCCGTGGTCGCGACGACGATTCCCGGGCCGAGCATGGACCACGGATCGCTTCTCAGCTCGCGACGGCTCAGGGAGAGGAGGCTGCGCATTCTACGCATTCCGGCCGGCCTCCTCGGCGGCGGCCAGAACGTCGCCGGGAGCCGGACTGGTGAGCCGCCGCCTGATGAGGCCGTCCCGCATCACCAGCACGACGTCGGCCATGCAGGCCGCCGCGATGTCGTGCGTGACCATGACCACGCTCCGATCCGCCCCCGGGTATCCGCGGAGGACCTCGAGCACGGCCCGGGAGGAACGGGAGTCCAGGGCGCCGGTCGGTTCGTCGGCGAAGACGACCTCGGGCCGCTGATAGAGGACCCGGGCGAGGGCGACGCGCAGCCGCTGGCCGGCGGAGAGCTTGGCGGGCAGCGCGCCGGCGCGCTCGCGGACGCCGAGTCCGGCCAGGATGGAAGCCGCCCGCGATGCGTCGACGCGCCTTCCGCGGAGCCTGTCCGGCAGCAGCACGTTCTCCTCGGCCGTCAGCGATTCGACGAGGTTGGAGCTCTGGAAGACGAAGCCGATCCTCGTGCGGTAGAGCTCGGCCAGCTTGGAGGACGGCATCGAGGCCATGTCCGCGCCGAAGCCCCGGAGTCTGCCGCCGTCGGGCCTGTCGAGGCCCGACAGGCAGTACAGGAGGCTGGTCTTCCCGCATCCCGAGGGCCCGACGACGGCCAGCATCGTGCCCCGTGGAATCGTCACGTCGATGCCGCGCAGCACCTCGACCCAGTCGCCCGTCCGCGGCGATCCGAAGGATCTGGTCAGCCCTTCCGCCGCGATGAGCGGCTGATGCGATGGTGTCATGGCCGCCAGTCTCCCCGGTCGCCGACGCGGTGCGCATCCGGGTTCGCCCTCGCGGATCTGAGGGATAACCCTCGTCTTCCGGCGCCTGTGAGACGGCAGGCGGCGCCGCCTGGGATGATGGATTCGTGGAAGAGGAACGCGTCGGGCCCTTCGCCCCGCTGCGCAGGCCGCCGCAGCGCCTTCTGGCCAGCGCCCTGCCGTGGCTCGCCGTCCTCTACCTTGTCACGAGTCTGCTCCTGGCGGCGGCGTCCTTCGCGTGCCTCATCGCCTTCCCCCTGATCCCGCTGTGGGGGCGCGTCCTCGGCTGGGTCGAGGAGTGGAGGGCGCGTGCCCTCCTGCCGGAGGGCCGCGACGAGCCGCCGCCGGGCTGGCGCGACGCGAAGCGGTGGATGTGGCGCGTGCTCACCTGGAGGCAGACCGCCCTCGTCCTCGTGAACGCCTCGGCGGGTTTCCTCGTGTTCTTCCTGATCACGGCGGCGTTGACCGCATTCGTCTGCTCCCTTCGGCTGGCCGCCGGCCTGGGCGTGCGGATCGGCGGCGAGAGGATCGTCCTGGCCGGACCGCATCCGGCGTGGGCGACGATCGCTTTGTCCCTTCTGGCCGTCGCCTGCAACGTCCTCCTCGTCTACGCGCTCGTCGCCTGCGCCCTGGCCCAGGCGTGGGTCTCCCGGGGTCTCTTCCGGGCCGACACCGAGGCCATGGAACGGCAGATCACCCTGCTGTCCCAGCGGAACCTCGGGCTGGTCGAGGCCTTCGAGGCCGAACGCCAGCGGATCGAACGCGAATTGCACGACGGGGCCCAGCAGCACCTGGCCAGCGCGGCCATACAGCTCGGCCTGGCCCAGGCCGGCCTGGCCGGCCGATCGGCCGCCGACGGGCATCTGGAGGGCGCGCACGGCGAGGTGGAGGCGGCCTCGGCCGCCATGCGCCGCGCCCTGGCCGGGCTGCGCCCGCGCACGCTCCTGGAGAGGGGACTGGGCGCCGACATCTCGGAGATGGCGGCGGGCGCGCCGATCTCCGTGAGCGTGCGCTACGACGTCCCCGGCCGCCTCGATCCCGCCGTCGAGGCGAGCCTCCACTTCGTCGTCAGCGAGTTCCTGGCGAACGCGTACCGGCACGCCGGGGCCTCCTCGGCCCGAGTGTCCTTCGACTACGCCGGAGGCCTCCTCTCCGTCGACATGAGCGACGACGGCGTGGGCGGCGCGGACCCGCGCGGCGGGACCGGGATCGTGGGGATGGCGAACCGCATCAGGCTCATGGGCGGGCAGATGAGCCTGGACAGCCCTCCGGGAGGGCCCACGCGGCTGCGCGCGTCGTGCCCCGCGCCGCTCGCAGCGGAAGAGGACCGTGCCTCCGGCCGTGGGCACCCGCCGCTCGCAGCCGCCCGGCCGGAGAGGGGAGGGGAGTAGCCGTGCGCATCGCCGTGGCCGAGGACGTCGTCCTCATGAGGCAGGGGATCGTCGCCGTGCTGGCCGGCGGCGGCCACGAGGTGGTCTGGCAGACCGGGACGGCCTCGGACGTCCTGTCGAGGTTCCGCCAGGCCGAGCCCGACGTCCTCGTCACGGACGTGAGGATGCCGCCCGGGCACTCCGACGACGGCCTGCGCGCCGCGCTCGGCGTGCGCGAGGAGTTCCCGGACGCCGGCATACTCGTGCTCTCCCAGTACGTCGGCAACGAGTACGCGCGCCGGCTGCTCGCCGGCGCCCACGGCAACTCCGGCGGAACCGGCTATCTCCTCAAGGAGAGCGTCGGGCGGATCTCGCAGTTCCTCTCCGCCGTCGAGGAGGTCGGGGCCGGGGGAGTGAGCATCGACCCCCGGGTGGTCACCGAGCTCTTCGCTCGCCCCGCGGCCTCGCCCCTGGACGAGCTGAGCCCCCGGCACCGCGAAGTCCTCGAGCTCGTCGCCCAGGGGAGGACCAACGCCCAGATCGCCCGGGAGCTCTACGTGTCCCGCGCGACCCTCGAGCGGCTCGTCTCGCAGATCTTCGTCTCCCTCGGGCTCTCCGAGCAGGACGGCAACAGGCGAGTGCTGGCCGTCCTCGAATACCTCAGGAGTCCGGCTCGCTGACCGGCCGCGAAGCCTGCGTCACAGGCGGCTCTCGATTCCGGTGGCGGGCGCGCCGACGCGCTCGTAGGCGCCGATGCGGTATCGCAGGCCCGACGCGGAGACGCACCAGCCGGCGGGCGGACGGAGCGACGCGCACCGCCACCGGTCGTCGATCGCGGGGGCGAAGGCGTCGGGCCGCGCGACCTGGACGTCCACCTCTGTGACGACGAGGACCCCGGCCAGGGGCATGGCCGCCTCGTAGACGCCGGCGCCTCCGATGATCCACGCCTCGCCGTCGCCCGCGCACGCCGCCACGGCCTCCTCGACGGAGGGATGCGTCTCGGCTCCGGCGCCCACGTCGCCGGAGCGGCTCACGACGACGTTCCGGCGCCCCGGCAGGGGCCGGAAGCGGGCTGGAAGCGACTGCCAGGTTCGGCGTCCCATGATGACGGGTCGGCCGGTCGTCACCCGCCTGAAGTGGGAGAGGTCCTCGGGAAGGTCCCAGGGAAGGGCGCCGTCCGCGCCGATGGCCCGAGCGTGCCCCTGAGCCCATATCATCCCCACGAGCGGCGCCCCGAGCGCCGACGGGCCGCGCGGCGTCACACCGCCACCGGGGCCTGGATCGCGGGGTGGTGCCGGTACCCCTCGGAGGCGTCGATGTCCTCCATGGAGTACTCGAAGAGGGAGGGGGCCTTCCTCAAGCGAAGCCTCGGGAAGGGATAGGGCTCGCGGGCGAGCTGCTCGCGGACCTGGTCCACGTGGTTCGCGTAGATGTGGCAGTCTCCGCCGGTCCAGACGAACTCGCCTGGACGCAGGTCCGTCTGCTGGGCGAGCATGTGCGTCAGCAGCGCGTAGGAGGCGATGTTGAAGGGAACCCCCAGGAAGAGGTCGGCGCTGCGCTGGTAGAGCTGACATGACAGCTTCCCGTCCGCCACGTAGAACTGGAAGAGCGCGTGGCAGGGGGCCAGCGCCATGGCGTCGATGTCGGCTGGATTCCAGGCGGAGACGACGATCCGCCTGGAATCCGGTTCTTCGCGCAGTTGGCGCAGCACCGCGGCGATCTGGTCGATGTGGCCTCCGTCGGGCCTGGGCCAGCTGCGCCATTGGTAGCCGTAGACCGGGCCGAGATCGCCCGAGCCGTCCGCCCACTCGTCCCAGATGGAGATGCCGCGCTCCTGGAGCCACCGCACGTTGGTGTCACCCGAGAGGAACCACAGAAGCTCGCCTTTGACGGGCTTCATCGCGACGAACTTCGTGGTGATCCTCGGGAAGCCTTCGGCCAAGTCGAAGCGGATCTGGCGGCCGAACGCCGAGATCGTCCCCGTCCCGGTGCGGTCGGCCTTCCGCGTCCCGTGCTCCAGGACGTCGGCGAGCAGATCCTCGTAGGCCCGGTTGATCATGCGGTCATTCGCCGGCGACGACGGCGTTGACGAGGGAGGCGTCCTTGGCCAGGAGCCGGTCGACCCTGCCCGCCGCCTTCTTCTCGACCGTGCCGCCGATGAGCGGGATCTTCACATTGAGGTCCGCCTCCAGCGTGGCGGTGGTCGTCTCGCCGGCACCCTCGAGCGTCAGGCGCGCGGAGACGTCGACGGGCACGCCGTGGGGATCGACCGTGTAGGTGACGGTCTCGCCCGCCGCCTTCGTGGTGATCGTCGCCTTGGCTCCGTTGCGCGCGAACTTCCTGGCCTTCGAGGGGAGCCTGTCCGCCGGGACGGTCACCGTCGTGACCGCCGTCGAGCCGTCGACCTCGTGCGTGTAGTCGTCGACCTTGGCCAGAGCCGCGCGCTTGGCGGCCAGCTCCGGGGAGAGGAGGGCGGCGATGACCTGGTCGGGAGTTGCGTCGAACGTAAGGGTGCTAGTGATTTTCATGCCCCTATTGTGCACGATCGGCCCCGGGCGCGCATCGCCGCCCGCTGTGCGCCCGGCCCCGCTGTGCGTGGAGGACGGCGCAGGACGTATCCTTGGCCTGTGCCCTCCCTGACGAACATCCTCGGCCGAGCCTCCGTGCTCAGCGCGCCGGACAAAGAATGGCTTCACCAGCTCGTGGGCGACTGGCAGACGGTCTCGGACGTCTCCTTCTCCGACCTCCTCCTGGCGGTGCCCAACGACGACGGCCGGGTCACCTTCGCCGCCCATTGCCGCCCCGCCACGGCCACCACGCTCTTCGACGAGGACGTCGTCGGCTGCGAATCCACCCCCGACTTCCAGAAGGCCGCCTGGGCCACCCTGACCGACGGCGTCGAGCGCACGGTCAGCCAGTCGGCCTTCAGCCTCGTCCTCAACCCGGTCCGCCGGGGCGAGGCGATCATCGCCGTCGTCGCCGTCGCCAAGGCGCACGCGCGCAACGTCGTCCCCTCGCAGATCCAGTCGGACTACTCGGAGATCTCCCGGGCGCTCGTCCACATGATGGCCACCGGGGAGTTCCCCTTCGACGGTCGTCCGACCGGCTACCGTCACGGGACTCCCCGCCTGACCGACGGCTTCGTGCAGATCGACCCCGACGGCGTCGTCCTGTACGCCAGTCCGAACGCGATCTCCAACTACCACCGCCTGGGCATCCCCGGAAGGCTCGTGGGCAAGGTCCTGGCCGAGGAGATCACCGAGACGATCGAAGACTACTCCGTGGTGGACGAAACCCTGCCGGTCGTCGTCATGGCCAAGGCGCCGTGGCTGACGGAGCTGGAGTCCCACGGGGCGATCCTGTCCCTGAAGGCCGTGCCGTTGCGGGATCGGGGGAGGCATCTGGGAGGGATCGTCATGTGCCGGGACGTCACGGAGCTGCGCAGGCGCGAACAGGAGCTCGTCAGCAAGGACGCGACGATCCGCGAAGTCAACCACCGGGTCAAGAACAACCTCCAGACGGTCTCGGCCCTGCTGAGGATGCAGTCCAGGCGCGCCGCCAACGACGAGACGCGCGCCGCCCTGGAGAACGCCCAGAGGCGCGTGGCGACGATCGCACTGGTCCACCAGACCCTCTCGGAGACGATCGACGAACACGTCGACTTCAACGAGGTCTTCGGCCCGCTGCTCGGCCTGACGCGCGAGATCACCGCGACGGGGGTGACGGTCACGTCCCACCTGTCCGGCGACTTCGGGCGGATAGGCGCGAACAAGTCGACCTCTTTGGCCATAGTGCTCAACGAGCTCGTGTCCAACGCGGTCGAGCACGGGCTGGCCGACGGAGGGCACATCGAGGTGACGGCCAGTCGGGACGGAGACTTGCTCAGCGTGGACATCGAGGACGACGGCCGGGGCCTGGGAGCCCAGGGACCCGGTAGAGGGCTGGGCACGAAGATCGTGCGGACGCTCGTCGAAAGCGAACTGCGAGGCTCCATCCGCTGGAGCGGACGGGACCAGGGCGGCACCCGGGTCCGCCTCACCGTCGATGTGGGGGACTAGACGCGGCCGGCCCGGCATCCTGCCCAGAGCCCGCCTGCGGTCCCCGCGCCGGCTCACGCCATGCTCGAACGGCGTGCGCGCGCCGTCCTCCGCTTGAGCGAGCGGCGTTCCTCTTCGGACAGACCACCCCATACGCCCGCGTCCTGGCCGGTGTCGAGCGCCCATTTGAGGCAGATGTCGGACACCTCGCAGCGGTTGCAGACGCGTTTGGCCTGCTCGACCTGTGCGAGCGCGGGACCGGAGTTCCCGATGGGGAAGAAGAGTTCCGGGTCCTCAGTCAGGCAGGCCGCCCTGTGACGCCAATCCATAGTGTGTTTCTCCTTTGTATGCGTGCGCGCCCGTCGGTTGCGTGATACGTGCAGTATTAAAGGTTCGCAGGTTTGGCGCCCCCCGTAAAGACCCCCCAGCATGATTTTCACTTGGCGTGCGTCACAGTCTCAGGAAGTTACCGTCGCGAAAGGACGTCGAACGTCGTTCCATCCAGGACTTCGCCGGCACCGCCGTCAATCCGACGGTCACCAGGAACTCCAGTCCGATGACGATGGAGATCGAGAGCCACGGCACGGAAATGAAAATTCCGGTGTCCACGCCCGAGAACAGAGCCCTGGTCGTCAGCACGGAGCCGACCACCCCGAAGACGAGCCCCAGCGCCATCCCGACCGAGCCCAAGGCGGCCTGCTCGATCGTCAGGGCGTTGCGCAGGCTGTGCCGCGTCTGGCCGAGGGACCTCAAGACGGCGGTCTCCCGCCGGCGTTCGACGAGGGCCAGGGCGATCGGGCTCGTCACGCCCGCGGCGGCGATGAGCGTCGCTACGACGAGGTGGGCGCTGAAGACCCCCGTGACCCTGGCGACCGCCGTCCGATAGGCGCGGTGCTGTCTGAGCATCCACGAGGTGACCACGGGCGGGTGTGCGCCGCTGACGGCGTTGACCCCGGTGGCGACGCCGGTCGCGATCTGAGTGCTCGAACCCGCTGAGTCCGCGACCGAAGCCCACAGGGTGGTCGGCGGGCCGGTGCTCGAGATGCGCTTGAGATCCGCCAGCGCCATGGTGGGCTTGGCGACCTTCCCGTAGCGCACCTCGAGCCGGATGCTGCGGCCGTTGTTGCCCACCGCGGAGGCCGAGCCGACTGTGCGCCCGCCGTTCTCGGGCAGTAGCAGCCTGCCCTCGCGCAGCTTCGCGGGGCCCGAGCGCGCGGACACGACGGTGCGGGCGACGGAGGGGTCGAAGGCCTCGACGGTCGTCGACTCGTATCCGGCCACGCTCGTCTTGACCTTCGTCTCGTAGATGGGGAGCACCCCCGAGACGCCGCGGGCGGCGGCGACGGAGGCCTGCTGCTCGGGGGAGATTCCCATGCCCAGGCCTTCGGAGTCGAAGGCCTGGTAGACGTTGATGTCGTGGGAGTGGCCCGCGTCGAGGTTGGCCAGGAGGGTCTCGCGGGCGCTGGACGCGCCCGCCGCGGCCCCGGTCAGCAGCCATGTCGTGATGAACAGCGCCGATATCGCCGCCCCGGAGCGGCGGGGGGACCGCTTGATGTTCTCCGCCGCGAATTCGGCGTCGACGCGCCTGTCCTGCGGCGCCAAGGCGCGGACCGCCCTGGCCACGGGCGCGGCCGTCGCCCCGGAGAGGAACGGGCTGAGCAGGACGGAGCTCGCGATGAGCAGGGTGCCCCCCACGCCGATGCCCCAGATCCCCGGCTCCGTGCCGAGTCTCAGAGCGGAGACGGACTGCCCGAGGACGACCACGCACACGCCCAGGCCCATCACGACCGCTCCCGGGAGGAGCCGCCGGCGCAGCCCGGGGGCTCGTGGGTCGCCCGCAGGCTCCCCCTCGTCCAACGCGGCCAGCGGAGCGGTGTGCGTTGCGCGGTATCCGGGCCAGATCGCGCAGCCGAGTGTGATGAGGACGCCAGTCGCCAGCGCGAGCAGGGCGAAGGGAGGGTGGAGGGTGATGGACGAGGGGATCTCCCAGGCCTCTTCGGGGCCGCGGACGACCTTCGGGATGAACTCCGCCAGCGCCATCCCGATTCCCAGGCCGAGCGTGGCGGAGACCGTGCCCAGCAGCAGCGCCTCGCCGAGCACCATGGCCCAGATCTGGCGGACGGAGGCGCCCAGGCACCGCAGGGTGGCCAGGGAGCGCCGGCGCGTCAGCGCGAGGACTTGGAAGGTGTTCCAGATGACGACGCAGGTCAATGCGACCGCGAACAGCCCGAGCGCGAGCGTGGTCGTCTCCATGATGCTCGCCGAGTCGAGGAGGCGCTTGGCCCGGTCCTGGGCCATCGACGAGCGCGACTGGACGACGACGCCGGGCAGCGTGGAGACCTCGGAGAGCATCTGGGCGTCCGAGGCTCCGGCTGCGGCGGTGACGTACACCTTGTCGACGGCTTCGTTGGGGTTCTTGCCTTCGCGCACCAGCCACTGCCTGGACGTGGCGTCGGCGACGTATCCGGTCAGGCTCGTCCCCGTGGCGAGGGTCGAGCCTGAGCTCTCGTAGATCCCCGACACCACCATGGGAGGGGCGGAGAAACTCTGCTCCTCGGGTTGGTCTTTGCTTCGGTACTTGATCCCGACGGTCACCGTGTCGCCGATCTTCAGGCCGAGCGAGGAGGCGAGGGCCTGGGTGACGGCGATCTCGTTGGTCTGCAGGGGCATCCTGCCGTCGAGGAGCTTGTAGAACCCGAAGGCGGGGTCGGGGACGTTGAACGCCCGGAAGTCGACGGCCTTCGCCTCGTAGCGGATCCGGGCCTCGTGGCTCGACTGCCCGTAGGCCTCGCCCACGGTGGGCACCCGGGCGACTTCCGCCGCCAGGTTGCGGTTCGCGCTGGGTGCCTTCGGCGTGACGACGGCCGTGGCCTGCCCGTAGCCGCTTCCCGAGCTGGCGGTCGCGGCGTCGCGCCCGTAGCGCCCCAGCTCGAGGCTGACGACCGTGAAGGCCGTGGAGAGGACGATCGCCAGGAACGTCAGGATGTAGCGGGAGCGGTGCAGCCGGGCCGCCCGGACGAAGAGCTCGATCATTCGATCCCCACGCGGACGTCGAGCGCTTCCAGAGCGGTGAGGATGGACCGGGTGGTCGGATTCGAGACCTTGCCCGCCACGCGCCCGTCGGAGAGGAGGACGGTCTGCTCGGCGAAGGCCGCCGCGGCGACGTCGTGGCTGGCCATCACGACGGTCTGCCCGAACTCCCGAACGCAGATGCGCAGCAGTTCGAGCACCTCGGTGGACGTGGCCGAATCGAGGGAGCCCGTCGGCTCGTCGGCCAGAATGACCTCCGGGCGCCCCAGCAGCGCCCTGGCGATGGCGGCGCGCTGCTGCTGGCCCCCCGACAGCTGTTCGGGGGTCTTGGCCAGGAGGCCGCCCAGGCCCAGCGTCTCGACGATCCGCTCGAACCAGGGCCCCTCGGGCCGTCGGCGCCCGAGCCTGAGGGGCAGGAGGACGTTCTGCCTGACCGAGTAGTTCGGCAGCAGATTGAAGGACGGGAAGATGAACCCGACGTGGTCGCGGCGCATGCGGGTGAGCGCGTCGTCGCCGGCCGAGCTGAGGTCGAGATCGCCGATGACCACGGTGCCCGACGTCGCCCTCTCGAGCCCGGCGACGACGTGCATGAACGTCGACTTGCCCGAGCCCGAGGAGCCCATGATCGAGGTGAAGCGCCCCGAGGGCAGGGAGAGGGTCACGTCGTCGAGAGCGCGCACCGCCAGATCCCCGGCGCCGTACACCTTGGTCAGGTGGGAGGTCCTCAGGGCGTCGCTCACGAGACGTCGCCCGGCCGGACGAGCCCCGCCTCGTAGGCCAGGACGACGGCCTGGACCCTGTCGCGGGCGCCCAGCTTGTAGAAGATATGGCCGATGTGGGTCTTGATGGTCGCCTCGGCCACCGTCAGCGTCCCGGCGATCTCGCTGTTGGTCAGCCCCTGGGCGACGAGCCGCAGGACTTCGACCTCCCGCTCGGTCAGTCCGTCGAGGAGGTGCGGGTCGATCGCGCGTTGCGCCGTCGCCTCCCGAGCCAGCTTCTCCACGAGTTTCTTCGTCGAGGACGGCCCGATGACGGCGTCGCCGCGGTGGATCGTCCGGATCGCCTCGAGCATCTGGTCGGGCGGGGCGTCCTTGACGAGGAATCCCGAGGCCCCCGCCTGGACGGCGCCCATGATGTACTCCTCCTCTTCGAAGGTCGTCAGGATGAGGACTTTCGGGCTCACGCCGGTGGGCAGGGGATTGGAGGTGATCGCCGCCGTCGCCTCCAGCCCGTCCATGACGGGCATGCGGATGTCCATGAGGATCACGTCGACGGGGACCACGCCGAGCCTGTCGATCGCGATCCTCCCGTTGCTCGCCTCCATCACCACCTTCATGTCGTCCTGAGAGTCGATGACCATGGCGAAACCGGTCCGGACGAGGGCCTGGTCGTCCACGAGGCCGACCCGGATCTGGTCTGTGTCACTCATATGGGCTCCTTAAACTGTTGTCGGGATGGGGAATGGGAATGGAGGCGATGACCCGGAAGCCGCCGCTGGGACGCGGACCGGAGATGACGGTCCCGCCGAAGGCGGCGGCGCGCTCGGCCATGCCGACCAGGCCGTGCCCCTTTCCGTCGAAGGGGGCCGCGGCGCCGCGGCCGTCGTCGTCGACCTGGAGGATCAGCGCGGCGTCCGTGGTCTGGAGCAGTATCGTGATCTCCGCGTGGGGGCCGGCGTGCTTGAGCGAGTTGGTGAGGGCCTCCTGGCAGATGCGGTAGATGGCGTTTCCGACGCCGACCGGCAGCGGGCGCGTCTCGCCCGTTCGCACGAAGGAGACCGTGATCCCCGACTCGTGGACGGTGCGCACGAGCTCCTCCAGGTCGTGCTCGACGGGTTGGGGGAGCGTCGGCTGCTCGTTCCCCTCCGCGTCGCGCAGGACGCCGATGATCGATCGAATGTCCTTCAGGGCGTCGCGCGCCATGTCGGAGATGGTCGCCAGGGCGACGAGAGGGGCCTGCGGGTCCTTCTTCGCCGCGTAGCGCCCGCCGTCGGCCTGCGCGATGACGACCGAGAGCGTGTGCGCGACGATGTCGTGCATCTCCCTGGCGATGCGGGACCGTTCTTCCAGAACGGCCAGCTCGGCCTCGGTGTCGGCGCGGTGCTCGGCGTCGCGCGCCTGGACGATCAGCGAGTTCATCTCCTGGAATTGGGACCGCCGCGCCAGGGCGAGGCCGTAGACGGCCGCGAGAACCGCGCCTATGTAGGTGAAGCTGTTGGAGAAGGTGCTCCACGAAGTGGCGCCGTTCGGCACGGTCGCCTGGCTGGTGAGCGTGGGGATCGTCAGGAGGAAGTCGCCCAGCACGCTCGCGGCGGCGACGGTCCGGTGCGCCCAGACGGGGCCGTAGACGGTGACGGCGTACAGCGAGGCGAGCACCGCCACGTCGGCGGAAATGATATTCGACGGCTCGAGAAAATGCCTCCACCCGCTCGCCGTGAAAATGAGCACCGCCGACGGCACGGAGTGCGTCCGCCGGAACGCCATGGGGACGGAGTAGAGCAGGCCGATCACCACGTCGCTGAAGGACTCCAACGCCGGCGAAGCGGCTGAGTTCTCCGGATACAGGAGCGCTATCGGACCCCGATTGAGGAAATACAGCATGGCCACGAGAAAAGCGGCACCGACGTCAATGGGGCTTATTCCCCAAAGCGTTATATAGCTGCGCTGCCCCTGTGCCATAGGTACAAGGATACGGTCCCGCCGGTTCATATGCCTTCGTCAATTGTCCTTGGCGTGCGCCACAGGATACCGTTGAGAATTTCGTCTATCCAACAAGGGTGAGCTTGCTGTCGTCATGCGACCATTATTCCCCGGACTCCCGCGTTTCACAACGCACACACTCGGGCGCGGGCCGGTTCCGCTTCCCGGCGGATTTCCCCGACCTCCGACCTGTCACAATAGGGGGGTGACAAGTCAGACGCCGCCGAGCCCGGATGCGGCCCGCGAACGCAGGGACGAGATCGCGCCGCTCTTGGAGCGGGCGCAGAGGGCCTATCATTCGGGATCCGAGCCGATCCTCACCGACGAGCACTACGACCGGCTCGTCCACGAGCTGCGGGACATCGAATCCGCCTTCCCCCATCTGGCGGCCGGCGATTCGCCGGCCCAGCGCGTGGGAGCCCCGGCGGCGGCGGGCTTCGCGCCGGTGGACCATCTGGAGCGCCTCTACTCCCTTCAGGACGTCTTCTCCATCGACGACCTGCGCTCCTGGTACGAGGGCAACGCGGAGGGCCGGACGTGCACGGCCGAGACCAAGATCGACGGCCTCGCCCTCAACCTCCGCTACGAACGGGGCCGGCTGACGGTCGCCGCCACCCGCGGCGACGGGGTCACCGGAGAGGACGTCACGGACAACGCCCGAACGATCGACTCCATCCCCGAGCGGCTCGGCGGAGAGGGCGTCCCCGAGCTCGTGGAGGTGCGCGGCGAGGTCTTCTTCCCCCTCGATTCCTTCGCCGCCTTCAACGCCGCCCAGCGCGAGGCCGGCGCCAAGGAGTTCGCCAATCCGCGCAACGCCGCCGCCGGCTCGCTGCGGCAGAAGGACCCGCGGGTGACGGCCGCCAGGCCGCTGGACTTCGTCGCCCACGGCCTCGGCGCGCTCTCGGGGGCGCCCGAGCCGACCGGAGAGCGCCTGGCCACCCAGCGGGGGACGTACGAGGCCTTCCGGGAGTGGGGCCTGCCCGTCTCGCCCTACACGCGACTCGTCGAGACGTGGGAGGAGGTCGAAGCCTTCGTCGCGCGCTACGCCGACGCGCGCTACACGCTGGTCCACGGGGTCGACGGCGCGGTCTTCAAAATCGACTCGCGCGCCGAACAGGCCCGCCTGGGCAGCACCTCGCGGGTCCCTCGGTGGGCGGTCGCCTACAAGTACCCTCCCGAGGAGGTGGAGACCCGCCTGCTCGACATCGGCGTGCAGGTCGGCCGCACCGGCCGGGTCACTCCCTTCGCTGTCATGAAGCCCGTTCTCGTCGCCGGCTCGACGGTCGCCCAGGCCACCCTGCACAACCCCTCCGAGGTGGCGCGCAAGGGAGTGAAGATCGGGGACACGGTCGTCGTCCGGAAGGCCGGGGACATCATCCCCGAGGTCCTCGGCCCCGTCGATGCGCTGCGCGACGGGACCGAGCGGGACTGGCGCATGCCCGAGCGGTGCCCGTCGTGCGGTGCGCCGCTCGCCCCCGCCAAGGAGGGCGACGTCGACGTCCGCTGCCCCAACACCGCCTCGTGCCCGGCGCAGCTTGCTCAGCGCATCGCCTACATCGGCGGGCGCGGGGCTCTGGACGTCGAGGCGCTCGGCGACGAGACCGCTCTGTGGCTGACCGATCCCGACAGGCGCCGCCCCGACGCGCTCAGGGCCCTGCTCGAAGGCGGCACGCTCCTGGTCGAGGCGGAGGACGGGCGGACCAGGCGCATCGCGGCCGACCGCGCGTTCTTCGTCGAACGCGGCGTGACCGACTGGGACGGCGCCGTCATCGATTCGCGGGCGCTCATCCCCGCAGACGTTCAACGCGAACTCGGCGTCCCCGCCCCCCAGACGCCCGTCCTGTCGGGGGAGGCGGGCCTGTTCGACCTCACGGCGGACAAGGCGCGCGACGTGTGGATCTGGCAGGAAGTGCGCGCCGGCGGCGAACCGACGGGCGACTTCCGCTGCGTGCGCGCCGCCTGGACCAAGCCGAAGTGGAAGAAGGGGCCGGACGGGACGATGCGGATCGCCCGCCCCTCGGAGCCGGGCAAGACGCTCGTCAAGATGATCGGCGAGCTGGAGGCGGCCAAGTCCAAGGAACTGTGGCGCAAAATCGTCGCCCTGTCGATCAGGCACGTCGGCCCGGCCGCGGCGAAGGCCATCGCCGCGGCCTACGGCTCACTGGAGGGCGCGGCGACGGCCAGCCCCGAGGATCTGTCGGAGCTCGAGGGCGTCGGCCCGGTCATCGCCGACTCCTTCCTCACGTGGTTCGACGTGCCCTGGCACAGGCAGATCGTCGAGACGTGGGCCGCCGCGGGCGTGGACTTCGCCGAGGAACGCGAGGCCGCCGCGGTCCCCCAGACTCTCGCGGGCATGACCGTCGTGGCCACCGGCACGCTGTCGGGATACACCCGCCAGTCCGTCAAAGAGGCGATCGAGGCCCACGGAGGCAGCGCGACCGGGTCGGTGTCGAAGAGGACGAGCCTCGTCCTCGCGGGGGACAAGGCGGGCTCCAAAGCCGCCAAGGCCAGGGAGCTGGGCATCCCGGTCATCGACGAGGAGCAGTTCGCGGCGCTCCTCGACACGGGCGAGCTGCCCTGACGGGCAGGCATCGGCTTCCCCCCGGTGACCGCACCCGCCGTCACAGGAGGGGCCCCAGGGGCCGCAGGATCCTCTCGATGACGCGGTTGGAACGCCCGCGGGCGTCCCACGCCGCGCGCGTGAGCTCGTGGGAGTTGTCCAGGTCCACCTGGAAGATCCGCTCCATGGCACGGGCGAAGTCGTCGTCGTACACCTCGATGTTGATCTCGAAGTTGCCGCGCAGCGACAACCGGTCGATGTTCGCGGTCCCGACGGTCGACCACTTCCCGTCCACGACCATCGTCTTGGCGTGGACCATGGCGTCCTCGAACAGGAAGATGCGCACCCCGGCGCTTAGGAGCTGATCGTAGTGCGGGCGACCCACCCAGTCGCCGACGATGTGGTTGGAGTATTCGGGGATGAGCACCCGCACGTCCACCCCCCGCCGGGCGGCGTGTCGCAGCGCCGTGAGCATGTGCTCGTCGGGGATGAAATACCCCATGGTGATCCAGGCGCGCCGGCTCGAGCGGTTGATCGCGTCGAGGTAGAGGGATCCGATGGGATAGTCGTTGAGCGCGGGGGTGTTGACCGTGGCTTTGACGGTTTTGTCCCACAGGTGCGTCCCGTTGTCGGGGAGGGTGGGGTGCTCCCTGCGGCGGAAGTCGTTCCACATGTCGGCGAAGGATCCCTCGAGCTCCCAAGCGGCCGGCCCCTCGATCCGCACATGGGTGTCCCGCCAGTGGTGGGCGTACAGGGTGCCGATGTTGTAGCCGCCGACGTACCCGACCTTCCCGTCGATCGCGAGGATCTTGCGATGGTCGCGTCCCTTGTCGCGCGCTCTGCCGGTGAAGATCCCCGTGCGCACCAGCGGGAACTGGAGGGTGTGGAGGTTGCGCATCTTCGGCAGGTGCCGGAACCTCGGATCCTGGTTGAAGTTGCCCCACGTGTCGAAGATCGCGTAGGTCTCGACTCCGCGGCGCGCGGCGTCGATGAGGGCGTCGCGGAACTCGAAGCCGGTCTCGTCGGCCTTGACGATGAAGCACTCGAAGTAGATGTGGTCGGTCGCCGAGCGTATGTCCTCGAGCATCGCGTCGTACAAGTCCCTCCCGTAGGTGTAGACCGTCATCTCGTTGGGTCCGACGACGGTCTCCTGCGGTGGCAGGTGCGGGAAGTTCCCCGACTGGGGGGAGCGGCGTTTGCGCATCGCGTCGATGGCGGTGACGGTTGCCACGGCCGCCGTCTGAACGGCGAGCGTCCCGAGCGCCCCCCACTTGACCGCGCTGACGATGTGCCTCCGACGAGGCCGGCGAAGTCGGGACATGCCACTACTGTAGCCAGTCCCGGCGCGGTGAAGGAAAATCGGCGATTCGTCTCCCTGCCCCCGCGCCAACCGTAGTTTCATGTCCCCAGTGCCCTTCCCGCGCACCGGGCAGACCGCCCGCGCAGTCCGGACCCATCCCGAGGCGCGGCGTGTGGGAGACGTCGCGGGAGGCATCCCTCCGGCGACGTAGAATCGGGGCATGTCGTCTTTTTCTGTTGACGAGGTGGCGCGTCTCGCGGGCCTCGCCCGGATCTCGCTCACCCAGGACGAGATCCGGCGCCTGGCTGGAGAACTGGATGTGATCGCCTCCGCCGTGGCGAAGGTCTCCGAGGTCGCCACCCCGGATGTCCCCGCCACGAGCCACCCGATTCCCCTGACCAACGTCATGCGCGACGACGCGGTCGTTCCCACCCTCGACCGGGACGAGGTCCTGGCCTCGGCGCCCGCCCAGGAGGACGGGCGATTCCTCGTGCCGCAGATCCTCGGGGAGGAATGATGAAGGACTTCCTCACACTCCCGGCGCTCGAGCTCGCCGGCATGCTCGCCGCCGGCGAGCTGACCTCGCTCGAGCTCACCCAGGCCTGCCTGGACCGTATCCATGCCGTCGACCGCCGGGTCGGCGCCTTCCTCTTCGTCGACGACGACGGCGCCCTGGCCGCCGCCCGCCGGGTCGACGCCGAGCGCGCGGCCGGCCGGCCCCTCCACCGCCTCGCCGGCGTCCCCGTAGCCATCAAGGACAACATGGTCTCGCGCGGTCAGCCGACGACCTGCGCCTCGAAGATCCTCGAAGGCTGGCGCCCACCCTACGACGCGACCGTCGTGACGCGGCTGCGCGAAGCGGGCCTGCCCATCGTGGGGAAGACGAACATGGACGAGTTCGCGATGGGCTCCTCCACCGAGCACTCGGCTTTCAAGCCGACGCACAACCCGTGGAGCCTGGACCGCATCCCCGGCGGTTCGAGCGGCGGCTCGGCGGCGGCGGTCGGCGCGTTCATGGTCCCCTTGGCCCTCGGCTCGGATACCGGCGGCTCGATCCGCCAGCCCGCCGCCGTCACGGGAACGGTCGGCGCTAAGCCCACCTACGGAGCCGTCTCGCGCTACGGGCTCGTGGCCATGGCCTCCTCCCTCGACCAGATCGGACCGTTCGCTCGCACGGTCCGCGACGCCGCGGCGCTCCAGGAGCTCATCGGCGGGCACGACCCCCTCGACTCGACTTCCCTCGACTCGCCTGTCCCGCCGCTGGAGGACATCGCGGCGCAGTCCGCGCGGCGCGAGCTGCCGCTGGAGGGCCTGCGGATCGGCGTCGTCGGCGAGCTCTCCGGCGAGGGATACCAGGAAGGCGTCCTCGCGGCCTTCGACGCCGCCGTCGAGCGCATGCGGCAACTGGGAGCGCAGATCGTCGAGGTCTCCTGCCCCTCGCTCGACTACGCGCTCGCGGCCTACTACCTGATCATGCCCGCCGAGGTCTCCTCCAACCTCGCCCGGTTCGACGGCATGCGCTACGGCATCCGCGTCGAGCCGAAGGAGGGGCCGGTGACCGCGGAAACCGTCATGGCCGCCACTCGCGGCGCCGGCTTCGGGGATGAGGTCAAGCGGCGGATCATCCTCGGCACGCACGTCCTGTCCTCCGGGTACTACGACGCCTACTACGGCAGCGCCCAGAAGGTGCGCACCCTCGTTCAGCGGGACTTCGACGCTGCCTTCGGCGAGGTGGACGCGATCGTCTCGCCGACCTCGCCGGTGACGGCCTTCCCCCTGGGGTCGAAGCTCGACGACCCCCTGGCGATGTATCTTCTCGACGTGACGACGATTCCGGCGAATCTGGCTGGGATCCCGGGCATCTCCCTGCCGTGCGGGCTGGCCGGCGACGGTCTGCCCGTGGGCCTGCAGGTCCTCGCCCCGGCGCACGCCGACGACGTCATGTACCGAATCGCCGGAGCGGTCGAGGCGGGGCTCGGGGAGCCCCTCGCCTCGAGCTGCCCGGCCGCGACCTGGGAGGAGCGGGCCTGATGGACGCACTCATGGACTTCGACGAGGCCGTCTCGCGCTTCGATCCCGTCATCGGCCTGGAGGTGCACGTCGAACTGGGCACGGCGACCAAGATGTTCGACGGCGCGCCCAACGCCTTCGGCGGCGAGGCCAACACGAACATCACGCCCGTCTCCCTGGGGCTGCCGGGCTCCCTTCCCGTCGTCAACGCGAAGGCCGTCGAATACGCCGTCAAGATCGGCCTCGCCCTCAACTGCGAGATCGCGCGGACGTGCCGTTTCGCCAGGAAGAACTACTTCTACCCCGATCTGACCAAAGCCTTCCAGACCTCGCAGTCCGACGAGCCGATCGCCTTCGACGGGCATCTCGACGTGGACTTGGCCGACGGATCGACGTACCGCTTCCCGATCGAACGCGCCCACATGGAGGAGGACGCGGGGAAGAACACCCATGTCGGCGGCCAGGACGGGCGCATCCAGGGGGCGCGGTACTCCTTGGTCGACTACAACCGCGCGGGCGTGCCGCTCGTGGAGATCGTCTCCCGTCCCGCGACCGGCGCCGGAGCCCGCGCTCCGGAGATCGCCGCCGCCTACGTGCGCTCGCTTCGCGATGTCTTCCGCGCGCTGGGCGTCTCCGAGGCGCGGATGGAGCGCGGAAACGTCCGCGCCGACGTCAACGTCTCCCTCCGGGAGGGCCCCGACTCCCCGTTGGGCGTCCGCACCGAGACGAAGAACGTCAACTCCTTCCGCGGCATCGAGAGCGCCGTGCGCTACGAGATCCGGCGTCAGGCGGCCATTCTGGCCGATGGCGGGCAGGTAGTCCAGGAGACCCGGCACTATCACGAGGCGGACGGCTCGACCTCCTCGGGCAGGGTGAAGTCCGACGCCGAGGACTACCGGTACTTCCCCGAGCCGGATCTCGTGCCCGTCGCGCCCCCGCGGGAATGGGTCGCCGAACTGCGCGCGGGCATGCCCGAGCTTCCAGCCGCCCGGCGGCGGCGCGTCAAGGAGGAGTGGGGGCTGTCCGACGAGGAGCTCCGCGATCTCGTCAACGCAGGGGCCATCGACGTCGTCGAGGCGACCGTTCGCGCCGGCGCCGAACCGGCAGGCGCGCGCAAATGGTGGATGGGAGACATCGCCCGATACGCGAAGGAAGCCGAGGTCGAATTGGAGGACGTTCCGATCGCGCCCGCGGACGTGGCCGAGCTCGACGGCCTCGTCCGCGACGGCAAGCTCACTGACAAACTCGCGCGTCAGGCCCTCGAGGGCGTCCTGGCCGGCGAGGGGAGCCCCGTCGAAGTCGTGGCCGCACGCGGCTTGGAGGTCGTGAGTGACGACGGCGCCCTGGCCGCGGCCGTCGATGCCGCCCTGGCCGCCAACCCCGGCGTCGCAGACAGGATCCGCGCAGGCAAGGTGCAAGCGGCCGGCGCGATCGTCGGCGCCGTCATGAAGGCGACGGGCGGCAAGGCGAATGCCGCGCGCGTCCGCGAACTCGTCATGGAGCGCTGCGGCGGATAGCCCTGCGGTGGATCGAATCGCGCCCGTGACCGCCGGAAGGCCTTCCGGCGGTCACGGCTTGTCATGCCGATTCCGAGCCGGCCCCGAGAGTCTCAGGTTAAAGAATCGTTAAAGTCTGGGTATCGATTGCCTGTAGGATGCGGCTAACGGTTTCGCGGCTCGAAACGGTTCCATGACTCGAGAGGAGACGGAAAGTGTCGGATCAGACATACCAGATAACGGCCATTCTGTTGTATTTCGCCGGCATGCTGGGCATCGGCTACTACGCTTACCGTCGGACTGCGAACGTCGACGGCTACATGCTGGCCGAACGTCAGCTGACCCCGACCATGGCGGCGCTCTCCGCCAACGCCGCGGACATGTCGGGTTGGCTCCTCATGGGCCTGCCGGGCGCCATCTACACCGCGGGCCTCATCAAGGCCTGGATAGCCATCGGCCTGACCGTCGGCGCCTGGGTCAACTGGCGTTTCATCGCTCCGCGGCTGCGGGCATATTCGGAGATCACGGACAACGCGATCACGATCCCGAGTTTCTTCGCCAAGAGGCTCAAGCGGAACTCGCGGCAGCTGCGAATAGTGGCGGCTCTGGTCATCCTCGTCTTCTTCACCTTCTACGTGTCGTCGGGCATGGTCGCCGCAGGGAAGTTCTTCGTCAGCTCCTTCGGCTGGAACTACTTCGTCGGGATGTTCGTCGTCGCCCTCATCACGCTGGCCTACACCCTGTTCGGCGGCTTCCTGGGCGCCACCCTCACCGACGTCGCCCAGGGCCTCCTCATGCTGGCGGCGCTCATAGCGGTGCCGATCGTCACCGTCGTCGAGCTCGGCGGGTGGTCTGAGGCCACCGATCGAATCGCGGACGTCAAACACGAGGCCTTCAATCTGTTCTCCGGATTCTCCGGCAACGCCTTCGTGTGGATCGTCGCGACGATATCCACGGCGGCATGGGGATTGGGATACTTCGGGCAGCCGCACATCATCGTCCGTTTCATGGCCTTGCGCTCCCCGGGAGAGGCGAAGACCGCTCGCAGGATAAGCCTCTTCTGGATGGTGCTGACCGCCTCGGGCGCGATTTTCACCGCGCTCATCGGGATCGGGTACTTCGCCGGCTCTCCGGAGATAAAACTCGGAAAAAACGAGTCCGAAGAGGTCTTCTTGGTCATGAGCAGGATCTTCTTCCATCCGTTCGTCGCGGGCCTCGTGCTGGCCGCGGTGCTGGCGGCGATCATGTCCACGATGTCGAGTCAGATGATCGTGTGCGCGTCCGCTTTGGTCGAGGACCTCTATTCGATCATGGGGCGTCGAGTGTCTGCGAGGAATCTGCTCGTTCTCAGCCGGCTCAGCGTGCTCGCCGTCGCCGTGGTGGCGGCGTTCATGGCGCTCGACCGCAATTCGGCCATACTCAAGCTGGTCGAATTCGCCTGGGCCGGCTTCGGCGCGGCCTTCGGGCCCCTCGTCGTCCTCTGCCTTTACTGGAGGAAGCTGACCGCCACCGGTGCCCTCGCCGGGCTGGTCACCGGCGCGGTGACGGTCTTCGTATGGGCGAACGTCGACGTCCTGAAGACGCATATGTACGAGATAGTCCCAGGATTTCTCCTCAACCTCATCGTGGCGATCCTCGTCAGCCGGCTCACCTATGAGGACGATCCCGAGGTGGATCGGGAATTCGCCCGCATGAAGGCGGCGATCGGAGCCCGTTCCCGGTGACCTATCTCGCCGATCTCGCCGAGGTCTTTCCCCGTCTCGACGGACGGGGAAAGACCTCGGCGATGCCCGCTCGGCAAGCTCCTCCCATCCCTCCCGACGGGGGAGATTCGGAGTCGGGGCCTCGACCGCCGGCCGCGAAGCCGACCGACCGACGAGGCCTCAGACGAATTCGGAAAAGTGACCCGATTCACATAATCGGGGTTTGACGGAGTGGATGCGTGGGGGTAGTCTATATACCCGTCGCCTGAAGTAATCGCTATAAGCGGCAGCATGAAGCCGAAAGTTCGATGACTCCAGTGCGCATGAGCTTCAAAGCTGGTGATGTGGGTCGCTGAATCTGCGTTTGACAGATCGGAATCCTGCACTAGACTATAGAAGTTGCCTCTTTTCTGTGATGACTGCTGTGTGTGGTTGTTGTGGGGTGTGGGTGTGGTGTTTGGGTGCTTGATAGTGTGTTGGTTGATGTGTTTGTGACTGGCTCGTGTGGGGTTGGTTGTGGCTGGCTCGTGTGGGTTGTGTGCCTGTGTGGGTTGGTTGTGGCTGGTTCTGTGGGGTTGGTTGTTGTTTTTTGGGAGTCGTTTTGGGCTTTCTGCGTTTTGTGTGGAGAGTTTGATCCTGGCTCAGGACGAACGCTGGCGGCGTGCTTAACACATGCAAGTCGAACGGGCTCTGTCTGGCTGTGTGCTGGGTGGGGTTAGTGGCGAACGGGTGAGTAATACGTGAGTAACCTGCCCTCTTCTTTGGGATAAGCCTTGGAAACGGGGTCTAATACTGGATATTCCTGTCTGGTCGCATGGCTGGGTGGGGAAAGTTTTTTCGGTGGGGGATGGGCTCGCGGCCTATCAGCTTGTTGGTGGGGTGATGGCCTACCAAGGCGTCGACGGGTAGCCGGCCTGAGAGGGTGACCGGCCACACTGGGACTGAGATACGGCCCAGACTCCTACGGGAGGCAGCAGTGGGGGATATTGCACAATGGGCGCAAGCCTGATGCAGCGACGCCGCGTGGGGGATGACGGCTTTCGGGTTGTAAACCTCTTTCGTCGGGGGACAAGGCTCTGCTTGGTGGTGGGGTTGAGGGTACCCGGTGAAGAAGCGCCGGCTAACTACGTGCCAGCAGCCGCGGTAATACGTAGGGCGCGAGCGTTGTCCGGAATTATTGGGCGTAAAGGGCTCGTAGGCGGCTTGTCGCGTCTGCTGTGAAAATGCGGGGCTTAACTCCGTACGTGCAGTGGGTACGGGCAGGCTAGAGTGCGGTAGGGGTGACTGGAATTCCTGGTGTAGCGGTGGAATGCGCAGATATCAGGAGGAACACCGATGGCGAAGGCAGGTCACTGGGCTGTTACTGACGCTGAGGAGCGAAAGCGTGGGGAGCGAACAGGATTAGATACCCTGGTAGTCCACGCCGTAAACGTTGGGCACTAGGTGTGGGGCCCCGCTCGGCGGGGGTCCGCGCCGCAGCTAACGCATTAAGTGCCCCGCCTGGGGAGTACGGCCGCAAGGCTAAAACTCAAAGGAATTGACGGGGGCCCGCACAAGCGGCGGAGCATGCGGATTAATTCGATGCAACGCGAAGAACCTTACCAAGGCTTGACATACGCTGGGACGGTGCAGAGATGTGCTGGCTTTTGCTGGTGTACAGGTGGTGCATGGTTGTCGTCAGCTCGTGTCGTGAGATGTTGGGTTAAGTCCC